>OLOW01000072.1_pt1 | contig 50494 bp, 44 predicted proteins | sample 1672801 | NCBI WGS metagenome assembly OLOW01 (sample SAMEA3136725, study PRJEB25190) | human gut metagenome | biome: human gut; feature: human-associated habitat; material: faeces | place: Austria | collected 2013 | reverse complement strand
CCCCGTCTTACAGCGGTATCCGTTCATCGTTTGCAGAGAGTGCAGCGGTCATCAATCAGTCTCTTTTATGGTTTGTTTTAGACCTTGAAAGCTTGTGTAAACTCAAGAAAATCTTATTTACACAAACCATTCTACACTCTCTTTGAAATTTCCCACAAAACGCTCAGGCTCCCACCCGAACAACCAATAACAAGCAACAAAAAAGACTCTTTTAACAGAGTCTTTTTTGTTGCTATGGATTTACGTTTAAGCGTCGGAATGGAGCAAAGCACCCCCGAACCTTGAAGTTTGAAAGTAGGGATGAATAGCCTCGAGTGACTCGTGACTGGTGACTTGCATGCCATCTTCGGGCATCGCTTCATATATATTCGCGGCAAAGCCACCACCTTCATTCCTAATTCCTAATTCCTCATTCGTACAGAGCTTTCATCCGCACTCAAGGGGGCGGCACGCCCACGGGGTTAACCCTGCCCCCTTTTACACCTGCACGGGGATCAGGATTTCAGAGCCGATGGCTTCGCCGTCAGGGTTCTTCGCAGCGGTGAAGGTCCAGGTCTTTACGGAAGCGGTCACGTATTTCGAAAGAGCTTTGAAATCAGCACCGGACAGCTTCTCATCCTTCATGACTTCAGGAGCGCCGTCCATCTTCCCATCGCTATTCACGTACACCTTCACGGTGAGGACGGGGTGAGCGTTTCTTTCAGCGGCCTCGCGGACTTCTTTCGGCATGTCTTTCAGGACCTGGCTGGTGGGGGCGGCGGGGACGGAGATCATGGTGGAGATGAAGCGGAGCGGAATGGTCACGCTCGTTGAGACAGATCTGTCACCGCGTTTTGCCGGCCGGAACTGCCAGAGGTTCACGGAATCTATGGCGTACTGATCGAGAATGATGGAGCCGGAGCTTTGCGCCACGGAAGCATTGGCCGCTGTCCCGTCTTCGGTGACGGTGAGGGCGATGAGCGTACTCGTGCTGTGCGGAAGCGCTGCCATCGCTTCCTGAATGGCGGCGTTCTGCGGCGCCATTTTGTGAGATCTAAGCGACGGCGGGACCTGCTGCGCTTCCGTGAGCGGGGTGCCGTCCTTATCCAGGTACACGCCGCCTGCGGGAACGGCAGCCGATGCGGAAGCCGCGAGAGCGAGGGTGAGCAGGCTTGTGAGGATCAATTTTTTCATCAGAGTTCTCCTTTGAATGGTAAATGGAAGTTTTATGTTTCTTTCATTTATTTTAATGAATATGGAGAATTTCTGCAAGGGGGGCGGGGATGGGTTCAGAAGGTTCAACGGGTTCTATGGGTTCAACGGGGTTGGTGCGGCGCATAATACTATGGAAGCGCCGTGAAGTATAAATAGAGCGATGCTCAAAAGTCGTATTCAAGTCCCGAGTCCTCAGTCCCCAGTCACTAGTCACTTCTTCATTTCAAATCCGTGATCCAAAAGCGCAGCGGCTTCCGTGAAGCGGCTGTCCCAGCCGGCGTGCATGATGACGGCGATGAGGGTCCTGCCATTCCTTGTGGCGGCTGCGGCAAGGCAGCCTTGCGCGGCGCGGGTGTAGCCTGTCTTGACGCCGATGGCACCGTCATAGGTGAAGAGGAGATGATTGGTATTCGTGCAGGGGAGATTTTTGCTCGGGCGTTCGTAGTGGACCTGCTTGCTTCGGGTAGAAACGATCTGTCTGAATTCTTTGTTTCGAAGGCCATACTGCGCGATCTTCGCCATGTCGCGGGCTGTCGAGTAGTGATCTTCATCCGGCATGCCGTTTGCATTGACGAAGTGAGTACCGACTGCTCCGATGGCGTGGGCTTTTTCATTCATCATGGAAGCGAAATGGTTCACATTTCCGCCGATGGCTTCTGCGATGGCGGTGGCCGCCCCGTTATCGGAGATCAGCATCATCTGATAGGTGAGATCTCCGATACGGATCCATTCGCCGCCGCAAAGCTCGGTGGACTCGATGTTGGCGGCATTGGCGCTGACAGCGATGGTTTTGAGAGGATTTCCCTTTTCCAGGGCGAGGATGCAGGTCATCATCTTCGTCATGCTGGCAGGGTATTCCCGCTTGTCCGCATTTTTTTCATAGAGGACTTGTCCCGTCCGGGCATCGATCAGGATCGCGGCGTCGGCCGTGAGGATGGGCGCTTGCGCATTCGCGGAAAGTGTGGTGAGGGTGAAAAAGAGGAGAGTGAGAAGGCGGAAGAGCAGTTTCATATTGGCTCCTTTCGGTAAGAACTGGGGAGTCGGATCTGCGCGGGCAACGATCGGATCCGCGGTCCCTAGAAAAAACAACGCAGTGACAGGGGCACTGCGTTGTTTTTTACATGGTTTGACAGGCGGGCATCGGCCCGTGTTCCTTTTCCCTTACAGCAGGATATATTTCAGGATGAAAAGCACGGCCAGGATGTACATGAGCGGGCTGATCTTTTCTGTCTTGCCGGCGAGGGTATTGATGATGACGTAAGAGATGACGCCGAAGGAGATGCCCTCTGCGATGGAGTAAGCGAATGGCATCGCGATGATGGCGAGGTAGCATGGGATGGCTTCTGTCATGTCCGTAAAGTCGATGCCGGCTACGGCGGTGAACATCAGGAAGCCGACGGTGATGAGTGCCGGTGCGGTCGCAAAGGCGGGGATGGCCATGAAGAAGGGGGAGAGGAAGAGGGAGAGGATGAAGAGGACGGCGACGGTCATCGCAGTGAGACCGGTGCGTCCACCCTCCGAGACACCTGCTGCACTTTCGACATAGGTCGTGGTGGTGGAGACGCCGAGGACAGCGCCTGCGGTGGTGGCTACGGCGTCTGCCATGAGTGCGCCCTTGATGCGCGGCAGACGGCCCTCATCATCGAGCATATTGGCTTTGGAGGAAACGCCGATCAGTGTGCCTAAGGTATCGAAGATATCGACGAAGAGGAAGGCGAGAAGGACGACGACGAAGTTGAAGGTTGCGACTTGCGAGAAGTCGAGCTCACCGATGAGGGGAGAGATGCTGGCCGGAGCAAAGGAGGCAAGGCCGGCGGAGAGATTGGGCAGGGTGCTGAAAGCGCCGTGCGCCGGATCCGGCACATAGAGACCGGTGACTTCGCAAAGAATGCCAAGGATCCATGTGAAGAGGATGCCCCAGAGGATATTGCCTCTCACCTTTGCCACCATGAGGAAGGCGGTGAAGAGGACGCCAAGGATGGCGAGTACGACGGTGATGCCGGTGGTATGGAAGGTACCGGCCAGCATGGCCTGCTTGAAGGAAAAGAGGGAGATCTTGGTGGCCGGGTTGCCGACGATGATCTGCGCACCGGTCAGACCGATGAAGCAGATGAAGAGACCGATACCGGCAGAGACGGCTTTCTTCAGATTGAGCGGGATCGCATTGAAGATCGCTTCACGGACATTCGTGAGAGAAAGCACGATGAAGATGACACCCTCGACGAAGACGGCAGCCAGTGCCATTTCCCAGGTGTAGCTCATCTGCTTTACGACGGTGAAGGCGAAGAAGGCATTCAGCCCCATGCCCGGTGCCAAGGCGAAGGGGTAATTCGAAAATACAGCCATGAGGGCAGTCCCCAGAAAACCGGCGATGGCGGTCGCTGTCAGGACAGCGCCCTTGTCCATGCCGGCTGCGCTCATGATGGCCGGATTGACAGCCAGGATGTAAGCCATGGTCATAAAGGTGGTGATACCCGCCATGATCTCCGTCTTGACAGATGTACCGTTTTCACTCAGGTGGAAAACTCGCTCCAAAAGGCCCGTTTCTTTCTGCATGGGTATGCTCCTTTCGAAATCCATTATGGAAATTCGTACTTATTATATGATGTTTGGGAATCAGTGGCAATAGAGAATTGGGTTGGCTAGTGACAGGTGACTAGTAGCTAGGGATTAGGAGCCTCAAGTGACTGATGACTAGTGGCTCTCTCGCACCGTCATTTCGAGCGAAGTCGAGAAATCTTTGTTATTCGCGGTCAGGTGAGCAATGTTTGGAAAGTCCAAAACGGGAAACCTGATATCGAGAGACTTTCGGGCATCGCTCTATTGATACTCTGCGGCGCATTTCGTCATCCTGAGCGGAGTGAAATGCCGGATGCTCGAAAATGTAAAGGCGGAACCGTGAGAACTGAGCCGAAGGATCTGGCGCCGCACCACCATTTCTCATTCCTCATTTGAGCAAAGATTTCCTCCCAGATCAAGGAACCGCACGCCCCGTGGGCTAACCCTTACCCCATATGCTACAATAGACATAATCAATCAAATGAAAGAAGGTCAATCGAAATGAGCGTATGCAATCTGTGTCCGCGTGCGTGCAAGGTGGTGCGCAGGGAGAGCATCACGGGCGAGGGTCAGCTTGGCTATTGCCAGAGCGGGATGCTGCCGGTGATCTCCCGCGCGGCTCTTCATCACTGGGAGGAGCCGTGCATCGCAGGGACGCGCGGGGCGGGGACGGTCTTTTTCGCCGGGTGCAATCTGTCCTGCGTGTACTGTCAGAACTATGAGATCTCCGAAAGAAGAAAGGGCATCGAGGTCTCCGTTTCGCGGCTGCGGGAGATCTACTTCGAGCTCATTGCTAAAGGGGCGCACAATATCGATCTTGTGACGCCGACGCATTACACCCATGCGATCTTCCAGAGCCTTCGCGATCCGCTGCCGGTGCCGGTCGTTTATAACTGCGGCGGCTATGAGAGCGTGCATACTGTGGCCTTCCTGCGCAAGAAGGTACAGTGCTGGCTGCCGGATCTCAAGTATTATGATGCGGAGATCTCCGGGAAATACAGTGATGCGCCGGACTACTTTGAAAGGGCGAGCGCAGCCATCGAGCAGATGTTCAAAGAGACAGGGCCCTATGTGATCGGGGCGGATGGCATCTTGCAGAGGGGCGTCCTCATTCGCCATCTGATCCTTCCCGGCCAGGTGGAGGATACGAAACGGATCCTCGAGTATGTGGCGGAGACGTTCGAGCCGGGAGACGTCCTTTTCAGCCTCATGCGTCAGTACACGCCCTGCGGCCGCGCGGCGGAATTTCCCGAAATCGATCGCAGGATCACGGATGAAGAATACGAGGCGTGCGAGTCCTATATGGAGGAGCTCGGCATCATCGATGGCTACGTGCAGCAGAAGGAGAGCGCGGAAGCGGCTTTCATCCCTGCTTTTGACGGGACGGGTGTTTTGAAATCATAAATCAGTAAAAAACCAGATCTCACATACGTGGGGTCTGGTTTTTAGGTTCGGGGGTAGCCCGTGGGGCGGGGCGCCTTTTGATTACTTTTGGAAGTTTCGCGCTCTCTAGTGAGGAGTGAGGAGTGGTGGTGCGGTGCAAAAATAAGAAAGCGCCGCGGAGTATAAATAGGGCGATGCCCGTTTGAGACTTGGAGACTTCAGAAGTCTGATGTCTAATGTCTCCCAGTCACCTAGTCACCAGTCACTAGCTACTAGCTACTAATCCCTAAGTTTAAAATTTCCGCGAAGCACTTTACGGGTGCCATGGGCGCCCTGTGCGCACCGATCTCTTTTTCCATCCATACGACGTCGTACCAGCGGTCGAATTTATATCCGCTTTTTTTGAAGTTGGCGACAAGGTCGTAGCCCATATGGCTGTGGAAATCGACGCTGTTCGTATCCACATAGGGGTCAGGCGTGGCGGGATAGGTGATGCAGGCGTAAAGTGTGACGATGCCCTGTGCGCGAAGATAGGTCTCAAGGGCTTCGTAGAGCTTGCGTCCCGCGCCTGTGTGACGGGCCTCCTTAGCGATGTAGATGGATGTCTCGACATTCCAGTCATAGGCGGGGCGGGTATGGAAGGCGCTGGCATAGACGTAGCCTATGATCTTTCCTCCCCGCTCTGCGACGAGGTAGGGATAGGCTTCAAGGGTGGTCTGGATCCGGCGTCGGAATTCTTCTTCGCTGGGGACTTCGTATTCAAAGGTGATGGCGGTCTTTGTGACGTAGGGGGCATAGATCGCAAGCAGTGCCGCTGCGTCATCGGGGGTCGCGGTGCGGATGGTGAGGGGAGAGTGGGTCATGGATGTGGAGGCTCCTTTTTTAGTGACTGGTGACTGAGAGACTGAGGGACTGGGAGACTGGGAGATGCCAGAGGTCAGAAGTTAGAAGTCAGATGACCGAAGTCTGAAGTCTAAAGTCTAAAGTCTGAAGTCGAACTGCGGACTTCGGACGATCTACCGCGTTCCTGCTTTTTCCATAAAAGGCTTTGCTTCCACGACGAAGCGGATGTGTTCAGCCTCGCCGATTTCTCCACCTTCGTCATAGGCGAGGCAGTGGAGGGTGATTTTCTTTCCTTTGACGACGGTGACGGTGGCTTCGGCGCGGACGGTATGTCCGACGAGGGTGGGCTGCTTGTGGGCAAGACCGATGAAGCCGCCGACGGTGGTTTCGTCTTCGGTGAGACCTTTCTTCACCGCATCGCAGGCGGCTTCTTCCATGAGAGCCGAGAGGACGGGGGTGGCGAGGACGGGGAGCGAGCCGCTTTTTACCACTTTCGCGGTATCATTTTCTGTGACGATCTTGGTGGCAGTGCCTTTCATTCCGATGGTGATGGACATGGGGATTCTCCTTTTTATCATAGATATTGATTGACCTGTTGGAATTGTTAGGGAAACACTGATTCTGTGATTTAATCAGCGTTTCCCTAGCTACTTCATTTTACCACGGACTATTATATATTTACATATGATATAATGGGTAGAGTAAAAAATAGAGACATCTGTCTCGGATAGGGGGGCTGTGTGGAAGACAACGACACAGAGATTTCTCAAAAAGAAGCGAAGAAGAAAGGTGTGCGCATCGCGCTCGGTATGGCGGCGGGGCTGGCTATCGCCCTCCTGGGCGGCTGGTATTTCTATGCGGCAGACCACGGGACGCGCAGCGGAAAGACGCATGTCAAGATCGAAAAGAATGCGACGGGAGGAGATATCGCTTCCCTTCTGGAAAAGCAGGACGTCATTGAGAGCGCGGTGCGCTTCCGCCTCTATGCCCGCCTTCTGGGGGAAGGAAATCAGCTGCAAAGCGGGGACTATGTGCTTGAAAAGGGGCTGACGATCCGGGATGCCATCGATGCCTTAAAGCATGGGAAGACGGAGGCATACTTGGTCACGGTACCGGAAGGCTCCACCGTGCATCAGATCGCTCAGTTGCTCGCGCAGGCGGGCATCGAAGGGGCAGCAGACTTTGAGGCAGAAGCGGCGGCCTATGGCCCCTTGAAATACCAGTATGGCCCTTTCGCGGTACCGATCAAGGCAGAAGGATTCCTCTTCGCGGATACGTACAGCATCCCCAAGGAGTACACGGCGCGCCAGATCTTGGATCTCATGTATCGTCATACCGATGATATGTTGACGCTGGACATCCGAAAGAGGGCGGAGGCGAAGCACATGACACTGCATGATCTTTTCACGATCGCCTCGATGGTGGAGCGCGAGGCGCGTTTCCCGGAGGATCAGGTGCCGATCGCCTCCGTCATGCTGAAGAGACTTTCCATCGGCATGCCGCTCCAGATCGATGCGACGATCCAGTATGCCTTGGGCGAGCAGAAGGCGGAACTGACCATCGCGGATACGCGCATCGACTCGCCGTACAATACGTATACGCACCCCGGCCTTCCGCCGGGACCGATCGGAAGCCCGGGGCTTCCTGCCATAGAGGCGGTGCTGGCTGCCGAGCCGGGTGACTACCTCTACTACGTTGCGCAGGCTGACGGGCATCATGTATTTACGAGATCCTACGAAGAACACCAGCAGGAGACGGAGAATATTTATGGATCCAGTTCTTGAAGCACTGAAAAAAGAGTTAGAGATCGAAGCCGGCCGTGACCACGTCCCCATCATCCGAGGTCCGGAGCGCGCGCTCCTCCTTTCGGCCGCCGAGAAGGCTTCGCCGAAGCGTATCCTTGAGATCGGGACAGCCATCGGTTACTCCTCGCTGCTTTTGGCAGAGCGTTTCCCGCTCGCAGAGATCGATACGCTCGAGATCGATTCTGCGCGCCATGCCCGCGCGGAAGAGGTCATGCGAGCGGCCGGCTTCTCGCATCGCGTTCACTGCCATCTGGGGGATGCGGCAGAGCTTTTGGAAACGCTCGAAGGACCCTATGATTTTCTGTACCTGGATGGCCCAAAAGGACAGTACCTCCGGCAGCTGAAGGCCATCGAGCCCAAACTCTCGCCGCATGCGGTGATTGCGGCGGATAACGTGCTTTTCCGCGGCATGGTAGAAAGTGATGCACCCGTGCCGCATCGGTATCGGACGCTGGTCATGCGCCTGAGAGAATATATACGATATGTAAAAGAGAGATACGAGACCACCATTTATCCGGAAGGGGATGGACTGGCGGTAAGTGAGGAGTTAGAAGTGAGGAGTGAGGAGTGGCGGTGCGGCGCATCAAATTTATAAAGCGCCGCGAAGTTTATATAATGAGGTTGCATGATGGATACCAATCAAACAGTAGCAAAGAAAAGCAAGCAGTTTGCGATTCATGTCATGAAATTGGTGGAGCATTTGCGGAAAAATAAGCGTCCGTACTTTATCATAGACCAAGTGGGGCGTTCGGGAACCAGCATTGGTGCCAATGTAATGGAAGCAGAGCATGCTATCACACAGAAGGAGTTTTTGCAGAAAATGTACATCGCCTATAAAGAGTCCAATGAAACGTTGTACTGGCTGGAACTGTTGTCTGAGAGTGGTTATGTCGCTGCAGAAGGTTATCAAAGACTATATACGGAGTGTAATGAAATAGAAAAAATGCTGTCTGCGATTACCAAAACGATGGCAGAAAAAATAAAAAGAAGCGGCGCTTTATAATTTTTGCGCCGCACCACCACTCCTCACTCCTCACTCCTCACTTCTAACTATTTAAAATAGCGTTTAACGGAAAGGTTTTAGATAATGAACAAAATCGAATTATTAGCACCGGCGGGGACGATGGAAAAAATGAAAATGGCGCTTCTCTACGGAGCGGACGCCGTCTATCTTGCAGGGAAGGTTTTCGGCCTTCGCGCATACGGCGGCAATTTCACGAAAGAAGAAATGAAAGAAGCCGTCCGGTATGCACACGGGATGGGGAAGAAGGTCTACGTGACCGTGAATATCATCCCGCGCAATGAAGACTTGGAGGGCCTCGACGACTATCTGAAGTATCTGGAGGAAATCCATGTGGATGCCGCGCTGATCTCCGATCTCGGCGTTTTCTCGCTCGCGCGCGAAGTGGCGCCGAAGCTCCCGATCCATGTATCGACGCAGGCGAGCGCAGCAAACTGGCGGACGGTCAAAATGTGGAAGGAACTGGGCGCGGAGCGCGTGGTGCTCGCGCGTGAAGTATCCGTGAAGGAAATGGCGGACATCCGCAAAAAAGTGGATATCGAGCTGGAAGTCTTCGGGCACGGCGCGATGTGCATTTCATGGTCCGGCCGATGCCTGCTTTCGAATTTCTTCACGCATGGCAAGCGCCAGTCGAACCGCGGCGAGTGTATCCAGGCCTGCCGCTTCAAGTATTCGGTCATGGAAGAGTCCCGTCCCGGACAGTACTGGCCCATCGAAGAGGATGACCACGGGACATACATTTTCAACAGCAAAGACCTCTGCATGATCGATCACATCCCCGAGCTCATCGAGGGCGGTGCCTCTTCGCTCAAGATCGAGGGCCGCATGAAGAGCGTGTACTATGTGGCGGCGGTCGTCGCTGCTTACCGCAAGGCGATTGATACCTACTACGCAGAGCGCGGGGCTTATCGCGTGCGGGAGGAGTGGCGCGAAGAGCTGGAAAAGGTATCGCACCGCCCCTACACCACGGCGTTCGCTTTTCAGGAGGCGGACCATACCGCGCAGGAGTATGTCAAGTCACAGCCGGAGCAGCCGTATGACTTTGTCGGCCTCATCCTGCCATCGGAAGAAGGGGCGACCCGGGTGCAGCAGAGAAATCATTTCAAAGCGGGCGAGACTTTGGAGTATCTGACGCCCAAAGGGGATGTCGGGCTTTTCACGGTCGGGCTTCTCACCAATGGAGAGGGCGAGGCGGTCGACCGTGCGCCGCATCCGCTCGAAGTTTTGAAGATGCAGACGGAGATGGATTTTCCCGCCTATACCATTTTAAGGAGACGTGCGAAACATGGATGATACCAGAGTGTATATAGAGATCCCGCCGGAAGCGGTGAATTATATCAACCGCATCATCGAGGGCTACGAGTACCTTGGCATTTTGACGACGCTCGATCCGAAGCGTGCCACCTGCCAGATCAATTCGACCGCTGACACGAGAGACATCGTCATCGATGTCCTGACGCATCTCACCGATGTGGATGTGAAGATTCTGAGGAGCCGGGAAGAAGCTGTGGAAAAGTAAAATGAGTGACTGGTGACTAGGGATTGGGAGCCTCGAGTGACTAGTGACTGGGGATTAAAAGCAAACGGTGATTGAAATAGCGCAATTAGCGAGCTGACCGTTCTGAAAGGAAGAACGAGGGCTACGCTCGAGATGACGACGGCGCGAAGCGCTATCAAAATTTTGCGGCGCTTCCCTATTTTTATGCGCCGCACCACCATTTCTCATTTCTCATTCAAGCGATGCTTACAAACGGAATCACAGGGCGAGCCATCCCACGGGCTCACCCTGTTTCCCTTGACACTTTCCAAATAGGTGCTATACTTGACTGCTAAAGACGTATTGTCTTGACAATGAAGAGAGGCTTACCGTCCTCTCTTTTCTGGTTTCGTAATGATTTCGATGACCCACTTTCACTTAAAGGAGATACGAATAATGGCTGCCAATGGACTGATTACAGACTTATACCAGCTGACTATGGCGAATGCGCTCTTCAAGAAGGGCATGCATGAACGCCGCGTGGTCTTTGACCGTTTCTATCGAAAGAATCCTTTCAATGGCGGTTATACCGTGGTCGCGGGGCTCGCGCACCTGCAGGAATTTGCCAAAAATTTCCGTTTCGATGCCGAGGATATTGCCTACCTCAAGAGCCTCGGGATCTTCTATCCGGAATTTTTGGACTATCTGGCCGATTTCCACTTCACGGGAGACATCTATGCCATGCCAGAAGGCACGGTCGCATTCCCGGGCGAGCTCCTGCTGCGTTTCCATGGCACCACGACAGAGGCGATGCTGATGGAGACAGGGCTCTCGATGATCATGAACCATGAAAGCCTCATCGCGACGAAGACGCGCCGTGTGCGCACCGTCGCGGGCAAGGATGCGCTGATGGAATTCGGTCTGCGCCGCGCGCAGGGCCACTCTGCCGGACTGTGGGGCGCGAGAGCGGCTATGATCGGCGGATTTAACGGTACCTCGAATGTCGAAGCAGGCAAGCTCTTCGGCATCCCGGTCCTCGGCACCATGGCGCACAGCTGGATCATGAGCTTTGATACCGAGCTGGAAGCCTTCGAAGAATATGTAAAGCAGTATCACAACAATCTCATCCTGCTGGCCGATACCTACAATGTGCTGGAAATGGGCGTGCCGGATGCGATTCAGATTTTCAAAGAGCTGAAAGCCAAAGGCGAGCTGCCGAAGGTCTACGGTATTCGCATCGACAGCGGTGACCTCGGCTACCTTTCCAAAGAAGCCAAGCGCATGTTTACGGAAGCCGGATTCCCGGATGCCATCATCTCCGGATCGAATGATCTGGACGAATACCTCATCCAGTCTCTGAAGGAGCAGGGCTGCACCGTCACCAGCTGGGGCGTCGGCACGAAGATCATCACAGCCGACGGCTCTCCGTCTCTGGGCGGCGTCTTCAAGATGAGCGCCAGAGAAAAGGACGGTACCTTCGAGCCGGTGATGAAGATTTCCAATGATGTTGCCAAAATGACGAACCCGGGCATCAAGGAAGTGCGTCGTTTCTACAAGAAATCGAATGGCAAGATGATCACCGACCTCGTCTGCCTCACCAGCGAACCCATGCCGGACGGCGGCGATTACACGCTTGTCACCGAGTCGGCCAAGTGGCGCCGCAAGGAGCTGAAAGCCGGCACGTACACCTGCGTGGAAATGTTAAAGCCCGTCATGCAGAAGGGGGAAGCTGCCAAGCTGCCTACCCTTCCGGAAACCATCGCGTATGCGAATGAGCAGATGGAGACCCTTTGGCCGGAATACACCCGTCTTCTGAATCCAAATATCATGGAAGTGAATCTCTCCGATGCTCTGCAGCAGCTGAAGAGTGAAATCATTGAGAAAGATCTCAAGAAATAAGAAAAAGCCAGCGCAAGCTGGCTTTTTTTGTTCAGGGCTAAGTTTGAAAGCAGGGATGAGTGGCTAGTGACTGGTGACTTGTGACTAGAAATTAGTAGCTAGGGATTAGTAGCTAGGGATTAGGAGTGACTAGGGATTAAGAGACTGAGAGACTGGAAGACATGTATTTCCCGCACCTCGGCAGAGGCGCGGCCGTCCGCGAGCCGGACGGTGATCCGGTCGCCGCAGGACAGCGTGCGGACGCTCCGTACCACATGGCCCTGCGCGCCAAATGTCATAGAATAGCCGCGCGAGAGGACCTTCAGCGGGCTCATCGCGTCCAGCTTGGCCGTCAGGCGGACAAACCGTTCGCGTTCCCTGCTCAAAAGCTTCTGTGACGCTGCGCAGAGGCGCCGGTGGATGTAATCCAGCAGGAGGCGGCGGTCATTGATATAGTTGATCGGGCTGCGAAGGCTTCTGGCAGAGGCCAGCGCCGCTACGCGCTGCCGCTCCGTTTTCAGGCGTTTGGTGATCAGCGTAAGCAGCATCGCCTGCCTTGCGGCCAAAAGCTGCCGCAGCTCCGTCTGGTCCGGTACGGCAAGCTCTGCCGCGTTGGACGGTGTGGCCGCACGCAGGTCGGCAACAAAATCGGAGATCGTGACATCCGGCTCGTGGCCGACGGCAGAGATGACCGGAATCTCGGATTCCGCGATCGCATATGCCACACGTTCATCGTTGAAGGCCCAGAGGTCCTCAATGGAACCGCCGCCCCGTCCGGTGATGATCAGATCCGCCACATGATAGCGGTTGGCATAGCGCAGGGCGCTGACAATCTCCGCCGGGGCCTCCGCTCCCTGCACCCGCACGGCCAGCAGCACGACCTGTGTCAGAGGATACCGCTTGCGCAGAATCCGCAGCATGTCATGCAGGGCCGCCCCGGCCGATGAGGTGATGATCGCAATGCGGTGCGGAAAACGCGGCAGGGGCTTCTTGCGTTCCGCAGCAAACAGGCCCTCGGCCTGCAGCTTCCGCTTGAGCTGCTCAAAGGCCACATGCAGATCTCCCACCCCGTCCGGCGTCAGCTCCGTGCAGTAGAGCTGGTACGCGCCGTCACGCGGAAACACCGAGATTCGTCCGCACGCAATGACCTTCATACCGTTTTCCGGCCGAAAGCGCAGACGCATGGCGTTCCCCCGGAACATGACGCAGCGCAGCGCGCCCTCCGCGTCCTTGAGCGTAAAATAATGATGGCCGGACGGATAGACTTTATAGTTGCTGAGCTCGCCGCGCACGCAGATATTGCCGAGCAGCTCGTCGCGGTCGAGCAGAAATTTGATATATTCGTTGACCTGCGAGACGGCAATGATGTTCTGCTCCATTACAGTCCCTCCTGCAGGGCCGTCAGCACGGCGATGCCCATGGCGTTGTCGGTGGAATACTGCGGCTCGGCGAAGACGGGCGAAAACTCCCGCATCCGCTCGCGCAGCATGGAATTGGAGGCCACGCCGCCGGAGAATACGACCGGCAGACCGGGTTTTTCCGCCAACGCGGCCCGCGTCGCGTCCGCAATGCAGGTCACGATGCAGTTCATGACGAATCTCGCCGTATCGGCGGGGCTGTTCGTTGCCGCATAAAAGGCTTCCGCCTTGTTCTGAATCCCGGAAAACGAGAATTCCAGCCCGTGCAGCTTCACGCGGTAGCGGTCCCTACAGTCCGATCCCCGGCTCAGCGCGTCAATGGATCTTCCGGCCGGGAACGGCAGGCCGAGGAGCTTGCCGGTGCGGTCGATGAGCTGACCGGCAGAGATATCGCTGGTCCCGCCGAGCTTTTCCGCCTTCACATTCTTCCCATCCGGCTCGACGAGCAGCAGCTCCGTCGTGCCGCCGGACAGATGCCAGGCCAGATGCGGCACCGGCATCAGATCGAGCCGCCCGGCCGACCACAGACTCGCCGCGATATGCCCCTGCTGGTGAGAAAACTCGTACAGCGGCACGCCGAGGATCTGCGCGAGGCAGCTCGCCTGCGACCAGCCAGCCAGAAAGCACGGCATATACGAGCCTTCGACGGCCCGCGGCCGCGTGCTGACGCCGATGGCCGTGATGTCTTTCAGCTCTACCGACGCGCAGAGTGCCTGCACCAGCTCCGGCAGCCGCTTGACATGCGCAAACAGCGCGTCAGACTGCCGCAGCCCCAGCTCTCTCGGCTTCACGTCCAAAAGGCGTGAGCAGTTCCTGCCGCCCACGCCGTCGAAAGCCGCCACCGAAGTGGTATAGTTGCTCGTATCAAAGCCAAGCGTCAGCATGGCTGCTCCATCTGGCGGGCAAAGCCGCCGAGGATCCCGTTGACGAAGGACACGACGTCCTCGTTCTCATACTTGCGCGTGAGCTCGACCGCCTCGTTGATCGCAGCGCTCACCGGCGCGTCGTCGATATACAGCGCCTCGTACATGCAGACCTCCATGATGGCCACGGCCATTCTGGCGATGCGCCCGAGGCTCCAGCCGACGGAGTATTTGGAGATGTAGCCCTCCAGCTCCTCACGTTTGGCCTGCACGCCCTGCACGACGCTGGTCAGGTATTCAAGCTGCTTGCCGTCTGGCTTTTCCGCATAGACGTCCGTCTCGGTCTTGAGCGTCGGGTAATAGCCGTCGTCCATGAGCGTCTGCAGCGCTTCGCCGGCGGTGATATTGTTGAAATTCATCTCGAAGACGAGATGGCACGCGATCTCTCTGGCGTTCGATCTGGTCATATGTTTCTCCTTGCTGCTCTTTCTTCCGTAGTTCCAAAAAAGAAACCCTTTACGCAAGCAAAGGGTTTGCTTTTTGGCTTATTTTTTCAGTTCCTTCGGCATGGCGATGCCGCAGATGTTGACGTTGACCTGTGCGACGGCAAGACCGGTGATCGACTCCACGCTCGTCTTGACGGCGTCCTGCACGGTCTTGGCCAGCGAAAAGACGCTCTGGCCGAACTTGGCGACGACATCGCATTCGATCGTGACGGAGCCGTCTTTGATCGGCGTCAGGCGGACGCCGCGGGCCAGCGTCTTCATGCCGAGCATCTCGGCGATGTCGGTGCTGATGCTGCTGGACAGGCCGCAAACACCCTCTACCTCAAGAACGGCAGCTGCCGCAACGGACGCGACGACGTCTTCCGAGATCTGCAGCGTCCCGTTTTCGAGCTTCTGCGTGAAGTATTCGTTCTTCTCAGCCATACTGGTTCCTCCGTTTCAGGGATACAGAAAAGGTTCTGCTTTTATATTGGATTCATTTTACCACAAAACCGCTAAAATGCAATCCCTTTCTGAAAATCCGGACGGCAGGATCAGGGCTTGACTTCGATGATGCGGACCTGCGAGAGCGAATAGTCGGTCTGTGAGGTCACGATGTCCGAGATGAGCGCGGCGTCTGCGTCGCTCAGCCCGTCCGCCGGGGCCGAGACCGCCACGCAGACCACACCGTCATTGATGTAGGTCACGCAGTCGTCATAGCCCTTGGCGATCACGAGGCTTTCGATCTGCGCCTCGCTCAGCGCCGTGCCGACGATGGTGTTGAGCGTCTGGCAGGCCGTCTCGCCGACCTCCGTGCCCTCGTCATAAGCGATGGTCTGCTCCAGCAGCTCGACGGCGGAATCGCGCGATTCCTGTCTACTCAGCCGCACCTGCGCGAAATAATCCGCGCTCGACGTCTGCTCCCCGCCCGATGCCGTGACGGCCTCCGCCTGCACGCCATCGCCGTCATTGACGACGAGCGTGTCCTCGCCCATGACCTGCTCGGCCGAGAGCGTCTCGGTCAGATCCGTCGCGTCCGATTTCTGCGCCCTGGACCAGTTGAGGTACGCGCCGGCGCAGACCAGCAGCAATACCGATGCGATGATCGCGTTTCGCTTCCAGATTTTCATTACGAACTCCTCCTATTGCCCCTTCATTTTTACCACTGCAATTTTATTGCTACCGAGCCCGGTCAGGCTCGAGACAGCCTGGATGATGGCAAGCCGCACGCTTGCGCTGTCTGCCCCGTCGCAGACGACGAGCGCGCCCTGATACTGCGGATACAGGACCGACTGCGCCGCCGGCTCCTTTTCGCTGCTGCCCGTCTGGCGGAAGACCGTCTCGGTCTGCGTCGTCGTGCTCCCGGCGGAGGTGACGGTGCGGCTGTCCGTCTGATAGAGCGTTTTTTCGCTCCCGGAAAGCGTCAGCATGAGCCGGACGCGCCCCGCGCCCGCAATGCCGGAAAGCAGCTGCTCGAGCTGGCTCGTGGTCGCATCTAGGTTGAACCCGGACACCGCTTCTACCGGCACGCTCTTCGTCTCCTGCTTTTTTTCCGTGGGCCATGCCGCGAGGATCAGCCCGGCCAGAAAGATGAGCAGCGGCAGCCGGTATTTTTTCAGCAGCCGCGGCGCCTGCTCCCGCAGCTGCGCAAGCCTTCCCCCGTTCACGGCAGCCATACCTGCCGTTCCGGCGCGATGGCAAACGTCTGCTCCAGATAGGCCTGCAGCTGCTGCTTCTGCGTTGGGGTGGCGGCTCCGCGGATCGTCACCCCGCTGGGATAGGGCGTTGCCGCCCGTGTTTCCATCTCCAGCTCCACGGAGATCTGCATCCCGAGGGACGAGGCTTTGTCCAATATATATGTCTGCACGCGGCCGGATATGATGCTGGCCACAAGCTCCTGATTCTGGATCTCAATACCCGTTCTTGCTTCCTCCTTTTCCAGCTCCAGCCGGCTGATCGCCTCTGCCAGAGAATCATAGTCCAGCTTCGCCAGCGGCGTGAGCGCGAGCAGCAGCATCAGAAGGCCGCACAGCATGGCCGCCACCCGCCGCGGCGTCCCCTTCGGCAGCGCCGCGAGCAGGATCGCCCCGGCAAACGCCCCTGCTGTGATGCGCAGCAGGTATCCGCGTACCGCTTCGATCATCCGGCCGCCACCTTCATAAAGCAGCATGTCGAAAACAGCAGCAGAAGCGCCGCGCAGCCGACCATACTCAGAAGATACCCCATGGCGCTCGTCTGCGCGCCAAGGAGCGCCGCGTGCTCCTTCCCTGCCGCGAGCCCGGCGGCCGCGGCCGTGAGCTTCATCGTGAGATAGCAGATCGCGATCTTCAGAAACGGCACGAGCGCCATTGCCAGCACGGCCAGGATCCCGAACGTTCCCGCCGTCGCCCGCAGGAGCTTAGCGCTCTGCAGGACCGCCTCTGAGGCGTCGGCAGCGATGCCGCCCACGACCGGGAGCGCCGCCGAGAGCGTCGATTTTGCCGCGTTGACCGCCGCCTCGTCACTGCTGCCGGAGAGTAAGCCCGTGAGTGAGAGATAGGCCGTGAACACATACATCACTCCCTTTAAAAGCGCCGAAATGCACCAGCCGAGCAGCGTGCGGACGCTGCCGAGCCGCTCGTCCGGCAGTCCGCATTCCACTGCTGCGAGCCCGAGATACGCATAGACGAGCGGCAGCAGCAGCGCGCGGATCAGGCTCGTCAGGAGGCTGAAAAACAGCGACGAGCCCATATACAGGCTTCCTGCCCCACTCAACGCGCCCGCAGCAGACGCCGCGCCGCACATGACCGGCAGCAGAAGCTTCGCATACGCCTCCATCTCGTCCAGCACGCCGGTAGCAAGACCGATCATGCTTTTCATACTTGCGGCAAACAGCGCCGTGATCGCGAACGCGCCGGTCAGCGACTGCAGCTGCAGCCGGTCTTTGGGATAGGCCTGCCGGACCAACTGGCAGATGAGGGCCGCCGTCAGCAGCATCGCCCCGGTCTGCACCGCCTCCCGCAGCGTACCGACGGAGAGATTCGACGCCCATTTGAAAATATCCAGGATCGCGGACGCAGGATCGGTCTGCGACGCCGGACTGTAGTCTTCCAGCGCCTCGCGGGTCTGGCCGGACAGCGGATCTGTCAGCGAGTCGACCTGCAGGATCTGTCGTTCCTGCTCCAGAACGTCCGCGGCCGAGACCGGCAGCGCGAGCGCCGCCAGCAGCAGTAGCAGGATCCATCCGCGCCGCATACTACCCTCCTATCATCGTCTGCAGCAGAGAAAGCACCATCTCCAGCAGCGGCAGCGCCAGATAGATGCACAGAAAGCCGCTGCAGATCTCGATCGTCTGCCCGAGCGCCTGCTGGCCGCTGTCGCGGCAGAGCGTCCCGGCGAGCTGCGAGAGAAGGCCGATGGCCGCCGTCTTAAAAAGCGGGGCGAACACGGCCTGCGAAAGGCCGGTGATCTCCTCGAGTCTGCGTACAAAAGCGAGGACCGGCGAGAAAAACGGCAGGACCGTCAGAAAACACAGGGCGCACACCACCGCGCACAGCGCCAGCGTCAATTCCGGCGCCTGTTTTCTGAGCAGCAGATTCAGCGCGCAGCAGATGAGCGCCGCCGCGATCAGCTTCCCGATTGTCTCCATCAGAATTCAAACAGCGTCTTGACCATGTCGAACAGCTCTGCGATCCGCTGCACGACGATCATCAGCACCACGACCAGCGCCGCCAGCGAGGTCATGGTCGCCTGTTCCTCCCGTCCGGAGCGGACGAGGACCTGGTTGAGGATCGACACGATGATGCCGACCGCCGCGATTTTGAAGATCAGATCAATATCCATATCAGATGAGGATCACCGCAACAGCCAGTCCCGTGCACACGCCGAGCGTCACATACGTCTTGCAGCGGGCCGCTGCGCTGCCCTGCAGCTGTCGGGCCTCCTCACGCAGACGCCCGAGCGCCAGATCCAGCGCCTGCAGATTCCCGTCCAGGTCGTATTTGCCCAGCGTGTCGAATAAACTCATCAGCGCCGTACGCACCCCGGCCGGGATGCAGAGTCCCTCCGTCCGCCGCAGCGCCTGCCGGCAGGCATAGCCGACCGTGCAGGTATCCGCGGCCGAAAGGCTCCCGGCCAGCCCGGAAAAAAAGGCCGCGACTGCCGCTTCCCGGCTCTCCTGCAGAGCCAGGAACACGTCTGGCAGCGGCGTGAGCCGGTACTGCAGCTCATGCCGGATACGCAGCACCGCGTCAATGAACGCCAGCGTCTGCGCCTGCTGCCGCCGGACGGTCCTGGCCAGGCCAAGGCCCATCGCGCTCGAGGCTGTGAGGATCAAACTCAGTCCGATCAGTTTCAGCATACCGGATCCTTTCCGCGTGAAACGCTCTGTTGTTATCCAGAAACAATACCTGTTCAAACATCCCGGCCCCGAGGACGGCCCGGCACAGGGGCTTTTCCCGCAGCTCCGCGGCGGAGCCCGCGTGGATGGTCGCAAGGATGCGCACGCCGCAGCCGAAGGCCTGCCGGATCCCGGCGAGGTCGGCGGGACTTGTGATCTCGTCCACGGCCAGCCACTCCGGGTTCATCCCGCGCAGCAGCATCTGCATGCCTGCGGCCTTCGGGCAGCCGGAGAGCACGTCCGTGTGCGGGCCGAGGTCGAACTGCGGCACGCCATGCACCGCACCCGCCAGCTCCAGCCGCTCGTCCACAACGCCGACGCGGCTGCCCGCCGCCGAAAGCGCGCGGATGCAGCTGCGCAGCAGCGTCGTCTTGCCGCTGCCGGGGCGGCCGGCCAGCAGACAGGAGGCCGATAAAAGCGGCAGAAGCTGCTCCGGCGGATGCCGGATCTCGTGCGGGATGCGGATGCAGAGCGACGAGATCTCCCGGATCCCGGTCACGCGCCCGTCCTGCACGACCGCGCTGCCGCATACGCCGATCCGCACGCCGCCCGGCACGCTCAGAAATCCCTCCCGCAGCTGCTCCTGCACGGCGTACTGCGACTGAGCCGAGGCGGCAAGCAGCGTGCGCTGCAGCTCCTGCTGCGGCGTCCGTTCGCAGTGCGGAAGCGGCTGCTCCAAACCTCGCCGCAGGATGGAGGGCACCTGCCCACACCGCAGCCGGATCTCCTCGACCTGCGCCGCGTTCAGCCCGTCCAGCGCCTGCGCCGCCTCCTGCGGCAGGATCTGCAGCACCTGCTTCAGCAACCTGTCCGCCCCCTTCCAGTCCAAGTCTATTGCCATCCACGCCGCGATATTCCTCCACCTTGACAAAGCCGCTCTCCCATTGTAAAATTAGTTCGTTCTTCATAAGCCCCAGTAGCTCAGGGGATAGAGCATTCGCCTCCTAAGCGAAGGGTCGGACGTTCGAATCGTCTCTGGGGTGCCAGATGTATCCTTATCCGAGCGCATTGTTTTTTTGAACGGTGTAATTGGGATGATCGTGCATCGATAAAGAAATCCCTCTCCAGTTTTGGAAAGGGATTTCTTTATTTTGCGATATGCGCATAGTATTCCTTTGGTGTACTTCGCCGCCTTCTCCCCCATCAGATCCCGATACCGTCCGTCCTGTGCAGAATACCGGATATCCGGGTTTGTCTTATCGAACGTCCCGATGTTATCCGTAGCGGATTTGATCTGTGCGGAATCAAACACAACATAGAATTTGTCGTAAGCCAGATCTTCTTTGCTTCCATCATATTCAAAAATCACGCCGTCGTTCCCATGTTCTTTGGCGTAGCGAATAACCTGTGCTTCTGCAAAGTTATCCGTGAATTGTTCCGGGGGCAATTTCACCGTGTACGGATTCTTCATCTTGAGATAGGCTTCAATGATACGGTTTCCCCTGCGTTCATCTGCCATGCTCTCTGCATAATCCCTGCTTTCACTGAAGAAGTACGCTCCGTTCTCCTGCTGGAAAGTATTAAATTCCGCATTCGTTCCGTGGTACACCACTTTCGGTGTTCCGTCCTCATTGACAACCTTGCTCGCGTTTTCCGGGTGGTTCTGCCAGTCGCCGAACCAACGCTTGAATTGTTGCGATTCTGTTACATTTTTCACGGACATATTGATTTTTGAGTCTAGCTTGCGTACAATACCATCAGAAGAAGCTGCGGCTTTCAGCCGTTCGGGGAATTGGACCCCGGCGCCTAGAAGGTTCACGGCTTCTTTTTTTACATAAAATACGCTGTTTTCTCCTGCGTTGAACTGGGCGATCGCTTCATTTACAAGCGCTGTTGTGTTTTTTTCATAGGCGCTCGAAATTGCATTCACGTCCATGCGGACGCCGTTTACCGTCCGCTCCGCCGTTATCGCGATCGGAACCACCATGGAATTTTTCTCTGTTCCCACATCTACCAGTGCAACAATGCTGTGCGTACTCCGAAGCCGTGTGGTCTTCGTGTCCACATCCTTTGCCGCGATTACCATGACCGGGTCGTTCACAAAGTCCATGATGTCAGCCACGACAGATTCGCCAAGGCCATGATAATTTGTTCCTCTGCGCCGTTTCCCGTCTGCAGCCGCCTCACTTGCCGTCTTGGCCATAGAGTACACATGGCCGCCTCCGATCACAAACGGAAGATCTGGCATTCCGAGTTTTTTATACACCTCCGGCGTATATCCAACCAGTAGGGCATCATTTATTTCTTTTTCTCCGTTTAGAATTTCATGTACATTTTTCTTGTATTGATCTGCAATTTCCTCTTGCGTTCTCGCATGTGCGCTTTCTTTGTTTTCCGCTTTCCCTACGCTGTACTTCGCCGGCGGCGCTCTCGCGCTGCCGGATTTTTTGTATAAAGAAAAAACAGCCGGATATGGTCCGGCTGTTTTACATAATATCGGTTTTTCGGCAAAAGCTATCCTGACTTGAATGGAAGGCAGGGATCTGTAAATGAAGGGCTTTGCGATGCTGGAGATTGGGAAGGTCGGATGGGTGGAGAAGCCGAAGCCGGTCTGCGGGCCGATGGACGCGGTCTGCCGGCCGCTGGCTGCGGCGGTCTGCACCTCAGATGTGCATACGGTCTGGGAGGGTGCCGTCGGCGAGCGGCACGATATGATCCTGGGACACGAGTGCTGCGCGGAGGTCGTTTCCGTGGGCGAGCTCGTGCGGGATTTCAAGCCCGGCGACCGGGTACTGGTGCCCGCTATCACGCCGGACTGGAGTTCACTGGAGGCGCAGGCCGGGTTTGCCATGCACTCCGGCGGGATGCTGGCGGGCTGGAAGTTCTCCAACATCAAAAACGGCGTATTTTCTGAGTTTTTCCATGTCAACGACGCGGATGGGAACCTCGCGCATCTGCCGGAGGGGATGGACATCACGGAGGCGTGCATGCTCTCCGACATGGTGCCGACCGGCTTTCATGGCGCGGAGCTGGCGGATGTGCAGTTCGGCGATACGGTGCTCGTCGTCGGTATCGGACCGGTCGGGCTCATGGCGGTGGCCGGTGCGGCGCTGCGGGGCGCAGCGCGGATCCTCGCGGTCGGCACGCGGCCGGTCTGCGTGGAGGCGGCGCGGAAATACGGCGCGACCAACTTCATCAGCTACAAAAACGGCCCGATCGACGAGCAGGTGCTGGCGCTGACCAGTGGAAAGGGCGTCGACTGCGCGATCATCGCGGGCGGCGATGTGGATACGTTCATCCCCGTCGTAAAGATCCTGAAGCCCGGCGGGCGGATCGGCAACGTCAACTATCTCGGCAGCGGGGACTATGTGAAGATCCCGCGCGCGGACTGGGGCGTCGGCATGGGCCACAAGCTGATCAACGGCGGGCTCATGCCCGGCGGGCGGCTGCGGATGGAGAAGCTCGCCGCGCTCATGACGAGCGGGCGGCTGGACGTGAAGCCACTCATCACCCACGTATTTGACGGCTGGGACAAGCTGCCGCAGGCGCTGCAGCTCATGAAGGACAAGCCGCAGGACCTCATCAAGCCCGTCGTGCGGTTATGACTCCTCTGCCGCAGCGGTCAGATTGAGATAGTAATATTCGGTCTCCGCGGACAGCGGGACGGCGCTTCCCTGCTCCGCAAACCCGAAATTCTGCCCGTAGATCGTGACCAGACCGTGCGTATCCAGACGCGCGGTCTGGTTTTTCAGTGTCAGTATGCTTTCAGTTGTCATAATTCCATAACCGTCAACTGCATTGTCATAGAAGCCAAAGAAATCAAAGCTGTGCGGTTTCCGGGAAATGACTTCGATGCAGACCGTACCGCCGGTCGGAATGGTCACATCCGCCGCGGCATAGCAAATGCGCTGCATGACGTACGCGTCCTGAAGCAGAGAATCCAGCATTCCCACGCTGTAGCGCTCGGCGGGCGCGGCGGAGCAGACGCCATATCCGGTCAAAAGCTCCGCGGCAGCAGCCGCAAGCCGGTCTACAGCAGCGCTGGAGGCGTCTGTGCCTAGCTGGGCGGCGGCAGTCTGCCGCAGAAAATCTGCAAGAGTCATTTCCGTGCGCGCTGCGGTTCCTTCGAGTGCATCCAGCTCCTTCCCCTGCTCGCAGCTTCCGTCGGTATAGCCCTGCATGGCATAGCCGGACAGATCCTGCCCGAGCACGGCAAGCAGATGCAGGGACTGACCGTGTTCGTTTGTAAAATAGCTGTACTGCGAATGGCCTGTTGCTTCGTTCTGGCCATAGCCGTTGATCCCGTAGGTCAGGATCGTCGTCTGTTCCGGGTCTGCGTCGACTGTGATCGCAAGCGTCGCCGCGCTTGCCGTTGTATTGCCGGATGCGGTAAAGGAATAGACATAGACGGTCTGGCCGGGCAGCGGTTTCGGTGCGAGCGCATCGGTCTGATAACTGCCGGACAGCAGCGTCTGATATTCCGTCCAGCTTTCCGCGTGGCGGAGGTTCCAGCGCTGCTCCGCCTGTTCCGGCTCCGGGCTGGCCGGGCCGAACCAGCCGGGGAACGCGCCGGGATAGATGGCAGTTTCGGTGCCAGCCCCATCCACACTCAGCTGCGGCCGGAGTGCCTCCAGATCGCTGAGGCTGGAGACGAAAGGATAGAGCACCGTCGCTGTGCAGGCCTCCCCGGAGCTGTTTTGGATCGTATAACGGTCTGTCACGGTAACGGCGGCCCCGTACTCCTCTGCATAAGGCTCGCAGTCCAGCAGGATCTCCCGGTCGGCGGAAAGCGCCGGGGCAGCCTGCGCCAGCGTCAGCGGGAAGATCGGGCCCGCGTAGGACATAAAATCTGTCGCGTCCGCCGGTTTGACAGCGTCGCTGCCGGACGTACCGGCAAGCCCGTCGTCCATCCTGGAAGCTGCGCAGCCGCAGAGCGCGGCAGTCAAAAAGAGCGCAAGGAGCAGCGCCAGGATCTTTCTGATATTTCGCATCGTTTTCCCTCCTGTTTTCTCTGATATAATAAAAGACGGATTACGGGAACATTGGTTGCACAAATTGGAAGATTCAGATCAAAAAAACGCCCTTGCAGGGACTCTGCAAGGGCGTTCTGGTATCAGCAATAGAAATCCTTGATCTTCTTCGCCCGGGACGGGTGACGGAGCTTGCGGATGGCTTTGTTTTCGATCTGGCGGATGCGTTCACGGGTAACGCCGAAGATCTGGCCGACCTCCTCGAGCGTATGCGTCCGGCCGTCATACATGCCGAAGCGCATGCGCAGCACGTCTGCCTCACGCTCGGTCAGCGTGCCGAGGATCTCGGTCAGCGCTTCGGAGAGCATCGCATTGGACGTGGCGTCGACGGGGCCGGGGGTATTGTCGTCCTCGACGAAGGAGCCGATGGTCGTATCCTCCTCGTCGCCGACCGGCATGTCCAGAGACAGGGTGTCGGCGGCGGTGCGATTGGCCTCGATGATCTTCTCGATGGGCAGATTCAGCTCAGCGGCGATCTCCTCGAGCGTCGGCTCGCGGCCCAGCTCCTGCACGAGCTTGCGGTTGCAGCGGGTCGCCTTGTTGATGACCTCGACCATATGCACCGGGACGCGGATGGTACGCGCCTGATCGGCGATCGCGCGGGTAATGGCCTGCCGGATCCACCAGGTTGCATATGTAGAGAATTTGTTTCCCTTTGTATAGTCGAACTTGTCGACGGCGCGGATGAGGCCGGTATTACCCTCCTGAATAAGATCCAGAATGTGTAGGCCGCGGCCGGAATATTTCTTGGCGATGGATACGACCAGACGCAGGTTGGCCTCCGTCAGACGGTCCTTGGCGGCCTTGTCGCCCTCGGAGACGCGCTTGGCCAGCTCGATCTCCTCGTCGGCGGTCAGCAGCTTGACCTGGCCGATCTCCTTGAGATACATGCGCACCGGATCATCCAGATTGTATTCCGCGGCAAGCTCCAGCGGGTCGACGAGCTCCTCGTCGTCGCCGTCGGGGACCTCGTCCATGTCCATGCCGAGATCGTCGGACACGTCCAGCTCCAGCTCCGGGCTCACGATCTGGATGCCCATGGCGTCAAAGGTATCGTAAATATGCTCGATTTTCTCGACCGGCAGATCCAGCTTTTCCAGCTCTGTGGTCAGTTCCGTCGCCTGAATGCTCCCGTCCCGCTTTGCTCTTGCGATCAATGCGGATACCGCAGCCATTGCATCCTCGGTCGAGGGCTTCGGATTCTTCGTATTAGACATTCTATCGCTCATCCTCATTTATCTGGTAACATTGCTGCGCATCGGCGCAACTGTGTTATTATAACCCCATCCTGCCTGTTTTGACAAGGCCAATTTGACATTTTTTCTGTTTTTTCTTGACACTTGCCCGTATCTTTCTGCCGTTCGGCTCAGATCTCCATGATGACGGGCAGGATCATCGGGTTGCGCTTGGTCGTTTTGAACAGGTAGCCGGACAGATCGTTCTTGATGTTGGCCTTCAGCACGCTCCAGTCGCTGCGGCCGTTCTGGCTGCAGCGGTCAATGGCGTGCGCGGCGATGACGCGCAGCTCTTCCATCAGATTTTCCGATTCCTTGACATAGACGAAGCCGCGCGTGATGATATCCGGCCCGCTGATGACGCTGCCGTCCTCGCTCGAGATGTTGACGACCACGACCAGCATGCCGTCCTGCGCCAGATGCTTGCGGTCACGCAGCACGACGCTGCCGACGTCGCCGACGCCGGTGCCGTCGACCAGGATCTTGCCGGACGGGACGGTGCCGCCCCACTTGCAGGTGGTCTTGGTGAGCTCGAGCACCTTGCCGATGTCGGAAATGAAGATGTTCTTGGGATCCATGCCCATCGACTGGGCCAGACGGGAATGCGCCTGCAGATGGCGCTGCTCGCCGTGGACGGGGATGAAGAAGCGGGGCTTCAGAAGCCCATGGATGATCTTCAGCTCCTCCTGGCAGGCGTGGCCGGAGACGTGCAGGCCCTCGAGCTTGTCATAGATGACCTCTGCGCCCTTGCGGTAGAGCTCATTGATGATCTTGCCGATGGATTTTTCGTTGCCGGGGATCGCGGAGGCGGAGATGATGACGCGGTCAGAGGCCGTGATCTCCACCTGCCGGTGGCCGGAGAAGGCCATGCGGTAGAGGGCGGACATATTTTCGCCCTGCGAGCCGGTCGAGACGATGACGAGCTTGTTGTTGGGGATCTGCTTGATCTGCGTGATGTCGACGAGCGTGCCTGCCGGGATCTTCAGATAGCCGAGCTCCGTGGAGACCTTCAGGATGTTTTCCATGCTGCGGCCGGTCACGGCGACCTTGCGGCCGAATTTCTTCGCCGTGGCGATCAGGCTCTGTAGCCGGAAAGCGTTCGAGGCGAAGGTCGTGACGATGATGCGCTTGTTGCAGCCGGAGAACTGGCGCTCAAAATTGGCCGCGACGGTCTTTTCCGACGGCGTATAGCCCTGCCGCTCGACGTTCGTCGAGTCGCACAGAAGCGCCAGCACACCTTCTTTGCCGAGCGCGCCGAAGCGGGCCAGGTCAATCATGCCGTCTTCCGCGGTGGCGTCGATCTTGAAGTCGCCCGTCATGACGATGGTGCCGACCGGCGTTTTGATGGCGAACGCAACGGCGTCGGCGATGGAATGGTTCACGTGGATGAACTCCACGGTGAAGCAGCCGGCCTTGACCTTCTCCCCTGCTTCATGGGTAAACAGGTGGACGGTATTCTGCAGCTGATGCTCCTCGAGCTTCAGCTGGACGATGCCGGCGGTCAGGCGCGTGGCGTGGATGGGGCAGTTGAACTGCTCCATGGCGTACGGGATGCCGCCGATATGATCCTCATGCCCGTGGGTCAGGAACATGCCGCGGATCTTGTCTTTGTTTTTGACCAGGTACGTCATGTCGGCAATGACCAGGTCGACGCCGTACATTTCCTCATCCGGGAAGCCAAGACCGCAGTCGACGATGATGATATCCTTGCCGTATTCGAGTACGGTCATATTCTTGCCGATCTCGTTGAGACCGCCAAGGGGAATGATCTTTAATTTTTCTGCCAAATGATTTCACTCTTTCCTAAAATAATATAAGTATGGATGCGGCTGCGCGGAGGATCCTCCGCGCGGAACAAATGCAAAAAGGACGCAGGAACGCATGCCCATGCAGCTGGCCGGACAGTGCCCCGTCTCGCTCTGCCCATCGCCAATGCCGCCTGCGCTCCATACCGTATGCAGTTGATCTATTTGATGCGCCTGCGCGGCGCACGATCCCAATCAAAAAGCCATGGAAGGTCATAGCTGATATATAGTATAACACACTTTCCGTGGAAAGTACACCTTTTTTTGTTCTTTTATCCATATCATAAATGAATTAAGCAAATGAATGATAGATTATAATTGATTCCTTCGGCAAAATTTGATATAGTAAACTTGATTATACAAAGACAGGAGGCGGCGGTCTATGAAAAAGCCGGTCGGACGTCTGCTTTATCCGAATACGGGCTGGTACTTTGCGGCCATGCTGCTGTTTACCGCCGCGGCCGCCGCGGTCGGGCAGTATATCCTTGCGGGCGGCGCGCTGTTCGTTACGCTCATCATGTTTATCATCAGCCGCGCAAGGCTTTCCCGGCGCAAGCGGCAGCTGATGAGCTACGTACAGACGGCGACGGATTCCGTCGGTATTTCCGTCCACGCGGGCTCCGCGTTCCCGATGGCGGTCATCCGGCTGCCGGAAAATGAGATCATCTGGGGCAACCCCAGCTTCTTTACCATCACCGGCCTTTCCGATACTGCGTGCTATCAGACGCTCGACGCGGTCGTGCCCGGCTTCTCTACCAGCTGGCTGCGCGAGGGCCGCTCCGAGCTGCCGGGCGACCAGATCATCGGCGGCCGCCGCTACCGCATCTACGGCAACTACGTCAAATCCGAAGACGACGCGACGACTGTGCAGCTGGCGACCATCTATTTTGCCGACATGACCGAGATGTTCAACGTCCGCGACGAATTCCTCCGCACGCGGCCGATCGTCTCGATCATCCTGATCGATAACTACGACGAGCTGACTGCCAACCTCTCCGACTCTGCCATCTCCACGCTCGACGCGCAGCTCAACGACGTCGTAGCCAACTGGACGGCGGGACTGGAGGCGCTGTGCCGCAAGATCGAACGCAACCGGTATCTGCTGATCTTCGAGAGCAAGGATCTTGCCCGCCTGCAGGACGGCCGGTTCAGCATCCTGGAGGATGTGCGGCACGTCACGACCTCCAGCGGCATGTCCGCGACGATCTCGCTCGGCATCGGCAAGGACGGCGGGAGCTTCGCGGAGAATTACCGCTTTGCGTCCCTCGCCATCGAGATGTCCCTTTCCCGCGGCGGTGATCAGGCCGTCATCAAGGACCGGTTCAACTTCACCTTCTACGGCGGCCGCACCAAAGAAGCGGAGCGGCATACGCGCGTCAAATCCCGCGTGATGGCGGGTTCGCTGTCTGAGCTCATCGGGCAGTCGAGCACGGTCTATATCATGGGACACCGGATGGCGGATCTGGACGCACTCGGCTCGGCCGTGGGTCTTCTGTGCCTGTGCCGGGTAAAGGAGCGTCCAGCCCGGATCGTGATCGACCTGCAGAAAAACGCCTGCCAGAGCCTGATCGCTGAGCTCAAGGCTGCGCCCGGCTGCGAGGATCTGTTCATCTCCGGACAGGATGCCCTGGTCGAGGCGGACAACCGGAGCCTGCTCATCGTCGTCGACACCAACCGGCCGGAGCAGGTCGAGTGCCGCCCGCTGCTCGAGTCCATTTCCCGCGTCGCGGTCATCGACCACCACCGCCGGGCGGCGGATTATATCGAGCAGCCGGTCCTCAATCTGCACGAGCCGTATGCATCCTCCGCGTCGGAGCTTGTAACGGAGCTTCTGCAGTACGCCGTCAGCCAGCGCGACGTCCGTCCGCTCGAGGCGCAGGCGCTGCTGGCCGGTATCGTGCTGGATACGAAGAATTTCTCCGTCCGCACCGGCTCGCGCACGTTTGAGTCCGCGGCCTATCTGCGCAAGGCGGGTGCCGACCCGGTCGAGGTCAAGAAGCTGTTCCAGACGGATCTGGACGATACGCTCACCCGCTACCGCGTCGTGCAGGCTGCCCGGCTCTACCGCGGCGAGCTCGCCATCGCCTGCCTGGATGAGACCATCACCCGCACCATCGCCGCACAGGCGGCCGATGAGCTCATCAACATCTCCGGCATCACTGCCTCGTTCGTCCTCTTCCCTGACGGCGAACAGGTCATCATCAGTGCGCGCTCCATCGGCTCGTGCAATGTGCAGGTGGTGCTCGAAAAGCTCGGCGGCGGCGGCAACGGCGCGACCGCCGGCGCGCAGATCAAGGGCAAGCCGCTGCGGCAGGTCCTGCAGGACCTTGTCGGCGCGATCGACGCATTTTACGCATAAAACGCGATTTTCAAAAATATCTCTCTGAAAGGAGTCACCACCATGAAGGTTATTTTGACACAGGATGTAAGAGGCCAGGGCAAACGCGGCCAGATGATCGAGGTCTCCGACGGCTACGCCCGCAATTTCCTGCTGCCGCGCAAGCTCGCGCAGGAAGCGACCGCCGATAACGTGAACACCATGAAAATGAACGACAAGGCCGCGCAGGAGCGTCAGGCCAAGGAGCGCGCCGAAGCGCTCGAGATCCGCAACCGGATGAAGGACATGACTGTCGTCGTCACCGCCAAGGGCGGCGGCGCGGGCCGTCTGTTCGGTTCGGTCACCAACACCGAGGTTGCCGATGCGCTGGCAAAGCAGGCCGATATCAAGCTCGACAAGCGCAAGATCGTGCTCGACGAGCCGATCAAGGCTGTCGGCGTGTACACGGTCAAGTGCAAGCTCGGCTATGAGATCAACGCCGACCTCAAGGTCGAGGTCAAGGAGGGCTAAGCAGGCCCTGATATTCTGAAGCTCCCGGAAGGATGTGAACCGTATGGATGAGGAATTGCTTGCCCGGCAGACGCCACAGGCGCTGGAAGCGGAGCAGTCTGTGCTCGGCTCCATGCTCATCGACGAGCGCTGCGTACCGGACGTCGTCGGTATGCTGCAGCCGGAGGATTTTTACCTGCGGCAGAACCGCGAGATCTACGAGACCATCTATACGATGTTCAACTTCTCGGAGAAGATCGACCCCGTTACCGTCCTCAATAAAATGAAAGAGCGCGGCGTGTACGACGAGGAACGCAGCTACGACTATCTCGCCCAGCTGCTGAAGATCACGCCGACCGCCGCCAACGTCAAGCAATACTGCACGATCGTGCATGACAAGTCGCTGCTGCGCGCGCTGGCCGCCGCTTCGTCGGAGATCACGGATATGGTCTACGAGGGCGTCGGCACGGCGCAGGAGATGCTGGAGGTCTCGGAAAAGAAGATCTATTCCCTGCGCCGCGGCAACACCGGCGACAGTCTGCAGCACATCGGCAAGGTCATGATCAACGTCTATGACCGGCTGGAAGAGCTGGCTGCCTCCGGCAGCGAGATCCCGGGCCTGTCTACGGGCCTGCACGACCTTGACCGCAAGATCAACGGCCTCAACAAGACCGACCTGATCCTGATCGCGGCCCGCCCCGGCATGGGCAAAACGGCGATCGCGCTCAACATCTGCCTCAACGTCGCGAAGACGTATGAGAAGACCGTCGCCTTCTTCTCACTCGAAATGTCGCGGGAGCAGCTGGTCATGCGTCTTTTGTCCACGGAAAGCTTCGTGGAAAACCAGAAGCTCACCACCGGCCATCTGGAAGACGACGACTGGAGCAAGCTCTCCATCGCCTCCTCTGCGCTCAGCCAGACGGACATCCGCGTAGACGACAATCCCGCCATCACCGTCGCGGAGATCAATGCCAAGTGCCGCCGGCTCGATAACCTCGGGCTGGTCCTGATCGACTATCTGCAGCTCATGACCGCCGCGGCTCCCGGCAAATCCGGCGATAACCGCGTGACGATCGTCAGCGATATCTCTCGCGCGCTCAAGATCATGGCCAAGGAGCTGAACGTGCCGGTCATCTGCCTGAGCCAGCTCTCGCGTGCCAACGAATCGAGAACCGACAAGCGCCCGATGCTCTCGGACCTTCGTGAATCCGGCGCCATCGAGCAGGACGCCGACTCCGTCCTGTTCCTCTACCGTGACGAATATTATAACCCCAACACGCAGGACAAGAATATTGCCGAGTGCATCATCGCCAAAAACCGCCACGGCGAGACCGGCACGGTCAAGCTGCAGTGGCGGCCGCAGTTCTTCACCTTCTCCGATCTGGAGTGGAAGCATGAGGGCTGAGGTCCTCGCCTGGATGCAGGCGCAGCGGATGACGGAGCCCGGCGATACGGTCGTATGCGCAGTGTCGGGCGGCGCGGATTCTGTGTGCATGCTGCATGTGCTGTTGTCACTGCAGGACACGCTCGGCATCCGGGTAGAGGCCGCGCACTTCAACCATCACCTGCGCGGCGCGGAATCCGACCGCGACGAGGCCTTTGTCCGGCAGCTGTGCGCCTTGCTCGGCGTGCCGCTGCACACGGGCGGCGGCGACGTGCAGGCGCGGGCGGCGCAGACGCATGAATCTCTGGAAGAGGCTGCGCGCAAGCTCCGCTACGCGTTCTTTGATACACTCCCCGGCCTTGTCGCCACGGCGCACACGCAGGACGACAATCTCGAGACCGTGCTCCTGAACCTCACGCGCGGGACCGGCCTTGCCGGGCTGACCGGCATTCCGCCGAAGCGCGGACGGCTCATCCGGCCGATGCTGGTCTGCACGCGGGCGCAGATCGAGGCGTGTCTTGCTGAGCACGGATTTTCTTATGTGACCGACAGCACCAATCTCCTGCCGGACGCCCGGCGCAACCGGCTGCGCCAGCGCGTGATCCCGCTTCTGCGGGAGGAAAACCCCGCCGTCGCACAGACCGTCTTCCGGACCTGCGCGCTGCTCCGTAAGGATGACGCATATCTTGATACGCGGGCGCGCGAGGCGCTGCAGGCTGCTCAATTGCCGGACGGCGTCAGCCGCAGCGCGCTTTCCGTCTGGCCGGAGGCCGTGCGCACCCGCGCGGTCCGGCTGCTGCTCGGATCGATCCATGCGCCCAAGCTGACGCAGCGGCATATCGACGCGGTCGACCGGCTGCTGTTCGCTTCGTGCCCCTCCGCTTCTGTCTCGCTGCCGGGCGGCTTTGCCGCGCGGCTGGAATACGACCGGCTGTACCTGACGGACCGCTCCCCTGCCGCTTCCTTTTCACCCGTGACACTTTCGCCGGGCGAGACAGTGCTGATCCCGGCGCTCGGGCTGCGCGTCGAATGCCGGATCGAAGAAAATTTTCAGGAAAAAGCAAAAACCCTCTCCACTTTTGCAGTCAAATATGATACCATAGAGCAAACTCCCCGGATCACGATCCGTCCGCGTCAGGCGCATGACGTCATGCGCACGGCAGGCGGCACGAAAACGCTCAAAAAGCTGCTGATCGACCGCAAGGTCCCCGCAGCACGACGTGCGCTCATGCCGGTGGCCGCTGACGCATCCGGTGTTCTGGGCGTTTATGGGATCGGCGTCGATCTGGGCCGCGCCGCAGCTCCGGGCGAACGCGCGGTCATCATCACAATCGAAGAAACAGAGAAAGAGGATTAGATGTATGATTAACAAGTCTGACATGCTGCAGGACATTGAGCGCGTACTGGTCTCCGAAGAAGAGATCCACGCGCGGATCAAGGAAGTCGGCGCACAGATCGCAGACGACTATCGCGGCAAGTGCCCGATCCTGGTCGGCGTTCTCAAGGGCGTCGTTCCGTTTTTCGCGGAAATGGCGAATGCCATCAGCATTCCCGTGCAGGAGGATTTCATGTGCATCACATCCTTTGAGGGCGGCACGGAATCCACCGGCAAGCTGACGTTCCGCAAGGATATCGACCATGATATCGAGGGCCGCCATGTGCTCATTCTGGAGGATATCATCGATTCCGGCAGCACGCTCAAGATGATCTGTGAGATGTTCCATGAGCGCAAGCCCGCGTCCATCAAGATCTGCACACTGCTCGACAAGCCCACCGGCCGCAAGGTCGAGCTGAAGCCGGACTACACCTGCTTCACCGTCCCGCCCGCGTTCGTCGTCGGCTTCGGTCTGGACTATGAGGATTACTACCGCAACCTGCCGTTCGTCGGCGTGCTGAAGCCCTCTGTCTATCAGGACCGCTGAAGACGGTCTATTCCACATAAAGGAGAACCTCCGTGAACCAACAGCCCAAAACCCTGCAGACCATTCTGCTCGTTGCGGTCCTGGCGCTGGTGCTTGTGGTACTCTCTTCGTCCCTGCTTACGCAAAACGGCAGCAGGCTTGCATATTCTGACGTGCTCGATCTGTTTGAAAACGAACGGGTCGAGTCGTTCGTTCTGCAGGGCGATACGCTGACGCTGACGCTCTACGGAAGCGACGCAGAGCAGGCCGGCACCGCGACGGCGAAGATCGGCGACATCGAGACCTTCCACAAGGACCTGGACGAGACCATCGCTGCGCAGAGCGCCGCAGGCGTTCTCAAGTCCTACAACTATCTGCCCGCCGCCAATTCCATCTGGAAGACGGCGCTGCCGTATCTGCTCGTCGGCATCGCGCTTCTGTTCGTGTGGTTCATCCTGATGAACCGCTCCGGCAGCGGCCCGAACGCCATGGCGCAGTTTACGCGTGCCAACGCGCGCTTCGGCGTCCCGTCCGGCGAGTCCGTGACCTTTCAGGACGTCGCCGGTGCGGACGAGGAAAAAGAAGAGCTCTCGGAGATCGTGGAGTTCCTCCGCGACCCGGACCGCTTCAAGCAGCTCGGTGCGAAGATCCCGAAGGGTGTGCTGCTCGTCGGCCCGCCGGGCACCGGCAAGACGCTGCTGGCCCGCGCAGTCGCCGGAGAGGCGAATGTCGCATTCTTATCCATTTCCGGCTCCGACTTCGTCGAACTCTATGTCGGCGTCGGCGCGAGCCGTGTCCGCGACCTCTTTGAGCAGGCCAAGCGGGTGGCCCCGGCCATCGTCTTCATCGATGAGATCGATGCGGTCGGCCGTCAGCGCGGCGCTGGCCTCGGCGGCGGCCACGACGAGCGCGAACAGACGCTCAACCAGCTGCTCGTCGAGATGGACGGTTTCTCGGCCAACGAGGGTGTCATCGTCATCGCCGCGACCAACCGCAAGGACATTCTCGATCCCGCCCTGCTCCGCCCGGGCCGCTTCGACCGGCAGATCTACGTCGGTGCACCTGACTGGCGCGGACGGCTTGCGATCCTGCAGGTCCATGCACGGAAAAAGCCGCTGGCGGACAATGTCGATCTCCCAGCCGTCGCCAAGGCGACCGCCGGTTTCACTGGCGCGGATCTGGCCAACCTTCTGAACGAGGGCGCGCTCCTCGCCGCGCGGCGCGGCAAGGCCGCGATCAGCCAGCAGGATCTGGAGACATCGATGATCAAGGTCATTGCAGGCCCCGAAAAGAAGAGCCGCGTGGTCAGCCACGCGGAAAAGATGCTCACCGCCGTCCACGAGGCCGGACACGCGATCTGCATGTACTGCCTCGACTCGCAGGATCCGGTGCACCTCATCACCATCATCCCCCGCGCCCAGGCCGGCGGCATGACCATCAGCCTGCCGCAGGACGACCGCTCCTATTCCTCGCGCAACGAGATGTTTGAGACCATTGTCTCCTTCCTCGGCGGCCGCGTGGCAGAGGCGCAGAAGCTCTGCGATATTTCCACCGGCGCTTCGAACGACCTGCAGCGTGCCACTGGTATTGCCCGCGACATGGTCGCAAAATACGGCATGTCCGACAGCATCGGCCCCGTCAGCTACGCGGGCGGGCAGGAGGTCTTTATCGGGCGGGACTATGAGAAGACCAAACCCTATTCCGAGCAGACCGCCGGGCAGATCGACGCGCAGGTCCAGAAGATCATGCGCGAGGCTTATCAGCGCTGCGAGCAGATCCTGCACGATCATGCCGAACGGCTCGATAAGATCGCCGGCTTCCTGATGGAGAATGAAAATATGAGCCGCGCACAGTTTGAAGCTGTGATGCAGGACGAAACACTTGACCAACCCAAAGCCTGAGTTTTATGCGCACCGCGGATCGTGGTGCGCATAAATTATGGGAACTGACAGGAGGCTCCATGTATTATCGCAGTCTGAACGCCTATCTGCGTGAGACCTTTGGCTGCAAGGTCTATAAGCTGGCGCTCTCTGCCGGCTGCACCTGCCCGAACCGAGACGGGACGATTGGCACGCGCGGATGCATCTTCTGCAGCGGCAGCGGAGAATTTGCCGCGTCCGCTTCCCTCTCTATCCCGGAGCAGCTGGCGCAGGCCAAGCGTCTGGTCGCCGCCAAGGCCGGGCCGGACGCACGCTATATCGCCTATTTTCAGGACTTTACCAATACCTATGCCCCGGCGGAGGTCCTGCGGCCGCTGTTTGCGGCCGCGATCCGACAGCCGGAGGTCTGCGCGCTCTCCATCGCCACGCGGCCGGACTGTCTGCCGCCGGAGATCTTATCGCTGCTGGCTGAGCTCCGGGCGGAAAAGCCCGTCTGGGTCGAGCTCGGGCTGCAAACCATCCATGCATCGACGGCCGCCTATATCCGCCGCGGCTATCCCCTTTCCGTCTATGACGAGGCGGTGCGGGCGCTGCACGCGCGCGGCATCAGCGTCATCACGCATCAGATCCTGGGCCTGCCCGGCGAGACGCCGGAGATGATGGTGGAGACGGCCCGCTATATCGGCCGCAGCGGCGCCGAGGGCATCAAGCTGCACCTGCTGCACATTCTGGCCGGAACAGATCTGGCCGCGGACTATGCGGCGGGCGAATTTGAGACGCTGTCGCTGGACGCGTATATCACGCTGCTGGAGGCATGTCTGCGCGTGCTGCCGCGGGAGATGGTCATCCACCGGCTGACCGGCGACGGAGCCAAACGCGACCTGCTCGCGCCCGGCTGGAGCGGCGATAAAAAGCGCGTCATCAACGAGATCCGCCGCCGCTTCCTGGCCGACGATCTCGAACAGGGCTCCGACCTGACCGACGTGCCTGCCTGAATGGCGTGATTTTCGGTATCGTCGGACGCCAGACGGATTGACATTCGGGAAAAACCGTGTTATTCTTGATAACAGATAACGAATACGGGCTGAAATGCCCGTATTTGCTGCGTTTTCGATATTCTCGTTCCAGAATATCGAAAACAATCGAAATCAATTCGACAATATCGGAGGAAAGAGAACATGAAAAAAGAGAATCTGTTCGTCATTCTGACCGGCGTTGTCATCGGCATCGCGGCACTTGTGCTGACGGCGCTCGGCAACCCGGCCAACATGGGCTTCTGCATCGCCTGCTTTGAGCGTGATATCGCGGGCGCTGTCGGTCTGCATTCGGCAGCCAAGGTGCAGTACGTCCGCCCGGAGATCATCGGTCTGGTCCTCGGCAGCTTCCTGATGGCCATCGCCACGAAGGAATGGAAAGCCAAGGCCGGTTCCTCGCCTGCCCTGCGGTTCGTGCTCGGCGCTTTCGTCATGATCGGCGCGCTGGCCTTTTTGGGCTGCCCGCTGCGCATGGTCCTGCGTCTGGCCGGCGGCGATCTCAACGCAGTCGTCGGTCTTGCCGGTTTTGCTGCCGGTATCTTCCTTGGCACGATCTTCATCCGCAAGGGCTTCACGCTCCAGCGCAACTACACCACCAAGACGCTCGACGGCACGGTCCTCCCCGCTGTGATGACCGGCCTGCTGATCCTGTTCATCGCTGTCCCCACCCTCTTCAAGCTCTCGGAAGAAGGCCCCGGCTCCAAGCATGCACCGTTTTTCATCGCGCTTGTCATCGCCCTCGTCGTCGGCGCGCTGGCGCAGAAGTCCCGGATGTGTATGGTCGGCGGTCTGCGTGACACGATGATGTTCAAGGACATGCACCTGCTGTGGGGCTTCATCGCCATCTTCGTCACGGTCCTGATCGGCAACCTCATCGGCAGCAGCTTCAAGCTCGGCTTCACCTCGCAGCCCGTTGCGCACTCCAGCCATGTCTGGAACTTCCTCGGCATGCTGCTCGCCGGTTGGGGCTCCGTGCTGCTCGGCGGCTGCCCGCTGCGTCAGCTCATTTTGGCCGGCAGCGGCAACGCGGATTCCGCTGTTACGGTGTTCGGCATGATCGTCGGCGCTGCGTTCGCGCATAACTTCGGTCTGGCCGGCAACGCCGACTCCGTCAGCGAGGCTGGCGAGTATGTCGTCGGCGGCATCTCCACGAAGGGCAAGGTCGCGGTCATTCTCGGCATCGTGATCGTGCTGGTCGTATCTTATGTAAACAGCATGAAGAAGCAGGAGGCGAAAACGAATGGTTGATGCAAGAGGATATCTCTGCCCCATGCCCGTGGTCATGGTCCAGAAGGCGCTCGAAGCGGAGCACCCCGATACGCTCGAGGTCCTGGTCGACAATGAGACCGCCGTGGAAAACATCAAGCGCTTTGCCGCGCACAGCGGCTATCAGGTCACAGCCGTCGAAGACGGCGAAGATTACCGCCTGACGCTCAAAAAGTAAACGATAGGAAAAGGGACGTACCAGTTGGTACGTCCCTTTTCTCGTCTGATCTTTATTTGCGCTCCATCGCGCAGAAGCCGCCCTGTCCGAGCGTGACGGTCTCACCGGTGTATTCCATGATCCCGCCGCCAAGCAGGATCGTGCCGCTGTGCGGCAGCGTCCAGGGTTCCGGCGACTGGTTGCAGCAGACTGCGACGCTGCCCTCCGCCGACTGCCGCAGCAGCAGGAGCCGGCCGCCGCCGGCCTCCAGCACGAGGACAGTCCCGCTGCGCAGCGCGGGCGAACTTTTTTTCACGCGGGCCAGCGAGCGATAGAACGAGACTAAATTTCCGTCTTCCCTGCCCCAGGGATAGAATTTCCGGTTGAATGGGTCCCGGTAGCCGGTCATCCCGGCTTCGTCGCCGTAGTAGATGCAGGGCATGCCCGGCAGCATGAACTGCAGGAAGGCTGCCAGCTTGAGGCGCTGCCTGCCCTCGCGCAGCTGCTCCTGCGTGAAATGCCGCTGAGCAAGGTCCGTCCGATCGCCGTCGCGCGGGTCGAGAATGGCGTTGATTGCGCGCGGCGTGTCGTGCGTGGAGAGGATGTTCATGACCGTCTGCAGCACGTCCGGCGGGTAATTCTCCGCAAGCGTCCGGATGGCGTCGCCGAGCGCCGTGCCGTCGTCCTCGCTGCGGACATAGCGCAGGATCGCTTTCTGCCACGGGTAGTTCATGACGGAATCGAGCTGCCGGTCGGTAAAGTACCGGCGGCGCTGGTCGTAGGCGATCTTGTTGGACGCATCCTCCCAGACCTCGCCGATCAGCAGCGCGTCCGGCTTATACGCGCGGATGCGCGCGCGTAGGCGCGCAAGGAATGCGTCCGGCAGCTCATCGACCACGTCCAGCCGCCAGCCGTCGGCGCCGAGCTTCAGCCAGTGCACTGCGACGCTGTCTTCGTCGTCGATCATGTAGCGGATGAAATCCGGATTCATCTTGTCGACGCACGGGAGCGTCGTGATGCCCCACCAGCTGTCGTAGACGTCCGGATAGTGCTGGAACCGGAACCAGCCGCGGTAGGGCGAGGACGGATCATGGATGGCCTGCTGGAAATATGCGCTGCGGCTGCCGACGTGGCTGAACACGCCGTCCAGAATGACCTTCATCCCATGCGCGTGCGCCTCGGCGCAGAGCGCGCGGAAATCCTCCTCCGTGCCGAGCATGGGGTCGATCCGCTTATAGTCGCAGGTGTCGTACCGGTGCGTCGACCAGGCGTAGAAGATCGGGTTCAGGTACAGGATCTCCACACCAAGCTCCTGCAGGTACGGCAGCTTTTCCCGGATGCCGTTCAGATTGCCGCCGTAAAAATCGTTGTTCAGGACCTCGCCGTTGGCATCCGGCAGGTAGACCGGTATGTCGTCCTTGTTTTCGTGCACCCAGTAGGGCCTGATTTTCCCGGTCAGATCGCAGCTGCCGCTCTGGCAGAAGCGGTCCGGGAAGATCTGATACATGACGGCGCCCGCACAGCCGGCCGGGACGGGATATTTGTCCGCCAGCACGCTCAGCTGCCAGAGGCCGCCCGCCTCCATGTTCGTGTCGCTCTGTCCCTGCTTAAAGAGGCGGAACGCGCCGTCCTGCGTGGTGATATGGAAGTAGTAGAAGTAGAGCCCGGCCTCGCAGACGGCCATTTCCCCGCCCCAGGTATCGTAAAGCGTGTCGTCCGACTGCTTGGTGAGCGGCACACGCCGCAGCTCCTGCCCATTTTCGGCCTGCAGGACGAGCGCGGCCGCCGTGGTCCGGCAGCTGCACGGGATCAGGATATGAAACGTGCAGGTCTCGTTCTCCTGCAGCGTGCCGAAGGGCGTTTTGAACTGCGAAAGCTTGCTGTCGAATAGAATTCTCATATGGGTCTCCGTCCGTTTTGATCGGTCAAAGCAAAGGCCGGCGCTGCCGCCGGTCTTTGTCTGGGGTGTATGAAGAAATCAGAGGTCCCAGATCTCCTTCGCGTACTGCTCGACCGAGCGGTCCGAGGAGAAGATGCCGGCTCTGGCGATATTGGTGAGGGACATTTGCGCGAAGCGCGTCCGGTCCTGATAGACCTCGACTGCGCGCTTCTTTGCGGCCTTGTAGCTTTCAAAGTCAGCGACCGTCATATAGCTGTCGGCAGCGCCGAAGCGCGGCGTGAGCAGGGATGCCGCCACATCGTCAAACCGCTGGCCAAGCGCGCCGGAGGTAAGCATCTGCAGCACCCGGTCAAGCTCGGGCGTCAGGAACTGGTGCGGGTCATAGCCGCGCTGCCACAGCGCCTGCACCTCGTCAGCGGTCATGCCGAAGAGGAACATATTGTCGTCACCGACCCGATCGCGGATCTCGACGTTCGCGCCGTCGAGCGTGCCGAGGGTGACCGCGCCATTGATCATGAGCTTCATGTTGCTCGTGCCGGAGGCCTCCTTGCCCGCGACGGAGATCTGCTCGGAAAGGTCTGCGGCGGGGATGATGATCTCCGCGAGCGAAACCTTGTAGTCCTCAATGAAGACGACCTTGAGCTTGCCCTGCACCTGCGGGTCGGAGTTGACCAGATTTGAGACGGCCACGATCAGCGAGATGATCTGCTTGGCCAGATAATAGCCCGCCGAGGCCTTGGCCGCAAAGATGAACGTCTGCGGGAAGACCGGCTTTTCGGGATGATCTTTGATCTCGTTGTAGAGCGTCAGGATGTAGAGCACGTTCAGCAGCTGCCGCTTGTACTCATGCAGCCGCTTGACCTGCACGTCGAAGATCGAGTCCGGGTCGACGTTGACGCCGTTGTGCTCGGCGATGTAGGCCGCCAGACGGACCTTGTTCTTGCGCTTGATGGCCCGCAGATTTTCCAGCACGTCCAGATCGCCGCGGTACTGCTCGAGCGCCTCGAGCGCATTGGCATCTTTCAGGAAGCCGTCGCCGATGAGCGTCTGCAGATAGCTGGAGAGGGCCGGGTTCGACTGGCACAGCCAGCGGCGGTAGGCGATGCCGTTGGTGATGTTGAGGAAACGGCTGTGGTCGAGGTTGTAATAATCGCGGAAAATGGTCTTTTCCAGAATGTCCGTATGCAGCTGCGAAACGCCGTTGATCTTATGGCAGCAGGTCAGGCAGAGGTTCGCCATGCGGACCTCGTCGTTGGCGATGACGGCCATATAGTTCCACTTGCCGGGGTCGTTCGGGTAGACGCGCTGCAGCTTTTCCATGAGACGGCGGTTGATCTCCTGGCAGATCGAGTAGATCCGCGGCAGCTGCTCCTGGAACAGGCTGACCGGCCAGCGCTCGAGCGCTTCGGCCATGACGGTATGGTTGGTGTAGGAGAGCGTGGCGCAGGTAATCTCCCACGCGCGGTCCCAGCCGTAGTCGTACTCATCGACGAGCAGGCGCATCAGCTCCGGCACGCACAGGGCCGGATGGGTATCGTTGATGTGGACGGCGACCTTGTCAGCAAGGTTGTCGAGCGTGTGATAGTTCTTCAGGTGCTCGTTCAGGATCGACTGCAGCGAGCTCGAGACCAGCAGATACTGCTGGCGCAGGCGCAGACGCTTGCCGTTGATGTGGTTGTCCGCCGGATAGAGGACCTTGGAGATCGCCTCGGCCATGGTGTTCTGCTCGAGTGCGCGGACATAGTCGCCGCGCGAGAAAGCGTTCATGTCGAAGCTCTGCGGCATACTCGCGCTCCAGAGCGTGAGCTTGTTGACGGCTTTCGAGCCGTAGCCGGAAATATACAGATCATGCGGCACGGCGATGACGGACTGATAGCCGGTCTGGGCCGTCTTGAACTTGCCGCCGTCCATCCATTCGTGGACCTGGCCGCCGAAGCGGACCTCCACAGCATCATCCTTGCGCGGGTGGAGCCAGACATCGCCCATCTCGAGCCAGTTGTCCGGGAATTCCATCTGCCAGCCGTCGACGATCTTCTGGCGGAAAATGCCGAACTCATAACGGATGGAAAAGCCTGTGACCGGATAGCCCAGGCCCGTCGCCGCGTCCATATAGCACGAGGCGAGCCGCCCGAGACCGCCGTTGCCGAGACCGGCATCCGGCTCGAGCGCACACAGACGCTCGAGGCTGAAGCCGAGCTCGTTCAGGATCTCCCCTGCCGGCTCCAGAAGGCCCATGTTGAACAGGTTGTTGCGCAGGCTCGTGCCGACCAGAAATTCCATCGACATGTAGTAGACCTGCTTGTTTTCTTGCGCGCGGGTCTGCTCGACGAACGCGCGGCGCTCATCCTCCAGAAGCTCCCGGACTGCCACGCAGACAGCGCGGTAGACCTGTTTTTCCGTGGCCATTTCCAGCGAGCAGCCAAACATACGGTCGCAGCATTCCTGCAGATGCTGCAGAAGGTTCTCTTTTGTCATTGATCTTTGTTATCCTTTTTCTGTCTAAGATATCGTTTTGTTACTGGCCGCAGACGTTCTGGAACAGCGCCATGTATTTCTGGGCCGGGACGTCCCAGCTCGAATCGACGGCCATGTCGTTCTGCGCCAGCCGCAGCCATTTTTCAGGCTCGTTGTAGTAAAGGGCGAGCGCGCGGTCGATCGCGGCGAGGAAATCGTCGGCGTTGTAGCTCTGGAAGGTGAAGCCGCGGCCGGTCTCATCCGCTTCGTTGTAGGGCCAGACCGTATCCTTGAGCCCGCCCGTGGCGTTGACGACCGGGACGGAGCCCATGCGCATCGCGATGAGCTGCGACAGGCCGCAGGGCTCGGACTTCGACGGCATGAGATACAGATCCGACGCCGCGTAGACCAGATTGGCCAGTCCGCCGTCAAAGAGCAGATTGACGGAGACCTTGTCGCCGAAGCGGTCACGCAGGGTATTCAGATACCACTCGTATTTTTCCTCGCCTGTGCCGATGATCACGAGCTGCACACGCCGCTGCAGCAGCCGCTCGGCAATGTAGCACAGAAGGTCGATGCCCTTGTGGCCGACAAGGCGCGTCACCATGGCGAGCACCGCCACGTCCTTGTCCTCCGGCAGACCGACGCGCTGCTGCAGGGCGAGCTTATTGGCGGTCTTGCCCTCGCGCAGGGTCTTTGCCGTGTAATTCTTGGCGAGCAGCTCCATATGCTCCGGGTCGATCACCTGCATGTCGATGCCGTTGGTGATGCCGGAAAAATCGCTGCCGCGGCTCTGCAGCACGCCGTCGAGCCCGTGGGAGTAATACGGATACCGCAGCTCCTGCGCATAGGTCTCGGAGACGGTCGTGACGCGGTCGGCCATGACGATGGCAGATTTCATGAAGTTCGTGCAGTCGTCAAACCGCAGGATCTCGTCGCAGCCTGCGCCGAGGCCCAGCACGTCATAGTTGAACTGCAGATTGCACTTGCCCTGATACTCGATGTTATGGATGGTAAAGACGCTTTTCGTCTCCGGGAAACAGCCGTGGTACTCGGTCTTGAGCAGCAGCGGGATGAGGGCAGCCTGCCAGTCATGGCAGCTGACCACGTCGGGCCGGAGCTCGAGATAGTTCATGGCCGCGAGCACGGCCTTGCTGAAGTAGGCGTAGCGCTCGCCGTCGTCGGCGAAGCCGTAGATGCCGCCGCGGTTGAAGTAGTGTTCGTTGTCAATAAAATAGATCTGCAGCTTTTTCCGGCGGGTCTTCAGCCGGAAAATGCCGACATACTCGCGCCGCCAGGCCAGCGGCACATCGAACGCGCCCAAGAACTCCACCGGCCATTTCTCGGAATACTTGATCTGGCTGTAGTACGGAAGAAACAGGCTGACGTAAGTGTTTTTCTGCTTGGAAAGTGCAAGCGGGAGCGCCTGCATCACGTCGCCGAGGCCGCCGGTCTTGACGAACGGCGCGGCCTCAGAGGCAACAACTGCGATTTTCATACGGTATCTCCTTTGTCAACCACCAGCGGATGGTCTTTTGAGCCGAGCAGCTTGGTGCCCGGGCGGATGGTCACATTTTTGTCCAGAATGCAGTAACGGATGGACGCGCCCGCGCCGATCCGGCTGCCCTGCATGACGATCGAATCGCGGACCTCCGCGCCCTCTTCAATGTCGACCTCGCGGAAGATGACGGAGTTTTCCGCCTTGCCGAACAGATGGCAGCCGTCGGCGATGAGGCAGTTGGCTGCCTGGCCGTTGTAGCCGAAGAGCGTCGGGACGGCGTCACGGACCTTGGTGTAGATGGGGATCTCGCTGCGGAAGAGGCTGCGGCGCACGTCGGCGTCGAGCAGCTTCATGTTATTGACGAAATACTCATCCACGCTCTGGTTGAACAGCGCAACATTGTGGAACGGGTAGACATTGACCTTCAGATTGCCCGCGTTATACTCCGGCAGGATGAAATCCCGTTCGAAGTGGTATTTGCCGTGCGGCACCATCTCGCGGATGATCTGGATGAGCTTGTCACGGCGCATGATGAACATGCTCATGCCGACGAGGTAATCGGACGGCGCGCAGTAGTCCACCGCCAGATCGACGATCTTTCCGTCCTCGCCGAGCTTCACGGCCAGCGGCTGCCGCCGTTTGCCGTCGGCATAGCCCGCCTTGGCGATCACGGTGATGTCGCAGCCGGAGGCGATATGCTCGTCGAGCACGGCGGCAAAGTTGATGGCGCACAGGACCGTGGTGTCCGACAGCACGACATACTCCGCGTCGCAGCGGTCGAGGACCGGCATGGCGGTCTGCAGCGCCTCGAGCTTGCCGCGGTAGGCGCCGGTATGGCCGGTCGCGTACGGCGGCAGGAAGCGCACGCCTTCGCCGAGCTTCAGGTCCCACTCCTCGCAGTTGCCGAGGTGGTCCATCAGTGACTGGTAGTTGTATTTTGTGACGATGCCGATGTTGCTGATCTTGGAGTTTGCCATGTTGGACAGGGCAAAGTCGATCTGGCGGTAGCGGCTGCCGAACGGGATGGAGGCCGAGGTCCGCTCGCGGGTGAGCTCGCCCATGTTGTTGTCATAGATATTGGAGAAAATAATGCCCATTGCTTCCATGTCGGTATCCTCCTCTCTATTATACGATCGCGCCGGCATCGATCACGGTGCCCTCTGCGATGATCTTATCCTTGCCGATGACGCTGATCTTCCGTTCTTCGCCCTCCACATAGTCGCCGACGCGGGCGCCGGCCTTGATGTGGCAGCCCTCGGCGATGATCGCGCTGCGGATGACGGCTCCGTTTTCGATCACGACGTCCGGCATGATGACGCTGTCGGTGATCTCCGCGCCCTTGCCGACGGAGCAGCCGGTGGAGATGATGGAATGGTTGATCGAACCCTCGATGTTGCAGCCCTCGGCGACGAAGCTCTCCCGGATCTCCGCGGATCTGGAGATGAAGCTCGACGGCATGGCCTGGTTTCTGGCGTAGATCTTGTGACCGACGGTCCCGTAGATGTCGAAGGCCGGATGCTTGCCAAGCAGATCCATATTGGCCTCCCACAGGCTCGAGATCGTGCCGACGTCCTTCCAGTAGCCATCGAAGCGGTAGGCGTAGAGCTTGTGGCCCGCGTTCAGGATGGCGGGGATGATATTTTTGCCGAAGTCGTTCTCGCTCGTGCGGTCGGCCTCGTCGGCCTCCAGGAAGGCGCGCAGCACGCTCCACTTGAAGATGTAGATGCCCATCGACGCGTTGGTGCTCTTGGGCTTTTTGGGCTTCTCCTCAAATTCATAGATGGAGCCGTCTTCGCGGGTATTCATGATGCCGAAGCGGGAGGCCTCCTTGAGCGGGACCTCGCGGACGGCGATGGTACAGTCGGAGTCGCGCTGCTCGTGGAAGCGGAGCATGGCGGCGTAGTCCATTTTGTAGATGTGGTCGCCGGAGAGGATCAGCACGTTGTCCGGGTTATAGCGCTCGATGAACGGGATATTCTGATAGATGGCGTTGGCCGTGCCCTTGTACCACTCGGAGTTTTTGCTCTTGGCGTAGGGCGGCAGGACCTGCACGCCGCCGTGCGAGGAGTTGAGGCCCCACGGCTGGCCGTTGCCGATGTACTCGTTGAGCTCCAGCGGCTGATACTGGGTCAGAATGCCGACCGTGTCGATCTTGGAGTTTACGCAGTTGGAAAGCGGGAAATCAATGATGCGGTATTTGCCGCCGAACGGAACGGCAGGTTTGGCCGTGTTCTCCGTCAAGACCATCAGACGGCTGCCCTGACCACCTGCCAGGAGCATGGCGACACAACGTTTTTTCTGAAATTGCATAGCTGGATCTCCTCCTGTATTCTTCCTTTGTTCCTCTGTTCTGTATTTGTGTTTTTTTATTTTATTTTTCCGGATTGCTCCTTACGTGCTGATAGAAACAAACGCTCATCGGCGGGACGCGGAACGTGCCGCTGTAGGCGTATTCGCCCTGCGCCTTGCGCACGGCGTGGACAGGCGCGGGCTGGAAATCGAAGCCGCCGAACGCGGCATCGTCAGTGTTGAGGATGGGCTTGTACCACCCGGCCTTCGGCAGCGGCAGGCTGTAGTCTTCCCGCAGGACCGGGCAGAAATTGCACACCGCGATGAGCTCTTTGCCCTTGCGGCTGATGCGGCGGAAGGCGACGATGGAATTGTCGCGGTCGTCGCACGAGAGCCAGCGGAAGCCGTCCCAGTCGGAGTCGTTTTCCCAGAGGCAGCGGTGGTCCAGATAGAAATGGTTGAGCGTGCGCACGAAATGCTGCATCTTCCGGTGCTTTTCGTAGTCCAGCAGCATCCAGTCGAGCCCCTGCGTGTAGTTCCACTCAATGAACTGGGCGAATTCGTTGCCCATAAAGTTGAGCTTCTTGCCCGGATGCGCGATCTGGTAGGCAAAAAACGCGCGGAGGTTGTTGAATTTATCGTCGTAATTGCCCGGCATTTTGCCGATCAGCGAGCATTTGCCGTGCACGACCTCGTCGTGGCTGAGCGGGAGGATGAAATTCTCGGAATAGGCGTAGGTCATGGAGAACGTCAGCGCGTTATGGTCGCCCTTGCGCCACAGCGGGTCGAGGGACATATATTTGAGCATGTCGTTCATCCAACCCATGTTCCACTTGAAGAGGAAGCCGAGACCGCCGTCATAGTCGGGTCTGGTGATCAGCGGGAAGGCCGTGGATTCCTCCGCGATCATCATGACCGCGGGACTCACCTGGAAGGCCGCCGCGTTGAGCCTGCGCAGGAAGTCAATGGCCTCGAGGTTTTCCCGGCCGCCGAAGCGGTTGGGCTTGAATTGCTTCCGATTATAGTCCAGGTACAGCATGGAAGCAACTGCATCGACTCGAATCCCGTCGACGTGAAAATAGGAAAGCCAATAGCAGGCGTTGGAGATAAGGAAGGACTGCACCTCAGGCTTGCCGTAGTCGTAGATCCGGGTCGTCCAGTCCGGGTGCTCGTTCATCATGGGGTCGGAGAGCTCGTAGCAGCATTCGCCGTCGAACTCAAACAGGCCGTTTTCGTCCTTCGGGAAATGCGCCGGGACCCAGTCGAGGATCACGCCGATCCCCGCCTGATGGCAAGCGTCGACGAACTGCATGAGCTGCTTCGGCGTCCCGTAGCGGTGGGTGGGAGCAAAGTAGCAGGTGACCTGGTAGCCCCAGGAGGGGTCGTAGGGGTACTCCATGATCGGCAGGAGCTCGATATGGGTGTAGCCCATGTCCTTGACGTAGGGGACGAGCTCCGCGGCCAGCTCTTCATAATTCAGGTAGCTGCCGTCGTCGTGCCGCTTCCAGGATCCGGCGTGGACCTCGTAGATATTGACCGGCCGGCGGATGGCCGACTGTTTTGCCATGCGGGCGCGGTAGGCGCCGTCATGCCAGCAGAAGCCGTCCGGCGGGTCGATGATGCTGGAGGTCTCCGGCAGCGCGCAGCAGCGGTTGCCGTAGGGATCGGTCTTGTAGACCGTCCGGCCGGAGCGGCCCTGCACACAGTATTTATAGGCCTGTCCCTCTTTTGCGTAGGCGGAGACGGCTTCCCACACACCGCCGTCCAGCTTCCGCATGGGAAGATCCTCTGCGTTCCAGAAATTAAAATCACCGACGACATGGACGGCCGCAGCGTGCGGCGCCCAGACACGGAACACATAGCCGCTCTCGTCTTCCAGCCTGTGGCAGCCGAGATACCGGTATGCATCCGCAGCAGGTTCTGTTTGGAATCGTTTCAAAAAAGATGCAAGCTGCTCCATCCGGGTCCTCTCTTTCTTCTTTGGTAGGCGCTGTCCGGCAGGACAAAGTCCGCCGGATCCATACAAAAAGAATGCTTCTCTATTTAAATTCTATTATACCTTCTGCCGCTCTGCAATGCAAGTGAAATCCGGCCTCCAGGGCGGCAGCTTCTTACATTTGGAACATCTCTCAAAAATGTGCACGGCCGCTTGACTTTACCGACAAAATGTGCTAAAGTTCTGTTTGTTGAATGCTATGACGAAATCAAGTACGTCCCGATGCTCCTGTCCAGAGAGCTGCCGGCCGGTGCAAGGCGGTACAGACGTCCGGGCGGAATACCTTTCCGAGCAGCTTCCCGAACGCGCGCGGCGCAAGTAGGCGGAGACGGGTGCGCCCGATAACGCGCAGTGGGCATATCAGTGCCCGGTGAGGCCGCGCAAGCGGTAAATAGAGGTGGTACCACGGGAACTTCTCGTCCTCTGCACTTTGAGATGTGCAGCGGGCGTTTTTCTTATTCCGCTGCAGAAAAGGAGCATGAAAATGGTCATTACGGATTTTCTCGAGCGGAACGCAAGACTCTATGGTTCCGACACTGCGCTCGTCGAGGTCAACCCCTCGGAGGAGCGTGACAGCGCTGTCACCTGGCGCGAAGCGAGCCTCATCGCCGAGGCGCAGCCCGACGCGCCGTACCGGCGGGAGCTCTCCTGGCGTGATTTTGACCGCCGGGCCAACCGGTTCGCAAACTTCCTGCTCAGCCGCGGCGTGGAACGCGGCACGAAGGTCGGCATTCTGCTGATGAACTGTCTGGAGTGGCTGCCCATTTATTTCGGCATCCTCAAGGCCGGGTGCATCGCGGTGCCGCTCAACTTCCGCTACGCTTCGGACGAGATCTCCTACTGTCTGGATCTGGCCGACGTGGAGGTCCTGGTCTTCGGGCCGGAATTCGTCAGCCGTCTCGATCCCATTCAGGAGAGCCTGACCCGCGTGAAGATCCGCCTGTTCGTCGGCCGGAACGTGCCGGGCTACGCGGAGGACTGCCGCAGGCTCATGGGCTTCTGTTCCTCCAGCGTCCCGCCCATCGCCCTCAGTGAGGACGATGACGCCGCCATCTACTTCTCCTCCGGCACGACCGGCTTCCCGAAGGCAATCCTGCACCGGCACAAGGCGCTCGTCTGTTCCTGCATGACTGAGCAGCATCACCACGGCCAGACCAAAGACGACGTTTTCCTCTGCATCCCGCCGCTCTACCATACGGGCGCGAAGATGCACTGGTTCGGCAGTCTGATCTCGGGCAGCAAGGCCGTTTTGCTGCGGGGCGTGAAGCCGGAATGGATCCTGCGGACCATCACGGAGGAAAAATGCACGATCGTCTGGCTGCTCGTGCCCTGGGCGCAGGACATTCTCGACGCGATCGAGTCCGGCCGCGTCAATCTTGACCACTACCTGCTCGACCAGTGGCGGCTCATGCACATCGGCGCGCAGCCCGTGCCGCCGAGCCTTATCAAGCGCTGGCTCAAATATTTCCCGCACCACAAATACGACACGAACTACGGCCTGTCCGAGTCCATTGGCCCCGGCTGCGTCCATCTGGGCGTGGACAACATCGAAAAGATCGGCGCCATCGGCAAGGCCGGGTATCTCTGGCAGACGCGCATCATCGACGAGCAGGGGCAGGACGTCGCCCCGGGCGCGATCGGCGAGCTGGCCGTCAAGGGTCCCGGCGTCATGAAATGCTATTATAAAAACCCGGAGGCCACCGCGGAGATCCTGCACGGTGACTGGCTCTGGACGGGCGATATGGCCCGCGAGGACGAAGACGGGTTCATCTATCTGGTCGACCGCAAAAAGGACGTCATCATCTCCGGCGGCGAAAACCTCTACCCCGTGCAGATCGAGGATTTCCTGCGCCGCTGCGGCAAGATCAAGGACGTGGCCGTCATCGGCCTGCCCGACCAGCGGCTCGGCGAGATCGCGGCAGCCATCATCGAGCTCAAGGATGGCGTCAGCTGCACCGAGGCGGAAATTCAGGACTTCTGCCGCGAGCTGCCGCGCTACAAGCGCCCGCGCCGCGTGATCTTCGCCAAGGTCCCGCGCAACCCGACCGGAAAGATCGAGAAGCCGGTCCTGCGGCAGATCTACTGCGGCGGACGGTTGGTCGAGGAACAGACCCGCGCCTGAACCTTGACGAATCGGGTCAAAAAGAATACAATGAAAAGAAATTTTACGCGGCTTTGCCGCGAACAGGAGGGATCCCCTATGAAAACCCTGATGCTCGGCAACGAAGCCGCTGCCCGCGGTCTGTTCGAGGCCGGATGCAGCTTTGTCTCCAGCTATCCCGGCACGCCCAGCACAGAGATCACCGAGTGCGCAGCAAAATACCCCGAGATCTACGCCGAATGGGCACCCAACGAGAAGGTCGCCATGGAAGCGGCCTTCGGCGCGAGCCTGTCCGGCCGCCGCAGCTTCTGCGGCATGAAGCATGTCGGCCTGAACGTCGCCGCCGATCCCCTGTTCACGCTGTCCTACACCGGCGTGCGCGGCGGCATGGTCATCGGCGTGGCGGACGACGCGGGCATGCACTCGTCTCAGAACGAGCAGGATTCCCGTCACTATGCCATCGCCGCAAAGCTGCCGATGCTCGAGCCGT
>OLOW01000068.1_pt1 | contig 51066 bp, 42 predicted proteins | sample 1672801 | NCBI WGS metagenome assembly OLOW01 (sample SAMEA3136725, study PRJEB25190) | human gut metagenome | biome: human gut; feature: human-associated habitat; material: faeces | place: Austria | collected 2013 | reverse complement strand
GCCGATGTCGCCCAGCGCCGCCGCGCCCAGCAGCGCGTCCATCACCGCGTGAGCCAGTACATCCGCATCGGAGTGGCCCAGCAGCCCCCGCTCATAGGGAATGGTGACACCGCCCAAAATCAGGGGACTCGATGTATTGCTCGGTGATCTCGCTCACGAAGATATCCGCAAGGTCGATCTTGGCCTTTCCCACCAGATGCAACAGCAGGTCCAGCGGCCCGTCGAACTGCTTCAGATGAATGCTGACCGCCATCAGCCGCGCCCCGCGATGGCCAGCATCAGATTGAGTACCGCGTCCTCCACCGCGCCGGTCACGGAGGAAAGAATGCCCGTGAGCGCACCGGTCAGGCACAGCGCGATCAGCACCACCTGCATGATCTGGAACATATTCTGATTGAGCGTAAGCCTGCCCCTGAGCACGACGTCGTTGAGGATGTGGAAACCATCCAGCGGCGGAATCGGCAAGAGATTAAAGATGCCCACGCATAGGTTCATGGTGGAGAACATCAGCAGAAAACGCTGGATGTACTGCACCCAGGGATAGCGCATGGCATCGACATTGTCGGCTCCCGCGCCGCCCAGGAGTACCGCATAGCCGATTCCATCGGAGGAAAGCAATTCCTTCGCTCCGTAGAAGTTGATTACCTCCGGCTTCCACAAAAGGCTGTTGAAGCCCACCGCCAAGGCCAACGACAGCAGAAACAGCGTCAGGTTCACCGTGATGCCCGCTATGCTGACCAGAAAATCGTCGCGGCGGTAGTTCTGAAAGTTGCGGGGATTGACCGGCACGGGTTTGGCCCATCCGAACCCCAAAAAGATCAGACACAGCGTACCCAGCGGGTCCAGATGCCTGCGCGGGTCCAGAGACAGGCGGCCCAGCATTTTGGCGGTGGGGTCGCCGCATTTCCAGGCCACGTAACCATGCGCGATTTCATGCAGCGTCAGCGTCAGAAGGACCGACACCGCAAAGTAGAGCAAATACAGGATAAACCCTGCCGGATCGCTGGTAAGCCACTGCATCCAGCCCTGCAAACGGTTGAGAATGCCCATAGGCCCGCCTCCTTGCGTTCAGGGATAGCGGTTCAATTATATCAATCCGCAGGGAAAATGGCAAGGCAGGAATGGATCGAACGCGGCACCTGCTTGACCAACAGTCCGCAAAAATACGAGGGCGCCCTGAGCAAAGTGTGCGGAAGAAAGGGGTCGCCTCTTTCCTCCCCGCGCTCCGCATGCGCATCCCTCCCCCGCGCATACGCTCCCCCAGGAGGGGATGTACATTGATATCAGCGTTTCTGTTCTGGATCATCAAGGATTGCTTGTTCCTGCTGGGGTATCTGTCCGGGCGGCAGAGCTTTCTCAAGCCGCTGAGCCCGGAGGAAGAACGGGCGGCTCTGCTGCGCATGCGCGAGGGCGACGAAACGGCCCGCCAAATGCTGGTGGAGCACAACATGCGCCTGATCGTGCATATCGCACGAAAGTACAAGGTACCCGGCTGCACCTTTGACGACCTGATTTCCATCGGTTCAGTGGGACTGATCAAAGCGGTACGCAGCTATGACATGCGCACGGGCACCTCGCTTTCGACCTACGCGGCGCGGTGCATTGAAAACGAAATTCTCATGAGCCTGCGCCAAAGCCGTAAGCAGCAGGCCGACATCAGCCTGGATGAACCGCTGGGCACCGACCGCGACGGCAACGCCGTATCCTTTGCCGACCTGCTGGGGACGCCCCCGGACATGGTGGAGGACGAGGTGCGCCGCCGCGTGACGCTGGACCGCGTGCGCAAGGCCCTGCCCCGCCTGCCCGAGCGGGAGCGCCTGGTCATTACGTTGCGTTACGGCCTCAAGGACGGCGTGATGCATCCGCAGCACGAGATCGCTGCCATGCTCGGGATTTCGCGCTCCTATGTATCGCGCCTCCAGTATTGTAAACGGTCGATCCTTAAAAAATCGCTTCCGGCTCACGGAAGCGGAACCTGATGATGATCTCCTTGGATTCGGTCAATTCGATACGTTCGATGAGGCTGACGAGAAGCTCACGGCTGGTAAAGGCACAGTGGAGAAACTGCTGAACCAGCTCCCGCGCCCGGTCCTCGATGGGGACCGGGGTTTTCTTCTGGGCTTCCAGCTCTCTCAGCTTTTCCTCCAGCGCTGTCCGTTCCGCTTTGATGCGCCTGTAGAGGCGCTCGAAGTCCATATCCGCCAGAAGCCCGTTTAGCCGGTCCATGTACATCCGGTCCAGATGGGCCGTCATGCTGTCGATCCGGGCGTGAAGGGCGGAGAGCTCCTCTTCCCGGCCGTCCACCCTGCCGCTTGCCGCCACGGCCGCAGCAGCGATGGGCCGCAGGCGTTCGGGATTGAGGTATGCCTCGCAGACTTCCCGCGTCCTTTCGATGACCGCCTCCGTTACGGTCTGTTCCTTGATGGAGTGGCAGCTGCACACGCCCGCCTTCGTGAAGCGCTGATAGGTGCGGCAGACAAAGAACAGCCGGTCTTCTCCCGCCGCGTTCCTGCGGTTCATCACTGCCAGCGGATAGCCGCATTCATGGCAGAAGATCAGCCCTTTGAGCAGGAAATCATAGGTGCGGCTTCTGGTGTTCCTGCGGCTGTTCACCATCAGCTGTACCTTGCGGAAGGTTTCCGGGTCGATGAGCGGCTCATGGGTGTGCTCAACCACCACCCACTGCTGCGGCTGCCGGCGCAGGCACTTTTTGGTCTTGTAGCTGATTCTGGCCGTTCTGCCCTGCACCATATTGCCGATGTAGGTTTCGTTTTTCAGCATGGCGGTGATACGCTCGCTGGACCACTGTCCCGAATACGGCCCGTGACAGGAGAGCGTCAGCCCGGCGTAGGCCGCCGGGGAAAGCACGCCTTCTTCGTTGAGCCGCACCGCGATCTGGCGGCAGCTCGTCCCCGCCAGCGCCATGGCGAAGATGCGGCGCACGACGGGGGCCGCATCCTCGTCAATGACAATCCTGTTCTTTTCCGACGGGTGCATCCTGTAGCCGTACATGGGCTTGCCCCCGATGAACTCCCCCTTGCGCTGCTTGTCATGCTTCACAGACTTGATCTTCTTGGAGATGTCCTTGGCATACATGTCGTTCATGATGGCCCGAAACGGGGTGATGTCATTCGCCGACGATTCTATGCCCGTATCCACCCCGTCCAGCAAAGAGATGTAGCGCACGCGCTTTTCCGGGAAGTACCGCTCCATGTAGTGGCCGGTCATGATGTAATCGCGGCCCAGACGGGAAAGGTCCTTGGTGATGACCATGTTGACCCTGCCCGCCTCGATGTCCCGCAGCATCCGCTGAAAACCGGGTCGGTCGAAGCTGGTGCCGCTCCAGCCATCATCGATGTAGGTATCATAGACGTCCAGACGATGCTTGCGGACGAAGGCATGGAGCAGGGACTGCTGGTTGGTCACGCTGCCGGACGGCCCTTCGTTCTCATCCTCCTTCGACAGTCTGATATACAATGCCGCATGGTAATCCTTGGGATTGCTTATCTCCAGATACATATCCGTCCTCCTGAGACAAGCGGCCATTCATCGGCTCGGTTGTACCGCGGCTGGCGCCTGGGTGGCAAGGATGCGGCTGAGATAAAGCCGGAAGGATTCCTCGAGCAGCTGAGCAAGACTCTTTTCGGCCTGGGCATATTCGCAGCGAACGACAGGCATCGGTTTCGTTTTCACACGCATCACCTCCATGGCTGAGCGTATGTTCACACACGGCCATTTTTGCTTGTCCACCGGAAAATCGAAAGGGAGCCTTGCTCAGCAATGCATCTCTTTTGGGGGATGGGATGCGGGACCCGTCCGAACGAAGCGCGGTTTCTTCTGTCAATAGGTCACCATCTGTCCCCGGCGTATGACCTGACATGGAGCACTGTCTCCTTCGGCGAGCACAGCACAACCGTGGATGACAACGGAAAGAATCCGGGTGTCAAGGAAGTGGTCGCGGTCGGCAGAGCAGCCGGGATGGGCTCCAAGGCTTGCCGGAAGATTGCAGGCGAGCTTCGGGAGAGGACAAGAGCTCCGGAGGAAGCTGTCAGAGATGCGAGGTGTTAGCGGTGGTTCAACGGCCCAAGTGTGATCCGCTTTTCCAAACATGCCGTTATGATAGACGGTAGGAAAGCATGAAAGCGGTCATAACGGCCCGTTTCTGCAACAACCGGTCTTTGCTTTGATCTTGTAAACCCGGCACATTTCCGTAGCGTCCATCACATCCGGACGGCGTCGAAGAGTGCGGCCGTCTGGCATACGGACCATAGCCATCTCTTTTTTCCAGAAAACAGAATCATGACAAATGAATCAGAAGCAGGGATTTGCCGTATTTGCCCTGCGCTCCGGCAAGGTCAACGGGATGCGTAGATCGCTCCTGCCTGCGTCATCGTCACGGCGCCTGCTTGCCGCTCCGCCGCACGGGGGATTGTACCTGTAACCCCGTATGTTCATTAGTCGAGCAAATCGTCGGGAACGGCTGGTTGCTCATTATGTACCACGCCCTCAAGTCTGTCCCTGAAAATCGCAGGAAAGCACGGAAGCCCAGCAGAAGAACGAGTTGGTGAAACTGCGAATGCAGGCAAAGTTGCTGCAAAATTTTCTGTCAGAAGTTGAAGGGAGGGTAAAACTGAAATCTCATTTCATTGAGCGTTTTCACGATACCTATCCTGTTAAGGCCATGTGCGAAGCATTTGAGGTTTCGCGCAGAGGATATCCTTTCTGGCGTATGTTTCAAAAGGAAATGCCCAGGGACCAATGGCTGGGCGATCTGATTGTGGAATGCCAGCAGCAATGCAATCCGGCCTACGGTATCCGGCGTGTTCGCCGCTGGATCCAGCGGCAGAACGAAAAATCAGTGAAGCCCAAGGCGCTTCTGCGTGTCATGCGCAAGACCAAACTGCTTGCGCAGATTCGGCGGTGAAGAACGTATCCTCAGCTCAAGAGAAACATATTCAAATATCCCAATCTGTTGCAGCGTGCCTTTGAGCAGTGCAAGCCCAACAGATTCCGCGTAACAGATATTACTTATATTCCCACGCCTGAAGGCATGCTGTACATGTGTGCAGTCATAGCTCTTTGTGAACGAACAGTATTGATGGTGATATGTCTGCATCGCTGGTCACACAGACGCTCCGAGACGCTCTGAGCACAGAAAAGGTCACCGGTGGACTCTCCCTCCACAGTGAGCAGGGGTCGTAATACACTTCCTCCGCATACTTTGACCTTACAAATGATAGCACTTTCGCCCTTCCATTTCCAGCCCGGGATGTCCCTATGACAAACCGGCCATGGAAACTTTCTTTGGTACGGTCAAGTCCGAATGTCTGTATCGGGTTCGTTATGCGACTCGTTCTGAGGCTGAAGAACCGATTGCTCAGTACGTTCACTTCTGCAACTTTGAACGCATCAACTTCAAAAACGGCCTCACTCCCTACGAAATCAGGAGCAAGGCCGCGTAATCTCGCTTTTCTACGACAGGCTTTTCTTTTTGGCGTCTACTCTACCGGGTACTGTCAAGCGTTGCAAAGCCACTTTCAATGCTTATTCCTCCCTATTCCTTGGCCTCTTACCAATCCATCTCATCTTTATACATGCAAATGCCGTATTTCCGGATCTCCTCAGGGACGTCTTCCTCCACTGTTTTTTCCTGTGTATAGAAATCCCAGTCCCATTCGCAGCCTTTGATCCAGTGCTTTACATAGGCCATGGTTTTCGTAGTGCTCTGACAGTGCGCATTGACGACCGTTACCAAAAAGCCGCTTTCCTCGGGGCCGTAATAGGCAATATGGGGGATCGCGATCAGCCTTCCGTCTTCGCTGTAAATACCGTTTGGAACAGGCCAGTCGTAGCTGCGGGTCAGCCAGAAGCTATCCTGCGAAAAATCATAGAGCAATCCAGCTTGGTCGAGCGCGTCCAGATCACTTTCGTTTTGGATGAGGATGTTGGCGACATCCCAATCCCGGGGTCTTGAAAGCAGGTCGTCTATCTCCCAATTCAGAAGTTCACCCGGTTCCACCTTAAACGCGATAGGGGGAGCTTCGACGCGTACAATGCCCTCTACGCCGCGCACCGTATCTGCGGAACGCCTGCCCAGGATCGCGCGGGCAAACGGACCGGGAACGCCGCTTGGCTCTCCCGAATAGTGTTTGCAGATCAAAAGTGTGGCCTCGCCGGTCGCATAATCGTAGTCGTAAAAATAGACTTGATGCGCCAGAAAGGGATGCTCCGGCAGCAGGCCCTGCAGTTCATCGGGAAGAAGCCACTGCTGCAGAATAAAATCTTGAGTAGGAACAAATCCATACTCCTGCACCAATCCCTCATCCGCCAGTTTCTGCAAGTCCACATCCTTGGAGGACACGATCGCCAGATCCCAGCTTCCCGGCTTGCTGATCAGGTCTTCCGTTGTCCCGCCCAAACGTATCTTCGCGGGCCAGGAAAGGCGGGTGCCGTCAAGGTTTTCGTTCCAGTAGTCCAGTATGCGCGTATACAGTTCCTGCCCATCCTTTGCGCCCCATGCATTCAAGATGGACGCTATACTTGAGAAACCCCTTGTTTCTTCACAAACCGCCAGTGTAAACATTGAGCACAGGAAAACAAGTGCAGTGAATAATACAATCCTTTTTTTCATTTCCTTTTCCTCCCCGAATCCTTTTTCCTTCCTTGGGATAACGGCCTCGTCTGGCAATGCCTGCAAATCCATTCGCAGGTTTAAGGATTTGGATTTCATTCAGAGGATAAAACCTCCAAACATACAGGTTCCCCTTACCAATCTATCTCATCTTTATACATGCAGATGCCGTATTTCCGGATTTCCTCCGGGACGTCTTCCTCCTCTGTTTTTTCCTGTGTATAGAAGCCCCATGCCCATTCATCGGTTTTGATCCAGTGCGTCACGTAGGCCATGGCCTTCGAAAGGTTCTGGCAGCGCGTATTGACGACCGTTACCCAAAGGCCGCTTTCCGCGGGGCCGTAGTAGGGGATATAGGGAATCGCGATCAGCCTTCCGTCTTCGCTGTAAATGCCGCTTGGAACAGGCCAGTCATAGCTGCGGGTCAGCCAGAAGTTGTCCTGCGAAAAATCATAAAGCAATCCCGCCCCGTCGAGCGCGTCCAGATCACTTTCGTTTTGGATGAGGATGTTTGCGACATCCCAATCCTGGGGCCTTGAAAGCAGGTCGTCTATCTCCCAATTCAGCAGTTCACCCGGTTCCACCTTATAAGCCGGAGGGGGAGCTTCAACCCGTACAATGCCCTCTACGGCGCGCACCGCATCAGCGGAACGCCCGCCCAGAATCGCGCGGGCAAACGGACCGGGAACGCCGCTTGGCTCTCCCGAATAGTGTTTGCAGATCAAAAGTGTGGCCTCGCCGGTCGCATAATCGTAGTCGTAAAAATAGACTTGATGCGCCAGAAAGGGATGCTCCGGCAGCAGGCCCTGCAGTTCATCGGGAAGAAGCCACTGCTGCAGAATAAAATCTTGAGTAGGAACAAATCCATACTCCTGCACCAATCCCTCATCCGCCAGTTTCTGCAAGTCCACATCCTTGGAGGACACGATCGCCAGATCCCAGCTTCCCGGCTTGCTGATCAGGTCTTCCGTTGTCCCGCCCAAACGTATCTTCGCGGGCCAGGAAAGGCGGGTGCCGTCAAGGTTTTCGTTCCAGTAGTCCAGTATGCGCGTATACAGTTCCTGCCCATCCTTTGCGCCCCATGCATTCAAGATGGACGCTATACTTGAGAAACCCCTTGTTTCTTCACAAACCGCCAGTGTAAACATTGAGCACAGGAAAACAAGTGCAGTGAATAATACAATCCTTTTTTTCATTTCCTTTTCCTCCCCGAATCCTTTTTCCTTCCTTGGGATAACGGCCTCGTCTGGCAATGCCTGCAAATCCATTCGCAGGTTTAAGGATTTGGATTTCATTCAGAGGATAAAACCTCCAAACATACAGGTTCCCCTTACCAATCTATCTCATCTTTATACATGCAGATGCCGTATTTCCGGATTTCCTCCGGGACGTCTTTCTCTCTCGTTTTTACCCCCAAGATGAAATCATAGCCCCATTCCTGGGATTTAATATAGTATGCAATATAATCCAGAGCCAAAGGAATGTCCACAGCCATCGGGTTTATAACCATCACCCAGTTCCCTTCGTCCCATATTGCAAAGGGAATAGCGATCAGTCTGCCGTCCTCGCTGTACAGGCTGGTTGGAATGGGCATGTTGGTCGTATTTCGCGAAGACAAGTAGGGATCCGAAGAAAAATCATAGAGAAGTCCAGCCTCATCCAATGGCGCTAGTTCGCTTATATCGCTGATCGCAATTTCCGCAACATCCCATTCCGACGGGTTGCGAATCAGATCTTGCAACGTCCAGTCGCGGCCATCGGAGGGGGAAAACAATTTACGTCCGTTGACGGAACACCGTACACGCACGATTCCTTCGACCGACCGTATCTGAGCAGCTGTTCGTCTGTTCAGAATGGGAGTGGAAAAAACATCGGGGACTCTGGGAGAATTCTTTTTGCTACCGATATCTGCCTGACAGATCAGGAGTGTTGCATCATCCGTTTGGGCATCATAATCGTAACAGTAGACTGAATACATCAGGATCGGATCGACGGGAAAGATGTCTTTCAAATAGTGAGGAAGCAACCACTGAAACAAAGCAACCTCATCCGCCGGAAAAAAGCCCGCGGCTTTGATAAGCCCTGCATCTGCCAGTTCCTGCAAATCCACATCCTTTGACGATACGATCGCCAGATCCCAGCTTTCCGGCTCATTGATCAAATCCACCGTCGTTCCACCCAGACGTATGTTCAGAGGCCAGGAAAAGTGGGTTCCGTCAGAATGTTCGTTCCAATAGTCCAGAATGCGAAGACGCAATTCCTTTCCATCCTTTGCGTTCCATGCGTTTAAGATGGACGCGATACGTGGGGAAACCCCTGTTTCTTCACAAACTGCAAGCGTAAACGTTGAACACAGAAAAACAAGTGAGGCGAATAGAGCGATCATTTTTTTCATTGTCTTTTCTCTCCAAAAGCTATTTCATCTTTCTCAAAACATTTTATGAAACCAAGGCAAGCTGAAGCAATATCCATGCTTGCCTTGGCTATTTCTGTGTATTAGTACCATTTAATATAGTTAAAATATCCGTGGAACTCAAGGAGGCCAGAATCCCGGTCATCTAAACGCGCTCTAAAAGATATATGTTTTTGATACCCCTGACAATCTGCGGTATATGGATGTACTGTGGAGTTTGAGCCGGAGTACACCCATGTAGCACTAACTGCATTTTCGAATTGATGAACGCGAGCTACAGCACGATGTGTTGGTGAAAGATTACTAGAGCTTTCACTAAGAGAGACGTACCATGAATTGTCTTTCTTTTTCAAATCATAGCATCCTGTTTTAAATTCAGTTATACTTGATGTTACGATATCGAATCGAGCAGCCGTATAATTAGCTGCCATCGCGCTACCAGCAAACGCGAAAACCATGATCAGGACAAGGGCCAGAGCCATTGCTTTTTTCATGAAACTTCCTCTTTTTCATGTGCACGTCTCTTTTCCGCAGCGATTACAGATGACCATTCTGAATGGCCGCTCAACAGTACCAACGGGTTCTTCTCCCGACGAGTGATGCAGTCTGCCCCCCTATCCAAAGGAATCATTCTGCTTGCTTTTGCAGCTGCTCAGGCACAGGAGCTTCATAGGAACCATGCGAACTGGGGATTCCTGCATAAATCGATCCATATTGATACATCCAACTGGCGATGATAGACCATAGTGCCGGCATCCTGTTCATCCTCCTTTTTCTTTTGTTTTGCTTGCATGATAGCATATAAACATCTTTCTGACGACTTGTGGCGCGGAATGGGTCCGAAATGGCGCAGAACATACTCGGAAGGCCTGATTTTGGGAATTTATTCCGTACATATCATAAATATGGCTTTGCAAGCAGCTTGGGGTCCGCTCCGATTCCCTGCTGGAGATGATGGACAATCGTACGCTGCTTATGGATGACCTGTGTAGAATAGATTCAAATTGTTTTATTGTGACGTTTTATGCTTGCTTGAACTGTTCAGACCCTTTGGATGAATAACACATTACAAAAATCGCTAATTCAGGCATCGTTGACAAGAAAAACCGCATCAGGTATCCTATTCGTATCATCCAGACTACATACAAGTAGGAAGGAGGCTATGCTGCTATGCACATTGTAATTTGCGAAGATGAGCATTGCTTCCAGAGAGTAATTTGTAATGCCATCGACGACTGGAAGCATACATCAGGTCAGCAAGACGTTTCCTATACCTGCTTCGCCTCATCTGAGGATCTTTTGGCAAGCTGGGAGAGCGGGCTGTCTGTAGAACTTCTCTTTTTGGATATTCAAATTCCTGGGGAGCTCAGCGGAATGGCACTGGCCAAAATCATCCGCCAGCGGGACCCGACCGTTTCGATTGTTTTTGTTACCAATTACTCGGATTATGTGTTTGAGGGCTATGTCGTCAATGCACTTCGATATCTGAAAAAGCCTGTCAACCGAGAAGATATCTTTCAGTGCCTGGACATTGCATACCGCCGCTTCTCATTATTATCAGAGAAAAAGCTGTCCATCGTCCGCAGGGATCAACGACTGGTGATACCCTACTGCGATATTGTTTATATAGAAATCCAGTCGCATTATCTTCAGCTGACGCTTTATCAGTCAACGGACAAACCGGAAATACGCGCCCGACTGCGGGATTTTGCAGCGGCACTCCCACAATCGCTGTTCTGCCAATGTCATCGGAGCTATATCGTGAATGTGGATCACATCCGGAGGTTTACCAGGGATAGCCTGACGCTTTCCAACCATGATACAATTCCTGTTTCACAGACCTTTGTTTCAATGCTGAAAAAGCGTTACGACTGGTATTATACGGGCAAGAGGACAGCCTTGCGGTAACAGGAAAGAAGGATGAAACATGACGGTTGGATGGACGGTTTTCGAAATTTTGATCAACATTTACCAGTCTGTCATCTACCTGCTCTTTCTGAAGAAATGCGTACCCATTACAAGGCCCAGCCGACTGGCAGATTGTTTATGTGTCGTAGCCTGTGCTAGCTTCCTTACGCTCTATCTGTTTTTCGACATTCCGTTTACAGACAGCTTTAATGTCATCATCTACTTCCTCTATTTGCGATATGTATCGAATGAGCGCTGGTATGTGCTGGGAATTTGGACGATTGTTAAAGAAGTGATCGTGGTTGCAACTGTTGGTCTGATGCTGGCGCTGTCCCGCACACTGACCTCAGCGACCCATGAAATGCTGATGGAACCCGGTGCGCTTAGGCTTCTCTTTGTGGCATCAACCAATCTTGTTCTTTTCCTTGTGCTTTTTATATTCTCACGCAGGATTCAAAGAAATGGCTCCCCGCTGGCCGTTCCTGCTTTGTTGTTTTTTCTGGGCATCAACATTTCCATCTTCTTTGCCATTGAAATGCTGTTCTCCATTCAGATTCTCAGTTTTAGCGATACGGATTGGCACATCTTTGCTGCATATGGCGGAATGATTGCATGTTCTATTTTGTCTGTATTTCTATATCATATGATGACGGATGTAGTGCATAAGCAAAATCAATCGCAGATGGCACTCAACCATGCACAGCTGACCCGGCAGCATCAACTGGAGTTGACGGACATTTACCAGGAAACCATTGCACGTCAGCACGATTTTAAGCATCAGATGCAGACACTTGAACAACTGGTTGCCCAGGGGGACGCGCAAGCCGCCAAGGAATATCTGGATGAGTACAGGAAAAAGGTTCAGAGCACGCAGCGGTACATCACCGGCTCCATACCAGTGGATGCGCTGCTGGCATCGAAGAGTCCGGCCTACAAACAACACCACATTTCTTTTTATCTAGAACCCTATCCGCTCAGTGACCTGCCAATTGACGAGGTTGATTTCTGTACTATTGTAGGAAATCTATTAGATAATGCCATCGAAGGGGTCAACCGAATCCAGAACAAACACACCAAGCGCGTGATTCGTTTGAGCTTCCATAGAATCTGGGATACATTTATCATCCGTTGCGAAAATAATATGGAACCTGGTACCCTTAGGAGACAGGCAGCAGTTTTTTTGTCATCAAAAACAAAGGATGCCGCCATCCATGGATTCGGAATTCGAAATATTGAACTGATCGCTCAAAGCGCAGACGGTTTTTGCACCTTTGAAACACAGGGGCATACCTTTATTGCAACCGTAACTTTGCCCTATCCTCTTCCAAAGGAGGATGAAACATGCGGCAATTAGCCGAATGGATTGTTTGCGCTCTGGAAAGACGAAAAGCAACGTCCGTTTCTGACCATAAGGTATATGTTTACGGCTTCGAAGCAGCCCTATATACACTTTTCAGCACAGCAGGGCTCATCTTGATTGGTAGCCTGCTAGGACGCCACATCGAATCGCTAATCATTATCGCCTTTTTTTATACCAACCAGACCTTCGGCGGCGGTTTCCATGCTTCGACGCATTGGAAGTGCTTCCTGACAATGGCGACAGGTTTACTTTGTTGCCTGTCATTCTTTCTGGTCCCATTTCATTTATGCGCCTATCTGGGCTTAGGCGCCGTCAGTCTTCTGTTAATGTTTTTGTACCCATTGGTGCTTCATCAAAACAGGGCATATTTGCAAAGCAAACAAGACCTATTCCGCACGCGTTCAAGAATAGCGCTTCTGATTCAAACCGCCTGTTTGATTGGCGTTGTGATATGGGGTAAACAAATATATATCCAAACCATTTGCATTGCTTTGGGAGGCTGTGCGCTTTCAAGGATCATAGCGGTAAAAAAGTAGGACAATGGATCAGCAGCAAGCAGGGCAGTCCTTATAAGGAACTGCAACGTTCGATTCCTGGTTGGGTTCCCCCTTCAGGGCGTACCAGAACCGCGCTCAAGCAAAGCCCAACAAGGGACGCATTGACGAATTTCCCACCTATTTTCGTACGTTATATACTAAAGAAATACCGTGCAGAAAAACAAGCACAACCCAGCTGGTTGAATAGACCGCTTGAGACGGTGCCCTTAGACCGCATTAATGGTGCATCAAGACCGCTAAAATGGTGCATCGGCACCGCAACCATGGTGTAGCGGTAGCCCGCCCGCTAAAATGAATTTTAGCATCGTCAGATGCAAATCCATTTTAGGAGACCTTACCATGGTCAATCACAAAGAGATCCTTCGGCTGAAAAGTCTGGGACTAACACACCAGAAAATCGCAGATGCCGCCGGCTGCGGCCGCAACACGGTCACACGCACATTAACCCGAGCTAGGAAGCGTCAGTTTAGCGGGCAGCAAGTTCAGTCCATGTCTCAGCAGGAAGTCTCACTGCAACTATTTCCAACCGAGTCAAAGGGGCCTGTTTACAAGATGCCGGACTACGAGTGGGTACACCGTGAGATGCAGAAGAGCGGTGTCACCCTGAGCCTGCTTTTGGTGGAATGCTGTGAGCAATGCCACCAGAGCGGCGAGCTGGCCTACAAATCCACCCAGTTCAACAAGTATTACGCAGACTATATCCACAAAACGAAAGCCACCATGCACCTGGAGCGCAAGCCTGGTGAGACCATGCAGGTGGACTGAACGGCCAGACGGCAGCTCTGGTGGGCACAGACACCGGGGAACGGCTGGGCGCATACCTGTTTGTAGCTGTCTGCCATACAGCGGCTACGCCTACACAGAGGCCTTCCCGGACATGAAGCACGAGGCCTGTATCCACCGGCCATGTCAACGCCTACCGGTATTTTGGCGGCGTTACCCGCATCCTCACGCCAGATAACCTCAAGACAGGTGTGCTCAAAACCCAAAACCGAAACAGTGCTCAACAAGTCCTACTAAGAAATGGCGGAGTACTACGGCACCGCCATTTTTCCAGTCCGCCCCCGCAGTCCCAAAGACAAGGCCTTCGTGGAGGGCTCCGTTGGGTAGTCTCCACCTGGATCCTGGCAGCCCTGCGCAACCGCCAGTTCCTGTCCCTCGCAGAACTGAATCAGGCCATCCGATAAAAGCCGGAGGCCTTTAACTGCAACCCCTTCCAGAAACGCAAGGGTTGCCGGGCGTCCTGCTTTGCCGAAGAGAAGCTGTTTCTGCTACCTCTTCCTGCGGAACCATTCGAGTTAACGGTCTGGAAGGGGGCTACCGTCCAATATAACTATCAAATCAGTGTGGAGCACATGAACTTCTCCGTGCCGTATGAGTGCATCAAGCAGCAGGTGGATGTGCGTCTCACCCGGACCACGGTGGAGATCTTTTTTCTGGCACCCGCATCGCCTCCCATCTGCGACTCCATGGCTGCCCTAATCAGTACAGCACAATGGAGGAGCATATGCCGCCGGACCACCAGGCCTACCTGCAGTGGAATGGTGAGCGTTTCATCCGCTGGGCGGAACAGATTGGTCAGCATACTGCTGCCGTGGTACGGCTTTTCCTCTCCGCCCGCAAGGTGGAGCAGCAGGGCTACAAGTCCTGTATGGCCCTACTGAAACTGGCGGACCGCTATTCCTCTCAGCAGCTGGAGAGCGCCTGCCGGAAAGCCCTCTCTTATACCGCTTTCCCCAGCCTCAAAAGCGTCCCAAGCTGCCCGCTGAGGATGTTCCAGCCAAGCTGGAAGAGTCAAAGGCACATAAGTTTACCAGAGCGCCGGCTACTACAAGAGGGAGGAATGAACATGCTGAGCAATGAAATAGTACGGAAGCTGCAGGAAATGCGCCTGGGCGTCATGGCTGAAGCCTTCTCTGCCAACTTAAGATGCGCAGTTCCAAGCGGTGCTCTTTGAGGACCGCTTTGCCATGCTGGTAGACGCGGAGTGGAGCGCTCGGAAAAGTAACCGCCTGACCCGACTCATCCGTAACGTTGGTTACGCGGACCCTGCCGCTTGTGTAGAGAATATCCAGTACCCGCCGGAGCGCAAGCTGGACCGGGAGCAAATTCTGCGCCTGGCCTCCTGTGCCTATATCCATGAGGCACATAATGTCATCATCCTGGGTCCAACCGGGGCTGGAAAGACCTACTTGGCCTGTACTCTTGGCATGGCAGCCAGCCGCAGTTTTTACTCCGTGCGGTACATCCGCCTGCCGGATCTTCTGGTGGAAATTCCTATGGAACGGGCCAACACCGGGACTATATCAAAAAGCTCAAGAAAATAAACTGCTAATCCTGGATGAGTGGCTGCTTTCCCCCTCAAGGAGTCAGAGATCCGGGATGTGCTGGAGCTGGTAGAGGCAAGGAACAAGGTGGTCTCCACCATATTCTGTTCCCAGTATGACACCAGTGAGTGGCACGAGAACCTGTACGACCCGACCCTGCCCGACGCCATTTGTGACCGGATCATCTACAACGCCTATACCATCTAGATTGAGGGCGAATCCATGCGCAAGCGCAAGGGCATTCCGGAGTAATTCCCCACATGGCGGCCCGCTGCACCACGCCGACGGCCGCCATGCACCATTCCAGCGGAAACGATGCACCATCATCTGCGGTCAAGCTGCACTTTTTGAGCGGCGTACGCAAAAACACATTCTGCCGTTCGTAGATTCCAGCGTGCTTACGGTCTAAGTGCAGATGGTATTGTCGGTTCGGATACTAAAGCATGTTTGTATATGGCTCTTTCCGAAGTGATTCCTACTAGCTGTGTATATGTTGACCCTAGTATTCATAGCGACGATCTGCCTGCGTGGAATTAATACTTCTAGACAACGAACCCATTCCTCTCTATCGGAACTCACTTTGAAAGGGCGGTAAGAAGAAATTGCCTCCTATTGACACTTGAGATAGCTCAAATCTCATGCCGTTGATAAAGACAAGTTAACGGTCTGGGGTGCAGGAGGTAAAAGCCTCCTGCACCCTCTAATCATAAGAATTACCATGAACAGATTTGAAGCAGACCAGCAAAACATCTGACCACAGATTAATAAAAGTATTACGCCAGCAAGCATGTTTCTCCCTATTTTGCCCTGCTAAATCAGATTACGGAATATCCTGCTAATATAATAGTTGCTCATAGCCTGTCCCAAGGAACAATTGATCCCAATCAATCGAAAGTGCAGTCAAAGTCTCCCCGGATTGAGCATCTATCTCGATCTTATACAGCATGACATCCTCCATATCTTCAAAGGAATCTGGGCAGTAAAGAAACTTCCATAATGGCTGTTGCGAATCGGTAATGTCAAAGGATGCGTATGTGGAGAACTCTTCCAGATCATCTCCAGAGAGACCATGGTTTTCCATAACGCTGAGTGCTGCCGCAGAAAGTGCTTCTTCTATAGGCAGGTGTTCTTCTTGTGGCAGACCATATGCGAAAACAGTGCTGTTGATAATTTCTTGTACGGGTTCCTGACAAAAGGAAGGATTGGAAAGAACACTGGTTTTTCCGCTTTCCAGAGCTGTTAGCACCTTTGAGCGAATTTCATGAGAATAGGATGCCTTGGCTTCATAAGTCCATTGCCAGGCAAAAAATGACCCTTCACTTTCAGCATACTGCCGGAACATTTCAACAATTGCCGGCGTTGAAGCATCCAACCGCGTCTTGCTTTCTATTGCTTGTTGTTGAACATGGGGGATGCCAAGTTCATCGTCTCCAATAACATGACCGTTTTCATCTACAATTGCTGTGTATGCATTGCATGCCGTTACATCACCATATTGATATGATAAAAACTGGATGTTCCACCTGCGATAATCGGGCCTTGGGTCGTAATCTCCATAGTCGTTTTCTGTAATGTAAAGTAATGCACCAGGTAAATACCCGTCCAAGGTATCTTCTTGCAACCCATATGCATGCGTAATGGCGCGCCGAGCAATTTCAATGGCCTCATCCTCAGATAAATCTTCTTCTGTAGGCAAAACCAAGGTATCAGGATCTTTATGTCCAAACATATTGCTGAGTTGTTGATACCACACCTTTTCCTCCAATGTCCATGTCGAAGGATCTCCCATAATCGCATTTGTGAGGGTATTCCATCTGACCGCACGAACACCATCCTTGCGCACCAGCGCGTTGCTGCTTCCCCCTAAAAAGCGCAGAATGATCTGATCGGCCAATGCATGCTTACTTTCCGTGGAAAGATCCCCTTCCAGCAAACGTCGCGAGGCGGCCGATTCGCTCATGGCATTCATTTGAATAAGCGCTTCGATGAGCGCCTGTTTATCAGCAATATCCCAATCTGCATAGATGCCTTTGGCTTCCTCCTGCATGCGAACTTCTTGTGCATAAGTCTCCCACGACAAGGCATTTTCGGCCAGTACCGTCTTAGGAATAAGAAACATCACAATGAGCATCATGGGTATAAACGCTCGCCATAGCCAGTTTGTACAAGGTATTCTGCATTTCACCGAAAAGCCTCCTCTTATTTTTTCTCTTTGATATCGAAAGTGCGTTATTCATGTTTCCTAAAGCACATTGGCAAATCATTAGACGAAACACGCTCTTTAAAATATAACTTCTCTAATAATTATTTGCATTTGTTGCCTAAGATGTTTAACGAACAGGCGCTTTATTCGGTTAATCAATCGGGATCTTTCGAAGCACGGCGTTTTGGAAATGATTCGCCGTGCCTTCTGCCGTAAGAAACAGGGAATCTCCCTCCAGGGTGAGCATCACGTTTCCGGCGCGATGGATGGGCTGGACCGATTCGGTCCAAGCGACCGTGAGCTGTCCTTGGGCATCATATGCCAGCATGGAAATGATGCCGGATGCATTGCCCTTTTGCGACGCAATGAGGAAGTCCGTCCCTACCCGGATGGCGGACAGGAACTTCTGGTCGAGGGGATAGGGGTTTTCGGGATCGATGTACGCTTCGTGCCAGATCAGCTCTCCCGCCTGAATTTTGGCGATGACGGGAGACAGGGCGCTGTCTTTAGGAAGGGCGGGGTACGCGCTTCCCAAAACCACAACGGCATCATGGTCCTCCGCAAGATAGCCCTGATCGTATTGCTCGCTTCCTTCGCTCTCATACCGCCACAGCACGTTGCCCGCCTTGTCCAGCTTGATGACGACGCCCAAAGGGTCATCCTCCAGGCCTGGTTGGTAGTTTCCCGTCAGATAAAAGCCGTCGCTTTCCTCGACCACATCGCGGACCCACGACATATGCGGCAGTTCCATTTGCCATAGCTGGTGCCCCTGGGCATCTCGCATCTCAACGGACCCGTTGCCTGCATTGGCCATAGTCGTGAACAGGTAGCCGTCTTCGACAGGGAAAACGCCCTTGGCCTTTCCCAGACCACGAATGCGCTGTTCAACCTCCCCGTTTTCCATCACCACAGCTTCCGTCGGGCTGGTGGGACCATCTTCAGTGCGCAGAAGAATCCAGCGGTCGGGCGACAGAGAGGCTGAAAAGAAAAAGGAGGAATCTGTTGCATCCTCTTCAAAACAACGCATTTCTCCTTCCGATGTAACTTGCAGGACCGCCGGCTTGCTGCTCATGGGCTCGCCTGTATAGCCTGCCAGCCAGGTCTGATGCTCATCCGTCATAATGATTTGCAGGGTTTCGAATTCCACGGGCAGATTGATCTCAAGCTCCTGAGCGCCAGCCTGCGCCATGTGCCATCCCAGGCATGCAATAAATCCGCAAAGCAAGCCAATCAAACGTCGTTTCATAAGCCAAAACCTCCTGTTCATTGCATTTGTCTCTTTGAGCGGGCCGCACAGGTAAAAAGGCCCTGTACGGTCCTTCCTGTCGATTAAATCGGAGAATCCATATATGAAGAAACCACAGCCCCCGAATAAGCATGGATTTTTACCTGAAAGGAGGACGTGTTTGTGATATCGCTTCTTTTTTCCTCTACGCTCATACCTTTTGCGCGCACGGAAGAAAACCACAAAGCCCAGACGGGATTTTGAGGATCCGTTACAAAATAATCCGCTTTCACGGTGCGCGTATCCACCGTGTCGGCATCGGCGCCCATTCGGACCACTTCCGCCTTGGCCAGCTTGATGGCCTCCTGCTCGGAAAGAGCATTTTCATCAGGAATGCCGTATTTTTCTTCCATAGTGATCGTATACTCAAAACCGGGCTGATTCATGTAATAGGGATGATCTTTGATCCACTGTTCTACATAGGGTTTCCACCTTTCTGCGGTCTGTACCCTTTGTTCAAATGACAACGTTCCTTCAAACAGCGCTGCAAACGCCTGCAGCTCTGTCCAGCGATCCCATCCGGGATAGGTATTGTCCCAGAAATTTTCATTGGGCAACTGAAAGCACTCAAAATCCTGTTCATAAGGAACCAGCGACATGGGATAGCCATTGTATCCATACGCCGCCTTCCAGACAACAGCCCCTTCATTGAGCATATAGACGATCCAAACCGGGATGGTGCCCTGGTTGAACTGCTCATGATAGAGAAAAAACGCCTGATATTCAAGGCTTGCCGCCTGCTGTGCGGTGCACAGTTGATCCTCAACGAGCCATTCCTGTGCGGCGGAAAGGACCTCTTCTTCCTGGATGTCGGTAGGAAGCGGCTCAGCAAGCACGGCGTTTTGCAGGATATCCGGAATGTTTTGTGCCGTTTCAGCAAACGCGGGAAGAAGGATCGCCATACAGAAGATAAGAATCAACCCATAAACAGCGCTTTCTTTTTTCATGCAAATCTTCCTTTCCGATTCAGGTCAGGTTGCGATCCGTGCTTGGGAATGCGTTTAGCCAGCTGCCACTTCAAGGTTAAAACCAGCCCTGTCGCTATCATTCCCATATCCGTTTTTGATCCTTCCCAATCCCTCGTCCAGGGAAAAAACATCAAGAATACTTCCGTCTATAGCCGAGAGGTTCACCTGATACCTTTTTTTGCCCTCGCTTACAATGGTGATTCTCCAGACGTATTGTTCCCTTGTTTCCTCCGCCGATGAGTTGAAAGAGAAGCTGTACAGGATTTGATCGACGGACAGATCGTCCGGGATCTCCCGCAAAGCGATACTGGCCGCCTGCTCCTGTTGAATCATCGTATCATCGGGAACGGCAAAATCGTCATGCACGGTATATAGTCTATTGAATAACGCTTTCATTTCTAAGGACCAAGTGTCGGCATCCCCCATTTTCTCCTGCCACCGGTCTCTTATGGTTTTGAAGTAACCAATATTCGTCGTCTGCACATCCAGAATTGCCCCGTCCGGTGAGGAAATCAATATGGAAATATCGGTAGGGTCCTGAAACGCGTCGTCAAAAAGCGTAACGACCCACGCGGTTTGCCCGTTATCCAGCAGGACAAAACTTGCTTTGATGGTTTCATCCGCAATATCTGTCATCGTTGTCTTTCGTTTCTCGCATGCAACACTTTGGGCCATTTGAATCGCTTCGCTCATGGATAAATCATTCGATGTAAATGCGGTCAGCGCTTTGGGCAACGGGACCGCATCCGCATAAGCGGAAGCCATTATGCCCGCGGCCAGCAGCAGAAGCAAGCCAACCCTTGTGATTGAAACCCTCCGTTTCAGCTTCATAAACTTCTCCTCCTCGCTCTTTTTCATTCACATGCGATAATCAGCCGGAATCATCGGTGCAATAATCTCAAAAGCTTCAAGCACGCTTCCTGTTTTTGCATCGAGCACAACCCGATAGCAGATAAAATCCTCATAGTTTTTCGGTTGTGATATGAACAGATTCCACTTGTGCTGATTTGGATCAGTGATGTCGAAGTAACATTCAATGGGACGACCACCTACGGTATCAACATCTGCCCCCAACGCGATGATGGCTTGACGGGCCGCATCTCGCGCCTCCTCTTCTGAAATATCCATTTCATCAGGGATTCCATAGGTATGACGTGTTACATCCACAAGCCAGTCTTTGTGATTCGTATAAAATAAGGATGCTCCTGCAGGTATGCGTCTACAATGGGATTCCATTTTGAAGAGAATTCTGCGCGCTGCTCATGAGTCATGCCCCAAAAATCAAAAGACATAAACTGAACGCCCAATTCCTCCTCAATGTAGAATCCTTTGCGGATTGACATATCAAACGCTTTTTCGCCTGAAACGATGTCAATGAGACTCCCGTCATAGCCAAACAACCCTTTATGCGGATGAATGAGAAGTCGATGCTCCGGTCGATTTTCCTCAGCAGATGGTCCTGCGGGACCAGCTGTTCCAGAATAATCAGTACCATTCCCTGCTGCTTTTCGTGAAATTTATTCAGCATGCCGCTCTCTCCTGATTCTTTCTTTTGTGTTGCCTGCTCTTTTCTGTTTCTGCTCCTGTACACCTATATTATAGATTCGACATGCTTATCCGGTTTTCGTTATGAAAAAAGATCGTTGATTTGGTTTTGCCAACGGCTTGAGCCTTGTGTAGCAAGGTTTCCTAACGCCATTCACCGCTTGATGTAGCCACAGGTGGGGTAGGCAGATGGAGTAAAACTATCGGGAAAGCCTGACACAGTCGGCTTTTCCGACAATGTGGGAGAATTTTTATATCCTTCTGCTTTTCATTTGTATGATGCTTTAATTGGGAAGCATAATGTATTTCGTTTTCGACGTAGCGTCTGCTTCATCATTTGTTATAGCCATTGACAGCACCATGAATAATGTTCCTTCTGATGTTTCTTTCAGGCGCATTGAAGTAATTGGTTCATTTGTTTTAAAGATAAAGGACCCCACAATGCCTCCTTCACCATTCAGCTCCAAAGCAACAGCTCCTTTTTCTGATTTTCCAACGGCAATAATTTTGTTATTTCGCATACAGAGCGAGTATAGCTTTTCAATCCCATCAACGCTGTATTGCTTTTCCCAACATATTGCTCCATCTGGATCAAGTTTTACAATGACAGGGACCGGCGCAACTGAATCATCGATCATTTGCCTCCCTGCGCAAAAAACATCGTCCGTATCGTCTACCATGAAATCCTCAATATCCAGTGAAGGCGGCCCTTTAAAATACCAAAGAAGTTCCCCGGAATGACTGACCTTCATGATGGCTGATTTCCATCTGTCAGCATGATACTCCGTGCCAAAGTAAAGTGCGGTAGGCGATTCTCTTACTTTATCAAAAAGGCTGCCGACTAATCTTGGGTCTTCCAATGTCCATTGCGGCTGGAAATGGTCATTCACACAGGTAATAGCCATACCCTCGCTCATAGGTGCAATAAAATCATCTCCCAAGTCAAATCCGCCAATCACATAACCAAAAGAAGTTTTATGACAAACATCATATTGTTGTACCTGCTCAGGAACAAGATCGGTCAATTCTATATCTTGGTATAGAATTACCTCATGGCCTGTAAAGATAACGGCCAGTGCCGTAACTGCAGCTATGAGCAGTATAACAAGCAGTACAATAGCGGCAGATACTTTCCTTCTTGCCCCTATATTCCCCTTCATATGCGCCACCATCACTCGCTGCGCAAGCCATGGGTCGCCCTGCAATCCAGACAAACGGGTCTCCGCCGCATGATGAAGCTGTTCTCTGAACTCTTGTTCATTCATGACAGGGCCTCCTTTCCAGCGCGATACGCAGCTTCCTTTTGGCGCGATTGAGGCGTGCGGAAACGGCGGGCGGCGACACGCCCAGCGCCTGCGCAATCTCCTTCACGCTCATATCCTGATAGAAATATAAAAGCACGCTTTCCCTCAATTTGACGGGCAGCGCCATCACGGCCGTCAGCACTTCTTCATCCTTTTCTTCAAAGGCGACAAATGCCGATGGCATCATATCCGGCGTTACCCTGCGGTCTATATGGCGGAACCATGCCGAACGCCGCAGATCGCGGCAGGTGTTCATTGCGATTTTCATCAGCCATGTTTTTTCTCCGCACTCTCCACGAAAGCTGTCCAGCGCCCGATAGGCTTTCAGGTAGGTTTCCTGCACCGCGTCCCTGGCCAGCTCGGCGTCATGGAGGTACAGATAGCACATGCGTAGCAAGTCCGTTTGATATTGTTCCACCAAACGGTTCAGTGTTTGTGTATGGACGAAGTCCGGGCCCGTGACTACCTCCATTATCCGTTCACCCCCTTCAAACAATTAGACGAGACAGCCTTCTTAAAATCCACATTTTTAGTAAATTTTCACTCTTTTTTTATGACTCTCCCATGGAGCCTTTTCACTTTTCGTTCAAACCTTTACATACACTCATTCTGTTCCACTTTGTCCATACGGCCAGGGGTGTCGTGGGCTTGCTGGTTCTTTCCTGGATTCTTCATGGAATCTTCAATCTTTAAAAGCCATCTGCTGTTATACCCAGTATTTTGCCGGGGTGGTAATTATAGAATTGAAACTGTTCTTCAACGGTCAGCTGTTGCGTCTTGCGAGAAGAAAGTTCAAGGCGTTCAGCTTTCGAATCATATTCTGTTACATCAAGTTTTCTCCACCGCAATTTCCGCGAAAAAAGGAAGGCTCTTTTATGCTTTCAAGAATGTTTCCTGCACAGCATCTTCTGCAAAAAAACATTTTGTAGATATAAAAAGATGATTACAATACATCTATTTCATACCGCTCCATCAAAAAATGTATACTCATTAGACGATCGCAGTTTTCAAATCTACCTTGTGTGCAATAAACGATTTACACGTTCACCTGGAATGATCTTCCTTTACCTGACTTGTACAGTTGGCAGCCCCCCATTATGGCAAGGGGAGTTTCTTTATCGCTGTTGACTATCGTCTTCTTTTGATCCACTCGACTCGTCAGCAGTTTTCGACGTGCAAAAAACGGGCGCCGCAGTCATAACCGCGGCGCCCGCTCTGAGAAATCCCATCAAAATTGTCCAGCGCATCGTCCGGCCAACGCCGGCGCAAGTGCTTATTGCAATTCTCCGGCAGACTTAACCTTTACGCGACAGGTATTGCCCGGATAGTAGGCGAGGGGGACGTCTTCCATTTCGATGATCTCCACTGTTTCGCGCCTCGCGCCCGCGCTCACAGCCATTTCTATCGCCTCTTGCTTTGCCTTTTCCAACGCCTGCTCCCGGGGAAGCTCGTTGTAGTCGATCAGGGCCTCGTAGGTGCCGCTGACCTTGGAAATGGCGGACCCGATCGCATTCGCGGTGCCGAAGAACTTCGGCTTGGTGACGCTGCGCGCCCCAGCGAGCGTTTCGGGCAGGAGAATGGAGCCGCCGCCAACAAGGATGATGTCTACGTCCTCGCTGGAGACCTTCATCACGTCAATGCTTTCCTCCACCAGTTCCCGGATGGCAGCCATCGCCTTTTGGGCCAGTGATTCGCTGATGTGCGCGACTTTGGCCGGGTCGCCGATATCTGCCATGCCGAGGCGCACGGCGATGTCCGTCGCGGTCAGCGTATCGCCGCCAAAGACCAGCGCCTTTTCCGTCAGGCGGTAGCCGACGCTGTCCGGACCGACGGTGACGGTGCCGTCCTCGTGCTGGCGGACGATGGAGCCGCCGCCCAAACCGATCGAGTAGACGTCCGGCATGCGGAAATTGGTACGCACGCCGCCGATGGTCACCGCTACACCGGATTCACGCGGAAAGCCCGACTGAATAACGCCCAGATCGGTGGTTGTCCCGCCCACGTCGATGACGATGGCATTGTCCAGATGGCTCAGGTAGCTCGCGCCGCGGACGGAGTTTGTCGGGCCGCAGGCGATGGTCAGAATGGGATAGCGGCGTGCATGCTCCATGGTCATGAGGGTGCCGTCGTTCTGGGAAAGATAGACCTCCGCGTTGGTGATGCCCTCCTGCGCAAGGCTGTAGGCAAACCCCTCCGTGAATCGCTCGGCTACCTGATAGAGCGCAGCATTGAGTATGGTGGCGTTTTCGCGCTCAATCAGGCCCATGGAGCCGATCTCGCTGGAAATGGAGATGTGGACGTCCTCCCCCATCACCTCGCGGCAGATTTCCGCCGCACGCCGCTCATGGTCCGCCCGCACCGTGGAAAAGACGCAGGAAATGGCGATGGAGTGCACGACTCCCTTGAGCTGTGCAAAGAAATCGCGCGCAGCCGCCTCATCCAGCGGCGCGAGCTCTTTGCCGTCATATTCAAAGCCGCCGCCGATGATCGCACTCTTTTCACAGATGAAACGGATATCCTCCGGCCAGTCCACCATCGGCGGCACGCCCACGGTCGCCGGAGCGCCGATGCGCAAAAGCCCGATCTTCGCCAGGTTTTTGCGCTCGACGATGGCGTTGGTGCACTGCGTCGTACCCAGCATCGCCTGGCGGATCTTGCTGCGGTCCACCTGCGTCTGCTTCAGCAGTTTCTGCACCGCGCCCATGATGCCCTCGAAAACATTTCCCGAAGTGGGATACTTGACCTCGCCGATGACCTTGAGATCTTCGCCGATGAGGACGGCATCCGTGTTGGTGCCGCCCACGTCGATGCCCAGCTTATACATTTGCCGCACCTCCCTTGACGCGCTCCTCTACGGGAATATAGTCCGCGTCGATGCCGAAATACCGCGGGCCCACCAGTTCAATCCCCTTGGGCGTGCGCCACATGGGATAGCACTTCAGGCCTACCACCAGCACGCGCTTGCCGTATTTCAGCCCGTCCGTCGTAACGGGGATAAAGGTCTCCGTATCCACCAGGCAGATCAGGTCCGGCGCCGTGGCGAGGATCTTGCCGTCCACGCTGGCGCAGAGATTCTCGTTCTGGAAGGTCACTTCGCCATGATGTCCCTTGTAATCGCCGATGCCCTCCAGCTGTACCCTGCCGAAGTTGAATTTGCCGTCGGTGGTGCGCAGCACGTCCGATATTTTGCCCTTGAACAGCCGGATGCCCTCGGAGAAAGCCAGAAAGCTTTCTTCCGGCGTGCCTTCCGTCGCGTTTTTCACATTGCGGATGGCCTTGCCGAGCTGTTCGCTGCGGGTGACGATGTCATGCACGGAGTAGGCTTTCACCGTCTTGCCATCCATGACATACAGCGAGCAGGTCACGCTGCCGCCGCAGGACATGGTGACGGAGCGCGCCAGCTCTTCCGTCCACTGATTGGTGATCGTCTCGAAAATAACGCTGTTGCCCTTTTCATCCGTCAGGGCCATGGGCGTGGCGGACACGCCGCCGATGGTGAAGGTGACCATCTGCAGTTCCGGGAAGGCACGCCCCATTCCGTCGCAATCGACCATGGGCAGTCCGAGGCGTGCCGCCGCTGCGATGGGCAGCATGGAATTGACGCCGCCGGCTTCCATGGGCATCGTCGCGTAGACCTTTCGCCCAAAATAGCGTTCTACCATTTCAAAGATGCGCTTGTATTCCGTGCCGCCGATGCCCTTTTCGCAAAGAACGGTCGGAGCGCCCATCATGGCGATGGGCATGATCAGCGCATCGTCAGGCACCTCTTCGGGCGAAATGAGCGTCACCTCGCCGCACTCACGCACCGCGCCGATCGCCATCAGCTTTCCGATATAGGGGTCACCGCCACCGCCTGCACCCAGCAGCGACGCGCCCAAAGCGATGTCCTCGATTTGTTGAATACCAAGCTTTCTCAATGTTTTCACCTCATTCGTGGCTGGTTGTCGTGGCAGCGCCCTCGCTGTAGCTCTTCTTCATCACTTTGGCGAGAACGACGTAAAGGATCAGCGATACGATGATGCCATTCACCGGGCCGACAAAGAAGGGAACGTTCAGCCAGGCTAGGAAGGAGAAGGAAGCAAACGTCCCGCCCGTCAGGCAGGCGACAAAGGCGCCGACCAGGTAGGCAATCAACCCCGGCGCAGAGACGCCGTCCTGAACCTTGAACGCCTCCCTGCGTCCTTTTGAGACAATCCAGTAGTTGGCGATGATGACGCCCGCCAAAGGCGGCAGGAGCGCGCTCATCAGGCTGAGGAAGGCCTCAAACCGGGACAGCAGCCCGAAGGCCGCCAGCAGCGTGCCGACGCCGCCCGCGATGCCCGTGGTGATCTTGAATTTGCTTTCATCAAAGCCCAGCAGGTTGGACAGCGCAAGGCCGCCGGAATAGGCGTTGGTCACGTTGGTGGTCCATGTGGCAAACACCAGCGCCAGCAGTCCGAAGAAAGGAACGCCCAGATTGGAGAGGATGATGGAGATATCGTACTGGCCCGTGACGATGCTCATCACGCCGCCGGTCAGCAGCATGAACAGTCCCGCGGGGATCACGCCCACGATGGAGGACTTGACCACATCGCCGCGGTTTTTGGCAAAGCGGCAGTAATCAGCGGAGATCAGCCCGCCCAGTGCGAAGGACGCCACCACCATGCTCATCCCGAACACCAGCCCGCTGGAGACCGGCGGATTGTAGGCGGTGATCCTCGCAACGCCGTCGTTTTGTACCATGCTGGCAATAATGCCATACAGGCAGACCACCACCAGCGCGGGAACGGCGATGTAGTTGAGCCACTTCAGTCCCTTGAAGCCCAGGCAGGCCGTCAGGAGCATGATCGCGCCCCAGACCAGCGAACAGATCGTCACGGCCGTGGGACTGGCCGATTCGTAGCCCAGCATGTTCGCGCCCAGCGAGGCGAAGGCGCTGCCGCACACGCCCGACTGGATGCCGAACCAGCCGATGCAGGCGATGGCAAGTATGGTCGAAATAATGTAGCGCGCCCCTTTTTCCCCCAACGCGCCCGAAGCCATAACCGATACCGGCAGCCCGGTATCGCAGGCCTGCATGCCGATGAAGATCATGTAGACGCAGATCATGCCGTAACCCAGCAGGATGGATGCGATGATCTGCCCAAAGCTGAGGCCGCCGCTGACCAGCACGCCGCCGATCATCAGGCAGGGCACGCAGATCATGCCGCCCGCCCATACCATGGCAATGCTCAGCCAACTTTGCCGCTGTTCCGCCTTGATCTCAAAGCCGGAATTCTTTTGAGTCATGGAACCTTCCTCCTTGCTCCGCTTGTGCGGAATAAAAGAATGAAAAGATTATAGCGTGCTTCCCGGTGAATGTATTTATCCGCAAAGCAGAAAAAACGCGGCACCCATTTGTCCAAAAGGACAAAGAGAGCCGCAGAGGAAGGACCAGTGCCGGGGATCAGTTTCTGTGCAGGAGCCGGTTGAGCGCGCAGGCAGTCAGCAGCGGTATGCTCTCGGGAAGTTCGCCGGGAACAAAGCCCAGGCGTTCCGCAATGCGCTGGAGACGGTATTTGATGGTGTTTTTGTGCAGAAACATCATCTCCGCCGTCTGCGTCACATGCATCCGCGCGTCCAGAAGGTAGTGTTCCAGCGTTTCCAGGAGACAATCGTCGCCGTGATGAAGAGCGGCGACGCAGCGCAGCGCTTCCTCCGTCGCGCGTTCGCCGCGGCCGATCAGCTCCTGACATTCCCGCGCGAAATCGATCTGCTCCAGCGTATACGCCCACTGTCCGGGAAAAATCCGTTTCGCAGCGGACAGCGCCACCTGATGGCTCAAAAATGCCTCGCGCACCCGCGTGGTCGTGTTCAGCGCGTGGCAGCGCGTCAGCGTAGCGTGGATATGCCGCGCGGCCAATCCGTTGCCGACTGCCTCCGTCAGGGCGCGCACGTCCTGCATATTGCCCGGCCCAATCATGAACAGAACCATTTCCCCCTCATAGATGTCGGCGATCGCGGTCTCGGAGTACGCCCGCGTGTCGCGCAGAACCGCCTCAAGGATGTCCGGGAGCTTCTCCCGGTCCTCCGCCGTGTCCCCGCTGATGATCCACATGGAGTTGATGGAGGCGACGTCCACGTGAAAAATATCCGCCAGGCGGCGCATCTTCATTGGCTCATCCTGAAGGATCGCGCGCACCAGCTCGCCGATGACGATGCGATCGTGCTTGTCTGACCAGATGCTCACCGTCAGCTGCACGACCTCCACCGCCTGCCGGATGAGCACCACGTCGAGGATATCGCCTTCCTTGAAGATCAGCAGGTCCATCGCGTGATGTTCCCACGTCTGGATGCTGTCGCGGTAGATATGAATGTTCAGTTCCTCACACCATCCCCATGAACCGGAGGCGGGAAACTCTGCCGCGCTCAGCCGCTCCTTGACGGCCTGATCCAGGGAACGGGGCCAGGCCGCCTCGTTGAGCACGCGGCGGGATCGGTCCATGAGCACGACGGAGGCATGCAGCCTGTCCGCCAGGAGGCGCAGCATGCTGTCCACGGTCCGCTGGTGCGGTGCAAGGCCGACAGCCTGCTCCAGAAGCTCGCTGACCAGGTTTGTGCTGGCCATCTGGTCGCGGTAGATCAGCTCCATGACCTCGCAGATCACTTCGCTGTAGCGCTGATTCATCTGTCCCACGGGCATGCAGATCAGGGGAAACTGGAGCTCGTTGGCCACATCGATGAGCCGGCGGTCCACCTTTTTCATCACGATGCCGACATAGAAGAGGATCACGCCCACCTCGCCGATGCCGGCCAGGCGGCGAAGGTTGGTGCATTGCAGCTCCACGTCGTCGGGATCGTTCATAAAGCCGGTGATGGCAAGCTCATTGCCGAGAAACTCAATGCGGTCGAACAGCTCGGACTGTATGGCGGTGGGCCGCGCATATTCCAATACGGAAATCGAGGACACCACCCTTGTCAGTCCGCCCGCGCCGCCAAGCACCTTCGCCCCGCGCATGGACGGCAGCTTCATGACATCCGCCACTGTAATGCTCATCGTCGCTCACCTTGTCCTTTAGGCCAAATATTGAACTGATTGTACCATTCGCACGTCCCAGGCGCAAGAGAAAACTCCTTTTTTTCCCTTTCTTTTTCCCTGATTCGCCCCGCGGGTCGCAGGGAGACTGCACTCCGGGCCTGTCCGGCGCACAGGCCTGGGGTTTCTCCGTTTCCCATCCTCCTGCCCTTGACACCGCATCAAGGCATGCGCTATGCTGTTTCCAGTTACGCGCATAACATCAACAGGAGAGGCGCCGCAATGACCATCAAAGAAATCGCAAATTCGCTGGGCGTATCCACCGCAACGGTTTCCAACGTCATCCACGGTCATCTGGAAAAAATGTCGCCGGAGACGGCGCAGCTCGTCCGCAAAAAGCTGGAGCAGTACCAGTACATCCCCAATATGGGTGCCCGCATGCTGGCCAAGGGCGACAGCGAGATTGTCGGCGTCATTACCAACTATCCCAACCGCGAGGAAAAGTTTGCCCTGCAGGACCCGTTTGTCAGCGAGATGATCGCGGCGCTGGAAAACGCCATCCGCGCGCGGGGATATTACACCATGCTGCGCGCGGCCCAAACCGCCGCGGAGATTCACCGCATCTCCCAGACGTGGAACGCCGTGGGCCTGATTGTGATGGGCCTGCAGGCCAACCAGTGCCGCGAGCTGGTTGAGGCCACCCGCAAGCCCATCGTGTTTGTGGACTGCTATTTTGACGAGGGCGAGCAGTATAACAACGTGGGGCTGGACGACCTGGGCGGCATGCGTCAGCTGACGGAAACCCTGCTGAAGCTGGGCCATCGCAACATGCTCCTCGTGGGGGACCAGCCCACTCTGTGGGGCGTGGATGCGCTGCGCCTGCGGGGGCATCAGCAGGCGCTGAGCGCCGCCGGCATTGCATGGACACAGGAACGCTACTTTTGCATCTCGAAGGATCGCAAACGCCGAAGCGAGGATTACCGGAGGCTTGTGGAATGCTTCCGCCGCCGGGGCTGTACCGCGTGCCTGTTCATCTCGGACTACTATGCGGTTGAGGCGATGGATTACCTGCTGGACCATGGCATTCGCGTGCCGGAGGATATTTCGGTCACCGGCTTTGACGACAACATCCTCTCCCGCATCATCCGTCCCCGGCTGACGACCGTGCATCAGAACGTGACCAAAAAGGCCCAGGCGGCGCTGCGCATGCTGTTTGACATCCTGAATCAGGCGGTGGAAGAACCCGTCTCCCTCACGTTGCCCACCCGTGTGGTTCGGGGCGAAAGCGTGAAGGATCTGCGCTAGACATGGTCATTATGAACAAAAGAGACGGATTGTTTTTTCTTGTTTTGTTGGTTATGCGCATAACATATGGAACATGAGTCAAAAATCTGTTATTCTTGCCCATGAAAAGCGACAACGTATCAACTACAGAAGCAGGTGCATTGCTCATGGCGGATGCCCGCATTGCCTGCCGAATCTGCCGCGCGAAGGGAGAAACACCCATGAACTGCCGCACGGACAAAAGCATGTATGCCCCAAACGAAACGGTGTGCGTGTATGTGGACGGCCTGCCTGCCGAAACCGTAAGCCTCCGGCTGATCCTGTCGCATCTGGAAAAGACGGTCCTAACGGAGGAGATCGCGGCGGCGGAGCGGTTTTCGCTCCTCCCCCCAGCGAAGGACGGCAAGGGATACCTGCTTGAGGTGCAGGCGCTGGACCCGGACAAGGCGCTTCTGGCAGGCGCCTTTACAGCCATTGATGTTTCCTCCGCCTGGACCCGGTTTCCACGCTACGGCTACGTGTGGGATTTTACCCCGGGCGTGGACGCGCAGGCAAAAATCGAGACGCTATGCCGCTTTCACATCAACGGCCTGCAGTTTTACGACTGGCAGTACCGGCATCATCGGCCCGTAGCGGACGGTACCTCCGTGTGGAAGGACTGGTCCGGCAGGACGGTTTCCGGCGACGCGGTGCGGGCCTATCTGTCGGCGGCGCACGAAAAGGGCATGGCCTGCCTGGCGTATAACATGATTTACGCCGCCAACCAGACCTACCTCACCGACGGTTCGGGCGTAGATCCCGCCTGGCGGCTGGTCAAAGCGGACGGGACGGATTTTACCTGCGACATGGATGCGCATCTTGGGCCGGTGGGCGTGCTGCAATACTTCAATCCCCTGAATCCGGGCTGGCAGCGCTATCTTTTCGAGCAGGAAAACAAGGTCTTTGACGCCTTTACGTTTGACGGCTGGCACGGCGACACCATCGGCGAAAACGGTCCCATGCAAACGGCGGAAGGCGGCCCATTGGGGCATGACGGCTCCGGGCATCCCATCCGTCTGGTAAAGGATTGCTACGCCCTGTTTTTGAATGCCGCCAAAGCGGCAATCGCTCCCAGATACCTGGTTTTCAATCCCGTGGGAGCCCAGGGGCTCGAGCAGGTCAGCGGCAGCGATGTGGATGTGCTGTACGCGGAGTTCTGGCCCTGGGACAAGGCGCCCGACGGCCTGAATTATGACACCTATTACAGCATACACCGGGCCATTCTCGACGCCTGTGCGCTAAGCGGCGGCAAGTCGCTGGTGGTGGCGGCCTATGTGAATTACCGAAACCCGCTTCGCGCCTTTAACCCCTCCGCCGTGCGCCTGCTGGACTGCGTGGTATTTGCCTCCGGCGGCGCGCGCATTGAGCTGGGCAATGGCGGGAACATGCTTTCGGACGAGTATTTTCCCGCCGATACCCAGAAGCGCATGGACGGGGAGCTCACGTGGGATGTGCGGCGGCTGTACGATTTTCTGGTCGCTTATGAAAACCTGCTGCGGGACGGGCAGCGGCCCGTTGAGCGCCGAGTGACGCTGAAGGGCGTTTCCCTCAGCACGGAGGGAAAAAGCGATACGGTCTGGTACTTCGCAAAGGCGGACGGCGGCACGGAAGTCTATCATTTTCTGAATCTGACAGGCACGGACAACGGTTGGCGGGACGAGAAACAGACCAAGCCCGCGCCGCGTGCCCTGAGGAATGTGGCAACCCGCCTGTATACGGACTTTCCCGCCAGTGCGGTCTATCTCGCCTCTCCGGATGAGGAGAACCTTTCCCCGCGGCGGCTTCCCTTCTCCATGGGGCACGATGAAACCGGGACCTATCTGGAACTGGTTCAGCCTGCGCTGGCCTACTGGAACATGATATTCCTGCGCTGAGGCGCAAGAGAATAAAATCTAAGGAGGAGTTGTTCCATGAAAAAGCTGTTTGCTCTGCTGCTGGTCCTAACGATGGCGCTGAGCGCGTTTTCTGCCGCCTGCGCGCAGGAGCCGGTGACCATCACCTTCTGGCACACCTATGGCGATGCGGAAACGCCGGTGATTGACGAGGTCATCATCCCCATGTTTGAAGCCGCCAACCCGGACATCAAGGTGGAAGCGGTGCGTCAGAGCGGCGATTTCAACCAGATGCTGGTAACGGCGCTTGGCACCGGCGTGGTGCCGGATGTGGCGCGCGTGGACATTACCAAAACCAGCGCCTACGCAAAGCTGGGCGGCATCGTGGCCATGGATGAGATCGAGGGCTTTGATGCGCTCAAGGATGCGGTGCTCGAAGCGCCCCTGTCCACCAACCTGTGGAACGGCCATTACTACGGCCTGCCCCTCAACACCAACTGCAAGGCCGCCGTGGTCAACCTTAACGTTCTCAAGGAACTGGGCTTTGACGAGCCTCCCGCCACCATGGAGGAATTTGTGGCGGCGTGCAAGGAAAAGGCGCCCGGCCAGTATAAGCTCAACGTTTCCGGCCTGGGCGACTGGGATCTGTATCCCTACTTCTGGCTCTTTGGCGGCAAGCTGACGGATGAAGGCTTCACCACTGCCAGCGGCTATCTGGACAGCGCCGAGAGCGTAGCCGCCATCAACACCATGCTTGAGCTTCATGAGGACGGCGTGTTCACCATCCGCGACGTGGACGGTACCCCCGATGCCTGGGACGGCATCAACAGCGAATACGCCATGTTCTTTGAAGGCCCCTGGGCGCCCTTCAACGAGGAGGCCGGCATCGTGCCCGCCCTGATTCCCACCTGGAATGGAAAGAGCGCCTCCGTGGTGGGCGGCGAAAACATCGTCATCTTCTCCGGCAGTCAGAAGCAGGACGCCGCCTTCCGGTTTGTCACCTTCATGCTCAGCGAGGAGGTGCAGCTGGAGCTGCTCAAGGTGGGCGTGATTCCCACCCTCAAATCCTGCGTTGACAGCGAGGCCGTGCAGGCTGATCCCAAGTGGAGCGTGTACATGAAGCAGCTGGAAAGCGCGCAGAGCCGCATTCCCACGCCGCAGGCCTCCACGGTGGAGCAGCTGTGGCAAGACGCCATGACGGAAATTTTCATCGAGGGCGCGGATGTGCAGTCCACCCTCACCAACTACGCCGCTGAAATCGACATCGAGCTGGCCAAGTAACGATCGCCGGTTCCCCTCTTCCCCGGTTCACGCCCGCGCCTTTGCGGGCGCGGACCGGGGAAGCGCCTTGTGCTTTTCCAAAGGAGAGAGCGCCCATGACTCCTGCCGCGTATGATCCAGAGGCCGTTTTGCGGTGCGAAAAAAAGCTGCTTTTGCACAGACGCCTGCGAAACTGGCTTCCCGCCGCGCCCTTTGTGCTTCCGGGACTGATCCTTGCGTGCGTGTTTATCCTCTATCCCATGCTCTTCAACATTCGCATCAGCTTTTCCAATTATCAGATCGTGCAGCGCAGCATGACCTGGGTGGGGCTTGACAATTACATTGCGCTGTTCACCGAGCGCGGCGACCGGCTGCTTCTGGCCATCCGCAACAACTTTCTCTATGCCTTTGTCACCACGCCGTTTATCATGCTCTTTGGCCTGATCTTTGCCGTCATGGTCAATTCGCTCAGGCGCAGCCAGCTTTTCTTTCGCACCTGCTTTTATCTGCCGGTGATTACCAGCTGGGTGATTGTGGGCAATGTGTTTGCCTACATGTTTAACGCCGGCGGCGCGGGGCTGGTCAATTACCTGCTGCGGGATGTGTTTGGCATCCTGCCGGCCTATGTTTCCTGGCTCAACCGCACCTGGACGGCCAACCTGGTGATCTGGCTGCTTGGCATCTGGAAGAACATCGGGTGGACGATGGTGATTTATCTGGCGGGGCTGCAGGGCATCTCCGCCGACCTCTACGAGGCCAGCATGCTGGACGGCGCCAGCAGGGCCCAGCAGTTCTGGCAAATCACCGTGCCGCTTTTGAAAAGCACCACCTTTTACGTGCTGGTGAACATGATTATCGGTTCTTTCGGCGTGTTTATTCAGGTGATGATGCTCACCAGCGGCAATCCCCGCGGCACCACCAGCGTACTGCAATACCTGCTCTACGACAAATCGTTCAACCTCTTTGAGTTCGGTCAGGGTGCGGCCATCGGCATGATCACGGCCCTTCTGGTGCTGACCACCACCTTTGTGCTCAACAGGGTGTTTCATACGGAAGGTGGCCGGGAGCAATGAGAATCATGGGAAAAATCCTGTTCTGGGCCGTTTTGATTCTGAGCGCGGTCATTTTCATTCTTCCGTTCTGGTTCATGGTCTGCAATTCCTTTGAGGAATTCAGCTATGTGCTGCCCAACCCGCCCCATCTGTTTCCCTCGCAGATTCAGTTTGCCGCCTATGAGCATGTGCTGTCCCAGTCCGACCTGCCTCGGGCAGCGCTCAACAGCGTGGTCATCACTTTGCTCACGGCGCTCTTTACGGTGCTGGTGGCCTCGCTGTCGGCCTACGGCTTTGCCAGAATCGACTTTTTCGGCCGGGAGGCGCTGTTTCGCGTCTATCTGTTTACGCTGATGCTGCCGGGCTTTCTGGGCATCATCCCGCAGTTTCTGGTGCTGCAGGGCATCGGCCCGGCCCCCAACGGCCTGATCGGCACCAAGGCGGGGCTGATTTTGCTCTATGTGGGCGCGGGAATCTGCGGAAACACGTTCTTTCTCCGGGGCCACATGGCCGCGCTGCCCAAGGAGCTGGAAGAAGCCGTCAAGATCGACGGCGGCGGGCACATGACCACCTTTTTCCGGGTGATGCTTCCGCTGGCCCTTCCCGCCATCGGCACGCTGGCCATCTTCTGCCTGCAGGGCACCTGGGAGGAATTCTTCTCCGCGAAGGTCATCCTGGGCGGCGTGCGAAACCAGGTCACGTTGCCCGTGATGATCCAGTCCCTGAAAGGCGCCCACGCCACCCGCTGGGAATGGATCTTCGCCGCCTCGATTCTGGCGCAGATTCCCATGATTTTGCTGTTTGCCTTTTTCCAGAAACGCTTTGTGGTTTCCGGCCTTGCGGAAGGGTCCGTCAAAGCATAGCAAAGGATGGACGTACGATGAACTATCAGGTCACCGGCAACGAATACCTATCCCTGCCCACCATCCGGGAAACCGACGGCGCGGTGGAGGGCGTTACCTTCCTGTACATGCAGCTCAAGGGCCTTTTGGAGATCCGCGGGGATGCCGGGCTGATCCGCCCCTACGCGCAGGCGGAAGGAACGCGCCTTCCGCTTCATCCCGTATGGCGGCGCGCCCATTGCTGGATTCCCGGCTTTGTATCCGAGCAAAGCGGCCTCCGCTTTTCCTGCACCTATCTTACGCCCATCGGGGAGCGGGCGCTGTTTCTCAGGCTGTCGGTTACAAACACCGGGCCTCAGGTCCGGGCGGTGCGCTTTGGCTCGGAGGGCGAATGGGAGCAAACCCTCCATGAAATCAACGAAACCACCCCTCTGACCGCCGGACGGGAGGCGGTTTCCTCGGGATGGAATCACATGTTTCTCTTTTCGCAAAAGCCAGGGGTCCCGCTGTTTGCCTTTGCCCCCTGCGTGGCCGATCCGCAGCCGTTTTCGCAGATTGACCAGCAGGCGCAGTGGACGCGGGACGGCTTTGCCTACGACATTTTCCGGGAGGTCCTGCTCCAGCCGGGAGAGGAAGCCGTGCTGGATATTCCCTGGGGCGTGGGCTATGAAGGCGTGGCTGCCGCCACCAGCGCCAAGGAGCTGCTCAGGCAGGGCTTTGACGCCGCTTATGCGGGCACGTCGGCTTGGCTCGCCGCAAGGGAGAAGCGTCTGAACGATCCCGTCCTCCACGAGCTGCTCGGCACCAACCTGTTTTTTGCCTTTTTCTATGCCTCCGGCCGCACCATCGACACGGAGGAACTGTGCCTGATGACCAGCCGCAGCCCGAGGTATTATGTATCCGCCGCCTACTGGGACCGCGACAGCCTGCTGTGGGCCTTTCCGGCCATCCTCATGGCGGACGCCGCCTATGCGCGGGAGATCCTGACCTATGTCTTTACAAAGCAGATCCGCAACGTCGGCCTGCACAGCCGTTACATCGACGGCACGCTTCTGGAGCCGGGCTTCGAGCTGGACGAGCTGTGCGCGCCGGTGGTTGCCCTCAGGCGCTACGTAGAAAGTACCGGCGACGCTTCCTTGGCCCGGCAGCCCGTCGTCAGGGACGGCCTTGCATCCATCCTGCGCAGGCTGGAAAGCAAACAGCACCCGAGCGAAGCCCTTTACGAAACCTTTTTGCAGCCCACGGACGACCTGCGCAATCACGCCTACCTGACCTATGATAACGCGCTGGTCTGCTTTGCCCTGCGTGCGCTGGCGGATTTTCTGGACCGGCCCGAACTGGCGGAGCGGGCGAAAAAGACGCGCGAGGCCGTCTACCGGCACTGCGTAAAGGAGCGGGACGGCAGGCGCTTTTTCGCCTGGTCGGTGGATCTTGAAGGCCGCTACGATATCTACGACGAGCCGCCGGGCAGCTTGCAGCTGCTGCCCTTCTACGGCTTTTGTGCCATGGATGATCCCGTGTGGAAAAACACCGTCGCCATGATCAGGGACAAGGACTATCCGTTGTCGTTTGCGGGCCACCCCATTGCGGAGATCGGCTGCAGGCACGCGCCGCATCCGTGGGTGCTGTCCATCTGCAACAGCCTGCTCAGCGGCAACGCAGACAGCGCGCTCACTCACCTACGCCGCACCCGCATGGACAACGGCATCGCCTGCGAGAGCGTCAATGAGGACACCGGCGTTTGTGAAACCGGAGAGGCCTTTGCCACCTGCGCCGGATTTTTGAGCTATGCTCTCTATTGCGCCTGCTTTTCGCAGGGAGGCTGAATATGCTCTTGTAGCAGGAGCAGAATTGTTCGCGGATCGTGACCTGGTAAAATCTATCATTTGCCCAGTTTGTCAACAGGTTCCTTATTGTATCTCATCTCAGACAAACCATAGATACGCTTTTCGGGGAATTTTCGCCGATCGCAGCGCGCCGGCAATGAAAGAAAGCCCCTTTGCAGCCTCTGATTTCAGCAGCTTTGCAAAGGGGCGATCGTTCAATGTTTAGATATCGTCAAGCGGAATACTGATAGACTCATTTGCAGAAGCAGAATTCGCCGTTTTCAAACTCGAGCTCGGCGATGATACCCGGCTTCATATCGCCCAGCCACCGATCTGCGCTCAGCACGGTGACGCTGAAGGTGCCCTGCCAGATGCCGTCCTCGTCGATCTTCTCCATGGTGACTTCGCTGTTGACAGCAGCATCGCCGGACTTCTTGGTAAAGTAGTAGCCGGAGGTAGCGGTCACATGGCTCTGCACCTCGATGGAATTGATGGAATTCTCTCCCATGGTGACTCCAACTTCGAGGTCACGGTCAAAGACAATAGAGACGCGATAATCATCATTTTCAAAGATATAGGTGCTGCCGGAAAGGCTGCGAACACTCTCCACGTAGGTCAGTTCTTCATGCTCGCCATGAATATCAACAGACATCCAGCCAGTGCCGGATTCAGGGGCGTAGTTGCGGTCAGCTTCATCGACGGCAGCCTCTTCAGCGAAGGCAGTGATGCCGCATAGCATCATGATCGCAAGCAGCAAAGCAATGATCTTCTTCATGGTTCTTCCTCCTAGATTGCCGCGACGCCATAGCCGCGACCTGTTTTGTTGTTATAGCCACCTGGTAAGACATTTCGCATACAGATCTGTGAAGCGCTATACACGCAGATTCGGGAAGTATCTCCACCTTCCGGGCCAACGGGTTGCTCGCGCAAAGTCGTTCGGCGGAGACGGCTTTATCTGCCAGCCGGCAGCGGGAGTCGGCCGTGATCTGCTTGCAGGGGGAATAGAAGTCCCTCGCTGATGCGCAAACATCCTTGAGAAGGATCCTCCGTCGGTGTAAGGTCATGCTCAAGCCGTTCTGAAAGGCCTACGATTATTGACCCCCTCGGTTCAATTCTGCTGCGGCGTTGCTATTGCCAGGCGCTTTAAATGGCATCTTTCCAGTGAATGTGCCCTGTCATTCTCGTTTTTATGGCCATATTTGCGCTGGGCGCTTCCGGGGGAAGCGGTACCACCCGGAAACGCCCAAGTCAGAAGTTTTGTTTCTTAGAACTGCGCGCCGAACAGGTCGGTCACGAAGGTCCAGAACGCATCGACATCCACGTTAAAGACAATCTGCACGTTGGTGGACTCGTAGGGGCCATTGCCGGAGGTCCAGGTCACGGCGTTTGCATAGCTGTAACCGGAGCTGTTGACATCGATGGCCAAGTCGCGGAATTCGGTCTCGGTGATGAGATCCGGGCAAAGGAACACAGCGGCAGTCAGCGCATCCCACACAGAGCTGGTACGGGTCGGGTTCTCGAAGTAGGAGGGAGCCAGCTTCTCCATGAACATATTGCTCACGGGGGTGTTGTCCTTCTCCTGCATCATGTCAAACACGCTCTTGGTGATCTGCACATGGTAGGAAATATCATGCGGCACAACAATCTGGTAAGGGAAGGGGTTGTTGAGGCAAATCTGCACGGATTCCGGATCGTAGAACCAGTTGAACTCGCCGCAAGCGTTCGCGTTGCCGGGAACGTCGATGGCGCCGCCCATGTAGATGATGCCGGCAGTGTTCTCAGCAAAGGTGGGGTCCATCATGCAGGCCAGCGCCACGTTGGTGCAAGCGCCGATCGCGAAGATGGTCACCTGGCCGGGATATTTGTGTACCTGCTCGATCATGAAGTCCACAGCATGCTGCTCCTGAACCTCCGTCTCGGAGTAGCCCCACTCCTCATTGACCAGGTCGCCAAGGTTATGATACTGATCGGGAGAAACGTAGTTCTCCAGCTGACGATAGCCGCCGGTCCACTGGAAGCCGCCGGTCACAGGCTTGTCCTGAGCAAGATCGCGGAAACCCATGATCGGCACATCGGTACCAGCGTAAACCGGGATATCCGTGCGCTCGATCTCCTCAAGCTGGTTGAGAATGGCATTTACACCGACGGCGCAGATTTCGTTGCCGCCAACGCTGGTTACGCCAAGGAAGTCGATATATCCGCCGGCATCAGCCTGAGCAAGAATGGACATGCACCAAGCATCGTCGCCCAGATAACCCATGTCGCAGTCGAGGATGACCTTGTTGTCTTCCGCGTTGGTAACGATGTCAAAATCGGACAGTTCCGCCATCGCGGCGGTAGAACCCAAACACAAAACCAAGGCAACCAGGATAGCAAGCAGCTTTTTCATTGTGATTCCTCCTTATTTTATTCCCATGGGAAAAGGTCCCGCTAAGCCTTCCCCATCGTGAGCAAGTTGGTTATTCAACTTCAGCAGTCAACATGTCGCTTAAGAAGTCACAGAACATTTTGCGGTCGGTACCACTTCCTCCGCTATTGTCATGGACAGGTCAGCGGAACAGTCAGCAGGAACGCCAGCTAGTTCCTCATTCGTAAGTTCCCCCTTTCTTTTCCCGGATGTTTCTTTCTGCAAAGGTCATCTCGCCAACGCTTCCAGTCCGGCTGCCTTGCTGTCCGCAGCGGGTAACAAGACCAGCGAAGAGCACGTCCTGTCAGCTAATAGCCCATTCCGTCGCGGTGTCATTTGGCTCCATTGCCCCATATGGTTTCACATTCTATTTCAATATATATCGTTCATGAACGATATATATGCATCATCGTCAATATCGTCAACGATCCGGCAGGTAGTGCTGGCCTTCGCCCTCCGCCCACGCGACAGAATCGCTATCGGGGTATCCCTCATCGGTGTCGGTCGCTGCGTCGCACACGTCCGTCTCCGTAAGGGAATCGGGGCGCATGCGAACACCCGTGCAATTGGGAATCCTTGAGAATTGCGAGGGCAACGTTCTTGCGGGTGCCGACGGCCATGATGGTTACGGTTGCTTGTTAGCCTGCCCAATCGTAAATTTCCAAGTCGTATCCTCAACGGGCTTCGGGTTGGCAACCCCAAGCGAACTTTTCAAGATCGCCCAAGCCGTCGCAGGAGATTGTGTTTCCGTATTCCAATATCTGCTTCACGCAGTTTATGTGGGTAAGCCCATGGGTTCAATGGTCGCGTCGTCTTTCAATCTGGCCAAAAGGATCGCCATACCGATGTCTGCGGGAACATCTCCTTGGGCTGCACGTTCAGGTATGTTGAGGTTTGTAGCGGCCGATTCAGCCACCGTTATACATTTGCTGCCGCAGAAATCACACTCAGCGGATCAATATATGCAGCGCGTCCGCCTGCAGAAGAAGAGCAAAGGAATCGTTATCAAACCTATCGGGTTATTGCCGGTATCAAAAATCATTTTATGGATTTGGCCGGGTGTTACGATATTCTAGCTTCGTTGTTCCGGCAATGGCGGGCGCTGCGCGGCTCAATAAAACAACTGCTGCCAAGATGGCTATAAGCTTTTTCATCACAAATGCCACCTTGTGAAGTCGTTGCAATTTGCAAATCAAAGAAGCAGCGCCATATCGTACAAAAACGAATGAATCACATCGCTCCTATGGCAGGTCCATTGCGAACAAAACGCAAGTCCGGCCGACACAGCCATCCTTGAAACAGCTGTAAACCGCTTCGGTCATCCTACGCATAGGCGCTCGCAAGCGTCGTCACACAACCTGAAAAGGCCGATTTGATGGAAGAAAGTTTCATGATCCTCGTTCTTTCCCATACGCTTTAGCCTTCACCTTCTGCGGCGGGTGATCCGTCAATTCTGTCAGGATCACGCAGACTGGAGAACGGGGAAATCCGAGGCAGGATCATATATTACTAGCCAACACGATTGAGAGGATGGCGTATGGAGCGCACGCCCCATACGCCATCGGGAGGAACACTGCCGCCGCGCCTCCATTGAGGAAGACTCCATAGCCTGCGCGGCGACAGGATGCCGTATGAGAAAGAGGATTTCTCATACGCCAGGGGTTGTGATCTTAGAACTGGGTGCCATACAGCTCGGCAACGAAGCTCCAGTAAGCCTCGGTATCCACATCGTAGACAACCGTGCAGGTCGCAGAGGTGGAGGGGCCGGTGCCGGCTGCCCAAGCGACAGACTCGCCGTAGGTGTAGCCCATGTTGGTCTCCATGGCGATGTCGCGCTGGTCAGATACGGAGATGAGGTCGGGGCACAGGAAGATACCGGGAACCTGGGCGTCCCACAGGCTCTGCTTACGATCGGGGGTCTCAACGAAAGTCGGGTAAGCGTACTCTTCTACCAGCTGAGTGTAGGGAGTCTCGCCGGCGTTGACAATCTTCTCGACCAGGTCTTTGGTCAGCTTCTGGTTGAAGGAAATGTCGTGGGGCACAACCACCTGGAGCGGGAAGTCCGCCTGCAGGCAGATATCAACGGCCTCGGGGTCGTAGTACCAGTTGCGCTCGGCGCAGGGGGTATCGTTGCCAGGCACATCGATGGCGCCGCCCATGTAGTAGATGCCAGCGGTGTTCTCAGCGAAGGTGGGGTCTTCCTTGATCGCCAGAGCAACGTTCGTGCAGGCGCCAACGGCGATGATGGTCACCTGGCCGGGATACTCATGCACGGAATCAATCATGAACTCCCAGGCGCTCTTCTCCTGCGGCTTCAGGGAGCTGTAGCCCCAGGTTTCGTTCTCAAGGTCGCCCAGGTTGTTATAGGAGATGGTGTCGCCGTAGTCCAGCACCTTCTGCATGCTCTTGATGCGCTTAAGGCCGTTGGCGGCGATGGTGGCGTCATCATGCAGGCCCATGAGCGGGATGTCGGTTCCCATGTAGACGGGGATGTCATCACGGCCGACAGCCTCGAGCTGGTTCAGGATGGCGGTGGTGCCTTCGGCGATGGTCACATTGGCGCCGACAGAGGTCACGCCCAGCAGGTCAATGTAGCCGGCGGCATCCGCCTGCAGCAGAATGAACAGTGCATAGGTATCGTCGCCAAAATAGCCCATGTCAGTATCGAAAATAACCTTGTGGGTTTCCGCAGAGGTCACGATGTTGTAGTCCTCCATCGCCGCCAAAGCGGACTGAGACGAAAGAGCAAGTACCAGGATGCATACCAGAGTCAGGAACTTCTTCACTTTTTAAACCCTCCTTGTCTAATTATTCCAACGCGCAGCGCGGCGCACACAGCTTGGCCAAGGCTATTCGCACCCGTTTTGCGCGCAAGAAATTCATGAACGGCTAAGGATCGCGTCTACCTGTGCGCGCGTAGGCATGGAGCTCTGCGCGCCCGCGCCGGTCGTGGAAAGTGCGCCTACTGCGTTTGCAAGGCGCAGCGCATCTCGTATCTGCATTTCTTCGGCAAGCGCGACGGCAAAACCGGCGTTGAAGCTGTCGCCTGCGGCGGTTGTGTCGACGGTTTCAACACAGAAGCCCGGAACAGGCACCACCGTTTCCTTGTCGACATAGATACACCCCTTGGGGCCAAGCTTGGCGATGACCGCGCCTACGCCGCGATTCAGCAGCATGTGCGCCGCGCGAACCACTTCCTCCTCCGAATCCACGTGCGCGCCAGTCAATGTGGCCAGCTCGGTTGCATTCGGAGTGATGAAGTCGATGTTGGCATACAAGCCATCTGGCGCAGGCGCTGCGGGCGCAGGATCGAGGATCAGCTGTTTCCCGGCGTCATGAAGTATCTTGGCCAGATACGCATCCGTTGCCAGGTCGATTTCATATTGCAACATAAAGATGTCGCAGGTGAGCATACGATCCATCACGCTATCCATGTAAGCGTTATTGACCAAGCCATTGGTGCCGGGGATAATGGCGATTCTGTTCTCTCCGCGATCATCAACTTCAATGACGGCCGTGCCGCTGGGGGTATTGGGGGCGCTGCCCACGCATTCGGCGTCTACACCGTTCTTCTTGAGCGTATCACGATAGAAACGACCATTATCGTCTTCACCGAGCATGCCGACCATCATCACAGGATGGCCGAGCTTCGCTACCGCTACCGCCTGGTTTCCACCCTTCCCGCCGGCGTAGGTGTGAATGCTCTTGGCGATTACTGTTTCTCCCGGCTGGTGGAACCGCTCAAGGCGCAGCGTCAGATCAACGTTGAGGCTTCCCGCCACACAGATCTTCTTTGTTGTGTTCCCCATACGTCCTCCTTGCGTCCTTACTTGACACGGACCTCATTCTTGCTGCCCTTCTGCATCATGTTGCCCTGAACGATCTCAAGATAGGCCGCGAAGATGACGACAACACCGGTAACAATAAACTGATAGAAGGTATCCACGCCCATCACGATCAGACCGACCTTCAAGGCCGAGAAGAGAATGGCGCCAATCACGGTGCCGAAGATGTTGCCGCGGCCGCCGGCCATGGAGGTGCCGCCGATAGCAGCCGCCGCGATGGCATCCATCTCGTAGCCAGAGCCGGTAGAAGGGTCGCCAGTGCCCAGACGGCCAACCTGTACAAGACCGGCAAGCGTGGTGCCCAGCATGGCCAGACCATAAATGAGAATTTTGGTGCGGTCAACGCGTACGCCGGAAAGGCGTGCAGCATCTTCATTTCCGCCAATGGCGTAAGTATGTGCGCCAAGCTTGGTCTTCTTTAAAACAATGGTCATAATGACCGCGAATACGAGGAAAACCACCACGGAAAAGGTCATGGTCGGCGTAATCTGGAAGTTGAAAACATTGCGGTACTGCCGTGGTACGCTTAATACCGGGAAACCGCCGGTGATGACATAGGAAATACCACGGTAGATAGACATCGTGCCCATGGTGGCAACAAAGGGTTGCAGCTTAAGCGTGCCGACTAGGAATCCGTTGATCGCGCCGAGCAGGAAGCCCATAGCCAGGCAGACGATCACCCAAACCGGGATCGGCAAGCCCGCCTTCGCCAGCTGTGCGCCGATGCAGGCAACCAACGCCAGCGCAGAACCGACCGACAAGTCAATGCCGCCGGTGATGATCACGCAGGTCATACCAATGCCCATTAGGCCGTATGTAACTGCTTGAGTGATGATCGTGGTGAGATTGGAAACGGACAGGTAGGCGCTCTCCAAAACGCTGAAAAGTATGATGGTAACGACCAGCGCCAGCAGCGCGCTCCATTCACGCCGGTATTTTCTGTACACTGCCTTCATGGCTTGTCATTCTCCCTCCACCGCATAGTTAAGAATGGTTTCCTCACCAAACTGGGCACGATCCAGCTCCGCCGTTATGCGGCCCTCGCGCATCACCAGTATCCGGTCGCTCATGCCCATGACCTCTGTCAGTTCCGAGGAGATCATGATGATAGAGATTCCCTCCTGGGTCATCTGCTCCATCAGATGATAGATGTCCGCTTTGGCGCCGATATCAATGCCCTTCGTAGGCTCGTCGAAGATCATAACCGTTGCGTCGGTGGACATCCAGCGTGCGAGGATGACCTTCTGCGCGTTGCCGCCGGAGAGGCTAACCGTCATAAACGCGGGGTCATTCGGTCGCAGGCCCACTTTTCCGCCCTTGTCTTTGGCGTTGTCGTACTTTTTGTGCGTATCAATGAGCATGGCGGAGCGAAATTTGTCCAGGCATGGCAAGGCCATGTTGTCCATATTGTTGAGGTTGGGAACGATTCCCTCCTCCTTGCGGTTTTCGGAGATCAGCGCGATGCCGGCCTTGATCGCGTCATGCGGCGATTTGCATCGGATCTTCTTTCCGTTCAGGCGCACCGTACCGCCCAAAGTCTTGTCCGCGCCATAAATGCCGCGCATCACCTCGGTGCGGCCGGCGCCAACCAGGCCAAAGAATCCGAGAATCTCGCCCTTATGCAATTGAAAGCTGACATCTTTAAACATCTCGCCGCTAAGGTGCTCGACCTCAAGTGTTACGGCATCCTTCTGACATTGGCTCGGAATGGTACGCTGCGCAAACAGAGAGACATCACGGCCGACCATGTCGTGAATGATTTCGTCACGCGTCACTTTGCTCATTTCCACTGTATTAATGAATTTTCCATCGCGCAGGATGGTCGCTCGGTCACAGATGGAAAATATCTCGCTCATTTTATGACTGATATAGAGAATGGTGATGCCCTTTTTCTTCAGATCTGCAATGATTTCAAAAAGGACTTTGACCTCGGCATCGCTCAGAGACGATGTGGGTTCGTCAAAGGATATCAACTTGACGTCGCCATCCAGCGCTTTCGCAATGGCGACCATTTGCTTTTGTCCGGTGGACAGCGAGCCCATACGGTCGGTAGGTTGAATATCTGTCTGCAGGCGACTGAGAATGCGCTGTGCCTCGTCGTTCATTTTGCGTTTGTTCAGAAAACCACCGGCGCCGGGTTCTTTCCCCAGAAACAGGTTCTCGGCAACCGTCATCTCCGGAATGCTGATAATTTCCTGATGAACCTTGGCAATGCCAAATTTGATAGCGTCCGCCGTGCCGGAGAAGTGAACGGGTTTGCCGTCAAAGGTTATTTCGCCCGAGCTTGCAGGAAACGCGCCGTGTAAAATGTTTAGCAGCGTGCTCTTGCCCGCGCCGTTTTCGCCAATGATGGCATGGATTTCTCCGCGGTTGATGGCGAAGCTGACATCATCCAGGGCTTTTTGACCGGGAAACACCTTGGTGATGTGCTTGAATTCGATGTACGCCATGATCACATCTCCCGTTGATGGATTAGGGGAAAAGGAGGGGCGGAATCCGCTCCGCCCCCTCCATGTCCAGTGTTATTCGAAGACGGGCGCGTACTCGTAGCCGAAAATCTCCTCGAAGCTCATCTCGGCATTGTCGATGTCACGTACGCACTGGGGCGCATAGATGACCTTCGGAACCTCCTGGCCACCCAGCTTGCGGATCTGCATTTCAACGCCGATGGCGCCCATGGTGGTCGGGAAGAAGTCGACGGTGGCATCCAGTTCGCCAGCCTTGATGGACTCAAGCGCTTCGCTGGTGCCGTCGGTGCCGACGATCACGCACTCGCTGTTCGCAGCAATGACAGCCTCAAGCGCGCCCATCGCCATGGTATCATTGTTGCAGTAGATGCCGGCAAGGTCGGGATACTGCTGCAACAGGGTCTGGGCGATATCGTATGCCTTCTGGCGATCCCAGTCGCCATTCTGCACGGCTACAACCTCGATGCCCTCTTTGTCGGCAAAGAAGTCATTGAAGCCCTGGGTACGAGCCTGAGCCGCCGTGGCCTGAGACAGGCCGGTGATGCAAGCGACCTTGCCTTCGCCGTTGATCTTGTTGTAGATCCACTCGGCGCCCTGGACGCCCGCCTGATAGTGCCACGCGCCGACAGTGGTGCTGGCATAGGGCACGAACGCGTCCATAACGGTGGTCAGGTCGATGCCGGCTTCCATAGCGGCCTCCATGCCGGGCACGAGGTTGCCGGCGGAAATGCCGGAGATGAGGATAGCGTCATAGCCCTTGTTGACCATGTCAAGAAGGAGCGTCAGCTGGCCTTCCTCGTCGGTTTCGGTCTGGGCGCCGCGCACATCAATGGTCACGTTGTAGCCCGCATCCTGGAACATCTTAGCGGCAGCCTCAGCGCCTTCCTTCTCCATGCGCCAGAACTCGTTCTCAAAGGTCTTGGTCGTAAAGCCAAGGGTGATCTCATCGCTGATCGCCGGTACCGCGCCAAGAGAATCGCGGATCTCGTTGTACTCAACGGCGCCGTCATAGAAGTCGTATCCCTGCTCCTCAACATCCGCGCTGGGAAGGACCGCTTCCTCGGCGCAAGCAACCATGCTCACCGACATTACCAGAGCCAATACCAGAGTCAGAATCGAGCGGAATTTACGCATGATAGAATCCTCCTTCATATATAGATACTAGTGATTTGGGTTGGTTCTCCGCCTCTTCGCATGCGCGTACCGGGCGGCGGCAGACTCCAGAACGTGCAGCAACCTCCTTTCCCGCCAGTGCAATTCTTATAAGGAAGTGAACAATTTCAGACTGTCAAAAAACTTTTCGAGAGGTTCGAAGGGCCGCAGTCCTCCGAGTCAAATCCGAATCCAACGACATGTGCGGTGGATTCGGAAGCCTTGCATAGCAAGGTTTCCTTACGCCGTTTCCCGCCCGGAAGCCCTGGGGCCGAAGGGAAGCGTCAGCCCTGTGGGTTGTTGCGCGAAGCGCAACAACCCACAGGCGTGAGCAAATACAAGGGCTGCGCGCGGTCAGCGTGCAAGGCGCCGATATTTGCGAGAAGAGGGAAACGGCGCAAACCTGGCGGAAAAGGACGGCGTAGCCGGACTTTTTCGACATGCTGCAATTTGTTCGCCTCTTTCTAGCTATCCTTGTACCTTTCTCTCGGCACACTTACGCTTGAGCGCACAATCAGTTCGTGGCGAACGACGACATCGCGCGGTTCCCCGGTAACCAGCCCTTCAATTCTTTCAAACAGCATCCGCACGCCCTCGCGCGCAAAGGCCACACTGTCATTCGTTACACTGGTCAGGCTCGGACTGGAAATACGGGCATAGGGAATGTCATCCATTCCTGTCACGGAGAGCTGCTGGGGAATGTGCACACCATGTTCCTGCATGGCGGCAAGAAGCCCCAGCGCCACCTGGTCATTGGCGCAGCAGATCGCCGTTGGCAACACATCGAGCTTGGCAAAATATCGCCCGGCTGCATATCCGTCAGACTGGGAGAATCCAATCTCAATCACATTTTTGGGATCAATAGGAATTCCCGCTTCGTGCATAGCACGCTCAAAGCCCTCGCGGCGGCTGTCTGCGATCATTGAATGCGGTGTGCCGCCAGCGAACCCGATGCAGCGATGCCCAAGGGCGATCAAATGGCGCACCGCCAAATAACTGCCTTCCGAGCCATGCACATGCACAGTGTCAAATGGATATTCCCGATAGGCGTTCAAGCCAACCGTGGGAATATTTGCGTTCTGCAGATCTGCGATCACTTCTTTTTTCACGTCAATGGAGCCAAGCAAGATTCCACTGGCATACATTTGGCGAGCAACCCGGATGGACTCCCGTTCTTCCATACTCTCGTTGGAGTCATAAAGCGCCATCACATAGCCCCTGTCGCCAAGCAGCTTTTGCACCGTTTTGGCCATCAACGAATAAAACGGGTTGCAAATGTCCGGCACAACCAGCAAAACGATGCGACTGGCTCGCATGCGTAGAGACTGGGCGGCAATACTGGGAACATAGCGGAGCCTCTCCATCGCCAAAGCAATGCGGCCGGCTGTCTGTTGATCCACGTTGCCGGAATGATTCAAATAACGGGAAACCGTACTGGTAGATACCTCAGCGTCCCTTGCCACATCCCGGATGGTGACCCGCTTCCGTACGGCACCACCTACCAGCGGCATACCCGGCACATCGATCTTCCTTCGCATCCATAACTCACCACAACTTTTTAATCATCTTCCCATATGGTATCGTTGAGCACGATGCGCTTGCGCATTAGCAACAAATCATCGTCTCGCGCCAGTTCTTTCAAAAGCCGCGAAACAACCTCCCGCGACGTGCCGAGATTATTTGCCAGCTCCTCATGTGTAACAAAAATCTCCCCATTCTTCGTTTCCGCGCCGTATTCCCTCAGGCAACGCAGCAGACGCTCCTTTAGGCTGGAAAAAGCCAGATCTCCGACAAGGTTGATCAAATGCTCCAGCATTTTAACACTCGAGTCTCCCTCAGCCCTTTGCACATATTGATTGCGTTTCAGAAGTTCTCTGCTTAACGATTCATTAATAACGCAGATCGTCGCACATTTTTCAACGCTTGCCTTGACATAAAATCTCAAGCCGCGCAAAGCCATCAAAGTATGGTTCCCCTGCCCCTCGTGCATGCGCAGAAGCCGGCAATTCTTCCCCTCTATACTCTCGATGAGGATGCTTATGTTTCCTTCAAGGATGACCCATAACGCGTCTGCTCCCGCTCCTGTCAGCCTTTTCAGATCGATTTGTTTGGTTGCAGAGAAGCTCTTGATGGTCATCGTATCAAGCATTTTTCGTTGAAGTTCTGTACTTAGATCACTCCAAAAGGGAACGGCAGTGGTACGCCTCCATTTCTCCATTTATTCGTCATCAAATCGGATTGCACAGAATACCCTCCCCTACTCACACGCTCCGTATGATGCGCTTTCATGGGAACGTTTTCTTTTATGGTTGCATTATACATCAGGCCTTCTGCATTTTCCGTGACTTGCATCACACAACGCTTCCTTTTCATGTTTTCACCCTTATTGCGTAAACTGTAACGCTAGAATTTGTTTGTTCTCCGTCATTCCTTCATGGTTTTTTGTTGAATCTATCGTCATTGCTATATAGTCATCGGCGTTTTGACATAGCCAGGATTTATAACCAATATTCGTCACTCTTCTTTTTCTCGCAAAAACGTTCCCACAAATCGATGCCCATTCCCTCCTTTCACTGTCCGGCCTTCCAGAGGGCGAGGCATACTTGACGATATTCCCCGTTTTGCTTAAAACCGTCGTATCTCGTCAAACAAACGTTTCCGGCAGACATCGCAAATGGAAAAAACGTGCAGTTGCCCCATATCCACTCTTTTTCTCATGCTTTGGATCAAAAGCCGATGAAAATAGAGAATATATGAATTGCCGTATTAGTGCAAGCACAATGCAAATATTAAATGCTATTTTCCTCGCAGCTAAAAGATAACAGCTTTTTTATACCACTTGCGATTGGGCTGAGATCCCTTTAACAGATTGCACCTCTTAGGGAACCGTAACCCAGGTCTTGAGGCCCTTAACGACCGGATCAAGGAAAAATTGTATCTGCACTTTGGCCTCGCTTATACCAACGACGTTCCTGCTCTCCTGGATAACTACAACAGGTCCAATAAATTTCACAAAAATAAAAGAGACATCGTTCGCTCTTGCCGGGGTTTTTGGCATAGTCCGTTCGGTCTTTCAAGCATTGGGCAATCGTGCGGCCCTTGTTCAGGTGCATGGCCGTGATGCGCGTTACCGCCATGTTTTGCTCCTCTTGCTCCGGTACTTCCGGCAGGCCACGATCTGCGCCCGGAAGCTCGCTTGCAGCCGTGCCGGCAGTTGCGGCACAGGTCGTTGCAGGTGATCCGGTCTCGGCGGTTGAGGAAGAAGTCCCATTCTTCCCACCGTTTCCTGCTCATTCTCGGCATCACGTTTCTTCTTTCTTTTTGTACGGTTTCGGTATGATTTTGGCGGTTTTTTTCGTTTGCGGTCCCCTTGGAAAAGATGGATGGTGGGTCGTCCGATGGGCTTTTTCTCTTTTTGCAGGGTTTCGGAGCGTTTTTCGCCTCTTTTTCTACCCACGCAAAAAAGAGGCGGCCCGTAGGCCGCCCCAGATCGCTGACAAACCCTTTTCGGGAGGTTTGGAGCGCTGGCGATTTATGCGAAAAAATGCGGGAGCCGAGGCGGCG
>OLOW01000067.1_pt1 | contig 51247 bp, 55 predicted proteins | sample 1672801 | NCBI WGS metagenome assembly OLOW01 (sample SAMEA3136725, study PRJEB25190) | human gut metagenome | biome: human gut; feature: human-associated habitat; material: faeces | place: Austria | collected 2013 | reverse complement strand
CCTGCACATAGCCGTAGCCGTAACGGATCACGGCGGGCACAGCCATGCCGCCCAGGAAGCCCAGCTTGGTGTAGCCGTCCTTGACAACGGCGTAGCCTGCCAGATAGCCTGCCTGCTCCTCCTTGAAGGTGATGCAGTAGCAGTTTGCGGGGATGGTATCGGTGCCGATATCGCCCTGGGTCACGTCAACAGCGATGAACTTGACATCCGGGTACTGATCAGCAGCCCAAGCCAGAGAAGCACCGTACAGGTAGCCGACGCAGACAATCACGTCAGCGCCCTCGTTGACAGCCAGACGGATCATGGTCTCACGGTCCTCATCGGAAGCATCAGATTCGGGGATATAGTACTGGCAGTTGGCGCCCATGTAGCTGGAAACAGCAGCCCAGCAAGCCTGGTTGAAGCTCTCATCATCGATCGTGCCGGTATCGCAGGTCAGAGCGACCTTGACGATCTTCTCAGCGCCGTCTGCTGCGCCGGAAGCGGCGGCAGAGCTGGCAGCTGCGGAAGAAGCAGTGCTGGTAGAAGAAGCGGAAGAACCGCCGCAGGCGGTCAGAGCAGCGGCAGCGGCAGCAGCACCGGCCACAGCCAGAAAGTTACGACGAGAAATCTTCATAAGAAACTCTCCTTTTATTTTAAAAAATTGCGTCAAAAGAATGAAATGTGCGCTCTGGCACATTTACTGGCTCAAGTATAGCGGGTGGATATGACAGATGCAAGCAATTTCCGATTACAAATTCTTTACAAATCCCTTGTATAATTTATAAAAAAGCAATGCTTATTCACCAATTTATCCCTGCTTGCGCTGTTTTTCAAAGAAGAACACTTACTCCCCTTCCACGGCGCTGTTGCCCGCCACGTTGGAGGGGCCAAAGCCGAAGGGCAGCAGCTCGTCCATGCTGCGCTCAATGAAGTCCTCCGGGGTCTTTGCCATAATGACGTTCAGCTCCGGCCCGCCAAACTCGAACAGTGCCTGACGGCATACGGTAATCCCCGAAACGAAGAGAGGAAAGCGCAGCGACTCTGGCTCCTGTATCGGTGATATAGTTCGCCTCATGGTCCAGCCGCTCGTTGGCATCCTTTTCAAGAGCATCCAGTGCAGATTTCCGTTCAGTGGTTTCTTTCTCAAGCGATTCACGGTTCTCATGGCTCTTTGCATCCAGCGTATAAAGATTGTCCGTTACCGCATGAGAAGGGGAGATATAGGTAACTTTCTCATTCGCTCCAATATGCCCAATACGATCATCGATCTTGGCATCGGCTTCTTCCCGTTCTTTCTTCTCCGTAGAAACCTTATCTTTGCGATATGCATCAAAGGCATCGGCTTTGGCATTGAGCTCTCCTAACATAGAATCAAGAGAAGTCAGATTGTCTTCTGCAGAAGCTTCTTTTCGAATCGCAAATCCATCTTCCGAAAGCGTACCGAGCTTCTTCCAAAGAGCCGCATCGCCAGCGGCTCGATCTGCACGTTCCTGCGAAAGCCGATCCTCCCGATCAGAAATCGCATCATTCAAATCCCTGCGATTGGAAGACAGCCCCGCATCCAGAGAAAGAAGATTGTCACTCATGGATGCAGCGCTAGACGCTTTCACATAATGATACGTCTCATTTTCAGAAAGCGTTCCCAAACGGTCAGAAAGCGCCGCATCCGCGTCACGTCGAGCACTCGCCTCTTGCGTAACAGCGTCCTCGCGAGCAGAAACTTCCCCGGAAATGGCAGTATTCAGATCGAAAAGCTGCCCGCCATTGGCAAGAGAAGACGCATCACTTGCATCCCCTTTCACGTTGGATAAGAGCGTGCCTCCTGCGCCGCCCAGCGTGATGGTGTCATGGGCATTGGAATCATAAGTAAGGACGAGCGCCCCATCGATTTTGGCCTGAATCGCGTCATCTGCTGCCGTGCGCTGATCCGTTTCAGCAGCCAGCTTTTCTTTTCTGGAAGAAATGGCATCTGCCAGATTTTTAGTACTGTCTTTCATGTCCTGTGTTTCAAAAGCTATGCCGGAGACTTTGTTCATAATGCCATAACTCTGCCGCGTCACATAATACACATTATTGACCTTGTCGTACTTCAATACATGAGAGACACCATGCGTAGAAGAACCACCGCCATAATCCCCATGAAAGATCAGCAGGGAATTCTCTGCCGAAGCCGCCAAAGGCAGCGAGAACAAAGGAATGGCACAAAGACACATAAGGCGAAACATCTTTTTTCGAGTTGCCAAAGAAAACACCCCCAAAAGTTACTCTTTCTAAACATTTCCTCTGCCCGTTCCCCTTTGGCAAGGAGAGCGGGGGAGGATAGGTGGGATCTTCCAGATCCCAAGCTCTGATGAAAAGACTCGCTAGATCTCGCTAGATCTTGATCGGTCCTTTGAAGTACCCGACCACGCCTTCCACCGTGAGACAAGAAATAATCACAATAACCACCAGATTGGTCGAAACATGAACATACGTCTCGAGCTGCTCTGCTGTAATCGCCATATGACGGTTGATCGGCAGGCTATGACCCGTCAGAATAATGTACCAGCGGTTCACATTTTGGAGATAATTCGGATCGCCAACGCTAGGATCCAGCGAATTGTAAGCCTTGATCCCCATAATGAGATTGCCATTCTGTCCGGCAATTTTGTCATAGAGAATAGCCATAGCCGCACGGCAGTTTTCATCAGGGTCTGTATCATGTTCAGGGAAAATCTGATCGATCTTCCAACGTGGACCGGGTCCCCATTCTTTACGATCGGAATACGCTGGCGGAAGGACCGCCACATCGTTCTTCGGATCCACTTGCATGATATTAGCGCCCACATCTGCAGTGCCGCCGCTGGATTCCTGCAGGAAGATAGCGAGTGCTACAGAGGGAGAAATCCCGCACTCCTCAGCTGCACGAATTACATGCACGGCTTTAGGGTATTGAGCAATCACCTTGCTGTAATCAATGCTCCCGTCTTCAGCCGTCTGAATCATGGCTTCTCGTCCATAGTCCGGAAGATCAATATCTATGGTGCCGCCTGTAAAACTTTCCGCCGGCTTCACATTATTGATCACTGATACACAGAGGAAGAGGAAAAACGCTACGAAAAAGTACTTGATGGCGGAAGAAACAAGATGCCCGATCGCGCCTTCGGTTGTGAACTTTGTAAGCCCTAAAGAACCAAAAGGCACGGTCGCGATACAAAGACCCGCAGAAATATAAAATTCAAGGAGCGTCAGCATCACATAGAAAGAGAAAAAACAAAATGCAATCAAAACCGCAAAAGCACAGACATAAATGAAGAAGATGGTGCCGAGCTGGGAGAGAATATCATACACACCGAAATGCTCTACACGAGAAAGAAGCGGGGTGATCAGAAACGCTGCTTTCTGCAGGAGAAGCTGCGGGGTTTCAAAATTTGCTAGAAGCAAAGTGGAATCGCCCGCGGCCGTCTGCGCTGCCGAAGTAGCAAACCCAAGAAGGAAAGTATCCACAAATTTGGGGAATACATAGGCAAACCCCATAATGCCCGAATACTTCAAGATCTTGCGAACAAGAACCGGAGGTGAAACCACCATGCCGGAAAGAATGATCGGAAGAACGAGGTCTACAAGGCAAAGAATCAGGAGAAGTCCAAACGCCACATCAAAGAGGTTGGGGTAGGCTTCATTCGACTTATCTATGAAATACTTCAAAAGTTTGCTGAAGAACGTCCCCAGCGAATCGGCCATGTTGGCAAAGGTAATTCCCGTTTCCGGCTTGGACTGATCGCTGAACATGTAATTCCCGATATCCATACCGAGCCACATCAGAAGCTGCACAGGATCCGTACAAGACCCACCGCCGACAGAACCATTTCCCCAACCATTCACCCAATATTCCAGATGAAGATGATCACCATCCGCATACCCCTGCGGAAAACCTCGAACATAAGCCATCGGCTCTCCGGCTTTAAAGGTTTTAGCTTTAAGGAATTGAGAATTTTTGCCATAAAGAAGCTCGGATCCATTATAATCCGCGACCTGATCGTCAACACCAAATCCGCCTACCTCATTGGTCATATAGCCGTTAATATCACCGAAAATGATGGCACATTGCCCATCAGGATCAACAGAAGCCGCAGGCGAAAATTTAATGTAATAGCCAAAACTGCCGCCGCCATAAAATTCTGCAGTTCCGTCCGTTGGGGCATAAAGGGTGGCATTGGTCATCCCCATGTCCACGCCTTCATGCTGGTGCCCACGATGATTCAAAGCCCCATACTGCCCGCCTTCAGAGACCGAAAAAGGCGAATCAGAGATCGGTCTGTGCGGCGCATTGGTTTGGGTGATATCCGAAGCCAGCGCCTCGCTTCCTGTAAAAAGCAGGACGAACGAAGCAAGAAAGGCGAAACAAAAGCGGAAGAACGTATGAAGTTTTAAATTCAATACATCCACCACCTTTATTTGAACGAAGTGTCCTCATCCACATTTCTGTACCCGACAGAATTCGTAACATACTGGCTATAGTTATGGCGGAGCCCGTCATAATCTCTCGCATGCTGCGCCGAACGGCGGGAACCGTTAAGGAAATTCTGCACAATGGCAGAACCCGCAATCCCCTGCGTCAGCATGGCAGAAGCAAAACGAACGATATGTGGGCGGTAAGACGTTGTGCCGTGATCCACGAACTTATGGTCATTATTCATATCAAACTCACCATTCGCCTTATAGGCCACATTGTAACCGGCATCACGCGCAGGGCGGAACGGTTTACCGGAAGGAATCTCACCAGATTTCTGTGTAGAAGCAGCCTTATCTGCTGCCTGATCAGCCATAGCCGAAGGCGAAGGAGCAACGGTACTTTGCGAAGAAGAAGAAGTTTCCCCAGCAGACGATTCTTCCCCTGCAGAAGCCGGAGCATCGCCGCCACCGGCAGAAACCGGAGCAGATGCTGCATTTTCAGCAGGAACCGAAGTGCTTCCCTGCATCGCGTTTCTAGCTTCGTCTCCCAGCTGCGAATTGTCTTTCCCGCCACCGGAAGAAACAGCCGCGACGGGAGAACTTCCGCTGCTTCTGGGCATCTGCGTGGCATGGGCAAGGGCGTTTGGTGCAGCACCGCCGCCTTTATCCACAGCCGCTGAAACGCCTTCTCCGGCTTTGGCCGAAGTGGCAGCCCAGGTCCCCGCGACATTACCGGCAAGATGGGCACTGCCAAGAACAGCACCTGCAGCAAACGCCATGCCGGTCCTTGCAACGGCTCCGGCTTCCATTTGCGGCGAGCCGGAAATCATGGCAGCCACCAAGGACGGGATCTTCCACACCAGATACCCCATGATAATGAACAGGAGCATGAAGTTAAGAACATCCTCGAAGTTTACGGAATTGGCACTGATTCCGGTTCCTGTAATCATACCAGCCATCTCCGGGGTCATAAGCCCAGGGATGTCTTCATTCACAGCCGTAACAATCCGATCAGCATCAGCAGAAGCGTTATCCTTGGAAATAACAGAACCAAGATCATCAAGTACTTTCCCTCCAAGCCCTGCGATAAAATAGACCACCATGAGCTTAATGCCAAAAGTAAAGATCCCCTGAATGAGCTTGTTGTACAGGAAATGCGTATAACGAAGGAGCCCAAACGGCAAAAGAATGACGCCAAGGCAGGTCACCATGTAGTATTCAAGAAGAGTGATCGTGACCTGAAGAGCAATAAACACAACGCCAATATAAGCAACGATCCCGCACACAAGAATCAAAAGAGAATTGATCGGATGAACCACAGACGTGCCTTTGGCAAACACCTGGGAAATACAAGCCCATCCCACATCAACCAGATGCGAAGGATTGTAAATAGGATGTGCAGCAATCGCTTTGGCATCCGCAGAAAAATTAAAAATGCCGGAAGCAATCCCACCAAAGTACATCCATCCTTCAATAAACGTATTGGCAAGATATTCAAAGTTATAGATTAGGAAGAGAATGAAAGAAAAACGAATGACCTCTTTGATCAGCTCAAACATGCGAAGCTGCCCTTCATAAAGAGTCCATGTGGTAGCAATCTGAATGGTCATCAGCAGAAGAGAAAGCGAAATGGCAACCGGCATCAGATTCTTACCACCTTTGATCAGATGCCTTTTGAAATAATTCAAAATCCCAGAAAAAAAGCCAACATCCTTCGCTTGATCAGATACACCTTGTGCCGTGTCTGCTGCCAAAGAAGTCATCGAAAAGAAAAAGAAAAAAGCAAGCACCAGCAAAAGAATCCCCAAAATACGGATCATTCTTTCTTTGGAAAGAAAACAATCCATAGAAAAGGCACCATTCATAAGAACATGTCACCACCTTGTAAAGGAAAAATCATTGGGCAAGAGCGCTGCCATATTTGGCTTTATACGCAGCCAAATCGGCTCTTCCGCGTTCTGCCGCAGCGTACTGCGACTGGGTCGTTGCCTCTTCCTGCCCGCGGCGAACAAGGTCATCATTCACCTGTTTCTGTGCATCGATCTGCTGGTTCAGAATGGTCTGCTGCCCATCAAGCGCATTCATCGCCGCACGGATATGTTCCATCTTGCCGCGAACATAGGCAATATCGTTAGCAACCTGCTGCGCAGCGACCGACCCGGACATGCCCTGCTTCCCGATTGCGGCATTCATTTCAAGAAGCTTGTCGAGCTGCTTTTCATAGCCTAAGAGATAGCCGTTCAGCTTGTTGTAAATATTGAGCGTGTGTTCATTCTGCTTCATGAGATACCCGACAGCGGATAAAAGCGCTGCCTGACGGGCAGACAGGGAAAAGTCTGCGCTGCCATCCGCCTTGGTGCGGAATGGAACAGGCTTGCCGTCTGCCCCGATCTCTCCCAGCGGGGGAATGCAGGAGGTTAAGATATCATGCGTCTGCTCTTTCGTAGAAATGACGATTTCCTGACCGCCCGTGCCCCAGCAGTTGGGCGTCTTGATTACCATACCGCCGCCGACCGGTTTTCCATCGGCATCTTTGGAGCCCTGCCCAAAGACGATAGAACCGATGCCGTCATTGACGGTCCAGAGGATATCGTCCACCCCTTTGGAGAAATTCTGATAAGAATTTTTGAAATCCTTCAGCGTGTCCTGCACCTGCTGAATGACCTTATCGATTTTGCCAAGCGTGGAAGTTCCCCAGGCAGCCACATCCTTTTCCTGGGCATTCTTGCTCTTCTCGGTGTTATCAGCAATCTTCTGCGATTCTTTGTTGATATCTTCCGTTTCCTTCAAAATTTTCTGTAAGGTTTGATTGGCTTGTGAATCATGCACAGGATATTCTGCATAGGTCACAGGAGCGAGCAGCAAAGAAGCCGAAAGCATCGCTGCTATAAGCGCCGGTACTTTTTGGGAACAATGAATCATAACGCATCCTCCTTTCATGTAAGATGCATGGGAACGCCTTTCGAGAGCTGTTGTGCAATGAACGGCCATTCAAAGTCATAGCCCTTGTAATGGAGCCACTGGTGAACGAAATCATCAGCATACTTGGTAGCCAAGAGCGCATTCATCGCCTGCTGATCCGTCTTGGACGTGGAAGTGACAAACGCCAGCTCCGAAGGCTGCAGCGCCAGCGAGAAAACACGGTTGCCCTTTTCAGCGCAGGCATAGTAATAGTCGTGCTGCGGCTTGATCTGTGAAATGATACGGATCTGCGAATCATTCAGGCCAAATGCCCGATACATTTCGGCGTTTAAAGCATTGGCCGCATTCGGGTTCGGCAGATAGATCCGGGAAGGACAGTTTTCAGAAACCGTACTGAAGAGAGGACCTTTGTTAGCCACCACATCGGCAAGGTTCTGCGTTGCAAAGATGATGGACGTATTTTTCTTACGCATATCCTTGAAGTATTCGCGCAGCTTGTCGCGGAAAGCAGGGTTATCGAAGAAGAGCCAGCACTCATCAAGGACGATGATCGAAGGACCGGTCGCCTTGGAAAGCTGGGTCTCAATGCGATGGAAGAGATAGTCAAGGGTAGGGGGCACGATTTCCGGAGTGGCCATGAGTTTTTCCATTTCGAAGACCTGCCAGCGTCCTTCACCGGAAAAGTCTTTTGAGTTGTCGAAAAGACCGCCATAGGCCCCGTCTTTGGTAAGAGGCTTGATCCCGATACGGACATCCACATCCTGCACCATGTCAGAAAAGAGCGACATCGTAAGTTCAGATTCCGGCATCTGGCACATGGATTCCAGCGCATTCCAGATCTTGTCCTTCGTGCGTCCGTCCACATGCATCTTTTGGGATTCAAGGTAAGAAATGATCCATGCCGAAGCCCACTGTCGTTCTGACATCTCTTTGATATGCGCCAGCGGCTGGAAGGAAAGTTCAGACTGCCCCTGAGACACCAGATTGTAAAAATTCCCGCCGACCGCCAGTGTCAAAGCGCGAGAGGAAGCGGCTTTATCAAAAACAAAGACATTGGAATTTGGATATTTTAAGAAATGCGCTTCAATCGTATTCAGAAGAACCGATTTACCGGAACCGGAAGGACCTACGATCATCGTGTGCCCGACCTGCCCCACATGCAAAGAAAGACGGAACGGGGTATTGCCCGTAGAATCCGTATAAAGAAGCACAGGCCCCTTCAGGCACTCATTTCTTTTATCACCGGACCACGCTGCTGTGGCCGGGGCTAGGTGACAAAAATTTATGGACTCGATGAGCGCGCTGCGAAGGTTACAGCGGTAATTGCCGGGAAGCGAACCTCTCCATGCATCGATCGCATTATCTGTTTCCAAGGAAGCAGCAAAGCCCATCGTATTGATGGCTTCCAGCACTTTTCTGGCAAGCGAATCCGCTTCTTCTTTGGAACGACCATACACCATCATGGTCAGCGTAAAATAGCCGACCGATACGGAGCTTTCCCCGACCTCCACGAGTGCCTGCGAAGCATCCTGATAATTGGCAGCCGCAGTATCATCGACTGCCGTTTCAGAAACCGGCGTATTGGTGATGGCCATCTTGACCTGCGATACCAGCGGGATGATCTGCTGATGCCATTCCTGCTTGTATTTTTTGATCGCATCCATGCCGTCGAGTTTGGACAGGCAGTTAAACCGGGACACCCAGCGATATTCAAAGTTCATAAAGTTGAACGCATTGAAGATCCCCGGCGTAGTCACGGTCGGAAAATCCTTGATGGTGATCACACGCATATGCCGGTTCCCGATCTTCGGCTTGCGCCCGCAGAGAAGGGAAGAATCCACAATGTACTGCTTGATCGGTCTTGTGGGATTGGGGCGAATGGAGACGCGATGATCGGAAATAATGTCATGCAGATAAGAGATCGTTTCTTTTTCATTGAGACAACGAAGTTCCTTGAAGACCTTACCGAGCATATCTTCCAAAAGCTGCACATTGTCCACGAATTCAGCGGATACTTTTTTATACAGCTTCAAATTTTTTTCCGCTTCCGACTGCTTGCCTTCGGCACGCGCCGTGGATTCCTGAATAAAGAAATTCGTCAGCTTTTCACGCACCATGACAGGCGGGATGTGATAAACCACAAAGTAAAATTCAGACTCAAAGTGCTGGTTTCCGGAATAGTACGATTCGCGCTCCTCTTCCATGCGTGCCGTCAAGGCGGTCGGCATATCCGATTTGTCATACTTCTTCGACTTCACGCGCTGCACATCGAAATAAAGCACAAAGCCTGTCTCAAACTTCTTGATGACGTTGTTGATATTGCACATATACTGAATGAGCTCTTCCGGAGTGGAAGAGTCCATGTCAGGACCGCGGAATTTCAAAATAGTGAACATCCCATTGTCCGTGCAATGAACCACGCAATACTTACCGAAGAAATCACAATAAGACCAGTTCAGAAGATTTTCCATGGACGGCTGTTCATGAAAAATGTCAAAACGCTGGGAATAGTCAATGAGAGGGATTTTCTGCTTTTTCTCTGGCTTTTCCTGGGAAACAGACTGGCTTCTTTTCTTAAAAAGAGAATCGAAAAACAAAGAAATCACCTCTCTTAGGACCTGTAAAAGGTTTTGTAATTCTTGTTAGCCCAATAAATATCTATAAAGAAGGGATCTTTCTGCCCAAAGTAACGGCAGATAAAATGAATGATGACGAAAAGGGCAACCATCAGAAAGGATTTGAAAATGATCCCCCCGATGACGCCGCCAAAAAATTCACACAAAAGGACGTTACGCGGAACACCGCCCCAGTAAATTTTCTGCGTCAAGCTGCGATGCACGGGGACGATGTATCCGGGCGGCAGCTCCTGTTTAACTTCTGCCATAATAGCGTCCTTTCAAAGAATTACATGCCGAAAATCGTAGCACCGCCAACACCCTTATTGAGATAGGTCACAAAAGACGGGGCAAAGAGACAGATAGAAACGGCAAAGATCAAAACGAGCATCTTCTGCATGCCTGAGCCATGATTGCCCATGAACATACCGATCGCAGCTGCGGCGATCCCGAGTGTCCCCAGGATCAGCGGGAGCGGTCCGGTCAGCTGATCCGCCAGCGCATACAGGAAGGATTCCCATGGCCATTTAACCTTTAAGTTAGTGTTAGTATCATTGGTCGCAATATTCCCGATCCCGGAAGCAAAGGAAGTCATAGTAGAAAGGAAGGGGAGGGATACCAGGACAGCAGACGCCGCAGCACACTTATTCATGTAGAAACGATCGGCACGGCGGGAAATGGTCTTGAATTTGTTCAGCATAAGAAAAACCTCTTTTCTTTATCATTGGCCATCACGAGGGATGACAGAATAAATAAACTGATGACGAACCTCATCATAGGAATCGACTGCAATGACTTCTTGGATGATGCGCCCGCGCCTGCCATTGCCTAGATCGGTATGGCTGATGCAGACGACCACATCAATGGCTTCCCCAATCAGATTGTTGATCCCGCCCGCGGCATCTTTGTTCTCTTCCGCAAGCGATTTGATACGGGTAAGTCCCTGAATGGCACTGTTCGCATGCACGGTGCAGCACCCGCCGGGGTGACCGGTGTTCCATGCTTTCAGCATGGAGAACGCTGCGCCATTTCGGACTTCGCCCAAGACGATACGGTCCGGAGAACGTCGCATGCAATCTTCCACGAGCTTAGTCATGTTATATCGAATGCCGTCCTTTCCCGTGTCCTGCTTGGTAAACATCGGGGAATAGTCCTCGGCAGAACATTGAAGCTCCGGCAGATCTTCAATCGAAATGATGCGATGATACGGCGTAATCTTGGCGATGGAATCCAAAAGCGCATTGAGGAACGTGGTTTTGCCGGTTCCCGTACCCCCGACAATGAGGATATTTTTTCGTTCTTTGATCGCTTCGCAAAGATACGCCTTGTGATACGAAGAAAGTACGCCCTGATGAACATAATCATCCAGCGTAAAAATCTGAAGGGCTTTTTTACGAATATTAAACTGCGGATGCCGGACGATCGGAGGAAGTTCCCCCTGAAAGCGGGAGCCGTACCCGGCAATTTCTGCCGAGAGCGAAGGGATATCGTCATTGACAATTTTTCCCTGCCTGCCCGCAATAAACTCAATGATGGAGCGAATACGCTTCGGTGACAAATACTCTTTGGTCTTGACCTTTCCCTCTTTGTAAGAGTCATACCAAATAAAACCATCATCATTGACGTAGATTTCGTTGATATCCTCTCGGTTCATAAGCCCGGTGACAAAAGGACCAAAGAGCAGGTCCATCTGCTGATTGCCTCGGACATAATCAGAAGGGGGAGAACCCAAATACTCCTCGCTTTCGGTTTCTTCAGGAGAAGAAGCGGGGGAGAAACTCATGTTCTTTTTCGCCTGAATGAGATCATCCTGCCGGTCAGCCGGCAGGTCGAAGAAGAAAGAAGATTGACCGGTCATTCGTGAGCCACCTCTCTCTCCGTATCCATGTCCTCTGCGCTCTCATCAGCTTCTTCGGCGTCGCAGCCTTCTTCCGTAAAGTACGGATTTTCAAAGGAAGCATGGATCTTCTGGTTTTCAAGATAATCGCGGCCAACCATGGCAAGCTCCTGAAAAGCAGGAGGAAGTATGGAAAGGTCATCTGCCGCATCTTCGACTTTGACCGCCATCCCCATGACGAAAGCAAACGCCGCATCGGAATGCACCTTTGTTAAAATACAGTTCCCGATATACGAGACCATATTTTCACGGCGAAGTGCTTCCGCTTCGTCCTGCTTCTTTTTGAGATCCGCAAGACGCGCCTGCAGCTTCTCGATCTGGGAAGAAAGAGTGACCGATTTATCCGAAGCCTGCGAAAGCGCCGACATATTTTTTCGGATGATGGTATTCGTGTTTTTTGCCATAACATTCACCTCCTTCAAGTACTAACTGACTTTGGATGATTTCTTTGCATCCGGAGAATGGCTTTCGGTTTTACCGGCTTTCGCAGGATCAAACAGAGAATCCGAAGAGACCGGATGAAGGAAAGAATACGACTTTTCGGCAAGATCGACCTTGGGCATCGGCTTATCCGGCTTCTTCGAAAGATCGCTCTTTGACACCGTAGAGAGATAGCTGTACCGATCCTTCTTTTGCTTTTTCTGCCACCTGGCGGTCTGGGTCTTTTCGATCAAAGCAAAGCGGCTTGGATAATTGTCTTTGGTGACTTGCGATTCACGAATGACATCGGAAACGACCGGTGCATCACAAAGCTTATCCAGGAAGAAATTGGACTGGTAGTACTTGATCTTTGTCGTAAGAATAGGCGGGAATCCCGTTGCCTGAATGACTTCATGATCGCCCATACGCATGAGTTCATCCGAAGTCATAAGCGCTCTTGCCTGTTCTGACCAGGAATAGGAAGTACGGGAGAAGAAGCCGCCCGTTGAGTTTTCGGATTTAGATTTAACGAGAATGGTCTTATTCCCCAGCTTCTGTTCCGCATACTTGCCCGTATCATTGTCGTTCGGCGCATAGTAGATGGTCAGATGACAGTTCATGAGGATCTGATTGTCTTTCCCGTAGATGCCGGTGATCTGGGGAAGCCCCTGGTTAATGAGGAAGGCTTTCATGCCGTAACCGGCGATGTAGGAGAGGGTAGAAGCAAAGGATTTCAGATTGCCAAGCGACGAAAATTCGTCCATCAGAAACAAGCATTTATGCTTGTAGACAGATTTCACCCGTCCATTGTGATACGTACCAATGACTTTCGCATGGCAGCGCACCATCATTTCGAAGAACAAGCGGAAGATCGGAGCGAGACGAAGCAGATCAGAAGGCGGCGTAACGAGGTAAAGCGTGACCGGCAAACGGTAATTCATCAGATCATTGATGCAGAAATCCGAACAGGAGGTGTTCTTGGCAAGCACCGGATCCAGATATTCTTTCAGGGCTGTATTCGCCGTAGAAATGATGGACCCCAGTTCGTTTTCCGGCTTCGAGGCAATTTCCTTGAACGCCTGCATGATGATCGGATGGGTATACATGTAATTCGGATTGTTAAGAGAAATAGCATCCGGATAGAGCTTTCTCAAATCTTCCGGCTTCATGACTTCGGTTTTATAAGAACCGGACGCAGAATCCCAGCGAGGGATCTCTATGCCTTTTTCAGGCACATGCGGAAAAGTCCCCAGCTCTTTGATTGTCTGAATAAAGCCTTTGGCATCATCCTCTAAGTCGATCTTTTCTTTGCGATAGGCTGCGAGTTTTTCTTTGTAAATGGCAGTGAATTCTTGCTGGTAATCCCCTTCCTGCAAAAAGTGATCCACCGGATTTTCAGAAGCAGCAGCCGTGAGATCCTCGTTAGAAGAAGGCGGCGTCACAGAGAGTTCCTCCAATTCCGAAAGAACCGCATCCGCCCGTTTCTGGTCTTCTTCAGAAAGATTTTCCGATTTCTGACTTTCACTATGAGCCGCTTCCCGCTTAACAGGCGCGTTGGTGCCTTTAAGATCAACGCTGACCTTCAGGAAAGCAGCCACCGTATAGAGATTGGGGGCATCCGGATAGTTTTTGGGATCAGAAAGATGAGCATATTTCAAATGCAGGATGACCGCCATGATGACGTTCGCCGCATTGGCAATCCAGTGATCGCCGTTGCCGCCTTTGCCTTCAAAATCAGCAATAATGGCAGCAAGATTTTGCGCCTGCGAAACTTCGGACGCCTTTCCGATCTCAATTTCATCAAGCGGGTTCCAGCGGGCGGTCGAACCGTCATCCGACGTAGGTTCAAACTTGATGACCTTTTGTCCCATCTTCTTCCGGTATCCTGCCGTGATTCCCCAGTTTTCGGATTTGATATCGTTGACGATGCAGGACTCGGTCCAGCCGCCCAAAAGCGTGGGGATGATAAGCCCGACGCCCTTACCGCTTCGCGTCGGAGCGACAACGGCGAGATGTTTGTTGGAATCGTCACGAAGATAATCATGGGGAAGGTGCTTGTAGAACCAAAGGAAGTCATCATAGATGGTACATGAAAGTTTCAGAAAGAAGGTGCCAAACCCCCATTGAGGCTTGAATTCGGATCGCTTTTCGATCACCTTCTCGCAGCGGGCAATGGCACTTTCATTGACGGCAAGTTCTCGCTTTTTGGCTTCGCACTGTTTGAAAAGCAGATTTCTGGAATAGGCATCATTTTCCGTCAGTTGACTCAATTCATGCTGCAGGGAATCCAGCTCGGCGCGAAGCGTATCATTGCGCGAGCGGATCTTGGCAAGATTGTTGATGATCTCATTCACGACCTTCATGCGGGAATCGTCATGAGATTTTTCCGCCGCTGCCATTTCCTTGTTCTTCCAGTCTTCCAATTTGGCAAGGATCTCGTTCATGGATGTCATGAACGGGCCGTCATTGAGACCGATCACGACGCCATGGGCAGATTTCAAGTCCATTTTGGAAAGCTCGGAAGGCTTTGCCCAGCGTGCCGAACCGTGACTTGACAGTTCCGCTTCCGGGCGGCAGAACACAAAGATACAAATGGTAAGCAGGAGTCCCAGGATACAAGGAATGCAGGTATCCCAGAACAGATCCGGTGCTTCCTTGTAATAGGCAATAAACCAGGAAAGATAGCGAAAGGGGGAATAGAAAGGCGTAGCAAGATCTAAGAGAGGCGAACCCAAAAAACGGGCATCATAATGAACCAGCTTCGCAAAGTTTTGCGTAGAAAGGGCAAGTCCCCCAAAAAGAGGGAAGAGCGCCAGCAGGAACAGGAAAAATCTGCCCATGGGAAACCTCCAAAAGAATCAATAGCCTTCATATTCCGGAATCGACAGGTCCGAGTTGATATACACCGCAAAGTTCATGCCCGGACGAATCGTTACGGTCGGGCTGCGGCTTGCCTGATTATCTGCCCGGTCGATCCAGCGATCGGTGATCTTTTCAATCGCAGACGAGAGCGCATCATTATAGGTGGTCGTTGAGCCGCCCCAGCCGGTAGATGTGGTCGAGCCGGAGGTATCAGAGACCTGATCGGCCGCATAGGAAAGAAGCGCCGAGAAGAGCGCCCCGCGAAGGAACGTCGAATCATGCGCCGAATACTGGTCACGAAGACCGGGGATCCCCGTCCCGTCAACAGCGCCGACAGAAGGAAGATCAATGCCCGAGCCATCCGGGAATTCAAGACGGGTAAATGCCACCGATACGCCTGTACCGCTGACAGAACCGGCTTTCCCGATCAGTCTTGAACCTTGAGGAATGAGCAGATGATCCCCGGAAAGGGAATCATAGATATTGGACGAGATCTGCGCCACAATATCCGTGTTGCCCATGTCCGTGTTAATGCCTGTCAAAAGAGTGGCATCAATCACCGAGCCGCTACGCAGGACGTATGTAGCCCCGCCTGCGTCATCTTCGAAAAAAGCGGCGTCACCGGTGCCTTTCTGGGTCAGCGTCACGGTTTTAGAGGACGAATCAGGTGCGCTTTTGGCGCTGGCATTGGCACTTCTGGAAACAGCATTGGTGAAAGAGATCGCCGACGTATAGGCAGTCTGCTGTTCTTCGGCCGCTTCCTGCGCTTCCTGCTGCTCACGCTGCCTTTCGGCAGAATCGTCATAATATTCCCGAGAGCTTCCGGAGCTTTGATTGCTGACGCCCGAGGAAGAGCTGCTGTTTTGTGAAATCGAAGGAAGCGGCTTGGGAGCCAGATCGTCGTAATTGGTATTGTTGATCGTGCTTCCCGGTTTCGCATTCGGATTTCCGGGGGCAGCGCCTCCTTTGGCATTCGGCGCATTCTTCGGGTTCGCTTTCCGGGAATATCCGGCAATCGTTCCGTAATTGTCCGGCATCTGCTTTCCCAGAGAGGACTTGGCTGTCTCAATGGTGGTGGACTGGTTAGTGTCCTCCCTAGGCTTTAAATCTTTGTCGCCGCCAAAGAGAACGGACCCGGCCATATAGGAAATGCCTAAAATGCTGACACCCGCAATGACCATGGCAATCTGTTTTTTCTTGACCATGGAGAGGTCGTCGGTGTCCGTTGCCCCATCGCCTGCCTCGAGACTTCCCAGCTCCGGATCGGCAGGTTCTCCTGAGAGAGAATCACCGGTATTCTCGCTGGGAGAAGACGTTTGAGAAGGTTCCTGGAGAGAGGCGTTTGGATCGGCAGAAGAAAAACCGGATGCCGTAGGATCCGGAGGAAGCGGGGCAAATTCCGATGGATTTTCGGACATCTTTTTGGCATCATCCAGATCAAAATCTTCAGGAGCTTCCGAATGGGCATGGGATATCCTGCCTTTAATGCCCTTGAGCTTATCCCGTAAATTCATATTCATGATGTGGACCCTCCATGATCCTCTTTCTGCTGCTCTTCCATTTTTTTCTTCATGAGTTCTTGAATGCGCTTATGCAGCCCGCTGTCATCCATATGGGAGTAATCCACCTTGGAAGGCAGCAGATGATGGAAACGAGCGTCAAGAGAGCGAATATCCAGGTAAGACGTGCCGGAATACTGCAGTCTTGCCTTTTCAAACAGACGATCCGCAATGAGGTAAGTTCCCTTCACGCGATAATTCACAAGCACCGGCTTATTCTCGTCCGAAATGTTGTAAAGGACAGGAAGCTGGTAAAGATTTTTCGTAGACATCTGGAAATATGTTTTCTGTCCGTCATCAAAAATTTTAACGGGATACAGCTCATCAGAAACAGAGCCATGCCGTTTCACTTCATAGTGCAGGTTGAGCTTCTTGCGAACATAAATGTTCTTCTGCTTCACCATGTAAATGTCACGGTATTCCTTTTCTTCCTTCGTCATCGGCTTTTCTTTGAGAAGCTGCTTATGATACGCCTCATCCATGGCCTTCTTGTCCTCGTCCGAGAATGTAAAGGAAACGATCGGCGTATAGTTGGTGCCGTCAGAAGCAATGATGAATCGATACGAATGTTCATCCGTGTTAATGATGAGATTCGTTTCGATATTGTCCTTGTACGGCTTCAGGTACACATGGTGGATGCCATTGACATCTGCCTGATCGATCATCCAGCGCGACGTATCGCCTGCCCCGATATAGGTCGGGGACTCCCCGTTTTTCAGCTCGATATCCGTTAGATACCCTGGCTTGCAATAAACAGTGAATAGAGAATCAGGCTTGAAATCATACTGGGTTTTCGCGGCGATACTGTCCCCGTCCTGGGTGAGATAAATGTCCTTATCCGCTGCCGAAACAGAAGATAGGGAGGAGAGAGAAGCGATAGCGCACGCGGTCAGGGCAGAGACTACCACTTTCTGAAAAGTTCTGCGTTGCGCCATCATTCAACCTCCTTGTTGACGGTCTGCGTTTCCGCGGTGATGGTCAGATCTTTGATAAAAATACCGAGCGGATTGATCAGAATATTTTCTTCCGAAGTCGGCGGATTGATCACAATCTGGAAAAGCCCTGCATACTGCGTAGCACGGTTTGTGAGATCACCGTTCATGGAATATTCTTTTTCTGTCCAACGGACCTGGTAAATGTTCGAAGAGCCGGGGTAGAGCTGAATGGAATTGATCTGCGGCGTAACCGTCTGATGTCCCATCTTCAATGCCGGATTATCCTTCTGAACAAAGGTCGCAAGTTTCTTTGACGCTTCTTTCGTCAAGAAATGATCCGCCTTGTTCCAGTTCTGTTTCAGCACGACTGGATCCATCGGAACAGAACGCACGTTGTTGATAAATTCCACGAGGAAATGCTGAATTTCCACTTCACGCGGCTCATAATTGGTAGCCTTCAGCTGCCCGCCCGTCTCAATACGGCCCGTAGCATTGTCTACGCGCACGACATACGTTTTATAGTTCCAAGTCGTTGCTACCAGAACGGTACAGATCACGCAGATAGCCACCACGACCACATAAAGCAGATTTCTCCGTTCCGCACTTTTCAAGAGAAAATATGAATTGCGAAGCGGATCGGCAAAGACGGCATGACGCGGATTTCCGTAGTAACCTGTTGGCTCGCCATGAGGACTGGTTCCCTGGGTTGGTTCCAAAGCAAGCACCCCCTTTCTATACTGAAATTATTATATAATAAAAAAATCAGAGCTTCAATAATTCTATTAAAAGTAGGCATAAAAAATACGTAGAAACTGGAAAAATGGAATGGCAGCACTGGAAAAAAGCAAGAAAAAAGCAAAAAGCAAAAGATTGACCGTAGGTCGAATTTAGAACAAGGAAAAATAAAAAAACCTCATCCATAGGAGTGAGGTTTGTAAAATGGAAAACCAAAAAGGGAAAAAGTCCGAAGGAGCGTCCCCCCGTGGAGAAGGGGGTGCCCGAAGGGCAGAGGATAGATTTCTCTCATCCCATCATCTTTCCCAGCAATAGAACAATAGAGGGTCTCCCCATGAGCACATACAAAAAAGCGCCTGCCACCAGGATGGGAGCGAGCGGCATTTCTATCTGCATCGCTTTTCGGTAGCCGAGAAAGGGGACAAGAAGCGAAATGCCAAATCCGCTGACCATGAATGTAAGAGCAAAATAGGAGAAGAAGTCATAAGAAAACCAAAGACCCATCACAGCAAGAAGCAGCACATCCCCAAATCCGAAGGCTTCAAATCCGTAGACTTTGTAGGAGACAAAGAAAATGACAAGCCCGATCAGAAGTCCCAGTAAAGAAAAAAGAAGCGACATCCCGAGCGCATGAATCAAATACTTATACGCAAGAACAAGCGCAAAGGCAAGCAGCGTGTCGAAATCATAAATGGCATGTTCCCTGTAATCGCCCCAAGCGATCTCACCAAGCACCAATGCCAGAAAAGGATAGAGCGTCCATTCCATGTCAAACACTTCCCTTCCATAACAAAAATGCCCCCTTGGAAGGGGGAAAGGCTAAAGTCCCAAGAACCGTATCCCCGTGGAAAGGGGAATACCCAAAGGAAAAAGGATAGAGTTGCCCCTTGGAGAAGGGGCGAGCGAAGCGGAGGGATAGATTTATCTCTCACTGATTCGGCGTATTTCCATACGTTTCCAGTGCAGGCAAAGCCTTATTGGAATTCGGCGAAGTCAGCGTTTTCTTGTTTGAGAGCTTTGCCGTCAAGGTGAACTGGTCATCTGCTACCTTCTGGTAGGTAAACATGGAAACATCCATATCTTCCAGTCCCATGATTTTGATCATGTCACTGGAGAGGTTTTCCGGAACGACACCGGAATGATGGCAGTACCAGGAAACAATCGCAGAATCTAGGATGGTTGTATTGGTTTCAATCTCCTTGTCTGAAATGGAAGAGCGAAGAGATTTGATAGAAAACCCGTCAATTCCGGATCCGGCAAACAGCATCACAGCAAGCGCCATGGCAAGAAGAAGGCGGACAAACATAGCAATCACCTCAAGACGATTGATTTGACAGAGAAACAGAAAAAACATATAATACAAAAAGAGACAACTGGTTGTGGATAGCCGGTTCTCCTCAAAGTAAAAGGTTGGAAAGAAGCCGTCTACCGCTAGGCGGTTTTTTTCTTGCCGAAATTACTTACGGTAAGAAAGAATGAGTACGACAAGTGTAGCAAAAGCAATCATAATTGATAGCGCTTCGTAAACTGTCATAGCATCACCCCCTACTCTAAGGGAGTAGGAAAACCAGCTGCCAGTTGTCTCTGCTGGTATTATACCATGACTACACTTTCTTGAACATGCACCGAAACGGTGCATGTTTTTGTTTACGCCGCTTTGATGAAATAACGGACCGCGCGGTTGATGGGACGATCTTCATTCGCGGTTGGAACAACGTATGATGTATTGAAACTAACCAAACGACCATTCCAAGACCCATGAGAACGAGCATCATAATTCGCACTTCCAACAACTCTGAATGCTCCATTGGGAGGATATTGCCAGTTATAACCGCCATTGCCAACTATATCATCGACGACGAAACTTCCATAAATATTCCGAATCGCATCCCCCTGTAGAGTGCCAAGTGCTGCGCTCTGGTGCTGCACGGTTCCGTAATGCGTAGAAGTCACACTGCCAAACCCTCGAAGGAACACCCCGCGATAATCGGGGACTGTATCAGATCCAAGCACTTTCGCGAGTTCCGGATACGCCGTGCAGGATTGCCCATTACACTCAAGCCATGTTCCGTTTTCATTCGGATTGTTTGCGCTTGCCCAGGTAATAACGGTTCCGACGGGAACACCGCTTGCCTGATTTTCTTCTTTGGTGAGACGGGTGATGGAGAGTGTCGCACGGGGAATCGTTTCGCTGCCGCTATAGACATTCACGGTGCAGTCCTTCTTTTTGATATCTTCCGTGTAGGCGGTCTCCGCGCCGACAGTGACTTCCTCATAGAAATGGGTTCCCGCAATTTGAGTCTTTGCCTTAGAAGACAAATCATCATAGGCAGTGTTCCGCACGATATCTGCCTGCGTTTCTGCATACTGCAAAGCCTGGGCAGAGGTTTTGGACGAAGAAAGAGAACTGTTTGTAACAGAAGATACCTTGGCAGAAGCCAGTCCCATCATAGAAGAAAAGATCCCGCAAACAATGACCAGAGCTAAGACAGCAGAGCCTTTATGGCTGCTGCGAATATATTTTCGGGAGGGGGGTAGAACGTTTTTCCAAAGAGTCATCATTACACCTTCTTATAGTTTCATAATGTAGTACAAAGCATAGTAGGGAGGACGATTTTCATGCGGTTGATTACCACCGGTGACTCCAGTAATTGCAGGAGGATACCAATCATCATAAGAACGATTATCCCCTGTATCGATTGCCTGCCCAGGACCAGAAGTTCCCCCACCGTTAACATCAAACCCGAAAAAACCCATAATATCAGAAGTGCTGTGCTGATGACTCGGCATTTCGGCTACGGTCAGCCAATGAAAATTCTCGTCGCCCGTATCCCCCAATGGATACGAATAACCCGCGCCAACCAGAAACCGGTCTCGAAGATCCGGAGTCCCGTTCGTGCCATCGCAAAGTGCAAACCCATTGGGAATGTTTCCGATAGAACCATACCAAGGAATAATGGAGCCCTGCGGTACACTAGACGCCGTACTTTCTACAGAATACCTCATGAGTTTGATGGTACTACGGGGGAGTGAATCGTCCTTATGGTACACGCGGATCTGACATTCCTTCTGTTTGATATTTTTCTCTGCATCATAGACACTTTCTACGCCGACAGAGACTTCATCATAAAACCCATCGGAATTGGCAATAGCGGTTTTTCCCTGATTTTTCAAATCCGAATAGTCTTCCTTTTTGAGGATCTCGGCTTTGCCAGAAGCATAGGCTCCGGCCTGCATTGCAATGGAACTAGATCCATTGGCGTTCATCGCCGCCTGCGTAACTTTCGCACTTCCAAGAGAAAACATAGAAGAAACAATAGCCATCACAAGAACCAATGCCAGAAAAGCAGACCCTTTGTGCCTATGGGCTAAGAATATAGCACAAATTTTCGGGGGGAGTAGATGGATAATGCATAATACACCTCAAAAAAAGAATTATTCCAATTTCATGATATAGTACAAAGCATAGTAGGGAGGACGGTTTTCGTGAGCTTCTTGAGCAGCAGTACCAACGGCAAGAGAAGAAATAAAGCCAAAATTTTTAGAAAAAGAATTAGATGAAAAAGAAAATTCACGATCGAAAGAATTATATGATGTATGATTATGAATAGTATGCACTGAAGCTTTAGCCCCAGCAGGAAAAATAGCAGAAGAAACGGGGAAAGGAAGAAATTGAACAAAACGAACCTGCGAAGACGCAGCACCCGCAACATAATGATAGTGATTCCCGATCTGCGTCCCTGTCAGCGTGACACGATCTTCACCGCCCGTATCACCCAATGAATAATTGCTCCCAGCGCCTACGAGGAAGCGGTTACGAAGATCCGGTGTTCCTTTGGTACCATCGCAAAGCGCGAAACCTTCAGGAATATCCGAGGACTTCCCATACCATGGAAGAATTGTTCCTTTCGGGATACTGGATTCATTTTGAGAGACCGAATAGCGGTTAAAGGAAAGTGTAGCACGAGGAATGGATTCATCCCTGTAGTACACATTCACGCGGCAAGGTTTTTGCTTAATATCCGGATTCGAAGGCATCGCCGTTTCTTTACCCACGGTCACTTCATCGTAATAGAGAGAACCGGCTACTGCCTTTTTCTTTTGCGAAGCAAGAGAGGAATAAGTCTCGGATTTCAGAAACTCTGCTTTATCCGAAGCGAACTGATGCGCCTGCAGCGTGATCTTGTTACTGCTAAGCGAATGGGTGGAAACAGAAGTCACTTTCGCCATGGAAACGCCCATCAGGGAAGAAACAATCCCCATCACTACGATAATGGCAAGTGCGGCGCTGCCCTTATGGCGAATGAATTTTCGGGGGGGTGGGGTAGATTGATAGAACATAGAAACACCTCGAAGAAAGCTGGGAGTATAAAACTCACCGCTGAATAACTAAGAAAGTTTCATGATGTAATAAAGCGCATAGTAGGGAGGACGGTTTTCATGGGCTTCTTGAGCAGCAGTACTAATAGCAAGAGAAGTAACCAAATCAAGCGATTGAGTAGCAAATGGCCCCTGAAACCCGCGCCAATCACCCTTACCATTCCACCAAGCCCGTCCACTGCCAGGAGGCATGGGAAACGTTGCATAAGATGGAAGTCTGACAAACCACCCATTATTGCTGCCATAACTGCCAAATGCGTGATAATGATTCCCTATCTGTGTGGGTGCAAGTTTGACACTATTCTCCCCACCGATATCCCCTAACTTATACGCATTTCCCGCCCCGACGAGAAAACGGTCTCGAAGATCAGGAGTGCCATTCTTTCCATCGCAAAGTGCAAACCCATCGGGAATGTTCGCAAGATTTCCATACCATGGGATAATAGAACCGGCAGGAACGCTGGAACCGGAAGAGACAGAATAACGATTGAATGTAAGAGAGGCACGAGGCGTTGTCTCGCTGCCTTCATAAACATTCACCACACACGTTTTCTGCTTGATATTCGTATTTCCAGGCATCGCTGTTTCATTCCCGACAATAACTTCCTCATAAAAGCTAGAACCAGCGATATTGCTTTTTGACAGCGAAGAAAGTTCGGAATAGGGCATACCTTCAATGAGTTCTGCCTTACTGTTTGCATAATGCTGTGCTTGGGATGCTACTTTGGAAGAGCCAAGTGCATTCATTGTTGTCTGGGAAACTTTGGCTGAAGCGAGTCCCATCATGGAAGAAAGGATCCCGCAGACCACGACAACGGCTAGGATGGCAGAACCGTTATGGCGAAAATATTTTCGGGGGGGGTACTGCTCGATAGAAAATCATAAAATCACCTCATGCGGCTTTGATAAACCGTCTGACAGTTACACTGGCGGGTTGCACCGTGGTACTGTTGCCGTAAATAGAATTGGAACGAGAAGCATCAAAAGAAAAACCGGCGATACCATACTGCCAAAGAGCATGATCTGCACTATGAGAAAAACCAATACCTCTAGCAGTAATTTGTAAAGCTGAATTTGGCAAAACAAAATTCTTTGTATGGCCATAAATGTCCCAACCAGAAATTGCCCAATCAGTACTATGTAAACGCCCCGTAATATTCGGAAGCCCTGCCTCCTTGACGGTGCCGGGGGTGGTATCGGTTTCAAGGAAACGACCGCGGTAGTCAGGAACCGTGGACTTGCCCAAAACGGCAGTGAGCGCAGGATAAGCTGCACAAGATTGGCCATTACATTCCAGCCAGGTTCCATTGGTAGTAGGGGCATTAGCTCCCGGCCAGGCAATCACGGTTCCGATGGGGACACCGCTGAATTCTTTTTCTGTAGAATAACGGGTAACGGGGAGGGAGACGCGAGGAGTGGTTTCCGAGCCTTTGTAGACTCGAATTGTGACAGTCCTTTGCTTGATACCCTTGCTATAGTCAGATTCATTGCCAAGTATGACTTCGTGCTGGAATCCTGTATCAGGGACAGCTTGGCGAGTTTTTGCAGACAGATCGTTATACGCTGTTGCACGGACAAGCTCTGCATCAGAATTAGCAATACTGTTTGCCTTGGTCGCAGTCTGATTCGTGCTGGTACTGGATAAGGATGCCTGGGACATTTTGGCAGAAGCGAGCCCCATCATAGAAGTCATGATCGCAAGAACGATCACCACGGCAAGGATGGCGCTGCCGGAATGAACAAATTTTCGGGGGGGGTAGACCGTACATAAGAATCATCCTTTCTTGAAACAAAGAGAAAAAACGATATACATATATAGAAAGGCAATAAAGCCGTAATTTTCAAAGTAAGAAAAAGAGAGGGCAGCGGCATGGCCGCCGCCCGGACTTTTTGATAAGAGAGATAAGCAAAAGGGGAAATGTAGAAAAATAGATCAAATCGGGAGAAAAATTAGAAGTGACGGGTAACGGGAGACATCGGAGTGCCGCTGGCATCTTTCGGGGTGCAGGTAATGGTGCGGTCTGTTGCGCTATAGGTATAAGCAGCGCCCCATGGATCGGTGACATCAGTAGCTTCTGCGCCGCCCTTGAACTGGGTGAGGAGCTTATGTTCGGAACCGTCAATGGATTTATCCGCAGAAAGACCGGTGATCATGGTTGCAATGGAATCCGGAAGAGTAGAATCGGTAGACATAGCTTCATAAGAAAGTGCCGCATTCGCAATGGCTTCCATGTCCTGGTTCATCTGTGCCATCTTACGGGTCTGCTGTGCCTGCTGGTAAGCGAAGAAAGCGCCGACGGAAAGAGCGATGATAATAGCGCAGGCTACGAGGATTTCCATCAGAGTAAAGCCTTTGCGCTTGGCAGACTGGAACCATGTTTTGTGAAGGAAGCTGGAAAATTTGAGTTTCATAAAAGTACCTCTTTTCAAAAAAAGTAAGATCAATGCCCCATGATGCCGATGTCATCGCCACTGATGCTGTTATTAAATGTGCCGGTATCGTTCACTTTGTTGCGGCCATTCGACCAGACAGCATAACGTCCTGTAGACGTATTGACACTATAGTGATAATCATTGTTCCATGGGTCTTTCAAAATGTCGCTGGAAAGATACGGACCATACTGCCCATCCTTCTTCGTGAGCTTGTCGAGGTCTCCCGGAAAAGCATCATGCTCGAATTTGTACTGCGAAACCGCAGTGGAAATGGCAGCTGTATCCGTTTTGGCTTTGTTGTACCGTCCATTGTCTAAGATCGCCCCGCCAAGGATCATCGCGCCAGCGGCAAGCGCTACGATGATCGCGCAGGAGATCAAAATTTCAGAGAAGGTAAAGCCAGCATGAGAATCAGCGAAAAAAGAATCTCTTCATACAAACCTCTTTTCTTGAGTAAAGAAGCGGGGGAATCCCCGGATGATATACACATGGGATCAGCCACCAGAGACTTTCCCCATGTAGTCAAACATAGGAATCAGAGTAAAGGAGAACATCAGCACAATGAGAAGACCCATCGGGAGCATCACAAGGAGTGTGATCTTGGTAGAGACAGGTTCGATCATGTTGTTGATGAGACGTTCATAGTACTTGCAGTCATGTTCCAGTGCCAGCGTCATATGATTCGACTTTTCACCCGCATTGATGGACGCAAGGAGCATGGAATCGAAAATGCCGCTCCCGTTATTGCGCTTCAGCGCTCCGGCAAGGGTATTGCCGCGGGAAATATCTTCACGGGCACGAGTAATGGCGCTCGCCATATGCGAATTATCCACGACCTTAGCGGCCTGCGTCAGGGAATCGGACGTGGTTAGTCCGGAAGAAAGCATAAGCCCCATGATAGAAGCCATCTGATGCTGTAAAAAGGCGTGGTGGAGCTTGTTGTAGATCGGAATTTTAAGCTTCCAGCCATCCACCATGCCGATATGCGTCTTGGAGAACCAGGTCCAAAGATGGAAGAGGGCATAGAGGACAATGAGCGTGATCGGCCAATAATCCACAAGCCCATTGACGCAGCCGGTGACAAAACCGACAATCCAAGGGAGCGAGATCCCGGATTCGTCGTACAGTTTGATATATTCCGGAATCGCGATCTTAATATAGGCGATCGTCATGATCGTCATCATGACGGCAGCAATCTTCGGTACGAAGAGCGCATTTTTCACCTTGCTGTACAGGTTATGCTGCAGCCACATGAGTTCAGAAAGACGAAGGAAGGTATCGGTCAAACGACCGGCGCGGTCGCCTGCATCAATGGTCGGAGCGATCATACGAGGAAAAACCGCTTCCTTCTTGAAAGCAGCCCCCGTAGACACCCCGCTCGTCAGCGAGCGGGCAATATTTTTAAGAGCTTCGCCAAGACGCTTGTTGGTTTGCACATGAGAAATATCCAAAAGCGCCTGCTGCAGATTGCTTCCGGAATTCATCAGCATGTAAAGCTGGTCGAAGAGGGCATAGAAGTCAGAGAGCTTCGGCTTATCTGCCCCCAGCATATGATTGAGTTTATCCATGAAACTCATACCGACGCCCCCTTCCGCTGAGCAAGTTCTTTCGATAAGTCTTCGTCCGGTTCGATACGGGAGAGAAGCTCTTTGAGAGAAACCGTTCCGTCAGCGACATGAGCGAAACCCTTGTCCCAAAGAGAGGCAAAGCCGATGTGCTGACGAAGGTAGATCTCAATATCTACGAGACCATGTTTTTCGGAGAAATAATCGCGCAGATAGTTGTTAAACGGGATGATCTCAATGATCGGAATACGCCCGCTGATGCCTGTTGAATTACAATAACTGCAGCCATTCGAAACGTAGGAAAGAGCATGCCCCTCGCTGTCTTTAGGAAGGAGCGCCCTGTCCTGCACGCGAAGCTGATCTAACATCTCCTCCGGCACACGCTGGGTATGGCGGCAATGCGGGCAAAGGGTAGACAAAAGTCGCTGCGAAGCGATCCCGGCGATCTGTTCGGCAAAGCCGCTGACATTCACCCCGATATCCTGCAGCCTTCGGAATACGGCGATCGAATTCCGGACATGCAGCGTCGTAAAGATGAGATGCCCCGTCTGCGAAGCCTGCACAGCCGTCAATGCGGTTTCCGCATCACGAGTTTCGCCGACCAGCATGATATCCGGGTCCTGACGAAGAGAGGAGCGAAGCCCGCGCTGGAAGGTATAATTCGTGCGTTCATCTTCCGAATACCGGACCTGCGACTGCGCGACCCCGTCGATATACCGTTCGACTGGATCCTCAAACGTAGTAATGATGTACTCATTGGTGAGATTCAGCTCATTGATTAGCGCATAGAGCGTCGTCGTCTTGCCTTCCCCCGTAGGTCCGCAGATAAGGATGATCCCTGAAGGCTTATGGATCAAAGATTCCATCATATGCGTTTCTTCCGGAGAAAAGCCAAGATCGGGGAGCGTCGGGATGGTATCACTGACGGAGAGAATACGAAGGACCACTTTGTTTCTCTGCCCGTCCCCGCCGTAAGGCATGGTCGAAAGACGAATGTTTTTCCCCAGAAACGTGAAGCGCCCATCCTGCGGGATCAGGTTATTGACGTTGATTTTTGCATTTGTTTTATAAATGCGGCAGATCATCAGCTCATCTTCCTGGGAAAGAGTAATGCCGCTGTCACGAAGTTTGCCATCGATGCGATAAATGACCGTCGCGCCGTTACGATTAGGCGTGATATGGATATCGCTCGCGCCCAGGGAAATGCCCTGCTGGATGATCTCTTCACTCTTTTTCGTCTGCTCGGTGGTGACTTTCACATCATCCTTGGCGCGCGTCTGCTGCCCGGCTGCCGTCGGCGTAAAGTTTTTATTGTAATGCGCCATGTATCCGGTGTAGAAGTTGTTGTATTCGCAGGCGAGGAAATGAATTCGCTTGACCTGCGGAAACTTCTTTTGCACGACGGAAAGAATGATTTCCGAATCAAGAAAGTTCCCCTCAAAACGGGAAGTAATGATGGAAAGAGTTCCGGATGCTTCATCAAAAGAAAGAGGCATCATGAACCGTTTATCCATCATGGCATCATCGAGCATCGCAAGAACACTGGCAGGAATGTGTTCCGAAGCGAGAGTACCGGTATATTCTTCAACCATGAGCCTCACCATCCTTGGACGAAACAATGGTTGTTACAACGCCTTCATCCTGCTTTTCCTTTTCAGCCGCTTTGATCTTTGCATTCACCGCATCCAGGATCTTAGACGGGGGTTCTTCCTTTGCCTTAGAAGGCTTTACGATCTCTTTCTGCTTGACCGGAACCGGCACAGGCTCGTTTTCTTCTTCCGGGGCGGTTTCACTCTTGGCGGCTTTCGCCTTTTTCGCAGCCTTAGCTGCTTTTTCAAAGTCGATTTCCGCCTTGGCATCAAGGTCTGTTCTCGGATTGACCATTTCTTCGGTGCGCATGGAACGCAGCTCATTCAGCTTCTCATGAAGCGATTTGGTGGTCGTCTGGGTTTCGACACGAGGACGCCCATCCTGGTCATAGACGATCGTCGGGGTGATAGCAATCACGACCTCGGTATCCTTCTTATCCGTAGACCGGGATTTAAAAAGCTCGCCCAAGATCGGGATCTTCGAAAGGATCGGGATCTGTTTGATGGACTTGATCTCCTCATTTTTAAGCAGTCCCCCGATCAGAATGGTTTCCCCGTTCTTGACACGGACCGTTGTTTCCGCACTTCGTTCCGAGATCTGCGGCGCTTTGTTATTTCCGCTTTCCACCCACTGCGAAATGGTGGAAACGCTTGGTTTAATTACCAGAGTAATTGTTTCTTTGTCAAAATCGTTAATGCGGGGGAGAACCTCGAGCTTCACGCCGACTTCTTTGTATTCGACCGTCATCGTCGTAGAAGAATCGGAATCCGATGAATCGGAAGAAGAGGTAAAGACAGGCACTTTATCGCCCATCAGAATAGAGGCTTTCTTCCCATCAAAAACAGTGACATTCGGACGAGCGAGGACTTTGCCCTTAGAAAGCATTTCTTCATGGGCAGCCGACACGGAAAACTTGAATCCGTTGTATCCGCCGATCGAAGTATCCTTGCTCCAAGGATCAGAAAGATAAGAAAGCCCCAGATTCTTGTTCTTCGTGTTGGAGATCTCAACGACAGCGGCACGGATATTGACCTGCTGCTGCGCCACATCCGTGGTTTTCAGCTCATTCTTCACCTGGTTCATCAAGGAAGATGACCCCGACACCGTCAGCGTGTGATTTTCAGGATCTGCCACGACCTTCTCGGCATCCGTCAGCATGCCGATCTGCTTAGCCGCCGTCGCCGGATCGATATGCTTCAGCTTAAAAGTCTGAATGATCGGCATAGAATCGGAAGGCGCAATGAGAACCGTCCCCGTATTTCCATTCAGGTATTCATACGAGAAATTATTGCTTCTCGCCAGCGCACCCATCGCCGTATCGAAATCCGTATCATCCATATGCATGGAGATCGAACCTTCCAGCTCGCCGTTAATAATGACATTCTTCCCGCTCTTGTAGCCCAGCGCGCGCAGCGCATCGACAAGCGGCGTTCCCGGAGCGAAATCCACGGAAAAGGCAAAAGCCGTAGAAGAAGACAAGACCAATGCCGCCACCAAAGCAGGCATCATGCGTTTATTCCATTTCATACAAGTTCCTCCATTATTTCAGCATGACAAACGTATCGTCCACATAACAGCCGATGGAAGTCACCGTGCCGATATGCCCAAATTCCGTATCACTACCGCTCCTGGCTGTCACAGTCTCGCCGCCGCGGCGAAGGATCACCACATCCGGGGGAAGCACCCCGATCACTTCCATCTTTTCGCTGGCCGGAGAATAATTCGAACCAACATTTCCGATGGGAATGTCAGGGCGATTGGAGCTTCCGGGCATCGAAGGAACCGAAGGCGGCGTTGGAGGTGCCATTCCCGGACCCATTCCCAGTTTTGCCACATTCGCCCCCGCCTTGGGGATCGCAGAAAACGGATTGGAGACCTCCGGAAGAGCGTCATCCGCTGCCTCCGCGGCCCCTTCTTTCAAAGAAGGGGTCATATGTGCGGAAATGGCATCCATATGAATGACCGGAATTTCCGGAGCCGAAGCCGTCGGGGGAGTGGAGACCGCAGCATAGCCGCCCACCAAAACAACAGAAAGAAACAGGGAAGCTGCATACGCGCTAAGTCTCAAAGAGACATTGATTTTTTTCACGAGAGCCGCCTCCTTATTTAAAGTAAATGTGATAGTCGAGGGTCACTTTCATCCCCGGCACATTCGGATCATTTGACGAGAAAGAAGAATTGGTGATAACCACCAGATGCTTCGTTTCAAATTCCTGAAGCGCAGCCATGATATCTGTCCAGGAACCGGAAAGAACCACGGTCGATTTTCTATATTTCAGCGGAATTTTTTTGTCCGGCTTATCTGAGAGCGCTGCATTTTTCACCGAAAGGATCTGTAAATGATGCTTCTTCAGAATAGAGATCTGATCAGCCTGTACACTATCCAAATCTTTCAAAAGAGCAGGTTTCAGCACCATCTGGTAGAGATGGTTTGCCTCCCGGAAATCGAACTTGGAAAGCCAGCTTGCCTGCGCCTGATATTCCGCTTCCTTCTGGTTGTTGGCAATCATTTGATCCTTTGACATGGAAAACAAATAGAAAGAAGCGCCCAAAGAAAGAACGGAGAGGAAAATACAGAGGACCAGCCTGCTTTTAAAATGAGAGGTATCTGCCATAAATGCCTGAAACATCCTATTTCCCTCCCTTCGGCTTAGCGGGAGCCTTTGCCTGCGGCTTGGCCTTCATCGTAACGTCGATGGTAAATACATTCGTTCCCTTTTCCTGCGTCATGGAAGTCACCGCACTTTGGTACTCCTTGCCGAAATCCAAGGCAGAAGCAAAGACATCGGCGGATTCCTGCGCAGAAGTAAAGCCCTTAATGGTATAATGACCAGGAGCGATCTTCATGTTGTCGATCATCACATCAGAAGGTTTCATTTCTATAATTTTAGAAATGACATCCACCGTATGGATCCCATCCGGTCTGGCATTTTTCATGGTGGCAATACTTTTGGACAAATTCGTATTGAGCGCCTGCGCCGACTGGAAAGAGTCTTGTGAAAAGGTAGGAGCCGGAGAAGAAAAGAGGGAAAAGGCATAAAGCGACGCCGAGGACGCCGCAACGCCGACACAAAACAGAGTGACACAAGTGACGCCAAAAGAAAGGACAGGTCGGTTAAACTCATACCGTGCCTTTTCACTCTCACTTTTTCTTAAAAAGTTTCCGTAATTGACCGATAACACTCTCTTTGTCACCTCCTTCTTCCATGACTTTTGCATCTCCAGTCGGTTTCTTTCCCTGCTTGATAAGAGAAGCAGGAACCGTGCATCCGGCCGCAATCACGGCTTCCCCCAAAGGAAGCCCCTCTTTGGATGTAATATCCACGGATAAAAACTGGGAAATATGATCAAGGTCTGTCCATTCGCTATGATGCATCGTGTTTTCTAGCGGGAAAAACTTTTCCGTCAGAGACGCAAACAAAGAGACCATTTCATCCGAAGGCTCCTCGGACATGATCCAGCTCATCGTGCCAAATTCATTAAACACCGCCGTCATGCCGGGAACACGGACAAAAACCTCTCCATATTCCGTGTCTATGATGTTCTTCAAAGAAGAAGTCACATCGCTCACTTTGAAAAGTGAAATTCCCAAAGACTCACAAGCGCCCTTGAGATTTTCAAGGAAAACCGTGGGGATGTAGCAGGCAGAAAGCACTGCCGTATCATCTTCATAGCACGAAACAAGAGAAGGCGTATAACGATCATAAAGCTCAGTCAGCCCATCCGGAAGATTCTCCATCAGATGAGCAAGCACACGGTCCTCTCGTTCCGTCGATGTTTTATCCGATACATCCTTCACCGAAACAAGAGCCGTTTGCCATGTTTTATAAGCGATCCCGCTTCCGGGGGCAAAGATCACGAAAAAACGATCCGCCTTGACCCGTTCCGGATCAAACAAAGATTGCAAAAAGGAAACAGCACTGTCCACACTTTCCAGAGATTTCGCCAGCGGAGCGCAAGATCCGGAAAACGAATCAAGCACAGAGATACTCTTTGCCCCTGCGGAAAGACGAGAAAGAGAGCAGGTACCATTTCCCAATATGAGAACGGTATCCAATCCAATTCCTCCTAACACAAAAATATATAAGCATCACAGCTGCCAAAGGCCCAACGGATCGGCGTATTCCCCATTGTGCCACCATTCCAGATGGAGATGAGGACCCGTCGAATTTCCCGTAGAACCCACAGCAGCAATGACATCCCCTTTATTGACATACTGCCCGTAGGAAACGTAGATCTCGGAGCAATGCCCATAGAGCGTATGATCGCCATTCTCATGCTCAAGGATCACGCAATTCCCATAACCGTCCCATGGAGCGGCATACACCACCGTTCCGGGCAGCATGGCTGTAATATCCGTCCCGTAGTCATACCCGATATCCACGCCGGAATGAAATTTCCACTCTCCTGTAATCGGATGGGTGCGCCATCCAAAAGGTGAAGTGATCGGTGCGGCATCGGCCATAACTGGAGAAAGAAACAGACATAGCAAGAAAAATATCCAAATTTTCTTCAAAAAAACATCTCGATTAAGCAAAATACTTTTAGAACAGCGGGCCAAAGAAAAATTTGACCTGGTCTCCTAAAGCAATAAACAGATTTCTTCAAACATTATATAATAAAAATATCAGAGCTTCAATATTTCTATTAAAAGTTATTCGAAAAAAGTTGGCAAAACAACGGAAAAAGAAGAACAGCCACTGGAAAAAATCAGAAAATGCCGTGGAAGGGAAATAGAATTGACGGGGTAGTCGTAAATGGAAAGGAGGACCCCTTTAGATGAATATTTTATATATAGACAGCGAGTTTCTTTTAAAAGTTCAGAAGGGAAACCTGGAAAATCTGCTTCCTTTTTTCCTTCCGGAAGAAAAAAAGGTCTCTCTCTATCGCTGGTTAAACTGCTATGCCAAGTACAATGAGAGAAAAAAACTGGAACGAATTGAGTGGCATGCCGAAAAAGTAAAAAAGATCCAATGGATCATAAGAAAGAATCTGGCTGCCAAACGGGGGAAAGTACCGCGTCCTGAATTGTGGGCAGGAAGTCCCGACAGTTGGAAAAAATGGCTGCGATCCGAGATGGGGGAAAAAGGACCCCTCTTGATCATTGCAGCTGCCAAAGATCCGAAAGAGCTGGAAAAAGCATACAAAGAATGGATGCCGTCACAGGAATGCCGGGTAACAACCAAAATTTCACCCAAAGATATCATCGACATTCTGATCCTTTCCAAAGACGAAAGCCGCTTCCCGCCACACCTCGATAAAGACTGGAGAGAATTTGTGAAATGGCTCAAAGAAAACACAAGAACCCAACGCATTGAAAGGGGCATCACCCATGACCGGCTCGGCAGCCGAATGGAAGAAAGGCTGAAAGAAAGGCAGGCGTTCTTAAAAGCCAGATACTACAAATAAAGCGGCCTGTATTTGATCTTCCCTGTTTTGCAAACACCCCTTAGAGAAGAGCCTGGAAGTAGAAAGACAGATAGACCCCTGTCCATTTCATCCTTTCGCCCATCAAAAAAGCATCCACCAAAATGATGGATGCTTTTTCTATTATCTTTTCATTTCCTTCGCCTTCCCCCGGGATTTGATCACAGGCGGGAATTCATCACCGGATTCCATAAAATCTGAAGGGGTGAGGGAAGGCAGCACGTATTCCCCGATCTTCTTTGTCTCTATCGGGATGGTCCAAGGAACAAACGGCGCTTTTTGCCTAACCGGTACCCAGATGGTCTTCCGCTTCCCGATGGAAATTTTACAATACCCCATCATAAAAGCTTCCCGATAAATCTGTTCCGGATGACGCCGCGATACAGGCGCATCCACCGCATTCACCGATTTCGGATGCACCAGTTTTTTCCCCAGAAAGGGAAACGGCTTTACGGAAACAGGAACCGACTCTTTCCGGTGATAATACGTCAAAGAGAGAGAGGGAAGTCCCAGTGCCGAAAGCAGCTTGGGAGCCATATATCCCGGCATCCGCTTCCAGTGCTGACGACCATCCAGATCCCGTTCCATAAGCATCCCGAAACGTTCTCCCGTTTCTTGCTCTGCCTTTTCGATTTCTGCCATAGAAACGAAATCCAGCAAATTGAGTGTCCGGGTGGTCATCGTAAAAACAGCATGCTTCAGCAGCCACTCATCCACTTTTGATTGGCAATAGCAGACCCTGCCGCTGTTTTTGATATATGGCACATCCTGGTTGAAATACGAACGAAGAGAATAGGGGGAAATGGCAAGCAAAGCCGTAAGTTCAGGCACAGACAGGGAAAAACCTTCCGTTTGTACTTTGCGATTGAGCCATTCCGTATACCCCTCATCTTCTTTGTGATCCAAAGCAAATACTATCTGCATAACAACACCTCAAATTCGAACACGCGAAATCCATAATTTTATTATAGCACAGAAAAACTGTGAGAAATTTAGCTCACCTAAGAGAGAAAATAAAATCACTTACAAGAGGAAATAACCTCACCTAAGCGAAGATATAGAGTAAGAAAAAAGGGGGGGACATCCCTGCGCCTGGCGGCGGGCGTGAAACGATCCGCGAAAATAGACAATAAAAGGATTCACCCACAAAAAACATCCCTGATGCATGACCCGCAGATTCAGAAGGAGTTGAAACAAAGACAAGAGGCTTGAAAGAAGAAAGAGAATCAGAGAAAGAGTCTAAATAAATAGAAAGAGAATAGAGATAGAGAGAGAATAGAAATAGAAAGAGCGATAGAGATAGAAAGAGCAATATACTTAGAAAGTATCCTTTCTAAGTATAAGAATTAAGGGAAAAGAGCCTTGAAGAAAAAATTCTCATCTGGGAAAATAATAAAAAGTATTGCAAAAAGTGACTGAAATTCATAATATATACATAAAAGAAGGTCATAGAAAGGAGATCCTATGCCAAAACGAAGCATAAATCCATATCCCATCGATAAAAATATATCCATATCCATGAGTCAGAATGATCTATCCATGCTAGATAAATATTGTGATAAGATCAAGAAAAAAAGATCCTGGGTCGTGAGACAAGCCCTGGACCGATATCTGATTGCAAAACCAGAGAAAGAAACCAACTAATGACAGGCAGAATATTCTGCCTGTTTTTTTATAGATCCATGTATTGGGAAACGTAAAAGAAAAACATTTTTGATAGAAAGGGCAAGCTAAAAAAAGTGGAAAGGCTTCTGAACCGAAGTCAAAATAAAGGTGTATTCTTGCAATGGTAAAGAGAGTGTAGTATACTACGCATAGAAATCGAATATGGTCATTACCTGGCCAAATGAAGAGCCTTGCGGATGGTTCCCGCAGGGCTTTTTATTTGCCTGAAGGCTAGAACAATAGAATCACCTCCAAAATACACATAAAACTTTTAGCACGGCTGAAGCCGTGCTTTTTTTCATGTAATTTTTTTATAGAAAAGAGCTGAAAAATCATAGATAGAAAAGAAAAATATAGAAAGGAAGGAGGTCCATGCCGATCATCAACAAAAAAATCCATACAAATCCACAAGATATAAAAAAGCGACTCAAAATCATATTGAAGAGCTACAAAAAGATGAATGCAGCCACCATCAGGCAGCTGAAATGCATTGGCTTTATCGTAAAAAAAGGCAGAAAGCACTGCCGGATCTACCGGGAAGGGCAGCCGCAAAAATGTTACTTTATTTCCACCACGGCTAGTGACCGAAAAACCGGAGCCAACGCAGCAGCCATCATGAGTCATTTATGGCTATTATGAAAAAGAGGAATCCAATGAGTTTCTTTGACGATCACATTATTATTTCGGATATGTCCTCTATGTTCGGCAAAGCAAAAGAAACCGCGCCGAAAAAGAAGAAAGAAAAACGATCGATGACAAATCCATTATGAACAAACAGGTATCCACCGATAGCAAAAACGGAGCCCGGTTGGCTATGAAGAAGTAAACCACCGACCCCAGAATACGTTCCTGTTTAGTCCTATTTAGTCCTGTTTAGTCTGATTTGGACTAAGTAGGACTATTTTCGATAGAAAGGAGAATCAGATTACCCCATGAAATCTATCTGATCATCGTCCATGATTTTGAATCCAGACACAACGAAAGGAGAATCAAATGAATATCGAACCAATCGAAAAAAACAATAGCACAGAGTTTGCACAAATTTGCATGAAATGGCTCAATAGCAACGAGCCAACACTGACTGTGAAAGATCGAAATGGAAACAGAGAAAAGAACGTGACTTACTTCAGAATCACATTGAAAGGGCTGGATTATATCTATGCAGCTCCTGAAAACTGCATGTGCAAAAATCCTGATATTGTCGACATATTCATGAGATATAAGGGTATTTATAGTCCTGCAGATAAAATCTGCGTGTTCAATGGTTCCATTGAAGAAAGACAAGAGCTGGGCTTCTATGAAAAAATAGCAGCCCAGAAAAAATTCAATGATCTTTTTGAAAAAACTTTTCTGCCAATTTTTGTTGCAAAATACGGGAATAAAGTAACCGGTAATGAAGATTTAGCCTATCCCTGGCAAATTAAAACGAACTACCTGCAGAGGGGGAAAGAAGTATCCTTTCTTAAACTGTTCTACGACCGAATCAAAGAAATGAAATTTGATAACTTGATCTACGAAAACCTGCACATGACAGACGCCACCGGAGCTGACCGGGTTCTCATTGACTTTATTTCAAAAGGGCAAACAGAAGAAGCCGTAAAACAGTTTATTGAAGAAGCACTCACTGCATGCGAAGAAGAAACTCCCCATGTCTTTACCGAAAAATATTGGAAATTTATGTACTTTTTAAAAGAAGCAAAAGGAATCTACGAAGCGCTGCAAGCCTATTGCCCGACGGAAGATGAGAAGCTGACAAGAAGCATGTGCCTGGCCTATAATACGTTTCTCAAAGACGAAGAACCCCCGAGAAAAATCAAAATCACGGTCAGGGGAACAAACAAAAAAAGAACTTTTCGATACGAAAAAGCTGGCATTGATGTTGAAGGAATCATGACAATGAAAGTAAACACGGATCAACTGGCATATCCCTGTCGGGCATTCGAACTGAACGATTTAAGTCCTATCAGTAACTTCACATCCAAAGATGTGCCAGTAATAAAAGACTACAAAGGGCGGATTGAACTTCCATTCAGCCCTATTCATGCAAAAGACATCCTGAAAATTGAATACGGCAAAAAAACTATTTGGGAAAAACCAGAAAAAGAAACGATCTAGTCTAAGCCAAATAACCGAGAAATAACATGTGGTCTTGTTTAGTCCTATTTAGTCCGAATTGGACTAAATAGGACTAAATAGAAAGGAGAACTGAATTGACCCCAAAAATCTATCTGATCACTATCCATGATTTTGAAGATCCAGACGTTCCCACCGTTCGGACCTATGCCTACAACGCGAAATGGAAAGCCATACGCAGCGGCATTAAAATCATCAACATCCTGTTTGAAACAGAACCAGAAAACGTGAAAAAAGAATTGATCCATGCATTCAAAAATGATACCTATGCTGCAGCAAGAACAATGAATGCCTTCTATGAAGTTTGGATGAATCAGCTAGTTGTCGGATAAGGAGAAAAAATGAGTAACGAACGAATCAACAACCCTAACAGCGCAGAATTTGCTCAAATCTGCATGAAATGGCTGAAAAGCGACGAGCAGACTCTGACTGTGAAAGATCGGTATGGAGACGACAATCTGATCTACATCAGAATCGCACTAAAAGGACTGCACTATATCTACAATGCATCCACATACTGGATGAGCGCAAATCCGAATGAAACCGGCCACTTTGGCTTTAATGCTGTTTATAGTCCAACAGCAAAAATTTGTGTATTCAATGATTTTCATGGAAATCGAGCATTCACCATTCCGAAAGAAGAAATCGCCGAAGAAGAAGCATTGGGCTTTTATGAAAGTGAAAGCGCTAGAACGAAATTTGATGAAGTCTTTGAAAAAGTCTTTCCATCAATCTTTCTCGCAAAATACAAGGATAAAGTAACCATCAATGAAAATGCATCCGATTACTATACCGATGAAGCCAGAAAGGCATACTTACGAGGAGAAGACGAAGTATCCCTTCTTGAAATGTTCTATGAGCAAATCAAAACAGAGAAAATTTATCTGCAGCCCATCGAAAGCCTGCTCGCAAGAGACTCCACCGAATCTTACCGGATTCTCATTGACTTTATTGCGAAAGGTCAAACGGAAGAGGCGATGCGAGAGTTTATTGAAAAAGCACTCACTTCATGCGAAAAAGAAACTCCCCATGTCTTTACCAAGATGTATGGTCAATTTATGAACTATTTAAAACGTGCAAAAACAGTCTATAGCCTTTCGAAAGCCTATCTTCCTACGGAAGATGAAAAACTGACAAGAAGCATGTGTCAAGCCTATCATTCCTTTTTCAAAGACAAAGACCCCCCGAGAAAGATCAAAATCACTGTGATGGAAGCGAACAAAAACAGAAACTGGCGATCCGAAAGGGATAACATTGATATTGAAGGAAAAATCATGACAATGAAAGTAGACCCATGTCAGCTGGCATCTCCCTATGTGGCATTTGAACCGAGCACCTATGGTGTCAATGACTTTACATGCAAAGATCTGCAAGTAAGAAAAAACTACAGCGGAAGAATTGAAATTCCCATGGATGACATCCATACAGAAGATATTCTGAAAATCGAATACGGCAGGAAAATCATCTGGGAAAAGCCTGCAAAAGAAGCGATTTAATCTAAGTGATTTCTCTTTAGTCCTAATTGGTCTAAATAAGACCAATTAGGACTAAGAAAGGAGGTTTCATGAACCTTAAAAATCTAAAACGCACCTATCAGATGCTCGTCCAGGATCCATTCAAAAGATGGAAAGAAGCCAGCAAAGGCGCTTACTTCATCAAAAAAGCCTACCTTCTTGCCCCAAACAACTGGGCAGATCCTAAAGTATGGTTTGGTGGCCACATCTGCTACTGCATCGATGTAGAAGAGTACGTCCATAACAACGTACTCGAAAATTACGGAAAAAACGAAGCAGATAAGTTTTATCAGGATGATGAAACCTTTGAAACCTACTGCCGAAAATATGCAGAAGACATTCAGAATTACATCCGCGAATACGGGAAAAGAATCACGCTGCAGCATGCCTGGGAAAAGTCTTATTTTTGAATTTAGTCTTATTTGGTCCTATTTAGACTAAATAAGACTAAATAGGAGAGGGGGATCCATGAAAAAACACTGGGAACTGGATTTATGGAAAGCCTTTTTTGGCAGACTCTGTATCATTTTTACCCTTTTTCATCTTTATCTCACATGGCGTGTAATGGGAGAAAAAGATTTTTGGCAAGTTTATTTGATATGTACATTACTTATTTTCCTGCCTGCCTACCTGCTAAGTTTATATGCTTGGATTCAGGTAAAACACCACGAAAAAGAAAGAAAAGAAAATGGGATAATCTAGTATTGAAAACATACAAGGAGAAACCATGCAGCACGAAGTCGCTATCGAAATCAGACCATATAAAAAAGAAATGCCATTTACGGCTGGAATGTGTAACTGCATGAAATATGGCTATCAAGCTAAAGTTTTCATTCTATACAATCCCAATAATCGCCATGAAGGCAACTGGTACATGCTTGACTATAGATACACGCCAGACACAAGACCGGAAGTGGGTATTTGGGAAACCGATGAACATGACAACCAGAAAAGCATGATCGATACGTTCCCAATCTCTGGCAAGCAGATTGCCGCGGAAAATCTGGAAAGATTTATTGATGAATTTGACTGGAAAAGCTACAATCAGCAAAAACATCCGGAAGGTTATTAAACTATCATAAATCCCATGACTTCATATGCAAAAGCCCTCTGGCTACGCCAGAAGGCTTTTTGTGTAAAATTTCTACAGCTCAATGAATAAAACAACCGGCACATGCGTCATTCCCAAAAGGAAAGCACCCCCCCCCGCGGAAAACCGTGGGGATTGCCTGATCCCAACACCAAAACAGCAGCCCGCCCATGGGCGGGCTAAATTAGGCAATTTAAATTTTTGATGTACAAGGAAGAATTACAAATGCCAAAGATAAAAAGCACCCACATTACCGTAACAGATATTGAATGGGATATAGATAAAGCAGACATTGAAGAATATGGCTGCAAACCGAATCTCCCAAATGAAGTGGAAATTCCTATGAATGTCATTACCGATGCAATCAGTGATTATCTTTCAGATACCTACGCATACACCGTCAAAGGATTTACAATTTTTCTATCTTTAAAGCAGAGATGATGAATCATAAATATGGTCTTATTTGGACTAAATAGGACTAAATAGGAGTAAATTACAGATCAATTATCTAAGGGAGGAAACAAAAATGCCAAACTGGTGCAACACAAGCATGACTATTGAAGGACCAAAAGCAGAAATTGAAAGTATTCACCGGAAAATTAAGGAATGGACAAGCAGAAATTACGTCGAAAATGATTTCGGGAAAAATTGGCTCGGGAATATTGTTGTAGGAGCCGGTTTCTCTTATAAGCTCCTGGCTTGTCGAGGATTGATCTCGTTCATGGATGAAGAAATAACAACCCGTCAAGACGAACCTGGCATTTATTATTTTCAGGTACAATATGAGTCTGCATGGACTGATATCAACGGAACATGGGAAACTATCCTCGAAAGGCACGCCCCTAACTGCGAGATATACTACGTCGCAGAAGAGCTCGGTAACGAGTATTTTGTCACAAACGACCGAGATAAGAGATATTACGATGAGGAAATCATCGTCTTGAGCAATCTTGAAAAGACCAATCCTCTATACCAGAAATGGGAAGAAGAATTTGATTGCGAGTCATATATGACTCGCAAGTCCCTGAAAGAAAGACTTACTGCAATTTTTGGCCCGATGTCACTTAGAAAGTTGATTAAAAAAGCCGAAGCGATTCCACAAACAGATGATGAATATGTTTATATTAACCAGGTTCAATATGTATAAACTCATCCATTCCAAGCCCTCTGGCTACGCCAGGGGGGGGACATGAAATTTTTCCATCACAATAAGCAAAACAACCGACGCAAGCGTCGGCACAACAGAAATGTCTATTTACCCTTTTCTGAGAAAGGAGATGGAGAAGATAACTTTGGCAAAATAGCTAATTTAGCATATAATAAAGTTAGCTAATAAAGGAGGAGCCAATCATGCTAACAACAACTGCAACAGAAATGCAAAATAACTTTGGGAAATATTTAAATTCAGTTATACAGGGGCAAGAGATAATTATCACAAAAAACGGTACACCAGTTGCAAGAATCATTCCCCATAACCAAGCAATTTCTTATTTGACAGATTCCTTAACAGGAATTTTAAAAGAAGAATCGCTCGAGCAGGTAAAAGAAGAAACATTGAGAGGAAAATATGGTTATACTGATTGATACCAATATTCTGTTAGACGTGTTAATGAAGAGATCTCCATTTGATAAAGCATCAGCTTTAGTATGGAAAATTTGTGAAACTCGAAAAGCTACCGGTTATATTTCAACATTAAGTTATGCAAATATAATGTATATTATGCGAAAACAACTTCATGAAAGCCAAATCGAAAACATTTACGAAAAAATGAGTTTACTATTTCGTTTTGCATCTTTTGATGATAAAGTTTTGAAAAATGCCGTTCATATGAAGTGGAAAGACTTTGAAGATGCAATACAGAGCTCTACAGCAGAATCCATTCATGCCGACTACATCGTGACAAGAAATACCAAAGACTTTACAAATAGCCGAATAAAGGCAATTACACCAGAAGAATTTAATTCCATCTGGTGGTAAGAAAGTGCTGATTAAAAATAGACTGAATCTAGGGAGAAGGCAAAGGCCTTCTCCTTTTTTTACAAGCAATAAAAATTTGGCAGAAAATTCTAGGGGGGGAAGGTGTGCGCGCCTTCCCCCTTTTTTTATAGCAAATAACGAAGCACGACCAGCAAGGTCTTGTTTATTCCTATTTAGTCCGATTAAGACCAATTAGGACTAAACAAGGCTAAGTTTCCGCCAGTAATTGAATCAGCCTACGCAAGCGTAGGCCTACAAAGAGTATGCTAAAATTGCTATTCTCTTAATTTCTGCTATAATTTAAGAGAAAGAAGGTGCAGATACGAGAATGAGAACATTTAATTATGCATGGCTGCGCAACCGAAAATGGGATACCGATTTACTAGGACTGATTGCAGCCATTTACAAAGAAGCCGGAAAGCAGGAATTATTTTTTAAGCAACAGCCTGCTAAAATGGAAAAATTGGTTGAAATTGCAAAAATTCAAAGCACAGAAGCATCCAACGCCATCGAAGGAATCATGACAACAAGTACCCGACTCCGGCAACTGGCATTAGAAAAAACGACGCCAAGAAACCGTAATGAACAAGAAATTGCCGGTTATCGCGATGTTCTATCGTTAATTCATGAAAATTATGATGCCATTCCAATTACCAGAAATTATATCCTTCAACTACATAAGATCTTATATACTCACATGAATAACCCAGCAGCCGGACGTACAAAAACGGTGCAAAATTACATCAGTGCTACCTATCCAAACGGACAAACCATCACGCTTTTTACCCCGCTCGCCCCTTATGAAACGCCAGATGCACTTGACGCTTTATGTGCCACTTATAATTTGGCAATCGGGAACTACATAGCAGATCCGCTCCTGATTATCCCGATTTTTATTCATGACTTTCTTTGCATTCATCCATTTAATGATGGGAATGGCCGTATGAGCCGTTTGCTGACAACTTTGCTATTGTATCAAAATGGATTCTTTGTAGGGAAATACATCTCATTGGAGGCTAAAATTGCAGCTCATAAAAATTTATATTACGAATCACTTCGAGATTCCCAAGAAGGCTGGCACGAAGGGAAAGAAGATGTGATTCCTTTTATGAAATATCTCTTGGGAACCATTCTGTCCGCATATAAGGATTTAGACGATCGGATGACCCTGATAGAAAGAAAACGATCTGCTCTTGAAATCGTGAAGATGGCTTGTCAGCAAAAGATTGGAAGATTCACCAAGCAAGAAATTCATGATCTATGCCCAGCATTAAGTCTTAGCTCTGTAGAAGGCGCTCTTCGTAAAATGGTCACTACCGGCGAACTAACAAAAGAGGGCAGAGGGAAAAACACCTGTTATCGCCGAATGTTTTGATACAAAGGGCCACTGGTGGCATTCCATACAATATGAGAACTCAACAAAAGAATGATTTTTTTGATTTCACACGATTTTACTCTTAGTTGGTCTGATTTAGGCTAAATAGGATAGAAAAAATGAACCTCAGAAAAACATTTCAATGAACATAAGAAATCGCATCAAAACCCCCGCGGAACCCGTGGGGGTTTTTGACTGACCCAATACCAAAGAAAAAAGTCTGAAAATAGCCTGCACCAAGTGCAGGCATGAAAGCATATCATTCATTTTCCCGTAAGTTAAGAAAGGAAGGATCCCAATGTATTTCAGAGGCGAGTACTGGTTTTTATCTAACTTTTATTCCTATAGATTAAGGGATATGGAATATCCCTCCATCACCTATAGAAGCGTAGAAGCTGCCTTTCAGGCAGCCAAGGCAATGACTTACGAAGAACGCAAAGCGTTCTCCGAACTTTCGCCCCAGGAAGCAAAGCGCATGGGGCAGCGTATTTCCCTCCGTCCGGATTGGGAGTCCGTGAAAGAAAAGGTCATGGAGACCTATTTGAGGCAGAAATTCAGCGTTCCCACGCTTCGAAAACGCCTCAAAGCCATTGAAGGCCCCATTGTGGAAGATAACACATGGGGTGATACTTATTGGGGCCGCACCCATGGGCGAGGCCTAAATCGCCTAGGCGTTTTATTGGAAAAAATACGCGCAGAAATATAGTCAGAATTTTCTAGGGGGAAGGCATGCACGCCTTCCCCCTTTTTTATAGTAAATAGCGAAGCACAAACAGCAAGGTCTTATTTATTCCTATTTAGACCTATTAAGACCAATTAAGACTAAATAGGGCTAAATTCCCGCCAGTAATTGAATCAGCCTACGCAAGCGTAGGCCTACACGCATGTCAATTATAAATCTATAGATCAATTCTCATTATTCAAAAATCCAAGGAGGAATGAAAATAAAAGACATGGAATATTGGAGCACCCTGTATAAGCGTTCCCCAGAAAAGTATAAAGAGGAACTCTGTGAGTTCCTCTACAACCCCGAAAACGAGGGGCAATGTGATGAATGCCCCGAAAACAGGGATATGGCCGGTAACGGACAGCTGCCCTGCGGGCAGTATCACTGCTGGGTCACTTGTCACTGTTCCTCACGGAACACGAGATAACTGTGATTTCTTTCCATCACAATGAACCAAAGCCTGTTATTTCCAGGGGGGGGGGGAAGGCGCGCACGCCTTCCCCCCTTTTTTTATAGCAAATAACGAAGCACGATCAGCAAGGTCTTATTTATTCCTATTTAGTCCTATTTAGTCTAATTAAGACCAATTAAGACTAAATAGGAATGATAATAAAACAGGAAACCTCGATGACCATGATTGCGGTACGATACGTTTGAAAGAAATGAAAAGAGCAAAAGAAACCAATATGAGATCCTCTCGCCCGCAAGTCACATACGGAAGTCATTACAACACCATCTGGTTTTTATAAAGGAACGCTGTCTTCTGGCTATGCCAGGAGGCTTTTTTTCGCTGATCTAAAACCATCCAAGACAGCCGACGCAGAGCGTCGGCATGAAAGCGCATCAATAATAAATGAATTTTCCAAAGGAGGAAACAACCATGTATACCGTACTTCCAAATATCGAATATAACGATTCCAAGACTTCGTTCAAAGAACTTGAAAGAAAACCTGAATTCATCGTTGTCAAGGAAGCGAGCAATGAGCTGTACGAAGCGTTCGATGAATTGGAGGCAATGGTGGCTTACTACACCGAAGTCTCCCTGAAATACAGATACGGTGATCAGAACGAAGAGAGAAACATGGCAGAAAATATGTACCTCTGGGCAAAGGAAAAATACGAAACCATTCTGAAGAAATTCAAAGTCAGAACAGCAATTTCTACAGCCATGGAGATTGAGAAAAAATCCTATTTCGGACCAGAAATGGCATAAGAAAGAATCTAGGTCGGTCTTATTTAGTCCTATTTAATCCAATTTAGACTAAATAGGACTAAATAGGGCTAAGTCATCCCGTAGGAAACGAAAGGGAAGGACCCTCAGCCGCCGCGCGCGTCGGCATGAAAGAGCATCTTTTCTTTATTTATTCTCGTAGGAGGTTGCCATTATGGACTTGACCCATGCATTCAAAGTTGCCCTTGAACAAACCGTTAAAGAACTTTTTACTGACCATCAGCAGCAAGTTTTTTACGATAAAAACATCGAAGAAGCAGAACGCCAGTGTTGGGAAGAAAGGATAAACAATGACTGGATAGAATGGAAAGAAGATCCCGCCTTTGGGTTTTCCATCTAATCCCACAATGATAAGAGCAGATATCCATCATCTGCATGAATTTTCAAAAGGAGGCTACCATGTTAAAAATGCTTAAATCAATAGCCGTCTCAATCAGCATCATAGCCGTCATTGCCGCTCTCGGCTATGTTGCCATCAACGGCATGGGCCCTGAAGAGACCTACGAAGTGGAAATCGAAATCCCCTCGGGCGGCACCCTCTACCAAAGCGTAGCCGAGGCTGCCACCCCGAACGACAACATCAACGAAGTCGTTTGGGAAACACTTCGGAAATACAATGTCCAAGACGCCGGAGAAATTCAGCCGGGGCAGAAATTCACCATTACACTCAAAAAGTAAAACACAGAAGGCAAATTATGAACATGAAAAAACTCGCTATCATCACTTTTATGACTGCAGTACTGCTTGTACCGGGTAACGGGCATGCCGCTGATACCGATCACATTCCCAGCCTCTGCCCTTCGGGGCAAGGGCTTTTTCTTTTGGCGCACTTACATTTCCCCTTAGAAAAGGGGAAGGAAGCGGCATAGCGGGAGAGGATAGATTTCAGACTCGATCAGCATTTAAGAAATCTCATCGATCCGTTGCACTGTCATCAAACATGGATGCTTAGCCGACGCAGAGCGTCGGCATGAAAGCGCATCAAATTCAAAAAGGATTCCAAAGAATCCACGGTCGGGGATCCCCCCCGAGAAAAGGAGAACATCATGACTAACACAATCGTACTTGAAGGCTATGTATCCAAAATTGAAAATTTCCGCTATAACGGAGACAAGGTTGGTATCAGATTCGACATCGGGCATCAGGTGTATCATAAGAACGCAGAAAAACCGGAAGAAAAATATTCTTCCGAATTCTTCCATTGCGTAGCAATGGGTGGAATGGTCAACCGGATCCTCGCTAAAAGAGAAGATGGTAGCCAGTACGTGGAAGTCGGCAGCCGTACCACCGTAACCGGACGATTAACCGTCAGAAAAAATACCGTCACCGTAAATGGAAAAGCGGTAACATACGAAAACGTTGCTGTCATTATCAACGACATCAGCGTTTCGGCAAAGCCGAAGGCAAAAGCAAACAAAGAAGCAGCACCTGCAGAAGCTGCTTCTTCTGATATGCCATTCTGATTTCCAAGCCTCTGCCCCATCGGGCAGGGGCTTTTTCTTTTGGCACACTCGCGTTTCCCCTTGGAGAAGGGGAAGGACCCGCGAAGCGGAAGAGGATAGATTTCGGACTTATTCTTTGTTCGATTCCCGCAAAAGAAAAGGGAAATAAAGTTAGTCATACAAATCTGCGGGAATAAAAATGGGGGGGAAAAGAAAGCCGACGCAGAGCGGCGGCTGAGCTAAATGTCTTCGCTTTTTTCTCAAGGAGGTTTTAATATGTTTAGCATTTGCGTAACGGGTCATCGTCCCGACAAACTTTTTGGCTATGATATTCATGTTCGTAATTATGATGCTATTCGCCACAATATCAAAAGGGCGGTATACCAAATTATGTTAGCTCATCCCGAAGAGAAAGAGGTAACTGTTTATTCTGGAATGGCGCTCGGCATTGACCAAATTTTTGTTGAGTGCATGGCCGATGCTCGGCGTTACTATCGAGAGCATGGGGTTAACTTTAAAATTGTTGCCGCTATTCCCTGTCGAAACCAAGACAAACGATGGAATAGCGCATCACAAAAAGAGTATAAAAAACTCTTAAATGCTTGTGATGCATCAGTGCTTGTCACCGATGCGCCATATGCACCACGTCTCATGCAAGTGAGAAACCAATACATGGTTGACCATTCTAACGTGGTAATTGCCGTATGGAATGGAACAGACGGGGGAACAGCGAATTGTGTTAAATACGCTACATCTCGTGGGAAAAAAATTATCCGTGTGTTTTGCTAAGAGGAAGCCCCACATCGTGGGGCTTCCTCTTTTGTTTTTTATAAAAACCAAACCACCCTACAGCCGCCCACTTTTGGGCAGCTGTAAAAAGACTTATAGAAATACATATCCATTGCACCGCTATCAAACATGGATGCTTAGCCGACGCAGAGCGTCGGCATGAAAGCGCATCAAATTCAAATGAATTTCCCAAAGGAGAGAAAACAAATGAAAGAATATACATATGAAGAACTTAGAAATAAAGAAGTCGTCCATTATGACTTTTTTACAAAGAACTATGACGGGACCGCCGCATTTTTAGACGGCATTCTCATCTCTGTGTATATAGCGAAGCGCTGGAGAAGAAGAAGAATAACTCTCCAAAGCTGGAGTCCCTATGAAGAATATCTGGGACTTTATAACGAGGGAAGGTATTCCATCCACGCTATAGGTCGTTATGCCCGCATGTACGGGCAAAAAAGAGTTACGCTCGGCGACGGCTGGAAATATCTGATGGCGACCGAGAAAGGGCTCTATCCACTCGGGTAGTTTTTGCTAAGAGGAAGCTTCGTATATCGAGGCTTCCTCTTTTTTATTTTTCTCCCAAAGCCAAGCCGCCCTACAGGCACCAGTTGAAGTCACGGACGCTGCCTCCGTCCATTCTGATTTCCAAGCCTCTGCCCCTCCGGGCAGGGGCTTTTTTTATTACCACCTCTCCATCACTGTAAAAGCCTATAGATAAGTAAGTTAAAGTCCGATGCTTTCAGTATCGGGCTTTTTTTGTGGCAGAAATGTAGAAAGAAGATATGCAAAAGATGCGGGAAAGGCAAAGAAGAAGAAAGAAACAGCATAGTAGATTTCGCAATGTATCTGAACGAAATATTTCGCATTTAGGTAATCGTGTGATTATTCTCTGATAATTTAAGGCAAACTTTTAATCAGAATGATTAGCAGTCAATTTTGCCAGAAGATAGATACCATAAGGACGCAGGAGAGGAAAAGTAGTAATTTTTATAGAGATAATCGAACTTGTTCTGATTTTTTATATTTGCTGAAAAATCACTATGCAAATACAGATAGAAAAGTGAAGTAGTAAAAAAATCAGAACTGTGATAGAATACTGATAAAGAACAACGTAAGCGCACTTACTGGTTTCTCCCCGGCTCTTTGCAAGAGCGGGCAGAAACCTCGTGCGTTCTCCGAAGGTATTGGCGCTGTCGCGCTAAAAAGTACCATAAACCCAAAGGAAAACCAACAATCTAGTTGTGTAAGGAAAGGAGGTGGCTTAGAAAAATGGCAACATTCCATTTATCCACAAGAGCCCAAAGCCGAAATTTATATGGACACAAAGTCAATTCTCTGAGTCACTTCCAGTATATTACAAGAAGCGGCAGATACACGAACAAAGACGAGGATCTCGCTTATTCAGAGTCCGGCAATATCCCAAATTGCCCGGAACTTGAGCTGGACATCAAAAATTACTGGAAAGCTGCTAATACCTATGGCCGCGCCAACAGCAGAGCGTATCGGGATGTTGTCATTGCGCTCCAAGAAGAATTCAGCTTAGACGAAAACGTCGCATTGGTGCATGATTTCATGCACCATTTTGGCATTGATGAAAACCAGACATATTCGCTTGCTATCCACGATCACCAGTCCAAATTAGCCCCGGAGCATCGCAATATTCATTGCCATCTGATGTTCAACGAACGCATTGTCAATCAAGAAAGAGTATTCGAACATGCCGAAGACATTTTTAGAAGAGCAAACTCTCCCGTCAGTGGCGGGCTTAAAGTGGATCCTTATTTCAATACCAGAGAATTTGTGATTGATGCTCGAGAATACTGGGAAAAGATCAATAACGATATGTTTATAAAGAAAGGACTGCACGCCCGCATCAGCTGCAAAACCCTCAAACTACAGAAAGCAGAACTCGAAGCAGAAGGGCGCTACGAAGAAGCAAAATACTATGATAGAAAACCAATGGACCACATGGGACCGGAATTCAAAGATCCAAAAGTGCTCCAGGAAATTTATGAACGCTCCCTCGAAAAAGAAAAAGAACTGAACATTAAAGACGAAGAAAACAATGAAGAAATCTCCATTCAGACAGAAAAAGTATATCCAGTGCCGGAAGATGATTATGAAACTATGGAAGAATATGTAGAAGAACAGAATGATACTTCGGATATTCCCCCGGAAGCCTATGATCCATCCGGCGTACTCCCTGAAAGCGAAGAAGAATATGTCAATGAAAACGCACAAACCGTAGAAAACCATATGAGCGGTTCTTTTGAAGTACCACAAAAAGAACAAAATCCGACAATTCCTCCCAAAGAACTGACACGTCAAGTCGAAAACACACCGGCTCCGGACCTGCCACCGGAATGGGAAGAGCCGACCCCGGAAAAACTGTCTCAACAAACAGAAAATGAAATACCAGAAGACTTTCCAACCGATTACCCCATGCCTGAAGAAGATCCGGGAAATGACGATGCACCATCTTATGAAAGTGAATCTGAACCTAGGGAAACGAATGTTCAAGAATCTGAACCTCCGGAAGAATTCTACATAGAACAAGAAAACGATCCCACAGAAAATATCCCGGAAAACAAAGAAGCATCTCCTGCTGAAATTCCATTGGAACTAGAAAACGAATTCATTGAATCCCAAAATACAATCAACGAAGAGACTTCGGATCTCCCTCCGGAACACTTTGAACAGCAGGCACCTATGCCAGAAGAAGAACCTGCGACCGTAGACTTAACCAATGATCGGCAAGCAGATGCAGATTTGGCAGTCGAATACGAAAGCTACGATAACAAAGAAGACAACATGAGCCCCGATGAGGCTGATACCATGATCAATGACTACATGGCATCGCAAGATTCCAATCAGGAAGAACAGGAAGAGCCAGCCGAACATACTTGGACCAGCCGGTTTAACGATCCCTGGGCCGCAATGAGACAGGCAGAACAAGCGGAAGCCGATGCCTTTGAGACAAAGAAGGAAATGTATGCAACAGACCTGGCACTTCGCCGCGTAGCCAAAGAATACCAGCTGGAAAAAGCAAAACTGAATCAGAAACGCTACCAGAGAAAACTTTACCAGCTGAAAAAATTTGGCTTTGATGAGACGATTGCAACAGATCCGATCACTGTCACTGTTGGCGATTTGACACGATACATGGAAAAGATTGAAGCAAGATATGATACAAAAATTCAGAAAGAAGTATCGAAAGCCATCGCCTATCGTGAAGCCAAACTCGAAAATCCAGCACAGATTCTCGCTTACAAATGGAAATGGTTTGAGGAAATCTTGGCGAAGAACAATGAAAGCGGCAGCATGGTAGACAAGAGAGATTTTACAACATACCAGAAATATAAAAAGCTGCAAGCTGAAATTGCAAACCTCAAAGCCAAAGAAAAAACAGCCAATGCAAACGATCTTGCGGGCATCCAGCGTGAATGCATCAGTAAAGAACGTGATCTTAAACTCATCGAAACAGAGCGCCTGTATTTTTCAATTCAAACAGAAAATGGCAAAACAACTGTTGGTGTAAAGCTAA
>OLOW01000066.1_pt1 | contig 51478 bp, 53 predicted proteins | sample 1672801 | NCBI WGS metagenome assembly OLOW01 (sample SAMEA3136725, study PRJEB25190) | human gut metagenome | biome: human gut; feature: human-associated habitat; material: faeces | place: Austria | collected 2013 | reverse complement strand
TAATAAGCCCTTATAGGGCTAGTACAAACCACCGGCTAAGCCGGTGGTTTTGATTGTACATTCTTCAAAAATTTATAATGGAGTAAGATTTTACTGTCTATAATACTCCAAGAAATCACGAAGCTTCACAGAAGCATCCTCAAGCACTTCCACACGAGGCAGATAAACTACTCTGAAATGATCCGGATCCTTCCAGTTAAATCCACTTCCATGCACGATCAGAATCTTCTTCTCACGAAGCAGATCCAGAGCAAACTGTTCATCATTGGTAATGTTAAACTTCTTTGTATCAATCTTCGGGAAGATATAAAAAGCAGCTTTTGGTTTCACTGCACTGATATCAGGGATATCACACAACGCATTATAAATAAACTCTCTCTGTTCGTAAATACGTCCACCAGGAATGATGTAATCATTGACACTCTGATGACCGCCAAGTGCTGTCTGGACAACTGCCTGCGCAGGAACATTCGAACAAAGTCGCATATTTGATAACATATTTAAACCTTCAATATAATCCCTCGCGATCGCCTTATTACCACTTAAGATCATCCATCCGATACGGAAACCAGCGATCATATGAGACTTGGATAAACCAGAGAATGTCACACAGAACAGATCTGGAGCCAGAGAAGCAATAGATACATGTTCTTCTCCATCCATCACCAGACGGTCATAAATCTCATCAGAAAAGATCATCAACTGATGTTCTCTCGCGATATCAACGATCTGTTGTAAGACTTCTCTTGGATAAAGAGCCCCCGTTGGATTGTTAGGATTGATCAGAACGATCGCTTTTGTATGGGAATTTACTTTTCGCTTGATATCTTCCATATCAGGATACCACTCAGACTGTTCATCACAGATATAATGAACTGCTTTCCCACCAGCAAGCGTTGCACAAGCCGTCCATAAAGGATAATCCGGAGAAGGGATCAAGATCTCATCCCCATCATCTAATAAAGCAGACATTGACAGATTGATCAGCTCACTGACACCATTTCCAGTATAAATGTCATCGATATCAACATTTGGGATCTTCTTAAGCTGCGCATACTGCATGATCGCCTTTCTTGCAGCAAATAATCCCTGAGAAGCGGAATATCCCTGGCAGTCAGCTAACTGATGTCTCATATCATAGATGACTTCATCCGGGGTTCTGAAACCAAATGGAGCAGGATTCCCGATATTTAATTTCAGGATATGAGTTCCGTTACGTTCCATGCGGTTCGCTTCATCTACGACAGGGCCACGTACATCGTAAAGCACATTATCTAATTTGGTAGATTTGCTAAATGTTCTCCTTGGAGAAGTTTCCAGATTCACAGCATTCCCTCCATTTCCAGAAAGCCAGTCAGCATCGACATCAAGAGTTTCTGATAAGAAATGAAGAATCTCCGCGCGAGGAACCGTCTTGCCACTGACATACTGGCTGATATGACTCTTCCCGACCTTGACTCCGGCAGTCTCTGCTGCATGAATAAGATCAACCTGTTTCATATGTTTTTGTTCCATTGCAGACTTCAAGCGATCTGCAAAGGTAAATGTCTGATTCATAACACCCTCCGATAAAAGTTCAAAATAAAATTCAAAGTTCAAATGATTTTGTTTAATATAGCACAAAAACAAGAAAAGTTCAATAAAAAAGTTCAAAATAAAAGCCGAAAGTTCAAAGAAACAATATACAAAATAAGAAAAAAAATTAAAGTTCGACAAAAAGTACAAAGATTCGTATTGAAATTTAGAAAATATATGCTATACTTTGGAAAGTATAGATAATTAACACAAAGTGTAAAAATAAATGGGGATGAAATAGAATATGGAAGCAACAAGATTACAGATGCAGAACTTCCTAATCTTTTTATTAGATCTGGTGGGAGTTACTGTTGGTTATTTTGCAGCAGTATGGCTGCGGTTTGGAAATATTGAAACAGGGTATACCGTGATGGGGAATGATACGTATTATCGTTGGCTCATTGCGATCGTAGTACTTATGATGATCTACTTTCTGTTTCGTCCGAATCGTGGCTTTTTTAAGCGCAAATTTATAGAAGAAATGAGAATGAATCTGCAGACGGTCGTCCTGATGGCAGCAGGAATGGCGATGGTCGCATTCCTGATCCAAGATGCAAAAGATTACTCCAGATTTATATATATCTTTACTTCTGGATTTGGCTTTGTATGGATGCAGATCATACATCGAGCTTATCGGAAGTATTGGTTATCAAGAAGAAAGGATCATTCTTATGCAAGAAAGATGATGATCATCACAACGAGTGATCATGTAGAAGAAGTAATCGGGAATATCATGGAAGAGAAGAACTGGGACCTGTGGATCACAAGTGTTGCAGTTGTGGACAAAGATATGACAGGATGGCTTATCAACGAGATTCCGGTTGTAGCACATTCGTATCGAAGTATTTTTGAATATGCGATGCGGTCGGTTGTAGATGAAGTATTCTTATATATACCGATGGATGATGAATTCCCAATTGCGATGACAGTACAGAACTTTGAGGACATGGGAATTAAGACGAATCTTAATATTTCCCAGTTCCAGATCAATGAGAATCTGGAACGATCACTGGAGAAGGTTGGACCTTATGAGAGTGTAAGTTTCTCTGGTCATAATGTATCATTTGTCATGCTGATGATGAAGAGAGCAATGGACATTGCCGGGGGATTGGTTGGGATGTTGATCACAGCAATCGCAGTGATCATTGTTGGACCACTGGTGAAGCTAGAATCACCGGGGCCGCTGTTCTTCTCACAGAAGAGAGTTGGGAAGAATGGAAGGATCTTCAAGATCTATAAGATCCGTTCGATGTATCAGGATGCGGAAGAGCGCAAGAAAGAGCTTATGGCACAGAATGAGATGGACGGCTTGATGTTTAAGATGAAAGACGATCCGAGAATCACCAAGGTTGGAAAGTTTATCAGGAAGACTAGTATTGATGAACTTCCACAGTTTTGGAATGTACTGAAGGGGGATATGAGTCTGGTAGGGACAAGACCACCTACAGTGGATGAGTTTGAACAGTATAGTGCTTACCATAAGAAGAGACTTTGCCAGAAGCCTGGACTGACTGGGGTTTGGCAGGTTAGTGGAAGAAGTACGATCACGGACTTTGAGGAGATTGTTCAGATGGATGTTGATTATATCGATCATTGGTCTATCTGGAGGGATATTGGGATATTGTTTAAGACAGTGTGGCTTGTTGTTTGTGGGGATGATGGGGCACAGTAAGTATTGTATTAAGATATTATAGTTATTAAGGGAGAGATTAAAAAGTAATGAGACAAGAAAAACGGCTAAAAATTGCAGTTGCTGGAACTGGATATGTAGGATTATCAATTGCATGTTTAATTTCACAGCATCATGAAGTATATGCAGTTGATATTATAGAAGAAAAAGTAAAATTAATTAATAAAAAAAAGTCTCCGATTCAAGACGAATATATTGAAAAATATTTAAAAGAAAAAGATTTAAAGTTAACTGCAACGATGGATGCATATGAAGCATACAAAGGTGCAGATTTTGTTGTAATTGCAGCACCTACAAATTATGATTCTTCGACACGTAAGTTTGATACATCTGCAGTAGAAGAAGTGATTGATCTTGTAATGAAGTGTAATCCCGAAGCGATTATGGTCATTAAATCCACAATTCCGGTAGGATATACAGAATATATTAGAGAAAAAACTGGAAGTAAAAATATTATTTTCAGTCCAGAATTTTTAAGAGAATCTAAGGCGCTATATGATAATCTTTATCCGAGTCGTATTATTGTTGGGATAGACTTAGAAGACGAAAGATTAACACAGAAAGCGCAGATGTTTGCAGGATTGTTAGAGGAAGGCGCTATAAAAGAAAATATTGATACGTTATTTATGGGATTTACAGAGGCAGAGGCTGTTAAACTGTTTGCAAATACTTATTTAGCTTTGAGAGTTGCGTATTTTAATGAATTAGATACATATGCGGAAAGTAAAGGTTTAGATACCAAACATATTATTGATGGTGTTTGTTTAGATCCTAGAATTGGAACACATTATAATAATCCAAGTTTTGGATATGGTGGATATTGTTTGCCTAAAGATACCAAACAATTATTAGCCAATTATCAAGATGTTCCAGAAAATTTGATAGAAGCTATTGTCGAAAGTAACAGAACACGTAAGGATTTTATTGCAGAGTCGGTATTAGAGTTGGCTGGATATTATGATTCTTATAATAGAGGAGATTATGGAGCAGAAGAAAGTAAGAGCTGTATTATAGGAGTATATCGCCTTACAATGAAAAGTAATAGCGATAATTTTAGACAAAGTTCAATTCAAGGTGTTATGAAGAGAATTAAAGCTAAAGGTGCAATGGTTATTATTTATGAACCTACATTAGAAGATGGTAGCCGATTTTTTGGTAGTAAGGTAGTAAATGACTTAGACGAATTTAAAAAAATGAGTCATGCTATTATTGCTAATAGATATAATCAGTGTTTGGATGATGTGAAAGAAAAGGTTTATACTAGGGACATTTTTAATAGAGATTAAGGTGAATAATATATGAAGAGAAAAAAAGAGAGAAAATTAAAAATATGTTTTGCAGCTTCATCAGGAGGACATTATGAACAATTAATGATGTTAAAACCGTTGATGGAAGAGTATGATAGTTTTGTTGTGACAGAAAAGACTAAGTATAAAACAAAAGCAAAAGGTGAAAAAACATATTATCTTAATCAGGTAAATCGAAAAGAGAAGACGTTTTTGTTTTCGATGATTATTAATTTGTTGAAATCAGTGAAAATTTATATAAAAGAGAGACCAGATGTAATAATTTGTACAGGTGTATTGGCGATGATTCCGTTATGCCTTATTGCAAAATTATGTAGAAAGAAATTAATTTATATAGAATCCTTTGCAAAAGTGACATCTGCAACACAGACAGGAAAATTACTGTATAAATTTGCAGATCGTTTTTATGTACAATGGGAATCAATGTTGCAAATTTATCCAAAGGCAATTTATATGGGTGGTATTTATTAAGGAGTAACTTGAATGATATTTATAACTTTAGGGTCTCAGAAATTTCAATTTAATAGATTACTGAAAGCGTTAGATGACTTGGTTGAGGAAGGTGCGATACAAGAAGAAGTTTTTGCACAGATTGGGTATAGTGATTATAAACCTAGAAATTATGAGTTTAAAGAATTTTTAGATAGAGATGAATTTGCTGAAATGGAAGGTAAGGCTGAGATTGTAATTACGCATGGTGGGACAGGGGCTATAATTGGTGCTGTGAAAAAAGGTAAAAAGGTAATTGCTGTTCCTAGATTGGCTAAATATGGGGAACATGTGGATGATCATCAATTGCAACTGATAGAACAATTTGAAAAATTAAATCTTATTTGTCCATGTAGGAAATTAGAAAATCTTAGAAATGCTTTGAATATTGTAAAAAATACAAAATATAAAAAATATATAAGTAATACAAAGATAATTATTAAAAATATAGAGCAATTCATAGAAAAGGAATTTTAAGAATGAATAGAGAAAAGATAATGACTTTTGTAAAGAAAAGTCTTAAATTTTTACCGGATAGAATATATGTAAAACTATATTATCGCATGAGAGTTGGAAGAAAGTTAGATGTAAATAATCCAAAGACATTAAATGAAAAATTACAATGGCTGAAATTTAATTATCGTTTCCCATTACAATCTGTTGTATCGGATAAGTTGTTAGTTCGTGAGTATGTCAAGCAAAAGATTGGTGAACAGTATCTAATTCCATTGTTAGGTAAATGGAAAAAATATGAAGATATTGATTTCAATCAATTACCCAATAAATTTGTTTTAAAGTGCAATCATGACTCAGGGGGGTTGGTTGTATGTACAGATAAGGATAAATTAAATTATTCAATAGCCAAAAATAAAATTGAAAAATCATTAAATAGTAATTTTTTCTACATAGGGAGAGAGCATCAATATAGAAATATTAAGCCTATGATTTTATGTGAAAAATTTATTTCTGATAATGGGAAAGTACCAATGGATTATAAAATTTATTGTTTTAATGGTGAACCAGATGTAATTCTCGTGTGTAAAGATAGATTTGCCGGAAATACGCATAGAGCAAAATATTATTTTTATGACCACAAATGGAAATTTATTCCATTAAATAAAGGAGATGATAATATTTCAAATCCAGAAATTCCATGTCCTAAAAATTTAGATGAAATGATAGAAATTGCTAAGGAGCTTTCTAAAGATTTTATATTTTCAAGAATTGATTTATATAATATTGATGGAAAAATTTATTTTGGAGAAATTACATTATCTCCTAATTCAGGTTTTGATGCAGATATTACTAGGAAAACGGATATAATGTTTGGAAAAAAATTAGAAATACCATATTGGGATAAGATTGATAGGAGGATTTAAGAAAAATAATGAAAGTATTAGTTGTAGGTCCTAGTCCAACTAGATCTAAAGGCGGAATGGCAACTGTAATAGAAGAAATAGAAAAAGATAAGATGTTAAATTCACAATTTAAAATAGATATTTTTGAATCATATATAGATGGAAATAAGTTTAAAGTTTTGTTGTATTCAATTTTTGCATTTTTAAAGTTTTATTTTACTAAAAATAATTATGATGTATATCATATTCATGCTGCATCATATGGGAGTACATTTAGAAAGGGGTTTTATGTACGAGCTGCAAAAAAATGGGGGAAAAGAGTTATATTACATATTCATGGTGCAGAATATATGGTTTTTTATGAAAAAAGTAGAAAAAAAAAGAAAATTATTTCAATTTTAAATACTGCAGATATGGTGATTGCATTATCACAGGATTGGAAAGAAAAGTTTGAAAAAACTTTTAATTTGAAAAATTGCAGAGTTTTAGAGAATGGTATTGATATGGAGCGATTGGCACCAGCAATTACAAAGTATGAAGAACATCCACATGCGCTGGTAATGTTAGGAAGGTTAGGGGAGCGTAAAGGGACTTATGATTTGATACGTGCTATTGAGATTGTAAAAAACACTATACCAGATGTTGTATGTTATTTGGCGGGAGATGGTGAAATTCAAAAGTGTAGTGCAGTTGTAACAGAAGATGGTATTGAAGATAATATTAAAATTGTTGGATGGGTCGAATTTGAAAAAAAACTGGATCTTTTGAAAAAAACTGGAATTTTAATCTTGCCATCATATAATGAAGGTTTGCCAATGGCAATTTTAGAAGGAATGGCTTGTGGAAAAGTGATTATTAGTACGAATGTGGGGGCAATTCCAGAAGTTGTAAAAGAAGAAAATGGTATTCTAATTTCACCCGGAAATATACAAAGCCTTGCAGAAGCAATTATAAAATGTTGTACGCAAAAAGATTATGTAGAGAATATTTCCAGAAATAATATATCTAAGATTGAAGAAGGGTTTAGTATGATATCTATGCATAAAAAATTATCAAGTTATTATCAGTATGTTATGAAGAAATCATAGTAACGGCATAGGAAGGAACTATTGAGAAAGAATGAATTTGAAAAAATTATGTGGAATATTAAAGAGTTGAAATTTCAAACTATTCGATCGTATTTTTCATGGTTATCATTTAGTAGTATAGGAGTTACATTTCTGAAAAAACAAAGCGTGGTAGGAAAATAAGCATTAAAAAATTTGAATATTTATCTTTAGATATTAAGGTGAAAAGAATAATAGAATATATGAGATTATAGAATTAAATATATTATTAGAAAGTAAGTGAGATTATGATTGAAATGATAAAAAGAGCACTTAAATTTGGTAATTTGAGATATAAAATAATTTGTTTTTTAATAAATATATTAGGATATTCAAATTCTGAAATACAAGACTTAGAAGTAAGAAATAAGGTTTTTAAGTATTTAAAAAAAAGATATGAAAAAGAATTGGGAAATCAAAGGATAGAAAAGATAAGTTCTAATGAAACAAATAAAACAGTTTGGGTTTGTTGGTTTCAAGGATATGATAATGCACCGCAGATAGTTAAAACTTGTATAAATTCAATGTATAAATGGTTAAATGATTATGAAATAATATTAATTGACGAAAAAAATTTATTTAATTACGTAGATTTACCAAAATATGTTATTGAAAAATGGAATAAAGGAATAATAAGTAATACATTATTTTCTGATTTTATACGTTTAGATATACTAAATAAATATGGAGGGATATGGGTTGATGCTACAGTTTTATTTACTGGACCATTACCAAAATATATTGTGGATAGTGATTTTTTTATGTATCGATGTAATGTATATGATGTTGCTAAGTTTGGAGAAAGTTGGTTTATTAAATCTGAAAGTCATAATAGGATTTTGAAACTGACACTCCAATTAATGAATAAATATTGGAAAAAGGAAAACAAAATTAAAGACTATTTTCAAATGTTTATTTTTATGCAAATGGTGATTAAAAGATATCCTGAAGATGTAGATAATATGATTAATATACCTAGCTCGATTCCACATATGATGCAGAAATATTTAAATTCTACTTATGATGAGAAAATTTATGATAGCATTTGTTCGATTACTAATATTCATAAACTGACTTATAAAAATATTGAAATGAATGTTCATAATACTTTTTTTAGGCATATTTTGGAGTTGGGGGAATGAGAAAATGGAGCATAATATATTTTTTTATGTTATTGGAACAGGTAAAGACTATGTAAAAGCAATGTGGGAGGATGCCATAAAATTACAAAATGTTCGGTATTTAGAATCTCCAATGATAAATATAGGAAGGGGGAAAAAAATATTTGAATATATTGAATCTAAATTATATAGCTTTAGAATTAATATGAGATGTATTTTACCGGGGAAAAAAATTTGGAGAAAATACTATGTTATGAATCAAATTGAAATTGATAATAATTATACAAATGTAGTAATATTTTCAGATATAATGCGTATAATGAGTGATTTGAAATATTGGAGAAATTTGAAAAAAAATAATAATGTAGTATATTGTTTAATATTACTTAATAGTTGTAGACATGATTTGAGCAGAAATATTAAAGAAGTGCGAAGAATTCTTGATTTTCTGTCAGTGGATATTATTTATACTTTTGATAAATTAGATTCCTCATTGCTAAAATTAGAGTATTTTCCATCAATGTTATCCAAATTAGAAAATTATAGTGAAAGTAAGATAGAGTACGATTTTTATTTTGTTGGGAAAAAAAAGAATAGATTCAAAGAAATTATTAAATTATATAATCAATTAACTGAACAAGGATATAAATGCTTGTTTAGGGTGACAGGAGTAAATGATGAAGAAGAAAAAATGTGCGAAGGAATAGTATATAACGAAACAATAAGTTATAAACAGGTAATTGAAGAGTTGAATTTATCTAAGTGTATAGTAGATATTAAGGTACCAGAACAATCAGGTTTGTCATTGAGATATTTTGAGGCAGTGATTTACAACAAACTTTTGTTAACTAATAATGGTAGTGTTAAATACGAAACGTTTTATAATAAAGAGTATATGCTGTATTATAAAGAGATGGCTAATGTAAAAATAGAAAAAAATTTTTTGGATAAAGTACCAGATTATAATTATAATGATAATTATTCGCCAGTTACGTTTCTTAAGACTTTGGAGGGAAAAATAAATGATGGTATATATTAGATAGTAGGTTGCTAAATTCGTTAGAAAGGGAAAATATAAAATGAATGAAGAATGCATAATTTCAATTTCACATTCGAATTATTTAAAAAAGAATGCAGGAACAGAAAAATGTATGAGAGAAATTAAAAAATTATTAGCTAATAATAAAATTCATTATCTTCAAATTTTTTCATTTGAAAAATATAGTAAGTTATATAAATTATCTGATATGTCAAATAAAATTGGTATTAATTATGATGATAAGTTTTTGGGGATTTTTTCGTATAATTCGTTGCTGGGACTAATAAAAAAAATTGAAGTTCAAAAGAATGTAAAATTTATAGGAATTCATATTAATAATGTTATTAATCATGATTTAAAGCTATTAAAAAATTTTTTAATGACTATAAGATTGCCGATAGTTGTATGGTTACATGATTATTCAGCTATTTGTGAAGATTCACCAGTGCTACTTAAAGAGCCAGGAGAATCTTGTAATAATTTTACTAAAGATAAAAAAATATGCTGTAAATGTAAAAAATATAGAAAAGAAAATAAAATTTATCAATTTTATAAAATAATAGATGAAAGAGTAGATTCAGTAATTGCACCTTCTGAAAGTGTTAAAAATAATATTTTATTAAGATATAATTTCTGGAAAAATAAAATTTATATACGATCGCATCTTAAATTAAGAAAATTAAAAAAACGAGATAAATTATCTGATCCAATTAAAATAGCTTTTATTGGAGGAAAATATCTGCATAAGGGTTATAGAGAATGGAAGATACTTTTGGAAAATTTTAAAAATAATCCCATGTATAAATTTTTCTATTTGGGATCATCTGATATTAAGGATGAAAAAGAAATCAATAATATTTTTGTAGATGTATCCTTGCAAGGTGAAAATGCAATGAAAAATGCAGTAAGATATAATAATATAGATGTTGCTTTTTTATGGTCAAAATGTCAAGAAACATACAGTTATACTTATTTTGAAGCACTATGTGGTGGAGCAAGAATTATTACATATGTTAATGCAGGTAATATTGCGGATAGAGTTAGAGTGGAAAAGTCAGGGATTGTTTTTGAAAATATTCAAGAATTAATTTATTTAATGAGGAATTCCACAAAGTTTAGAGATACATTGGAAAATTTAGAGGATTTGTATTATTCAGACTATGATATAAATAATTCATTAGATTATATTGTGCCAAAAGGAAATTGTGACATAAGTAGAATAATGACAAAAAAAGAACGATGTTATATGTTTTTGACTGTAATATATATGATGTCAAATTGGATTAAACGATTGAGGGATAAGAAATGAAAAGTAAAGATATTAGAATCTTGGATAAATCAATAATTATATTGTGCTTTTTGCAAGTTTGTGTGTTTAATTATCTAGATATATCTGATCAATGTATAAAAATTATTAGTTTTTTGATTATATTGAGCTTTTTTAACAATGGAAAGATATTTAAGAAAACGGTACTAAAAGTAGCTATGTTGCTTGCGGCATTAATTATTTGTTTTATAAGTTCTAGATTGGGACATAATAATCATTTTGATATTATGATATCAAATATGAATGCTATTACGTATGCTACACTAGTATTGATATATTTTTCAGACTTAATGCTACATCATTTTGTATATATAGATAAGATTTTAATGAAAAATTTTTGGTTGTTAAATGGTTATGGTATTGTAAATATAGTTGTTACTTTTATCCAGATATTAAAACCAGGATTTATGACGGGAAAGTCAATGTGGATTAATAATATGTCAGAAGATTTAATAAGTGGAACTTTTGGTTATTCATGTACACCACAGATGGGAATGTTTTTTTGTTTTTTATTATTTTATAATTTATATTATTTTATGCGTAAACCTCAAAAAAAATGGGTTGAACTATATAATATAATTCTTTTAATATATTTAATTGTGATTTCCACATTTAATGATAATAAAGCAGTTTATATTGAATTGTTAATATTTGGTATTTTGTATATTTTTATAAATAGAAAATTAAATATAACGAGTAAAATAAAAAAGAAAGCATTTCGTATTTATTTTGTAATAATAGGGATTAGTATTTGTCTGATTGTTGCATATATGGTTATTTTACCTTTTAGAAAAATTTTAGATAGTAATTTAATATATGCAATTAAATTATTTATAAAAGCCACTCAAAGTGAGTCAGTATTAGGTTATGGAAGTGCAGAAAGAATATATACAGTAATACAGGCATTTAGTAAATATGATGCAATACATTTTGGATATGGTACAGGAGATTTTATTTGGCAAGCTGGTGTGGCATTGGGATTTAAACATTTTGGTTTAGCTGATTTAGGATCATTTTTATGTTTGGGAGGTTTGTGGTTCACAATTTCTGTGATTGGTATTTATATTTACAATATAAATGAAATAGTTAATAGTAATAGGATTATTAAAAATTTAATTTTTTTAATAATTTTGACAATGTTTTTTTATAGTCAAATTATGACATCAAATACACTTTGTATTATATTTATATTTCTTATGATTGTTATGGGAATGATTCGTCGATATAGTATTATTTTGGAAAGTGGGGAATGAAGTAAATATGAGATGTGCAATTATAACATTTACATATGGAGATAATTATGGGCAAAGATTGCAAAATTTAGCTATGCAAGAGATGCTAAAAGATTACTTTGATGAAGTGTTTACAATAAAACAGATTCCGCCAAAGAAAAGCTTAAAGGAAAAAATAAAATGTTTGTTGAATTTATATAAAAAACAATTAAAAAAAAGGCATAACAGTTTTCAAATATTTGATAAAGAAAATATATTGTATTATTCAATACCTATATCAAAAGAAAGTGCAGATTTTTTTCCTGAAGAAAAGTTCGATTTTTTTGTGGTTGGAAGTGATCAAGTATGGTCACCATTTTCACCTGATGTAAATTCAACTATGTTTTTAACCTTTGTGCCCCCCAACAAGAGGATAGCGATTTCTCCAAGTTTGGCTTGTGATAATATTCCAACTGAACAAAAAGATAAATATTTTAAATATTTAAACGGAATAAAAAATATATCAACTAGAGAAGAACAAGGGTCTGAAATTGTTGCAAATATTATTGGAAGAGATGTGCCTACATTATTAGATCCAACGTTAGTTCACAAACAGAAGTTTTGGGATAACTATATTAAAGAAACGAATTTTAAAATTCCACAAAAGTATTGTTTTTGTTATTGTTTGGGAAGTAATGAAGAAAATAGTAAAATCAAAGAATTATGTGATTTATTTGATTTACAAGTAATTAATATGATGACAGATAAAAAATATTATTCACTTGGACCAGGAGAATTTTTATATTTGATAAAAAATGCAGAATTAGTTATCACAGATTCATATCATGGTACTATATTTTCTTATATTTTTAAAGTGCCATTTATAAATTTTAAAAGAAAAGGTACGAGTATTGATATGAATAGTAGATTTAACACATTGTATAAGAAGATGGGAATAAAACCTAGATACTTATATCAAATTAAGGAAGAAGAAATTTTTAAAATTGATTTTGACTTAATAGATAAAAATATTGAAAATGAAAAAAAACAAGTATTTAAATTTATTGAAAATATTGTTTTGAATTCAGATAAGAAGGAAGGAAAAATTGGTTAATGAATCAAAAAAAGGTAGGGGTAATTATTTCTTATGCAGGGCAAATGGTATATATCTTGACAGGTATTATATATACTCCGATTATGCTACGTCTGCTGGGACAAAGTGAATATGGATTATATCAATTAGTTTCATCGGTTGTATCATATCTTAGTTTACTGAGTTTAGGATTTGGTGCATCATATATGCGTTTTTATTCAAGAAAAAAGGCAAAGAATGATGATGATGGTGTGGCAAGAGTAAATGGAATGTTTTTGGTGATTTTTTGTGCTATTTCTATAATTTGTATTTTATGTGGAATTATTATGATAATTAATATTAAAAAAATTTTTGGAATGGGATTAACAAGTTCAGAATATAGTACAGCAAAAATATTAATGTCATTAATGATAATTAATCTTGCTCTTACATTTCCAAATAGCATTTTTAATAGTATTATCACTTCACAGGAAAAATTTTTATTTCAAAAAAGTTTAGCACTTTTACAGTATTTGTTAAATCCATTTCTTACATTACCATTATTGATTGCTGGGTATGGATCAATAGGCATAGTTGTTATTTCAACATTACTTACTATAGGTGTTCTAATAAGTAATATTTATTATTGTATGAAGAAAATACAAGCAAAATTTTCTTTTCAAAATTTAGAATTTTCTACATTAAAAGAAATGTGGGTGTTTACATTTTTTATATTTTTAAATCAAATTGTAGATCAAATAAACTGGAGTGTAGATAAATTTTTGTTAGGAAGATTAGTAGGTACGGTTTCAGTTGCTATATATGGTGTGGGTGCACAAATTAATACATTATATATACAATTTTCATCATCAGTTTCAAATGTTTTTATTCCAAAAGTTAATAGAATTGTAGCTGAGTCAGATGATGATAACGAATTGACCATTTTATTTACTCGCGTGGGAAGAATTCAATTTATTATTATGTCATTAATTCTTTCTGGTTTTGTATTTTTTGGACAGTCATTTATTGAATTTTGGACGGGAAAAGGTTATAGTGGTGCATATCCTATTGCGTTATTATTGATTATTCCTGTAACTGTTCCATTAATTCAGAATTTAGGAATAGAGATTCAACGTGCGAAAAATAAACATAAAGCAAGGTCAGTTGTATATTTTTTTGTTGCAATTGCTAATATATTTATAAGCATTCCATTGATTAGGATATTTGGTCCAGCAGGGGCAGCATTAGGTACAACTCTTTCATTGGTAGCTGGGAATGTTATATTTATGAATTGGTACTATCATTATAAATTAGGAATAAACATTAAGTATTTTTGGAAAAATATATTAAGTTTTTTACCAGCATTTATAGTACCAGTTATTGTTGGAATTATATTGATGAACATAGAATACAGAAATATTATAATTCTGGGAATTGGAATAATTCTATATACAATTATTTTTCTCTGTTCAATGTATTTGTTTGGTTTTAATGTAGAAGAAAAAGAGCTTATAAAGAAACCAATTAGGAAGGTATTTAATTGATGAAAGCGTATGCAGCATATTATGATGAAAATGAAATAAGAATAGGTTCTTCCTCAGGGGGAGTTTTTACGGCTATAGCAAGACAATTTAATATATGTTATGGAGTGGCAATGACAGAAGATTGCTATGGGTGTAAATTTGTGAGAGTAGAAGAAAATATTGAGCCTTTGCGTGGCAGTAAATATTTGCAGGCTAGTTTGGGAGATACATATAAACAAGTAAAAAAGGATTTGGATGGTGGTAAAAAAGTACTTTTTTCAGGAACGGGTTGTCAGATTAATGGACTTTCGATGTATTTAGGTAAAGAGTATAATAATCTTTTATTGTTAGATATTGTATGTCATGGAGTACCGTCACCTAAATTATGGAAAAAGTATGTACAATTTAGAGAAAAAAAATATGGAAAATTAAAAAAAATATATTTCAGGAGTAAAGAAGAAATTGACAAAAGTAAGAAAGAAGGAAACAAATTTTATATTTCTAAAGATAAAGATCCATTTATGAAATTATTTCTTGAAAATTATTGTCTTCGTCCAGCATGTTATGAATGTCAAGCAAAATTTTATAAAAAGTCAGACATATCTATAGCGGATTTTTGGGGAATTGAAAAAATAGAACCTGAAATGGATGATGGAATGGGTGTAAATTTGGTTATAACAAGAACAAGAAAAGGTCAAAAATTATTTGATTTAATAAAAGAAAATCTCAATTATAAAGAAGTCAGATATGAAGATGGTGTGAGATATAATTCTGCAGAGTATCAGTCGGCATTATATCCAACGCAAAGAAAAGATTTTTTTACAGATTTAAATAATATGGCGTTTACAAAAATTCTTAATAAATATATTTATGGACCTTTATGGAAGCGGATGGGAAGGAAGATTAAAAATATTGTTAGAATTCTTTTACCAAAAAGAAAAATAAAGAAAAGAAAAAATACAGATTATGGGATGTTGTTTGTTTTTAAAAAATAGTTCAAAAATATAAGTGAATTAGATTCCAATATATCTATTAAGAGGTTATTTGAAAAAAATGAAAGGTATAAAAATTATACGAAAAGGAAATATAAAGACGAAAGAACTATTAAGATTGATAATTGTATTATTAATATCAGTAATAGGAGTACCAGTTCTAATAAATATATTATTCAGCATTAATTCGCCAGTATGGTGGTTACGAGCTAATTGGAGTTGTGGGGATTTATTAGCATTTTATGGTACTATATTAACAGGCTTTATAACAATTTTAGGAGTGTTTCTTACGATTAGATATTATAAAGAGCAAAGTATAGGTGAATTAGAAAAAGATGTTATGCCATTTATAGCGTTGACAGTTCTTCAAATAGAGCATTCATTTGATTTTGAAAGGTTAGGAAAGGAAGAGATAAAAGACTCAAAAATACGAAAGGTAAAAGCAACGACATATCGAGAATATGAATTACAAAAAATATATTTTATTATAACTAATGAAGGTATAAAATGGCAAAAAAAATTAACAGAAGAACAGGAAGAATTATTAAGACACTGTGGCGCATATAATGCAGATAAAAATAATTTAAAATTACGAATAAAAAAATTAGTTTCAATCCCCGTTGTTTTGGAAAATGTGGGGAAAGGTGCTGCTATAAAGTTTGGTATTGGATTGCATGATGAGGAAACAAGCTACAATGAAGGAAAATATAGTATGCCTGTTCATATGAAAATAGGAAATAAATTTTATGTTAATTTTTATTTTCCTGAAGTGGATAAAATTGACAAAGGAAAGAAATACATATTCCGGTTAGATTATGAAAATATTTACGGTCAAAGGTATATTCAAGAATACAACATTAAAATAGATGATAACAATAACGTAGAATTTAAATTAGGCGGAGATATATATAAAATTACAGAATAAGAAATAACTTATAAAAATATACAGAGAGGTCCCGTAGATATTAAAAATCGGTTTTAAGTGAATTGTCGTATTGAAAAAGATACGAAAAAATTTGTTTATTTTTTGTAAAATAGAGGCTTTTCTGAATAAAAGTAGGTAAGGAAGAATCATGGAAAAGAAAATACCAGTATTATACAATAGAAAAGAAGAATGTTGTGGATGTACAGCATGCTATGCGATTTGTCCTAAATGTGCAATTAGCATGGAAGAAGATAAGGAAGGTTTTGAATATCCATTAATTGATGAAAATAAATGTGTTGGATGTTTTCAATGTATTAAGGTGTGTCCATTGAGACAGGTCTCGTTAAGATCCAGGAATAACTTAAGTTCCCAGGGACAATGTGGTCAACCAAGCGTCAACTTAAGAAGCATTGAAAAGTTCTATAAAAAATATTGATTTTATCATGAAAAAATACAAGAGAAACCCTGAAAAAAGGCGCACTTTAATAAGCTTTCCAATGAAAGCTTCAGACTGTAGACAAACTAGGTGCTGGGATCATCCCAGCACCATTTTTTCCTTTAAAGTTAAATTGCATCCAAAAATTTCTTAGAAATCTTCGCTTTTGTCCATTTAGCAATCCGTTCTTACCCAGAATTCTTGCCAGTTTTTTTAGATTCATACATGCAAAAGTAAGCCCGGCTTTCATTTCCATCCGTGCTTTGAATAATCTTGGACTGATTGAGCCACCTGTCCGACATGGTTGATTCTTCCGTAATTGTCCGTTTTAATCCTTTTAGTAAACGGTAAATCAGTGTTCTCTACAAAATCCTAAAGTAATCTGAGATAATTAACTCAAGATTTTAAACAGGGGTCAAAAATGTTAAGCCTTAACTTTTTTGACTTGTAAAAAAGTTTGAGTCTTAACATTCTTGATTTTTTTAGGAGGCGATATAGTTTATGTCAAAAACAACTTTAGTCACGCAACAGGTTCAATTGCAGGAATGGTTTCATATGATGCAGGAATCCAAAGGACGACCTCAACAGATCCCTCTGGATGAATGGTGTAAAGAGAATTATGGGATTTCTGCAGCTGGATATTATTACAGAGTCAGAAAGGTAAAAGAAGCTTATCTTGATCAAGTATCTGAAGAAAAACTTCAGGAAAATCTAGCAATCGTACCCAAAGAACTGTTTCATGAAGATCAGGGTGTACAAAAAAATCCATCAAAACTTCAAACCACAGATTCTTTCCTTGATATCTTTCAGGATGATCTTCGCATTCGTATCTATGAAAATACGGACGAACAACTTCTTTTCCGTGTGCTGAGGAACCTGAAAAATGCTGAATGATGCAAAAGATCTTCAAGCTGTTTATATTGTGTGTGGTTATACAGATCTAAGAAAAGGAATCGATTCTCTTTCAAACATCATTTCTCAAACCTATGGGATGGATCCTTTTCAGCCTGGAACTCTGTTTATGTTCTGTGGACGTAAAACAGACCGGATCAAGGCACTTATATGGGAAGGCTTGAGTAGGAAAAACATGAGAAGTTAGCATTTTATTTAACGCAATTATCATTGAAGCTGATTGTAATGGCTTGTACCGGAATAACGGATCTGGTGTTAGAATATAACTCGTACTTGTTGAGAATGAAAAAATATATTATACTAAACATATTATTAGAAATCTAGGAGATAATATGTCTAAGACAGAGTATAAATCTACAAATCAATTAATGCGACATTTACGAGATAATGGAATTGATATTTCTGGAAAATTGCAAAAACAGCAGTTGATTAATACAGGATATTTTCATGGATATAAGGGATATAGATTTTTTGGCGAATCATATAACAAGATTCCGTTCATTTCATATAAAGAAATAAATGCAACGATTCAGTATGATACCAAATTAAAATCATTATTATATGGGAAAATGATGTTTATAGAAACAGCATTTAAAAATATTGCATTGAATACTATTATGGAAGAAATAGGTTCCAGTAGTATTTATGATATGTATGATAAAGTGGTAAGTAGTTATAAAAATTCAGAAGAATTATCAGAGGATATCAAAAAGAAATTACAGGCCAATAAATTAAATTTGCAAGGATCTATTCAAAATTCTATTGCAGCAGCTTATCGAAGAGATAATCCCAAAATAACTCATTTTTACAATACAGTGAATTATAATGAAGTACCTATATGGGCTGTTTTTGAAATATTGACAATGGGTGATTTTGGACATCTTTTATCTTGTTTGACAAAAGATATGAGGAAAAAAATATCAAGAAAGATAGGAATTAATTTATCCTGTGATACAAATTGTACATTAGTTTATAAGTATGTATATGCATTAAAAGATTTAAGAAATGCAATTGCACATAATGATGTTGTATATGATACCCGATTTAGAAAGATGGATCCGTCACGGCCAATGAAACAATGTTTGATTTTGGAAATGGGATTACCATACATAAATTTTAAAACTATTGGAGATTATATTATTTTAGTATGTTATTGTTTGAAACTTTTAAAAGTAACCAAAACAGAGATTAAGTTATTTGTAAGAGAGTTTGAAAAAATAACAAAAGAATATGAAAAAATGGTTAATGCTGAAGTGACCTCAGTAACTATTCATTCTGATTTGAATTTGCGAATGGAAATATTGAAAAAAACGATATAGAAGAGAGTAATTAAAAGATCAAAAAAATTCTCTTGAATATTTTGATTGGATATAGTATACTATTATTAGTAATTGGGGTATGTGTTTGCGGACGCATACTTGGAGGAGTCGGAGAAATCTGGCTCCTCTTTTTAAATTCAGGTAAGCTGGAGAATGATGAAGATAGGTGATGTTAGAACACCAAACGGCATTTGGACGTTCCGGATTATGATGTCCTTAAGGTCTCAGGAACTTTAAGAAATTAGTCTAAAAAATAAATTGCAACATTAAACACATTTGTTAAAAATATTCCAAACAAAATACGCATTTAACACATAGAACAGGAGAAGACACAAGAATGAAGACTATCATAGGAAAAATCACAATAGACATTCTAACATCGATCTATCAACCGTTTTGGTTTGCAATTTTGTTATCAATAATGACAATGTTCTTTTATTTGTATGTAAAATGTCCAGAAGGAGCAGGCAAGGGATGGAAAGCAGCTATCCGGACATGGATCGATCATTTTAAAAGAGATAGAGAATTTCGTAAAAAATATATATTGTTTTTCTATATTACCATGGTATTATTTAAGACATTGATCAACCGAGATATGTGGATGAATCCATTATGTGATGTGTGGGGAGTATGGGGAATATACAGATATAATACAGTGACAGGCCAGCGCATTTTAACATCAGAGTGTATAGAAAATTTTTTCCTGCTTATGCCGTATATAGTATTAATGTTTTGGAATTTTGAAGAAAAAATATTTGGTAAGAAAGTGTATATAGGGAAAATCATATTAAAAAGTATCCAAATAGCGTTTCTGTCATCTCTGACAATTGAGCTGTTGCAGTTGTTTTTAAGATTAGGAACATTTCAAATATCAGATTTATTTTTTAATACAATTGGCGGGTTAGCAGGAGGAATTATTTATTTTCTAGTGAATGCCGTGGCAGAACGGATTAGACAAATCAGAAATTAAATACGACCAAACACAAACACTCCATTCAGAAATTGGTACTACAAATTGCACAAAAACAATAACAAAGACAGATTTATTACTGAAAATTTTGCTAACACCAGAGGGAAAATGCAAATGAAATGTTGTAATTTCCTAGAAAATAATGCTGCATATTGATTCTCTGAAATTAATTTGATAAAATATAAAGCATAAATACAGGATACATAATACAACACAATATAAAGAGGAGAATAACAATGCATTTATTAGGAACGATTGCAATGATCTTAGTGTTAAGTTTAATGATCGCAGGGCTTTTAAAATTAAATTACAAGGATTTATGGGTATCAGAAGATAAGACATCCAGAGAGCCAGAGGCAAGAAGATTAAGAAGTTGTTAAGTATAAGACCAATGAGATAAAAGAGCAGGCACGAAACAGAGTACCTGCTCTTTTTGAGCTTACAATAAGAAAGAACTGCTGATTCCGCCATCTACAACAAGGTCGATTCCACTAATGAATCGTGCGGCATCAGAGCAAAGGAAAGCAGCTGCCATTCCAAGGTCTTTTTCTTTTGCGAAACCACGAAGAGGTGTGCGGTTTTGAATTTCTTCTAATCGTTCTGGTGTTTTTAAGTTTGTTTTTGCGAGCATATCTGTGTATACGAATCCAGGATTTAAGCTGTTGACACGGATGCCATATGGACCAAGATCGCGGGAAAGGCTTCTTGTAAGACCTTTGACACCGCTTTTACATAAAGTATAGGCCTGAATATCATGCATTCCGAGGATTGAAGCAAGGGAAGAGATGAAGAGAATGCAGCCGGATTTTCGTTTCTTCATATTCGCAGCAACAGCCTGTGAGAATAAAAATGGTGCTTTAGCCTGAGTGGCGATGATGGTATCTAATTCTTCTTCGGTAAAGTCAAAATAATCTTTTTTGTTATTGATCCCAGCATTGTTAACCAGAATGTCGATAGGTGTAGTTTCTTCGATTTTGGAAATGAGTTCGTCATAGTGTGCGGTATCTGTGACGTCGAATACGTAATAAGAACAATGTTCCCCGAGCTTGTTGGCGGCTTCTTTTAACTTTCCTTCTCGACGTCCAAGAATAATAACGTTAGCATCCGCATCCAGAAGTTCGCTTGCAATGGCGAACCCAATCCCGGTAGCTCCTCCAGTGACGATGGCAGTTTTCCCTTTTAAGGAGATTTCTTTTTTCATAATGCTTTCCTTTCGTGAAAATGTTAAAAAACAACAAAAAATATTTAAAATAAAGAAAAAATCTTTATAACAAAGATTATAATACAAATAACAAAAATGTCCATATGAAAATACAATAAAATAAGGAAGTATTTAAGGAAAGGATAGCCAGAATCTATTGACATTATAGAGAATAATATTTATAATAAAAAGTATATGTGAAGACAAATATATAGAACGTTTTACACAGGATATAACAGGTATACAGGTAACAAAACAGGTCAGATGACTGAAGGGGAGATTTATGGATACTACATTAATAATTATGGCAGCCGGAATCGGATCAAGATACGGTGCAGGAATCAAACAGCTTGCGAAGATGGGACCGAATGGTGAGATCATTATGGATTATTCAATTCGTGATGCGAAAGAAGCTGGATTTAATAAGGTTGTATTTATTATCCGTAAGGACATCTTTGAAGAATTTGAAGAGATAATTGGCAGCCGAATTAAAGATCAGATTGATGTAGAATATGTATTTCAGGAATTAGATGACCTTCCAGAAGGATTTGAAGTACCAGAAGGACGTACAAAGCCTTGGGGAACAGGACAGGCTGTTCTTTGCTGCAAGGATATCGTCAAGGAACCATTTGTGATCATCAACGCAGATGATTACTATGGAAAGGAAGCTTTTGTGAAGCTTCATGATTTCTTAGTATCTGGAGAAGATCTTGGAAGAGAATTCACAATGGGAATGGCAGGATTTATCCTGAAGAATACATTAAGTGACAATGGAACTGTCACACGAGGAGTTAGTGTTGTAGATGAGAATGGATTATTAAGCCAGGTTCATGAGACAACAGGAATTATGATGGGGGAAGATGGTAAGATCAAGTGTGATCTTCCAGATGTTCAGGAATGGATCAGTCCAGAGGATAAGGTTTCTATGAATATGTGGGCTGCATATCCAGAATTTTTAGAGTTCCTTGCAGAAGACTTCAAGACTTTCTTAAGTGAAGTAGAAGAAGGAGATCTGAAGAAAGAATATTTATTACCAAACATCGTAGACAAATTATTGAAAGAAGGACGTGCAAACGTCAAAGTATTAGAGACACAGGATCGATGGTTCGGTGTAACTTATCAGGAAGATAAGGAAGCTGTACAGAAAGCATTTGCCGGATTGATCAAAGAAGGTGTCTACCCAGCGAATTTATGGGGCTAAGATATATGGCATAATTTAGGGGCAGTCAGTGTTGAACTGGCTGCCTGTTTTATTTCAGAGGAAGTTTTGGTGAGGTCCGCTTTGGAATAGAATAAGGAGGATCAAAATGAAATATAGCAAAACAATTGCGGGAATTACGATAGAGATTTGTGAAAAAGCAATAGGAGAAGATCTTGTTTTAACTCTAAGCGGTGGTGAGAAACCGCATATTGGCTGTGTTGTTCAGGCAGTTCCACGCCCTTCGTTGAGTGGTGACGGAACGATCAGTGTCACTTCATCTGTGATCAACCTGACAGGTCACAAAGACGAATTTCTATGCCGCAGACTGGCTGAGAATCGATGCAGGGAAACAGGAAAAGTAGTGGTATGCACAGGCGGGGTGCACATGGATCATATAACGGGAGAACAGATCGAAGAATTATTAAAGAATATCAATCGTATGATGACAGAATAAGATCATAGAAGATGATCAGAAAGCAGGTGATTTTTTGAAATTTATTCATATTGCGGATGTTCATTGGGGAGCCAGACCAGAGAGAGAGCAGACATTTGGAAGGATCAGAGAACAAGAGATCAAAGAGACATTTCAAAGAGTCATTGATCATGCGAATAAGCAACAGGTAGATCTGTTATTGATCGCAGGGGATCTGTTTGATCAGCCGCCAACGCAGCAGGAGCTGAGAGAAGTGGATTATCTGTTGTCTAGACTGAATCATACAAGAACGGTTTTGATCGCAGGGAATCACGATCATCTGGAACCGCATGATGCATTTTCCCAGTATAAATGGAATTCGGAAGTTTATCTTCTGGATGGAAAACAAAGAGATCATATTTCTTTTGAAGATCTTGAAACGACCATTTATGGCTTTAGTTATTGGAAGAATCAGATCACGAAACCATTGTATGATCACATGAAACCAGATGAGAGCGAAGGCAGTGATTTTTCAATCCTGCTGGCACATGGAGGGGATGAAAGTCATATCCCGATTCAGAGAGAAGCGTTAAAATGGTCTGGATTCGACTATATCGCTCTTGGACATATCCATAAACCAGAGATCATTTTCGAAGATCTGATGGCATATGCAGGATCGCTGGAACCATTGGATCACACAGAGACGGGATATCATGGGCTGATCGAAGGGGAGATTAGCGAAGAAAAGAAACAAATAACCTTCGTTCCCTTTGCAAAGAGAATGTATACACAAGTGGAAGTCATGATATCCGATGAGATGTCAGCGTTAGAGATCATAGATCGGGTGGAAACAGAACTTTCATATCGTGGAAGAGAGAATATATATGAAATTATACTGACAGGAAGTATTGATCCACAGATCCATCTGGACTTTTATGAGATCACGAGCCAATATATGGTCACAGATATCATTTATGAAACGAAGAATCAATGGGAATACGAACAGCTATCAGAGGAAGATGATTTTATCATCCAGAAGGTTGCAGATATTTTAAAAGATGAACCAGAGGCTTTGCGTTATGCGATGGAAGCTTTAACATATGCCAGGGAGAAGTAAAAGATGAAGATTGAGGAGATCAATATTGATGGATTTGGAAAATTTCATAAATATCATTGCCAGACATCTGGGAAGTTAGAAGTTTTCTATGGCAAGAATGAATCTGGCAAGACAACACTTCGTAAGTTTATGATCGCAATGCTGTTTGGGCTGGAGAAATCAAGAGGACTTGCTGCAAGATATGATGATTTCACCAGATATCAGCCAGTAAATGGCGGCATTTACGGTGGCTCCATGGTCTTTGAAAAGGACGGGATCAGATATAAGATCATGCGAAACTTCGCACAAGGGCAGACAGAGTATCGCATATTTGATGCGGATACGATGGAGGAACTTAAGGGGAAGGAATACTTATTCGAATCCGATCAACAGGCATTTGAGAATACGGTTTCGATGACACAGGCAGAGATTCGTACAGGCAGAGAGATGAAGGAAGTTTTGCAAAATTCCATGGCGAATCTGCGAAGCAGCAAGGATGCCGCGATCGACCTTCGAAAAGCGGTCGATCATTTGAAAGCCAGACGAAGACAAATGCGAAAAGATCCTGTGTTTGCACAGATTGACAATTTGCGAAGACAGCAGGGGTCATGGCAGTATGATGCACAAACGTTGAATGAATATGAACAGGAAGAGAGAGAGATTCGGAAACGTTTAAGACAAAAGAGAAAGTTGACGCTGCTTCAGAAGATTTTGCTGTGGTTTCGAAAGTTATTTGGTGGGGAAGATGAAGAACGAATTCGCAAAATAGAACTAAGACATCGCTTAGAGATCATAGAGATCGAGAAAGCACAGCTTATGCAGCAAAAGGAAGAGGCAGATAAGAAAAAGCAGGAATACGAGATTTTGCTGGGGCAGAAAAGGAAGAAAGAACTTGAAATTCACGAGATAGAACTTGCAATGAAAGCGATCAAGGAAGCTGCAAGCCAGGTACAAAAGACTTTTGGACAGGAACTAAATGAGAAGATCTCAGAGATTTTTTGTGATATGACGAATGGAAAATATACGCAGGCAGTCATGGATGAGAATCTTTCGATGATGGTTTATGATGGATTTGATCATGTCGATATGAAGTATTTAAGCAATGCCACGGTAGAACAATTATACTTTGCGCTGCGTCTTGCATCGGCCGATCTTTTATATGAAAATGATGCATTTCCGTTGTTTTTAGATGATGTGTTCGGTAATTATGATGACGAAAGACTGGCACAGACGATGCAGTATTTAAGTTACCATACAGACCGTCAGATCTTTTTATTTACGGGCAGGAAAGAAATACTTCGTTTATTGGATGAGAAAGAAATTTTATATCATCTTATTTCTTTATAGCTTTTTCTGTGCTAAGATAATGAGAGATAAAGTAACAAAGGAGATCAAAATATATGGCAAAGAAGATGACCATGGCAGACATCGCGAATTTATCAGGAGTTGGAAAAAGCACGGTATCACGCTATTTTAACGGGGGATATGTAAAGGATGAGACGAGAGCGAAGATTCAGAAGGTCATTGAAGAATACAACTATACACCGAATGCATTTGCAAGATTGAATGCGAAACAAAGCAACGTGATCGGTGTAGTTGTGCCGACATTAAATTCTAAGATCACAAGCCGTGTGATCACAAGTATCGATCGGTATTTAAGAGAAAAGGGGTATACAACCCTTATTCAGAACTCAGACCACGATATTGATCAGGAATTACAGAACATCCAGCGCCTGATCCAGTTAAATGTGGATGGGATCTTGATCAGTTCCATAGCGATCACAAAGGACCACAAAGAGCTGTTAAAGAAAGCGGGAATTCCAGTGGTTGTTTTAACACAGGATTATGAAGATGGAATTTCCATTATTTATGATGATTATCATGCAGGGAAAACGATCGGAGAGTATATCGGGAAGAAAGGACATCAAAAGGTTGGATATATTGGTGTCTATGAGACAGACCAGGCAGTTGGGATCGAGCGTAGAAATGGTGTGTTAGATGGATTGAAAGAATATGGGATCACACCGGTGACAGGGAAGAGTGATTATAGTTTTATTGGTGGACAGACGGTTACAAGAGAATTACTTGAGAGGGAATCAGATTTAGATGCGATCATCTGTGCAACAGATCGACTTGCGTTTGGTGCATATAAGATTTTACACGAACATAAGAAGAGGATTCCAGAAGAAGTGTCTGTGGCAGCGTTTGGAGGATATGATGAAAGTACCCTCTTGACGCCAGAGCTTACAACGCTAAAGTTTGATTCCTATGGAATGGGATACCTTGGAGCGGAAACGATCCTTAAGATGATCACAGGAGAACCAGTATCCAAGAAACAGATTGTGGGATATGAATTTATTGAAGGCGGAAGTGTCAGATCATAAATTCTTCATATGTGCTTATAATATCGCCCTCCTTCCGTATTATTCGGAACGGAGGGCTTTGCCGTTTACATGTTGCTTTGTTAAGTCGTCTCACATAAAACACAAATAAAAGTAATAAAATAAAAAAATGTGGTATCGATTCCATAAATCCTATTGACAAATAGAAGAGAAAGTTATAAGATACAGATATGGAACCGATACCATAATAAGTTTCACAATAAAAAAGGAGAGAAGATATGGATTACGCAAAAATCGCCAGCCAGGTCATCGAGCATGTTGGTGGCAAACAAAACATTAAGTCAGTTCAGCATTGTGCAACAAGACTTCGTTTACAGTTAAAAGACAACGATCTTCGCAATGAAGATGCAGTCAGCGACATTGAAGGAGTTAAGGGAGTGTTCTTAACACAGTCACAGTTCCAGATTATTTTCGGATCAGGACTTGTAAACTTAGTGTGCGACGAAGTACAGAGGCAGTTAGGAATCTCAGTCGATACACCAGTAGATGTTGAGAAAGAAGAGAAGAAAGGAAATGTTCTTCAGAGATTAGTAAAGTTATTAAGTGATATTTTCGTACCGATCATTCCAGCCATCGTAGCAGGTGGTCTGTTAATGGGAGTGAACAATATCCTGACAGCAGCGATGTTTAGTGGCAAGTCCGTCATTGATCTGTACCCACAGTTTAAGGGTCTGGCAACAGCGATCAACATGTTTGCAAGTGCTCCATTTGCATTTTTGCCAGTATTGATCGGATTTAGCGCAACGAAGAAGTTTGGCGGGAATCCATATCTTGGAGCAGCCATGGGTATGATCATGGTTCATCCAGATCTGTTAAGTGCATACAGCATTGGTATCGCCAAAGCGCCAGTATGGGATATCTTTGGATTTAAGATCCAGGCGATCGGATATCAGGGAACTGTACTTCCAGTATTAGCAGTTGCATTTATTTTAGCAACGATCGAGAAGAAGTTACATAAAGTAACACCAACATGGTTAGATAACCTGACAACACCATTGATCTCTATCATGGTAACATCATTTTTAACATTCATCTGCGTAGGACCAGTGTTAAGAGAAGCAGGTAACTTATTAGCAGATGGAATCACATGGGTATATAACACACTTGGATTTGTCGGTGGAGGATTATTCGGACTTGCATATGCACCGATTTGTCTAACAGGAATGCATCACAGCTTTATCGCGATCGAGACACAGCTGATCGCAGCCAAAGCAACAACAGGTGGAAGTTTTATCTTCACAACAGCAAGTATGAACAACGTAGCACAGGGAGCAGCCGTATTAGCAGTTTTATTCTTAACAAAGAATGAGAAGATGAAATCAATCTGTTCTGCATCAGGTGTTTCTGCATTACTTGGAATCACAGAACCAGCAATGTTCGGTGTAACACTGAAATTAAAATATCCATTCTACGCTGCCATCATCGGTTCAGCCGTAGGTAATGCATATTGTGCAGCAACAGGAGTTTTGGCACAGGCATTAGGAGCAGCAGGACTTCCGGGATTCCTGTCCATGCTTCCAAAAGATTACTTAAACTTCGTGATCGGACTGCTCTTATCCATGGGAGTATCCGCAGTTTTAACTGCAGTCTTCTGGAAGAAGTTTAACGTCGAAGGAGAAGATCACAAAGCAGAGACTCCGGTTAAAGAAGAAGTAAAAGAAATCGAAGTACAGGAACCAGCAGATACAACAGAAGAAACAAATGAATTATATGCACCAATGAAAGGTGAAGTTTTAGATGTAGCAAAGTCTGCAGACCCAGCATTTGCAAGTAAGGCAATGGGAGAAGGTGTAGCGATCAACCCAAGCGAAGGCATCGTATATGCACCAGCCGATGGAACAATCAGTCTGATCTTCCCTACAAAACATGCAATGGGGATCACATTAAACTCAGGAGTAGAACTTCTGATCCATGCAGGAATCGATACAGTTAAGATGAATGGCGAAGGTTTTGAGACTTTCGTAGAAACAGGAGCCAAAGTAAAGAAAGGTGATAAATTATTATCTTTTGACATGGATCTTGTGAAAGAAAAAGGATACAAGACACAGACGATATTCTTAGTTGCAGATGCGAAAGGAAAAGAAGTCGAAGTGGTTGAAGCAGCGGATGCAGATAATAATACGAAGATCATGAATTTAAAATAATCATTATTCGAAGAAGGAAAGGAAACCAGGGCAGATGTTTGAAAAATACAAGAAAGTCTATAAGGCGGATTATGAAAAATGGTATAAAGAAAATGAAGCTTATAGAGAACGTGTGGCAGCAGATCAAGACCGATTAAAATTTCATTTAATGCCAAAGACAGGATGGTTAAATGATCCAAATGGTTTATGCCAGTTTAATGGGACATACCATATTTACTACCAGTACACTCCATTTGAACCAACTGGTGAGTTAAAGACATGGGGACATTATACGACAAAAGATTTTATTCATTATGAAGATTTTGGACCAGTCGTATTCCCAGATGAAGACATTGATGCCCATGGTGTCTATTCCGGCTCTGCATTTATTGAAGATGATACGATCCACTATTTCTACACAGGAAATTTAAAATATTTTGACAGAGATGATTATGACTATATCAACAGTGGACGTGGAAGTAATACGATCACATTTACAAGTAAAGACGGATATGAGTTTACCAAAAAGGAATTGTTAATGACAACCGACGATTATCCGGCTGACATGAGCAACCATGTGCGTGATCCAAAAATCTTTAAGAAAAATGAGAAATATTACATGGTTCTTGGAGCAAGGGATGTCGAAGGTGTGGGTATGATCCTTCTATATGAATCTACAGATCTTAAGAACTGGACATACAAGAATCGTATCACAACTCCACAGAAGTTTGGTTATATGTGGGAATGTCCGGATCTGTTTGAGATGGACGGACAGTTATACATCATCTGCTGCCCACAGGGAGTAGAAACACAAGGCATTGATTACGAAAATGTTCATCAGGTCACAGCAATGAAATTAGACTATGATTTTGATACCGATGAATATGAGATCACAGATATCAAACTTTTTGACCGTGGGTTTGATTTCTATGCCCCACAAACTTTTGAGGATGAAAGTGGAAGAAGGATTCTGATCGGATGGATGGGAATCCCAGACGCAGACTATACGAATCCAACCGAAGAAGCTGGATGGCAGCATGCACTGACGATCCCAAGAGAATTATCCGTAAGAGATGGAAAACTGATTCAGGAACCAATCGAAGAATTAAAACAACTTCGAAGCGAGGACAAAGCAGTTTGTACATTTTGTTATGGACAGACGATCATCATGCAAAATGCAATCTATGAAGCTGTTGTAGATTTTAAACGATGCAGAGAAATGGTAATGACACTGCGCGAAGGAATCACTCTTTCCTATAAAGACAATATCCTGACCTTAAATCTTGGAGTCTATGGAAGTGGAAGATCAACAAGAAAAGTCAGATTAGAAAAATTAGAGCATCTTCAGATTTTTGCGGATACTTCATCCTTAGAAATCTTTGTGAATCATGGAGAAGAAGTTTTTACAACAAGAATCTACAATCATTATGGAAGACTACTGATTAATGGAGAATGTTCTGGTATAATGACTGTATATCCATTAAAATCATTTGAAATCGAAGGAGGAAGACATGAAGAATAAATTATGTGGGATCGGAGAAGCACTGATCGATTTTATTCCAGAAGTTAAGGGACAGAGACTAAAAGATGTACCTTCATTTAAAAGAGTTGCGGGAGGAGCACCTGCCAATGTAGTCGGGGCAGTTACGAAGCTTGGTATTCCATCCAAATTTTTAACAAAGCTTGGAGATGATCCATTTGGAGATTATATCGTGGAAGTATTAGATGAAGCAGGAATCGACACTTCTAATATTGCAAGAGACAAAGAAGGGGAAACAGCCTTAGCATTTGTATCCCTTGCCTCTGACGGAAATCGTGATTTCAAATTTTATAGAAAAAACAGTGCAGATTTACGCTACAGTGTAGAAGATATCCCGGCAGATATCTTAAACGATTGTGGAATGATTCATTTTTGCAGTGTAGACCTTGTGGAATCTCCAATGAAAGAAGCTCACAAGAAACTGATCGATATGGCGATTGCGCAGAATGTGAAAGTATCTTTTGATCCAAACTTAAGATTTTCATTATGGGACGATCTTGATCAATTAAAAGAGACAGTCAATGATTTCTTAAAATACGCAGATATCATCAAGATTTCTGACGAAGAACTGGAATTTATCACAGGACATACAGATATCAAAGATGCTCTGGACGGTTTATTTGCTGATCGTGCAAAATACGTTATCTACACAAAAGGAGCTGACGGAGCAGAAGTGTATACGAGAAATGGAATGGTAGAAGCTTCTGGATATAAGATCGATGTCCGAGATACGACAGGTGCTGGAGATTCGTTTATCGGAGCATTCCTATACTGTCTGTTAAATGATGAAGTAGAAGATTTGGAGTCCGTAAGTGATGACACATTAAGAAACTACCTTGATTTTGCCAATGCTTATGCAGCGAACACAACAACAAAAGAAGGTGCATTAGCAGCCATGGCAGATCGAGCTGAGATGGATGAATGGATGAAGACATTAAAGAAATAAATCCTTATATATCATAGAAGAAAGAAGAGCTGAATGTAGTATTTGGCTCTTTTTTTCTCCTTTTGTGGAAAGTAAAAATGCTTGACGAAGAATTGTTGAAATGTTACAATTTGAAACATAATTATCGTGCAAAATATTTACAAAATAAACAAAAAAGGAGAAACGAAATGAGATTTGTTGTGATTTTAAAACAAATTCCAGATGATTCGATCAAAGATGAATATCAGGATGTGGATCAGTTAAATGACAGTGATAAGAACGTAATAAAAGAAGCACTGGATTTAAGAGATCGCTATGGTGGAACTGTAGACGTGATCGGATTTGGACCATTATCTGCAGAAGATGTTATGAAAGAGACACTTACTTATGGAATTGATGATGCCTTCCTGATCAGTGATCCCCAATTCGCAGATATGGATGTATCACAGGTAGCCAAGATCGTCGCAGCGATGATCAAAAAGCTTGGTCTATATGATCTGCTCTTATGCGGACGGCAGGCAATTGATGGAGACAGTGCCCATATGGCTTCTATGACCTCTTGTGCGTTGGAGATCCCATTGATCGCGTATTCTGACGAGATCACAGAGATGAAAGATGGAAGTGTTTTCGCAACATGTATGGGTGATCAAATGGCATATAAGGTAGAAGCAAAAACTCCAGCAATGATACTTTCTATCAGAGAGAAGAACAAGAACCGTTTTCCATCCGTACCAGATATCATGAAAACATATGATGGAACATATAAGACAAAGATATTGACGAATGAAGACCTGAATCTTTCTGTGACCAAGAGAAAAGTAACGCAACTTAGAAAATATGAAGTCAAAAGCAGCAAACAGCAAAAACTTGTTATGATCGGTGGAAAAGATGAAGAAGAAAAGGCGGCACAGATTCTTCAGTTGTTAAAGCAAAAGAGCGTGATCTAGGAGGGTTTGGATATGAATTTAGGGAAAAAAGAAGGAATCGTTGTTGTTGGAGAGATTCAAAAGAGAGAGATCATGCCGTTGACCTTGGAATTGATCGGGGCAGCAGGAAAACTTTCGAAGGAGAGAAATCTTTCATTGTCAGTTATTCTATCAGGATGTGGGATCAAAGAAGAGGCAAAGAAGCTTTACAATTACGGAGTTGATGAAATCCTTTGTATCGAAGATGAAAAATTAATAGAAGGACATATGCAGCTGCATCATGATGCGGTCATAGAAGTTTTAAAAGAAAAGGATCCGAAAGTGATTCTGATCGGAGGAACGGCATCAGGAAGAGTCCTTGCAGGAAAGACAGCTTATGCATTTGATACAGAATTAGTCTGTGATGCATCGAAACTTACATACGATGAGAAACAGGAACAACTTATCATCACAAGACCGGCATTCGATGGAAAAAATATGGCAGACTTTTTGATCGATCCATCCTTGACAGCAGTGATCACGATCCGTACAGGAGTGATGGGAAAAGCAGAATACAAGGAAGACAAACAAGGTGAGATGTTATATGTGCATCCAGAATGTCTGAAGGAAGAACAACAAAATCTGATCTATCATGGAGCGGCAGGAAAAAGTGGAAAAGAAGTCCATCTGGATACAGCAAAGATCATAGTTTCCGGTGGCCGTGGGATGAAAGGAGAAGAAGGATTTGCGCTTCTTGAGAGACTTGCAGAGAAGATCGGAGGGGAAGTTGCGTGTACAAGACCGTGTGTAGATGCAGGATGGATGCTTCCAACACAGCAGGTAGGACAGTCAGGAATCTCCGTAAAACCGAAACTCTATCTTGCATTCGGTATTGCCGGGGCAATTCAGCATATGACAGGAATTGATGCAGATTGTATTATTTCAGTCAATAATAATCCTAGGGCTGCGATCTTTGCATACAGTGATTATGGTGTGGTTTCAGATGCAAAGAAATTACTGGAGAGTATGTTAAAACAGGTGGAAGAAGGGAAAGAATTCTTATAAAAATAGAAAAATATGCTGTGTATTCGATTTTGATACACAGCATAAAGTTTTTCAGAAGATGAGTTCCAGACTAGAGAATTTTGGTTGGTATTGAAAATGATCAGCCAGATAATCGTGAATTAACATTCTGAAAAAGTGGTTTTTCAAAGTTATAATTTGCCCGATTTACACGAAGATAGCCATGTTTCTTCCCGTATTTAAACTGTAGATAAATCTTTTTCTTAGAATAAATTAATTTCTTTAAAGTTACAGCTTTCCCTTTTGGTACACGAAAAGTAACTTTTTTGCTGCCAGCTTTTTTATAAAAAGTTACTTTTTTGGCAGTGATAAACTTATTTTTTGCAAAATATCTTGAATATTTATCTTTTCTGTTTTGTCCAAGTTCGCTTCGTACCGTTTTTGTAGAAGATGCAGTTCTAATGAATTTTTGCTTACTGTATTTAAAAGGCAGTGTCCAATTGATCCATCCGGTTTCCATAGGTTGTACACGATGTTTAACGGTAATCCCTTTTTTATTGGCAGTAACGATTTCTTCAGCGTAAGATGAGTGATCATTAAAAGATTTTACAACACGAAATTGGTTGGATTTTTTGTTATAAGTAAAGATTTCATTATAAGTAACGTAGTCATTTTCACCACGGCCAATAATCTGGATAAATGTATGTTGTTTGCTCATTTTTGCATATTTTACAGTGAGGTCATAACAGTCGTGATCACGGAGAGATATTTCTGTGGTCCTTTTTCCATTTAGATAGATCGTAAAACGGTTGATGTACCAGCCTTCTTGATCGGGTGTTGTACGGATGATCACAGAATCAGCATTTTCGTCTCCAGTGATGTCAACATTACCAGCATAAGTTCCAGAAGTTTTTGTTTGAGGTATGTTTTTAACAGAAGCTTTTACAAATGATGGTGTCATAATGCATAATGTAAAAGCAAAAAGAAAACAACCTAAAATCCTGTATACATTTCTTTTCATAAGAAAATCCCTCCTTCTTAAGTATATGAAAACTAATTGTTTCTAATTACATTTTAACACATTTCATTGTGGAAAATGCACAAAAATATTGTATATATAATAATTAAATTAAAGAATGTGACGAAATTAAAAAAAGTGCTTATACAAGACATAAAAAGTGTGTATAATAATGCATTGACAAGAAATAAGCAGGAAAGAACGCAGTGAAGATTGCACACAATAGAAAGTGGAGATCCGCAACGAGTTTGGTTGAGGGTCTCCACTATTTTTTTGCCTTATTTCTTGAAGAAAAGCAACAATTTATTACAACAAGAAGAGGAGAAAAGAAAATGCCACAGAATAAAAGAGAAAGCCTTATCTATACATTCATCATGTGTTTCATGATGGTATTTTGGATGAGCATATACAACGTATCATTACATATGGGAGGATTATCAATGGAATCCATCAAAGCCGGATGGTTAGGGTTCCCGATCGCATATATTTTTGCAATGTGCTGCGACTGGTTCTTTGTATCTAAGATCGCAAAAGGATTTGCATTTAAGTATCTTGTAAAACCAGACAGCTCTGTTTTAAGAAAAGTTATTTCAGTATCTTGCTGTATGGTTGTACCTATGGTGATCATTATGTCACTTTATGGAGCAGTCGAAGTTAGTATCGAGATGGGAAATTTCTCAAACTTACTGATGATGTGGATTACAAATATTCCAAAGAATTTTGTAATGGCACTTCCATATCAGTTGATCATTGCAGGACCTGTTGTGCGTTTTGTGTTTAGAGCTGCATTTCCGGAAGGAAAAGTTTTGGCATAATTTAAAAGTGTAGATACAAAAAATGCAAGGTAGTTTATGACCATATGAATACGTCGGCACTTAGCGATTAGATGATTGAACGATTATTCAAGAGCTTAGTACCGCTACGTAATTCATCTGAGCGAGAGCGGATCATAAACTACCTTGCATTTTTTGTATCTACACTTTTAAATTATGGCTGCTGTAGGGTGCTGGATGCCATTTTTGAAATTTATTTTCTTTTGTATGATTGCATTTAGATTTATTTAGTTTTGAAAAGTTTCAATAAATGGTTGACAAGTGAAATAAAATGATGTAATATAACGGCATAAACAACAGTAAATGAAAATAAATGAAAGCGAAGGTAAAGGAAATGGTTACAGTAGAACAGTTAGCAAACATGATAGATCATACAAATTTGAAAGCATTTGCAGATGATGCTGCATTTGAAAAGTTATGTGATGAGGCGAAGAAGTATAATTTTAAAATGGTGGCGATCAACCCCGCTCAGACGGTAAGATGTAAGAAAAAACTTGAGGGAAGTCCGGTTCATGTAGGGGCAGCGATTGGTTTTCCTTTAGGTCAGACAACTTTGGAATGTAAGATTTTTGAAACAAAAGATGCGATTGAAAAAGGGGCAGATGAAATCGATTATGTGATCAATGTGGCAGAGTTAAAGAATAAAAATTATGATTACATAAAAAAAGAAATGGAAGAAATCGTAAAGATCTGCAGAGAAGCTGGAAAAACTTCAAAAGTTATCTTTGAGAATTGCTATTTAACAGATGATGAAAAGAGAAAAGTTGCAGAAATTGCGAAAGAAGTTAAACCAGATTTTATTAAGACATCTACCGGATTTGGAACAGGTGGAGCTACAGTGGAAGATGTTAAATTAATGAAGTCTGTGGTAGGAGATGAAGTAAAAGTAAAAGCAGCAGGTGGAATCAGAGATTTAAAAACAGCATTGGCCATGATCGAGGCAGGGGCAGAGAGATTAGGAACAAGTGCAGGAGTAGCAATTGTTGAAGAATATAATAATCAAAAATAAAAAAGGAGATGGTTCTACATGAAGGATGAAGTAAAGGTTTGTCTGATTGGTTCGGGTCGTGCAGGTATGATACATGGGCATAATTTTGCAGGAAGTGTACCAGGAGGTAAGATCATCGCAGTTTGTGATCCTGTAGGTGATGTGGCAGAGAATGCAGCAAAAGAGTTGGGAATAGATCTTTTTTACAAAGAATATCTTAACGTTATGAAAAATGAAGATATTGATGCGGTGATTATAGCATGTCCTACAAAATTTCATAAAGAGATCACAGTAGCAGCTGCAAATGCAGGAAAACACATCTTTTGCGAGAAACCAATGGCAATGAATGAAGAAGAATGTGATGAGATGATTGAGGCTGCAGAGAAGAATCATGTAAAATTACAGATTGGTTTTATGAGAAGATTCGATGAGAGCTTTCAAGAGGCTAAGAAGATGATAGAGGTAGGTGAAATCGGAGAAGTTGTCTCAGTAAAATCTCATACTAGAGGACCAAGTAAACCAAAAGAATGGATGTATGATATTTCAATCAGTAATGGGCCACTTGGGGAAGTTTGCAGTCATGATATTGATACAGTTCGATGGTTTAGTGGAAGTGAAATTAGTAGTTTATATGCAATTGGTGGAAATTATAGAAATAAAGAAATCGCAGAAAAATACCCAGATTTTTATGATAATGTAATCATGAGTGTAGAATTCGAAAATGGAATGCAAGGTGTGGTAGAGGGAGCACAGTATGTGCAATATGGATATGATGCACGGGTTGAAATCCTTGGGACAGAAGGAGTGATCTGTCTTGGAGATGTTCATGAAAAGAAAGTATTAACTTGTACAAAGAACCATAATGTCAAACGACCAACCATGCATAGTTGGACATATTTATTTAAAGATGCCTATGTTGCGGAAGATACGGCATTTGTAAGAGCAATTCTTGATAATACAGAAGTAAAAGCAACAGGGCATGATGGGAAAATGGCAGTAAGGATTGTACGCATCGGAAATGAATCATTAAAGGAGAAGAAGATTAAAAAACTATAGGAGGAACGGCTATGGAAAATAATAATACAGGGTTTAGAGCTAAAATCCAAAAATTTGGTGGTGTTTTAAGTGGTATGGTCATGCCAAATATCGGAGCATTTATTACATGGGGATTGATCACTGCAATTTTTCTTCAGACAGGATGGCATCCGAATGCACATATTGCAAAATTGATTAGTCCAATGCTTTCTTACTTACTTCCAATTTTGATCGGATATACGGGAGGTAAGAATTTTTACGGAGATCGAGGCGGTGTTATTGGGGCAGCAGCGACCATGGGCGTGATCGTAGGAGCAGACATCCCTATGTTTATGGGAGCTATGATCATGGGACCGGTGGCAGCATTATGTATGAAACAGGTAGATAAGTTATTTGAAGGAAAGATTAAACCTGGATTTGAAATGATTGTAAATAACTTTTCTATGGGAATTCTTGGAATATTTCTTGTATTAGCTGCTTATTATGCAATCGGACCATTTGTTCAGGCAATTAATGTTGTATTGTCAGGTGGAGTGAGTTGGATCATTGCACATAAACTAATTCCATTTGCAAGTATTTTTATTGAACCAGCGAAAGTATTATTCTTAAATAATGCAATCAATCATGGAATTTTATCACCAATTGGAATTACACAGGCTGCCAAAGCTGGAAAATCAATTCTATTTATTTTAGAGCCAAACCCAGGACCAGGTGTTGGAGTATTATTAGCATATACATTCTTTGGAACAGGAACAGCAAAGAGAACAGCACCAGGAGTAGCGATCATTCATGCATTTGGTGGAATTCATGAACCATATTTTCCATTTATCTTAATGAAACCACAGATGATAATTGCATCAATTTGTGGAGCCGTATCAGGAAACTTTGTATTTGAATTTTTTAACTGTGGTTTAGTAGCTACAGCTTCTCCTGGAAGTTATTTCTCAGTGCTTGCAGTTGCACCAAAATCAGATTATCTTCCGATCATTGCAGGAATGTTATTGTCAACAGCAGTGTCATTTGCAGTTGGATCAATCATTTTGAAATTATCTAAAGGTGGAGATGATTATGATAATGCATTAGAAAAGAAAGATGCAATGAAAGCTGAAGGAAAACAAGAAGAAAAGAAAGAAACGATCATAGATTTATCTGGAAAAGTAATTAAAAAAGTATATGTGGCATGTGATGCAGGAATGGGATCTAGTGCTATGGGAGCATCTATTCTTAGAAAGAAAATGAAAGAAGCTGGATTTGATGATATTGAAGTAAAAAATGTATCAATTCCATCTTTACCAGAAGATGTAGACATTGTAGTTACACATAAATCTCTAACAGATCGTGCAATAGCTGTCAGACCAAATGCGATTCATTATTCTGTAGAAAATTTCCTTGAGGGAGAACAATACGATGCAATCATAAAAAAAATAAAAGAGACAAGATAGTAGTGATTTTGATTTAAAAGATATGTTCATGCATAAATTTGTAAGAGCATATCTTTTTTGAAAAAATATTTATTTCATAGAAGTTTTAGATAGAATATGTTAAAATTTGAATAAATAAATGAGTCAGATGAAGGAGGAAGTTGTCATACATGTTTGCAGAAGAAAGACAAGAAAAGATTTTAGAAATGCTTAAAGTTAATAAGCGTGTAAGCAATACAGAATTGATCAAGAAATTTGGAGTCAGTGGAACAACAATACGAATTGATCTGACTGAATTAGAGCAAAAAGGTTTGCTTTCAAGAACACATGGAGGTGCGATCTTAAAAGAAGATCCAGTTTATGGAGAGGATTCGATATCATCAAGACGAGAAAAAAATAAAGAAGAGAAAGAATGTATTGCAAAGAAAGCACGAGCTCAGATTGAAGATGGAGATACAATTCTTTTAGATAGTGGAACGACAGCATTAGATCTTGCAGAGTTATTGAAAGATATTCATAATCTTACAGTAATTACAAATGATCTGCAGATCGCATTAAAATTGCAAAAATATTCAGAAATTCATTTAATTTTATTAGGTGGAAGAGTTCGAACATCATTTGAGTGTACCGTTGGAGGTATGGGAATCAGAGCACTAGAAGAATTATCTGTTGATAAGGTGTTTATGACAACAAATGCCCTTTCTTTACAAAAGGGAGCAACAACTCCAAATCTTGACAATGCAGAAATCAAACGTGAAATGATGAAGATTGGGAATCAGAGATATTTACTCTGTGATAGCAGTAAGATTGGAACGAAAACAGTTTGTTCATTTGCCAAGATTGAAGAGTTTGATGTGATTATCACGGATGATAAAATATCAAAGGAATTAAAAGATAGTATCGAAAAATTACACATTGAAGTTATATAGGGATTCGTTCAATACCAAAGATAATTGGCTTATATCCAAGTCTTGCCCCAACGTGCGGCACAGGTTTCGCACATTGGGGCGATTTTTGATTTTTCGGATTTAATAAGAAATGTAGTGTTCTGGATCGTACCATCAGATAAGTTCATATCAGAGGAGTCGATCAATCCTTGCAGGATCAGTAAGTCTGTGCGATCAGATTTCTGATGCATGGAGCAGACTCTGGATAGTCCGATGATACAACCTAGAAGTTCATCTCTGTTTGATAAGTTATGTTCCATAGATTAATCCTGTTCTAATGGGAAGACGACAACTAACATCATCTTAAATGCTTCTACTGCATGAACAGAGTGTGGTTTCTTTGCAGGCATGACAAGAGATTCCCCTTGATTTACGATATATTCTTTGTCATCTACAATAAATTTTCCGCAGCCTTCAATGACAGTTACCATTGCATCTCCGATCGAGTCATGAGTAGAAATATCTTCTCCTTTGGAAAAAGCAAAGAGTGTAACACTGACAAAGTCATTTTGTGCTAAAGTCTTGCTTACAACTTGATCAGCATCTGCATTGACCTGGTCAGCAATTTTGAGTACTTTTTCGTGGTCAATATTTTTGATATATGGATATGCATTCATTATAAAATCTCCTTTTTGTTTCGCATATTGTTAAGTTGATTTTAGTATATCCAAAAACTTGGAAAAAGCCTGTTATTTTTACAAAAAATAAGAAAATGAGTAAAATCATATTACAAACATATCAAATTGATATAAGTGCTTTTCTTTCTTTTTGTATACAATTGTGATAGAATAGCGTTAGAAAAATTTTTGCCTTGGAGGAATTAAAAAATGGAAAACAGTGTCAAAAATTTAATTCAGTTTATCGATCACAGTCCAAGTTGTTTTCATGTGATTGAAAATGCAAAAAAACAGTTCTTGGACCATGGTTTTATACAGTTAGAAGAAAAAGAACATTGGAATTTAGAAGAAGGAAAAAGTTACTTTGTAGAACGAAATGGAAGTTCTATGATAGCATTCCATCTTCCAAAGAAGGATTTTCAAGGATTTCACATCGTGGCAAGCCACAGTGATTCTCCAACATACCGTATCAAAGAACAGCCTGAGATGTCCGTAGAGAAACATTATACGAAATTAAATATTGAACGATACGGAGGAATGATCCCGGAAACATGGTTTGATCGTCCATTGTCTGTTGCAGGACGTATTATAATAGAAGAAAACGGACAGATCAAAGATCAGTTGGTCAATATTGACAGAGATCTTATGATCATTCCAAATCTTGCAATTCATATGTCAAGATCTTCAAATGAATCAAAACAGTTAAATCCACAAAAAGATCTCCTGCCATTATGTGGAGGAAATCTTACAAAAGATGGTTTTGAGGAAATGATCGCCAAAGAATCAGGAGTTGAGAAAGAAGATATCTTATCTTATGATCTGTTTTTATATAATCGAATGAGAGGAACAACACTAGGAATCAACGAAGAATTTGTTGCAGCTCCTAAATTAGACGACCTTGAATGTGCATATTCATCCATCGAAGGAATGTTAAATGCAAAGCTTTCCAAAGATTATGTCACAGTGTGTGCGGTCTTTGATAATGAAGAAGTCGGAAGTGGTACAAAACAGGGGGCTGGATCAACATTTTTCCCAGAGGTATTAAAAAGGATCAGTTATCTTTGCGGAAAAAATGAAGAAGAATATTATATGGCGGTGGCAGACAGCTTTATGTTATCTGCAGATAACGCTCATGCAGTTCATCCGAACTATCAGGATAAGACAGACCCTACGAACCGTCCGTATATCAATGAAGGAATTGTATTAAAATACAATGCATCACAAAAATATACAACCGATGCGAATTCAGCAGCACTCGTAAAATATCTGTGTAAAAAAGAAAAGATTAAGTGTCAGGTATTCTTTAACCGTTCGGATATGTTAGGAGGTTCAACACTTGGTAATATCCTGACTGGACAGGTGTCGATCAAGGCAGCAGATATCGGACTTCCACAGCTATCCATGCATTCAACATACGAAACTGCCGGATGCAAAGATTTAGATGATATGATCACACTGATGGAATCTTTTTATGAGCTTGGAAAGGAAGTGCAGATTTAATGGAAGAAAAACATTTGCAGATGTCAGAGAGCTTTTTCTTAACAGCAATTCTTGCAATCGTAGGAGGCTTTCTTGATTCCTACAGTTATTTAATGCGTGGACATGTATTTGCAAATGCACAGACAGGAAATATCGTATTGTTTGGTGTGAATCTTCAAAAGCGGGATTTTACACAGGCATTTTACTATTTTGTTCCAATTCTTGCATTTGCTGTGGGCGTAATTCTTGTTGAGATCATAAAGTATTTTTATAAGGAAGAACATAAGATTCATTGGAGACAGAGAATTGTGGCACTTGAGTTTGTGCTGATAACGGTTGTTGGATTTATTCCGCTGGGACAATATGATGTTGTGGCGAATGTACTGATTTCTTTTGTATGTTCTATGCAGGTGGAGACATTTCGAAGGGTTCATGGGCATCCATTTGCCAGTACGATGTGTACTGGTAATTTAAGAAGTGGAACAGAAGCACTGTGCCAGTACTTTAAAACAGGAGATAAGACATTAAAACAAAAAAGTTTACGATATTATGGAATTATTACTTTTTTCATTATTGGAGCAGTGATTGGAGGATTTTTAACCGGTCGTGCAGGAGGAAGTTCTATCTTTATCTGTAGTATTTTGCTAGCGATCGCAACGATCTTGATGGCAAAAGAGTTCAGAATCTGATAAAAAGACTGATTTTACAAACATTTAACAATGTTTGCGAAATCAGTCTTTTTTTCTTTTGTGTTACTCTTCAGGGAAAACTTCATTTACAAGTTGACAGTATTCCTCATACTCATGAAATTCTGAAAGATCAGCAAAACCTTCGATCATTCCACGATAATACCAACTCTGCATCTTCTTATCCTTCATATTGAATCTCTCCCATAACTCTTCGCCAAGGATGTTATAATCCCGATAAAGTGCACGGATGTTAGCAAGCTTGTCACCAAGGGCGATAATCTTAGCGTTGCGGGATGCACGGTTCTTTAAGAAATCGATCGTATGACCTTTTCTCTCAACCCATGTCTTACTCTTATCTTCACTTTCCTGATAGACATAAGAAGCAACGATATCACCGAATTCACGACGGATGTCATCTATCGAGATTCCGTCACAATCTTCAACAACATCATGAAGGACAGCGGCACAAAGCATATCCTGATCGAGAGTCATAGCGGCAACGATGGCAGCAACTTCCATAGGGTGGATGATAAAAGGAAGATTGGTGCCTTTTCTTGTCTGACCGTTGTGGGCATTTGTTGCGTAGATAACGGCTTTTTCAAACATTGGAAAACTCCTTTATTAAAATAAGTTAGTGTAAAATAATTGTTAAGATAATCATAAAGCATTTTTTTTTGGTATTCAAGTAGGAAATCCAAGAAAATAGAGAAGAAAATACTTTGTCACTTTAAAGCATGTCAGTGTTGACTTTTTAAATACAGGAAGTTAAAATAAAAACTAAGTGTGATCAAAGAATGAGAAGAGTTTGTGATCACCGCAAGAAAAAAGGAGAGTAAAACAATGACAGACAGCAATTTTACGATCGGATTTATCGGTTTAGGATTGATCGGTGGATCCATTGCGAAGGGAATAAGAAGAGTTTTTCCAAACTATACACTCATTGGAATGGATGAAAACCCGGATACGATCAAAAGTGCATTGGAGGATGGAATCATTGATTCAATTGCTACAGACTGCAAAACAGATTTTGCGGAATGCAACTATGTATTTTTGTGTGCACCGGTTCAATATAATGTAATGTATCTAAAAGATCTGAAAGGATCGATTAATGAAAATTGTATTTTAACAGATGTAGGAAGTGTAAAGGAAGAGATTCACTTAAAGATTGAAGAATTAGGAATGGAAGAATACTTTATCGGAGGACATCCGATGGTAGGATCAGAGAAAGCAGGTTTTTCTTTCAGTTCTGACAGATTAGTTGAGAATGCTTACTATTTTATCACGCCAACGAAGAAAGTCAACGAACAAAGAGTGAAAGATTTTACAAACTTCATTGAAGAATTAGGAGCATTAACGATCATTCTGGATTATAAGCAGCATGATGCCTATACTGCAGCAATCAGTCATGTACCACATATCATGGCAGCAGAACTGGTACATATCGTAAGTAATATGGATACAGATGATGGAATCTTAAAACAGTTAGCTGCAGGTGGTTTTAAAGATATCACAAGAATCGCATCTTCATCTCCAGTCGTATGGGAACAGATTTCTTTATCAAATAAGAAGAATATCAAAGAATTACTGCAAAAAGCACAGAATCATTTAGGCTATGTGATCGCAGCACTTGATATGGAAGACAGAGAATATTTGAATAATTATTTTAAACAGGCAGGAGAATATAGAGATTCTGTGCCAGACAGTGCGGTTGGTCTGATCCAGAAATCTTACGAGATCTTTATTGATATTCCAGATGAACCAGGAACGATCGCAACAACGACAACATTGCTTGCTTTGAATCATGTAAGTATCAAGAATATTGGAATCATTCACAACCGTGAATTCGAAGAAGGTGTTTTAAAGATCATGTTATATGATGATGAATCAGCAAAGAAGGCGACAAAAATCTTAAGAGATAAAAACTACACAGTATACGAGAGGAAATAAAAACATGAAATTAACAAAAAGTGCGGGACTTAGAGGAGAATTATCAATTCCAGGAGACAAATCGATCAGTCATAGAGCAGTTATGTTTGGATCTTTAGCAAAAGGAACAACACATATCAGCAATTTTTTATCAGGAGCAGACTGCCTGTCAACGATCGATTGTTTTCGTAAGATGGGTGTTTTGATCGAACAGGATGGAACAAACGTTACAGTCCATGGAAATGGACTTCATGGCTTAAAGGCACCAAGTGAGACATTGGATGTAGGAAATAGCGGAACAACAACAAGATTGATCTCAGGAATCCTGGCAGGTCAGGATTTTGAAACTGTATTATCTGGAGATGCATCCTTAAATAAACGTCCAATGGGAAGGATCATCAAACCATTAGAACAGATGGGTGCAAAGATCACAAGTGTGAATGGGAATGGATGTGCACCATTGAAGATTGAAGGAACAAAATTAAATGCAACACATTATGATTCTCCAGTTGCATCTGCACAGGTAAAATCCTGTGTGTTATTAGCAGGATTATATGCAGATGGCAAGACAAGTGTGACAGAACCAGCATTATCAAGAAATCATACAGAATTAATGCTTTGTTCTTTTGGAGTGAAAGTAGAATCACATGATACAACAGCGACGATCACACCTCCAGAAGAGATGATCGCAACAGATATCGTGGTTCCAGGAGATATTTCTTCAGCAACTTTCTTTATCGTGGCAGGACTGATCACACCAAATTCATGTATCCGTTTAAAAAATGTTGGAATCAATTCAACAAGAGATGGAATCCTGCGTGTATGTAAAGATATGGGAGCTGATGTTACATTAGAAAATGTAATCGATAATGGGGGAGAGCCAACAGCAGATATCGTTGTAAAGACAAGCAAATTAAAAGGAACGGTGATTGGTGGAGAAGTCATTCCAACATTGATCGATGAGATTCCAGTTATTGCACTGTTAGCAGCATTTGCAGAAGGTGAGACAGTGATCAAAGACGCGGCAGAGTTGAAGGTAAAAGAGTCTGATCGAATCGCATTAACGGTTGATAATCTTGTGAAAATGGGTGTTGATGCGACAGCGACAGACGATGGAATGATCATCAAAGGCGGTAATCCATTACATGGAGCAAGTATCAATTGTAAATACGACCATCGAATCGCTATGACATTTTCGATTGCAGGAATCAATGCAGAAGGAGAAACTGTGATCGAAGATTCAGAATGTGTGGATGTGTCTTATCCAACATTTTATGAACAGTTAAATTCATTGCAATAAATAAAATGCTATGATAAGAATTCATAAGGAGTAGATAACAATGGAAAAGAAATATTTCTTTTTTGATATTGACGGAACATTGACAGATAGATCGACAGGGAAGATTGTGCCAAGTGCCAGAGAGGCGTTGGATCGTTTAGAAGCAAATGGACATTTTGTTGCGATCGCAACTGGAAGAGCACATTACAAAGCACGTAAATTCACAGGAGCCAATGGGTTTAAAAATATGGTCTGTTGTGGAGGCAATGGCTGTGTGATCAACAATGAATTAGTGGAAAATATTCCTTTGGATAAAGAAGGGTGTTTACAGATCATTCATCAGTCAGAAGAATTAGGGTATGGATGGTGTGTAGCTCTTGATGATACGAAAGATGTCTATATGACAGACGATAAATTTCTAAGACAGGTTGGAAAGAGAAAAGAACCAACCAGATATATCATCGATGATATGTTAGATATTGACAGTGTCGACGCGATTTACAAGATTTATGTAGCTATTCCAAAAGAGGAAGAAGAGAAACTTACAAAGAAAGAGTTGATCGGGCATTTGAGATTTGAACCAGAATATTTAATGTTCCAGCCAGATAATAAACGTGGTGGTATTGTAAAGATGATGGAATATCTTGGCGCAGATATTAAAAATGTGGTTGTATTCGGGGACGATTACAATGATATGGATATGTTCTGTAAAGACTGGTTTTCCATTGCTATGGGAAATGGATGCCAGGATTTAAAAGATATGGCAAGTTATGTGACCGATACAAATGTCAATGACGGTATTAAGAAAGCATGTGAACATTTTGAATGGATTTAATAAAGTAAAACAGCAGACAGAAGATACATCGGAGGGAAATATGAAACATTTAAAATTAGGGAAGATACAATGGATCGCATTATTGGTTGTCAGTGCAATGTTTGTGAATTTATGCAGCCATATGGTATTGGCAGCAGCAAGAGATGGAAATGATCCGGCACAGGGAACAACGGCAGAAGCAACAACAGCTTCAGAAGCGACAACAGAAACTACAACGGAACAGCAGGAAGAGACACAGTCTATGGGAGAATATAAAGCATTCTGGTTTTCTTTCTACGATTATGACTCTTATCGTGCAAAATATAAAAAGAGAACGGCAGCAAATTTCCGTACCTACTTTACAGGTGTTGTCAAAAAAGGAAAGAGTCTTGGAATGAATCGCGTGATCGTGCAAGTAAGACCATTTGGAGATGCCATTTATAAGTCAAAGTATTTCCCTTGGTCCAAATATATTTCTGGAAAACAGGGAAGAAATCCAGGATTTGACCCATTAAAGATCATGGTAGAAGTTGCACATGACAATGACATGAAGATCGAGGCATGGGTAAATCCATATCGTGTAACAACAGGTTCTACGAATTATAAGAAACTTGCAAAGAATAATCAGGCAAGAAAATGGCATGCCAAGAAGTCTACAAGAAGAAATGTATTATCTTATGGTGGAAGTTTGTATTACAACCCATCCAAAAAAGCGGTCAGAACACTGATCACAAACGGAGTAAAAGAAATCGTACAAAATTATGATGTCGATGGAATTCATATGGATGATTATTTCTATCCATCTTTTACAAAACGTAATGTCAAAAAGGCATTTGATGCAAAAGAATACAACAAATCTTCTTATAAGAAGAAAAAGAAAAGTATCTATACTTACCGTCGTGCACAGGTAAATACTCTTGTAAAACAGATGAAAAAAGCAGTAAAAAGTGTAGATCCAAATGTATCATATGGTATCAGTCCGGCAGGAAATATTGATAATCTGACGAGTAAATATTCATATTATGTAGATATCTATAAATGGCTAAATTCTACAGAGTATGTTGATTATATCTGCCCACAGGTATACTGGGGATTTAAACATCCAACTGCCAAATTTAATAAAGTCACAGACCGTTGGATCAAGGCGGCAAAGAGTAAGAAAGTTAAACTTTATATTGGAATTGCAGTTTATCGTGCGGGACATAATGTTGGTCAGAATCGTGCAGAGCGAAAAGAATGGAAGAGTGATACAAAAGTCTTGAAGAAACAGGTCCAGTATGCAAGAAAGAAACATGTGGATGGATTTGCATTCTTTGACTATCAGGATCTAAAGAGCAAGACAAGTGCCAAAGCGGTCAATCAGCTCAAAACAGTTTTAAAATAAATATTACAGAGATCATTGCATAGAGATATGTGATGGTCTCTTTTTAGTTACAGCAGATTTCTTTTCATGTAAATTACGCTATATAAGAAATCTACAGCGAGTTGACATAATATGAAAAATATAATATTATATGGCATATAATATGAGTAAGGAGGATGCCAATGGTTTTTAATACAGGAGCTGCGCTGTTAGATGCGGTAGTTCTGGCTGTCGTATCAAGAGAACAAGAAGGTACGTATGGATATAAGATCACACAGGATGTAAGAGAAGTGTTAGAAGTATCAGAATCTACATTATATCCAGTATTAAGGAGACTTAAGAAGGATGGCTGCTTGGAAGTTTATGATAAGCAATACGGCGGTAGGAACCGCAGATATTATAAGATCACATCTGTGGGAATAGCACAGCTTTCGTTATATAAAGAAGAATGGAAACAATATTCCCAGAGAATATCTGGAATTTTTGAAGGAGGAGAGAGAGTATGAACCGGGAGGAGTACTTAAAGAGATTATCTTTTTTACTAAAAGATCTTCCAGAAGAAGAAATTGAAGATGCGATCGCATATTATGAAGATTATTTTGAGGAAGCAGGAGAAGAGAAAGAAGAACAGGTGATCAAGGAACTTGGTTCCCCAGAGAAGATCGCGAGGATGATCCGTGATTCTGTACAGGGAAATCAGGCAAGCAGTGAGTATACAGAAGAAGGATACAGACAGGAAACTTACGAAGATCACCAGCAGATGAGCAGAAAAGACTCACAAAAGGAAGCAAAACAAGGCAGCAGATGGCATATGAAGGGAAGAAGAAACCGGAATATCATTTTGATGATCTTAATTCTTGTCTTTGTGGGAAGCTGGCTGATTCCTGGTATTTTTAGCATTGTGATTGGAATTGCAGGAGGAATTTTTGGCAGTTGTGCGGGATTGTTGTTTGGAGGACTTGGACTGGTCGGTGCTGGAATTTATAAGATGTTTACAACAGTTCCATATGGTTTATTGTTGATGGGCGGCGGTTTTCTGATGATCGCTGGTGGAATTTTGTTATTATGGTTCCTTGTATGGATCTGTGCAACTGCCATTCCATGGATCATTGCAAAGATCCGTGAATTTTGGAACAGAAATTTTGGGAGAGGATGTGAATAAGTTTGAAGACGTTTAAGAAAGTATGCATGATATTAATATCAGTAACGGCTGTTGCAGGGATCGGATGCATCATAGCAGCATTTGTTATGGGTGCAGATCCAAGACAGATCCGAAATTATACAGAAGGAAAGACAAGCGGCAAATTACAGACAGAGGAACGAAATATAAGAGCAGATCAGATCCGAAAATTAAATATTGATATTGGAAGTGGAGATGTGAAGCTACAAAATGGGAATCAGAATCGTCTGATCATAAAGAAAAAAGGAAGCTGGGAGCCAGTGATATTAAAGTCAGATGGAGAGATTGAAATCAAGCAGAAGAGCAGACATTTTAAATTGTTTTGGTTTCAATCAAACGATGAGATCACAGTTATTCTGCCCAAAGGAGTTACCTTTGAGAAAGTTTCCATGGATTGTGGTAGTGGAGACATTGCGTCAGATTCTTTGAATATCACAGACGAACTTGACATAGACTGTGGAAGTGGAGATATTGATCTGACAACGATCACAACATCAAAGACAGAGATTGATCTGGGTTCTGGAGATGTCACATTGACAATGGCAGGAACAGAAAAAGATTATAACTATAATATAGATTGTGGAAGTGGAGATGTTAAGATTGGAGATATACTTTTCGAAGATGATCTAAAAAAACGAAATATCAATGCATTAAGATGGATTAATATAGATTGTGGAAGTGGAGATCTTACGATCGATTTCGATAATACAATATTGTAAAACAAAGTAACAGATAGATGGAGAAAAAGGAAATGAAGAAAACATTATATAAATCAAGAAAAGACCGTTTTTTATTTGGTGTATGTGGAGGATTGGCAGAATATTTTGAGGTAGATCCAACTTTGGTACGAATCCTTACAGCAGCATTATGCACAACAGGAACAGGATTGTTGTTATATATTGTGGCAGCTGTTGTCATGCCGGAGCGTGTCGAGTAATTGTCTTTTTCTTGAATCAATCCAAAGAATGTGATAAAATAGACAATCATGTCAAAATTCAGGTCAAATAAGACTTTGATCATGAAGATAAATACACATAAAGAAGAGGAGAAATCATATGAAATTACCAATATTGATCGCAATGGTTCTCTATATGGCAATGGTTATCTGGATTGGTGTCATTTACAGTAAGAAGACAAAGACATCCGAAGACTATTTCCTTGGAGGACGAGGACTTGGACCATGGGTTACTGCAATGAGTGCAGAGGCATCTGATATGAGCAGCTGGCTGTTGATGGGACTTCCTGGACTTGCATACGCAACAGGATTCAGCCAGGCAGGATGGACAGCAATCGGATTGATCCTTGGTACATACTTAAACTGGAAGATCGTGGCAAAGAGATTACGTCATTATACAGAAGTAGCAGATAATGCGATCACAGTGCCAGACTTCTTCAGTAATCGTTTTAAAGATGATAAGAAGATCTTAAGCAGTATTTCTGCAGTCATGATCCTTATTTTCTTTACAGTATACACCGCATCAGGATTTGCTGCATGTGGTACATTATTTAACTCTGTATTTGGATTAAATTATCAGAAGAGTATGATCGTTTGTGCGATCGTTATTGTATTATATACATCCATGGGTGGATTCTTAGCAGCAAGTACAACAGACCTGATTCAGGGATTATTAATGTCATTTGCCATTGTGATCGTACTGATCGTTGGAGTTGTGAATGCAGGTGGAGTAGCGAATGTTATTGCACACGGTCAGGCAATGGAAGGATTCTTTGATGTTATGAAGTACCATGACCCAGCAACAGGAGGTGCAGTATCACAGGGTGTGATCCCAATCTTATCCGGACTTGCATGGGGACTTGGATACTTTGGTATGCCACATATCCTTGTAAGATTCATGGCGATTCGTGACCCACAAGAAGTAAAGAAATCAAGAAATATCGCAATGATCTGGGTATTGATTTCTTTAAGTGTAGCCGTATGTATCGGATTTACAGGAGCAGCACTTTATCCCAATGTAGCAGAATTAGCTGGAAATGGAAATCAGAGAATCTTTATCTACATGACAACACATTTATTTAAAGGACTGATTCCATTATTTATGGCAGGAGTTATTTTATCAGGAATTCTTGCAGCAACAATGAGTACATCTGATTCACAGCTTTTAATTGCATCATCCTGCGTATCAAAGAACTTATTCCAAGGATTATTTAAGAAAGAAATGTCTGAAGAAAAGGTATTGTTAGTTTCAAGGATCACAACGATCGTGATCGCATTGATCGGTATCTTTATCGCAATGGATGAAAACAGTTCTGTATTCGGACTAGTAGAAAATGCATGGGCAGGATTCGGTGGAGCCTTTGGTCCATTAACACTGTTTGCATTATTCTGGAAACGAACAAACTTAAAAGGAGCAATCGCTGGAATGTTAAGTGGAGGTATCATTGCACTTGTATGGCCAGTGACTCTGGGAAAATTAGGTGGAATTTTTGGAATCTACTGCCTGTTACCAGCATTTATCGTATCTTCTATTCTGATCATCGTAGTTAGTTTATGTACAGAAGAACCTAACGATGTTATGGTGAAAGAATTTGAAGAAGCAAAAAGCCTCAATGATTAAATTGTGATTTGAATGACGAAAATTATTGGTGGAATATTATAAAAAGAGATCATGTGTTTGCAACCCACTTGCGTTCGGACTCCCACGTAGCTGTACTAAGCTCCTGAATGGTC
>OLOW01000064.1_pt1 | contig 52461 bp, 43 predicted proteins | sample 1672801 | NCBI WGS metagenome assembly OLOW01 (sample SAMEA3136725, study PRJEB25190) | human gut metagenome | biome: human gut; feature: human-associated habitat; material: faeces | place: Austria | collected 2013 | reverse complement strand
TGCCGCTGGCTTTCTTTTGCACACTTTTCTTTCGCCATCGAAAGAAAAGTGTGAGAGCCCCATGGGACGGCAAGTCCCACTCCCGCGCCGTCGTCGGCGCGTCAATCCCTCATAGGGAAAGATGGGGTTGCGCCTGCGGGCGCACCAAAGGGCTTTCCTCGGGGCAAACAATCGGCGCGGTTCGCACTGCCGTGCGCTCCGCTTGTTGTTTGCCTGAACTCCGGGTCGCTAACCGCCTTCGGCGGTTGTATCCACTGGATACCCGCTTCCCTTCGTTCCCCTTTGGAAACCTTCGGGCACCGAAGCTGGCGAAAAACCCATAGGACGGCAAGTCCCAATCCGCACTGTAGTCGGCGCATTATGCCTCCGGTAGGAAATTTTTTACGGCAGAGTTGTTGCTCTCCGACACAAGCAGGGGGCTTTCCGCTCGCCCCCCTGCACCCCTTCGGACCGTAGTCGCCGAAATTTTGACGGAATGAACAGAGAACTTTCTTCGGGGGCAAACCATCGGCGTGGCCCGTATCCCCCTCCCTCTAACCCAATATCCCTCAGAAAGGAGCCACTCCCTATGCCGACAGAAGTCTATGAAATCATAGCTCAGGGCGCACGGTACTGGTTCCTTTTTTTGATGGCCCTGATCGTGTGGCGCAGCTTCCGCTGGTATCGGAAGGATCGCCGCCAGTATAAGAAACGCCTGCGCCTGCTGCCCGACGCGGGCTACGTGGGCGAACTGGTCACGATCCGCGGGAATGACCAGCTGCCCACCGGCACCATCCTGCCCGTGCCGTGGGAAGGTATTATCGGCTCCGGGCGCGGCTGCGATATTTTCCTGCCCGCGCCTAGCGTGGCCCCCAAGCATTGCTGGTTCTCCTATGACCGGGAGGACGGGCTTCAGCTGGAACCCTACCATGGCCGCACCGTGCAGGTGAACGACCAGACCCGGACGGGCCGGGGCGAAAACCTGAGTATGCATCACGGTTCCCGCCTGTATGTGGGGGACGTGGAGTTGCGTCTGCGGATGTTCGCGGGCTTTGAGACCGCCGTACGGGCCCATGTGCTGCGGGACGAGCCGCAGCCCGGCGGCGGGCAACTGGCGGCAGCAGCTCCCGTCATGACGCAGGAACAATTCCTGCGTTGGCAGCAGCAGTACATGATGCAGGCCGCTCAGCAGCAGACGATGCAGCAGCAGGCCTATTTCCAGTGGATGACCCAGCAGTGGGCCGCTCAACAAGCCGCGATGCAGCGGCAGATGCAGCAAAACGCCGCGGCCCAGCCAACAATGCAGCAGGAAGAACCCCCGGAGGAGCTTTCTTCGTTTGAACCGCAGGAAACCCCGGAGATGGAGCTGCCTCAGGCAGAGCCTGATTTCGATATGACTGCGCCGACCGTAGAGTTCCATACCGGCGAAAACTTCTATCCGCCGGAGATGACCGATGCGGAGGAAGCCGCATGGCCCTACGCGCCATGGCCGGAGGATTGCAGTCCCCGTCTGAGAAGGGCTTCGTTTCTCCCAATGCGGACGACGACCAGACTGACGCGGCCGCACCGCCTAAGAGCGCCTACGTGGGCGAGGATGAGGCGCAGAAGGCCAAGCAGGCCTTCTGGGACCGCTATCTGGGAGGTGGCGCAAAGTGAGAAAGCAAACCCGCCGCCCAAGCTCGGCGGAGCGGAAACACCGCAGCCGTCCCGACCGGCGGCTGTGCTCGGCCATGATGCTGTTTTTCTTCAGCGCCTTTCTGCTGATCTCCCTAAAGGGCGAGATCGCATGGCAGGGCCTTGCCCTGAGCGTGATCGTTCCGGCGTTGATCTACGTGGCTACCATGTGGCTGCCCCGCTTCTTCCCGGCGGATAAGCTGCTGCTGTCCATCGCTAATTTCCTGTGCGCACTGGGCGTATTGATTCTCTATTCCACCGATCTGGACGGCGGAACCTCCCGCGGCATGCAGCAGGCCATGTATTACGGCGTGGGCATCGTGGGCATGCTGGGGTGCATCCTGCTGGTGCGCTACGTGCGGCGCTGGTCGTTCCTGATCTATGTGGTGATGGGCGGCGCGGTGCTGCTGCTGGCCCTGCCGCTGGCTATCGGTACGGAGCAGTACGGCGCGACCAACTGGATCCGGGTGGGCGGCATGAGCCTGCAGCCCAGCGAGGTGGTCAAGCTGGCGCTTTTGCTGATCCTGAGCTATTTCATGAGCCACCGGCGGCTGATCCCGTGGCTGGCGTTCTGCCTGTATTGCCTGGGCGTGCTGATGCTGCAGAAGGACTTGGGCACGGCGCTGATCTATTATTTCACGGCGCTGTTCATGTATTACGCCTGCACCGGCAACCTGCTGATGAGCGGCGTGGGACTGGTCGGCGCGGCGGGGGCTTCGGTGCTGGGCTATCAGATGTTCGCCCACGTGAAAAAGCGCGTGGCGATCTGGCAGAACCCGTGGATGTATTACGAAACCTCCGGCTACCAGATCGTGCAGATGCTGATGGCCATCGCCTCCGGCGGCCTGTTCGGCGTAGGACTGGGGCTGGGCGCGCCCCGGGTGATCCCCGTGTATTTTACAGACTGCATCTTCGCCGTGATCTGCGAGCAGTTCGGTATCATCTTCGGCGTGCTGGTGCTGGTGATGTACGTCATCCTGATTTTGCGCGGCTCGTCCATCGCCGTGTCCGCCCGGCACAGCTTTCACGGGCTGCTGGCCATGGGCGCGACTTCCATGCTGGGCATTCAGACCTTCGTCATTATCGGCGGTGTGCTGAAGCTGATCCCCCTGACCGGCGTGACCATGCCCTTCGTCAGCTACGGCGGCACGTCCATGGTCAGCTGCATGGGCCTGATCGGCCTCCTGCAGGGCGTGGCCAGTGTCAATCAGGACGATCTGAGCTACGATTACGACATCAGCCGCTCCGTTCAGGAAATGGACGAGCTGCCCGAAGCCTGACAAACCCAACGGAAAGGAGACAAGGCCCCCATGAAACAGCAGCGGTTTCGCTATCGGATGCTGGCCTTTCTGACCATCGGATTGTTGGTGGTGGCGGGCGTTTACGGCGTGTATTCTGTCTCCACCTACGGGAGCCGCTGGTTTGCCAACGCCCGGAACACTCGCTATCAGACCGCAAAAAAAACGGTGGTTCCCGGGGACATTATCGACCGCAACGGTGTGGTGCTGGCCACCACGGACGAGGACGGCAACCGGGTCTACCAGAGCAGCGTCAAGAGCCGCAGCGCCATCGTTCACCTGCTGGGGGATAACGAGGGCAATGTGTCCAACGGGGTGGAGTCCTTTCAGGCCAACTATCTGCTGGGGTTCGAGACCAGTCTTTCCGAGCGGGTGCTGGCCCTTCTCAAGGGGCAGACCCGCCGGGGCGACGACCTGACCCTGACAGTGGACAGTAAGCTGTGTACGGCCATCGTACAGGCTTTTGTGGATCAGAAAAGCAGCCACGGCAAGGCGGGCGCGGCGGTGGTAATGAACTATCGCACCGGCGAACTGCTGGCGCTGGTCAGTGTGCCGGTGTTCGACCCCATGAATATTACGGATGAGGTCAAGACCAGCACACTGCATCCCTTCTGGAACCGGGCTCTGCAGGGCACCTTGCCGCCGGGCTCCACGTTCAAGATCATTACGGCGGCATCCGCGCTGGAAAACTGGCCCGACGCGGAGCAGCGGGAGTTCCACTGCACCGGCGCGACGCAGGTGATGGATCAGCTCATCCGGGACTACGGCGGCTCCCAGCATGGAAAGATCACGCTTGCCCGGGCCTTCCGCGTCAGCTGCAACAACACCTTCGCCCAAACGGCGCTGCTATTGGGCGACGCGGCGCTGCGCAAAACGGCGGAGCAGTTCGGCTTCAACGATAATTTTCTTTTCCGGGACGTGGTGGTGGAAAACAGCACCTATCCCACGAAAAACCGAACCAATCTGGAGATCGCATGGAGCGGCGACGGCCAGAGTCAGGTGTCCGCCACGCCGCTGCATATGTGCATGGTGGCGGCGGCCGTCGCCAATGACGGCGTGATGATGGAGCCACGGCTGCTTTCCCGGGTGGAAAGCCCCTCGGGCGTGGTGCGGCTGCGGTATTCCCAGAAGGTCTACGGTCGGGCTATGTCCGCCGCCACGGCGCAGAAGCTGGACGGTTACATGAAGGACGTGGTGAAAAACGGCACCGGCACTAAGGCGCAGGTGGATGGACTGTCCATTGCGGGTAAGACCGGCAGCGCCGAAAGCTCCAGCAACGGACAGGCCGTGACCCATGCGTGGTTTGTGGGCTATCTGGACAGTGAGACGGCCCCCTACGCCGTGTGCGTCATGGTGGAGGAAGGCGGCTCCGGCGGCAGCGTGGCCGCGCCCATCGCCGGGCAGATCTTCGCTTATCTGGGAAGGATGGGGCAATGAAACGGCTGCTTTCGGCTGTCGGGGCGCTGCTGATGCCCCAGAACAGCACATGCCATTTGTGCGGCGCGTTTCTGGAAGCAGGGGAGACCCTGCTGTGCGCCCGATGTCAGGGGCTTTTGAACTACTGCCGCATCGAGCCCTTTGAGGCGGTGGTCTCACTGGATGAAAACTGCCATGCCGTGTCCGCCTACTGGCATGAAGAAGAAGCGCGGGAACTGGTGATCCAGCTGAAGTTCGGGCACGACCGGGCAGCGGCACTCCCACTGGTACAGGGGCTTTGCGCCGCCTATGAGGAGCAGAAACGGTTCTTTCCAGAGTGGCCGACGGTTCTCCCTGTGCCCTGTCACCCCGACCGGGTCCGGGAACGGGGCTATGCACAGGCGGAAGTGTTGGCACGGGCTTTCTGTGAAATGACGGGCCTTCCGCTGGATACGGAAGGACTGACCCGCGTTCGGAGTGGCTCCCAGCTGGAACGGAACCGAAACCAGCGGCTGACGGCCATGGAGGGCGCGTTCGCCGCGACACGGGATTTCATCGGCGAAAAAATCCTGCTGTTGGATGATGTATATACCACCGGCGCAACGGCACTGGCCTGTGTGAACTGCCTGCGGGCCGCCGGGTGCGAAGAAACGGCGGTGCTGACAGTCTGCCGGGCATGAGCCGGGTTGGATGGACGGAAAGAACGATGGCAGGAAACGAAACTGCTGCCTAAAAAAAAACGGGGAGAATAGCTGTTTCGAATAAGCTCCGTGAATTTTCTTACAAAAAGGTGCTTTCCTTCGGAAATGCTGAAGGAAAGCGCCCGTATCAAAATCGGCGTTCAATACCAAAACGCACCTTTCGACCAACGGGAAAGGTGCGTTTTGATTTGCCGGCTTTGCCATGCAGCCGACGCCGAGGGAAGTTTATTTTCTTTCCGGCACGAACATCAGACCGAAGCTGATGAAAAGCAGTGCGCAGCAGACCCAGATGGCTTTGCAGCCCACCACCGCCGTCAGGATGCTGCCGAGACCCGCGCCTACGCCAAAGACCAGAATCACGCCGAAATAAGTCAGAGCCTTTTGAAGCACTTCCTTTTCCCGGGTACGGAAATAGGCGCAGAGCGCTTCTGTGCCGCTGCGCATATTGCCGATACACATAGTGCTGGCATAAGCGTGGCCGCGCACCTTGTGGAAGGTCTGCACCTGCATGGCGCAAACGAAGGATACCAGCGCGTTGGCCAGTGGCTCCAGCGCCTGCGGCAGAAAGCCTACGATCAGCAGCAGCACCATTTCGCCCAGCAGAATGATCTGCCGCCAGTGGAGCTTCTCGGCGTTTTTCAGCCGGATATGGATGCCTTCCGCTGCGGCGGTCCCGATCAAAAAGGACACGACAGGAATGAGGTATTTCAGGACGACCGGCCACTCCCGCCGAAACAGCGCCGTGCTCAGCAGCACAATATTGCCGGTCTGCGCGTTGGCGAATACCTCGCCCCGGCAGCAGTAGGTATACGCGTCCTGAAAGCCGCCGGAAAGAATGATGAAAATTGCCGCCCGAAAACTGTCGGACATCTGACCCCGGAAGGGCTTAAAGCGCCTCATGAGCCTTCCTCTTTTCCGGCAGAGTAAAGACAAAAGCGGCATAGGAAAGCATGAAGCCCAACGCAAACGCGATCATCGGGGCGGTAAGACCGCTCAACGCGCAGAAGGCCACGCCCAGCGCAGAGCCCATGCCGAAAGTCAGCGCTGGAAATTGCACGTTTTCGTTCCGTTCACCTGCCCGGCGAACCGTCCGAAGGGTCAGCCTCAGCAGGGCAATATCCCAGAAAATTCCCATCCAGAGCATTAGAAACTGTTCCATCGTTCCGACCATCCTTTTCTCTGCTTGGCGGCTTCCGGCATTCTTTTGGGCAGCCGCAGAAGCGGCTCTTGCTTTCCGGGAGCAGGGATAGTATAATGAGATCGAGCATATATGTAAAATATATGATTTATATATTGATTATATGAATATCACATGCAAAAGAGGCGATCAAAATGTACGTCAGCTACGACCGCTACCGAATTTTTTACTATGTTGCCAAATATGGGAATATCTCGCAGGCCGCCAAGGTGCTGCTGAACAACCAGCCCAACCTGACCCGGACGATCAAAAATCTGGAAGGGGAACTGGGCTGTACCCTGTTTGCCCGTACCAGCCGGGGCATGAAGCTGACCCCGGAGGGGCAGCGGTTGTACGATCATATTCGGATCGCCGTGGAGCACATCGAGGCGGGCGAGGCGGAGATCACCGAAAGCCGCACTTTGCAGAACGGCACCATTTTTGTCGCCGCCAGCGAGGTGGCGCTTCGCTGCCTGCTGCTGCCCATCCTGAAAAAATACCGGCTGCTCCATCCGGGCATTCACATCCGCATCAGCAACTATTCCACGCCGCAGGCCATTGCGGCCCTGAAGGACGGCACGGCGGATATTGCCGTAGTCACAACGCCCACGACCCACTCGGCCTCTCTGGTGGAGACGAAGGTGAAAACGGTCACGGAGGTGGCCGTCTGTTCGCCTTTCTTTTCCGCCCTGACGGGCCGCCCGGTCTCGCTGGAAGAACTGCTGAACTATCCCCTGATCTCGCTGGGGACGGACACGAAATCTTTCGAATTTTATTCGGAGATCTTCACCAGTCACGGCCTGCCCTATCAGCCGGACATCGAGGCATTCACCGCCGACCAGATCCTGCCTATGGTAGAGGCGGATTTGGGCGTGGGCTTTGTCCCTAAGGATTTTTTGCGGGGAGACAGCGCCGTATGCCAGATCGAATTGAAAGAGAAAATTCCCGAGCGGAGCGTCGTCCTCATTCAGAGAAAAGAGCAGCCCTTGAGCGTGGCCGCCAAGGAACTGAAGCGGATGATTCTGGAAGCGGAAAGGGAGCAGAACTGACGATTGGTTCAGCCAACAGGAACGATGGGTGGTTTCAGATGGCTGAAGCAGGGGAGAAAAGCTGGAAATGGGTGCATTCGTTCTTCCCAACCAGCTCGGGTTGTGCTACAATGCTTAGGGCACTACCGCACAATTCGTCGGCAGCGCTGGCGAATGCCTTTTCTGCCATCTGCTTCTTGCAGAAATCTCGATTTACCTCCAGTAAACCTTCGATTTCTGCAATCGCATCTGACAAAAAATGCATTCGCCATCGCACCAACTCATTTGTGCGGTATTGCCTTAAATCAAATAAAACCACACACAACGAAGTAAGGAGGAACTAACGCATGTACAAACTCTACTATCAATTTCCCAACACCTGGTTTGGCGACTGCATGCCCTTTGGCAAAGACGGAAAGTTTTATCTGTATCATCAGCGGGATACCCGTAAACCAGGTCCATTTGGCGAACCTTTCGGATGGTCGTTGGCAACGACGACGGATTTTGTACACTATGAAGATCATGGCATTGCCATCCCTGGTGGAACTGAGGAAGAGCAGGATCAGTATATTTTTGCTGGCACCGTGTTTGAGGCAGAAGGACTGTATCATGCCATGTATACCGGATTTAATCGGGAATACGCAAAGCAGGGAAAAGACCCGCAGGTGCTGATGAAAGCTACAAGCAAGGATTTGTATCATTGGGAAAAAAACGATGAGAAGCTGGTTGCGCCGCAGCCCGGATACGATCCAGAGGACTGGAGAGATCCGTTCGTCATGTGGAATGAAGAAAAACAGGAATACCTAATGATCTTGGGCGCTCGAAAAAAGAGCCCGCATATCAACCGCGGCTGTACGGTCTGCTTTACATCCAAGAATCTGCATGATTGGAAATTTCAGGGGGATTTTTGGGCCCCCAATATTTACAGCATGCATGAAATGCCTGATCTGTTTAAAATGGGTGACTGGTGGTATCTGATCATCAGCGAATACAGTGAAAAGAACAAAATAGTTTATCGCCGCAGCAAAAGCTTGGACGGTCCTTGGACTGCACCTATAGACGACGCATTTGATGGACGTTGCTATTATGCAGGGCGCACGGCTTTTGATGGGAAACGACGCGTGCTGTTTGGCTGGGTCAATACGCGGGATACATGGAAGGATGATGCGCACTGGACTTGGGGCGGAACCTTTGTGCCTCACGAAATCTATCAGCGGGAGGATGGTTCTCTGGGGGCGAAAATTCCCGATAGTGTTTTGGAGGCCTTTGAGACACCACGGGTACTTGCGAAGGATCACACGCTGCATACTGTAGATAGCAGTGAAGAATTGCCATTGGCACAGATTCGGGATAAGTTTTGCAAGTTTGAGGCTCGCGTAAAGTTTTCTGAGGGTACGCGTTCCTTCGGCGTGCGTGTCAAGCAGAATGAAACTACTGGAGAATCTTATGATTTTCGCTTGCTAGTGGGAGAAAACCGCCTTTATTTTGACCGGATTCCATGCATTCCTTCTGACGTCAATAACAAAGGGCTAGAGCGTCCGATTCAGCTGAAGGCGGGCAAGGAATACTTAATTCAGATCATTGTGGATGATGATATTGCGACCATTTACATTGATGGAGTGGCGCTGAATGTAAGAATGTACAACGAAAATCAATCTGGTCATGGAATTAGCATGTATGTAACGGACGGGACACTGGAAATACTGGAAGCAAATATCAGTGACCGCTTGATCAAGTAAGAGAACATATGATCACCCGGAATGCTGGAATGAGCTTTCCGGGTGATTTTTTAAAAGTTAGTCAGATGAATTTTCAAAGGAGAGGAACTGCTGTGCAGATGAATTTTCAGCTAAACGTTCTTGGGTTACAGCATATTGGTATTCCTACGCAGGTATTCGAGGAAACGGTCGATTTTTATAAAAGCTTAGGCTTTGAACCTTATTATAATGCGAGGATTTCCGAGAGCAATTTTCGCGTTGCTTTTCTGCGTATGGGAAAAATCACGATTGAAGTCTATGAAACTAAAAATACGGAACACAAAAGCGGGGCGATAAATCACATTGCTTTAGATGTTCGAGATATCGATGCTGCGTGGCAGCAGGTTCAGGCGTTGAGCCTGCGGTGCGTGGATGAGCAAGTACGGTTTCTGCCTTTCTTTGAACACGGTATCCGTTTTTTTACAATAGTAGGACCAAACTGCGAGCAAATCGAGTTTTCTCAAATACTATAGGAATTGAACATTTTGAATGAAGCGGAAAACGATAAAAAGTGTGAAATAATAATGTGAAAAACCTGAATTTTCACCCAATGCCACGCCCCATGGTAATATTATATATTTAATAGAAGAATGCTGAATATTAAAGCTTAAAGAATTAGAACTTTCTGTTTTGACAAGTTCTGATTAGCGCGTCAACAAAAGGTATGGAGGATGGCGATCAATCGGTATGAAATCAGGAACATATCCCTTTGGTAAAGGCAAATCCTACAGCTAAACAATAACGGATGACATCTCAAGTCTTACTTTTTGGGGGATATTGTCCAAGGCGCATTATAGCGCTACATGTAGCCGAGTTGGATGCTGCTCTATTTCTTGACATATCTGATCAATGCCTTTATAATGCAATAGTTGCCTTCATACCTTTTTGCATTGAAAGGAAGTCTATGAACAAAAAGCCCACTCTAAAAGATGTTGCGCGTCACGCTGGCGTATCCGTTGCAACGGTTAGTCACGTGGTTAATCACACCTGCAATGTCAGTAGTGCGACACGGGAACTTGTATTGTCTAGCGTGGAAGCGCTGAATTATCGTCCGGATGTCATGGCACGCAGTTTAAAAATCGGTCGTTGCAATCTGATTGCATTTGTCGTGCCAGATATTGCTAACGCTTTTTTTGCCACGTTGATTGAGGAAGTAGAACAAATCGTGGCTGAAAAAGGCTATCGCCTTCTGATAATGAATACGAAAGAAACGCTAGAACGTGAAACAGGTGTTCTCGATGCGTTATCTAGGGCAATACCGCATAGAAAAAGCAAAACGCAGCCAAATATGATATAATGGACGTATGGATAAACAGATGACGATTTCCGCATTCAGCGATGAGCTGGCGCAGGTGCGGACGAAGAAAAAAGAGTTTCTGGCTCAGATCGAACGAATAGTCCCGTGGAAGGAATGGATTGCCATGATTCAGCCGTGCTATTACAAAGGAGAGCGCGGCAACAAGCCCTATCCGCTGGAGACGATGGTGCGGCTTTATCTGCTGCAAAACCTGTACGACCTGAGTGACGAGGCAACCGTAGCGGAAGCGATCGACAGCCGTGCGTTTTCGGATTTCTGCGGGATAGATTCCAGCAATCAGGTTCCGGATGGCGATACGCTCGGCCGTTTTCGCAATCTGCTGATCAAGAACGGACTGCAGGAGAAGCTGTTCGCGCAGGTAGTTGTTGCGCTTATGGAACGAGGTCTCATTCTGAAAAAAGGAACGATCGTGGATTCTACCATCATTTCCGCTCCGTCTTCCACGAAAAACAAGGAAAAGAAGCGGGATCCGGATGCGCATCAGGTGAAAAAGGGGAATACATGGCATTTCGGTTATAAAGCGCATATCGGCGTTGACAAGGACAGCGGACTGGTTCATACCGTGGAGGCTACATCAGCCAATGTTCATGATGTTGCGGAAACATCAAAGCTGTTAACCGGAGAAGAAGAGGCTGTTTACGGTGACAGCGGTTATCTCGGTGCGGAGAAACGTGATGATGCGATCATTCGCAACGAGGCTGGACACAAAATCAAATACAGGATCAATCGCCGTCCATCCCAAGTTAAGAAGCTGAGCAAAAGCGGCCAGTATGCCGCAAAGAAAGCAGAACACGCTAAGTCCTCTGTTCGTGCGAAAGTGGAGCACGTATTCGGCGTAGTCAAGAAACAGCTGCGTTTCCGAAAAACACGATACCGAGGGCTCGAAAAGCAAAGAGCCAAATTCAATATCATGTTCGCGTTAGCGAATCTGATTCTGGCTGACAGACCCTGCCTGGCAGCTTGAATCAGTGCGCCCCTGCGAGCAAATGCATAGGGCATCCTGTTGATTTTCACAAAATGCATGTCCGCCTATGTGAATCCTGCCATTTATGCGGTGTTGCCTTAGGAAAAATCGGCGGGAACGAACCCTGCGCCGCGCTTTTTTCTGCCTTATTTTGGAATGAGATCAGGACGCCGTTTTGGAAAGGAGCCCTTATGCAAGCCAAACGATCCCCCGCTGCCCGGCTGGGGCAATTTCTCCGGGAATGCCTGTGCTGGGATAAAGCCTTTACCCGCAATGTTTTTCTGGTGGCGCTGCCCATGGTGCTGCAGTCGCTGGTGGAAAGCTCGCTGCACATCGTGGATGGGTTGATGGTGTCTGCGCTGGGCGACGCGGCCTATTCTGCCGTGACACAGGCCAACCGATTCACCTTTGTGTTCAATCTGTTCAGCTTCGGCACCTGCTCGGGAAGCGCCATTTTCATGAGCCAATACTGGGGCGCGCGGGACATCAAGCGTCTGCGGTGGTCCATGGGATTGGCCATGCGCTTTGCGCTGATCATCGCGGCGGTGTTCGCCGCGGTGGGGATGCTGTTTCCCCGTCAGGTGGTGGCCTGTTTCCTGACCCCCGGCGAAAGCTTTGAGCTGGCGGTCAAATATCTGCGCATCGTGGCTCCGGGATATCTGTTCTCCGCGATCAACGGCGTGTACGCCACCGCCATTAAGAGCGCTGAAAAGACCTACCTGCCCATGCTGGCGGGCATGGGAGGCATTGTCTGCAATACGATCTTCAATTATATGATGATTTTCGGCCACGGCCCCTTTCCGGCCATGGGCGTGGAGGGCGCAGCCCTTGCCACGACCCTTTCCGCCTGCGTGACGATGCTGACCAACATCGCGTTCGCCTACGGGAAGCGTCTGCCCGCCGGTGCGAAGCCGTCGGAGTGGTTCTGCAAGGAGCCGGGCTTTTCTTCCCGCTTTGTGAAAACGGCGCTGCCGGTGGTGTTCAACGAAGGCCTGTGGGGACTGGGCACCACCATGTTCAGCGTATTCTATGGCCGCATGGGCGACGCGGCGGTAGCCACCATGGGCGTGTGCAACACCATCAACGATCTGGTTTGGGTGGCGATTTTCGCCCTGATGAACGCCTGTGCCATTCTGGTGGGCAAGACGCTGGGCAGCGGCGATAAGGAACGGGCCTATCTGTACGGCAAACGGCTGATCTCCGGGGCTGTGCTGGCGGGGCTTTTGCTGGGCGTGGCGGTCTATCTGCTGCGCTGGCCCATGGTGAACCTGTTCTCCGGCCTGAGCGAAAGTGTGCGGCAGAAGGCCCAGCTGATTTTGACCATCGGCGGCGCTGCGATCTGGTTCCGGGCGCTGAATACGGTCAACGTGGTAGGCGTGCTGCGCAGCGGCGGCGATACGGTGTTCAGCCTTGCTCTGGAGGCGGGGACTTTGTGGATCGTCGGCGTGCCCCTGACCGGGCTGGCCGCCCTGTGCTGGCACTGGCCGCTGGAGGCCGTTTACCTGTGCACCATCGTGGAAGAAGTCGTCAAAATGGCGATCGGCATTCCCCGACTCAAGAGCCGCAAATGGATGCATGTTCTGACAGAAGCAAGGGAGAACGCATAAGATGCAAAACATTGATCTGGTCGTGAAGATCGGCAGCATGGCGCTGATCCAGAAGGAAGACAGCGTCATTGACTATAATGTATTTCAACGCCTGGCCATGGCGCTGCGGCCCGGCATGATCCTGGTCTCCAGCGGCGCGACGGAGATCGGCCGTCTGGACTACATTCAGCGCACCGGCCACGAGCTGACCGGTGAAAAGGAGCAGATCAAGGTGGACTATTCGGCACAGGGCCAGTCCATCCTGATGAACAATTACCGTACCTTCATCCGTCCGGAGTACGGTGTGCGGCAGGTGTTGGTGGAGCACACCCATTTCAACGATCCCCAGCGGCGGGAGCACATCCGGCAGATGCTGTACCGGGCGGCGGAGCAGAACGCCATTCCCATCATCAACTACAACGACCCGGTGAACGACGAGGAAGTCAGCAAGCTGGAGCTGGCCAGCCGCCGGGCCGAGGGCATGGAAGTGGTGGAATGTGTGGATAACGACGAGACCGCCGCCGTGGTGGCGCGGCTGGTTCATGCCAAAAATCTGATCCTGCTGACGGGCACCCATGGCATTTACCTGAACAAGGACGACCCCTCCACACTGGTAGAGCAGGTGGAAGCGGACAATATTGAAGAAATGCGGCAGAAGGTGGCCGAGCTGATGGGCCACTGCGAGGGAGCCAGCCGGGCGGGCGCCAACGGCGCAAAGGCCAAGCTGGCCTTTGCCCTGCGGGCAGTGGAGCACGGCACCAATGTGATGATCGGCCACGCCCAGTGCCGTCTGGATGACCTTCTGTCTGGCCGCGTGCCCTGCACCCGGCTGACCCTGCGGCAGGGGGAAAAGGAATGAGCAGCACGGCGTGGCTGATTTTGACCATCGTAGGCGCGCTGGGTTCCGCAGCCTGCCTTTACGGTATTTACGGGGATAAGAAGCGGGGCTATCCCGCTTTGAAGGCCGTGGACAGCCAGTTCGAAATGCCGGACATGCGCTTTCGCTATACGCCGGAGGAACTGTTTGCCTGCTTGGAAAAGCTGGGAACGGAGGGAAGGCAGCGTCTCCGCCGCCTTTGGGGGCTGGACAGCGCGCTTGCTCTGTTCCTGGTACTGGTGCTGGCGGTGGTCAGCCACAATCTGGCGGCTTTCCGCTGGCTGCGCTGGGCCATGTATGGGCTGGCAGTCCTGCGCTCTCTGTTGGATTTGTTGGAAAACGGGCTGTTGCTGCGGGTCTGCACCGCTTATCCCTCCCGCCGGTTGACCGGCACGGCCAAGGCCGCGTCCGTCTGCACCATGCTCAAGTGGGCTGCGGCGGTTCTCTGGGTCGCAGGGATGTTCGGGGCAGCGCTGGTAAGGGCTTATGTGCTGGGAAAATAAAAATCATGCCGCGTTCTGAAAGCTTCGGAACGCGGCTTTTGCTTGTGATGATCAACGCCGGGCTTATTTGGTCTTTATTGATTCGGCCAAAATGATGAAAAAAAGTATATTTTAGGGCTTGACGGCGGGAAGTTATGTGATTATAATAAATTACAGAATTAAGTTCTGAAGGAGAGAACAGCTTTGGACGAGCCCAATGTGAAGGTCAAGTCTCTGGCAAAGGCGCTGAATGTGCTGAATTGCTTCATTCAGGAACCAGAGCTGGGCGTGACGGAGATCAGCGAACGACTGGGACTGTACAAGAGCAATGTCTGCGACATCCTCACCACCTTCCAGTCGCTGGGCTATGTAGATCAGAGCGAACGCACGGGCAAGTATCATTTGGGTTATCGGATTCTGGAACTGTCTCATGCCTTCACTACTTCCATGGGTTTCCGCAAGACCATTTATCCCCACATGAAGCAGTTGGCCGACAAGGTGGGGGAGACGGTCTATCTGGGCGTCCCCGACGGGCTGGACGTGCTTTATCTGGACGCGGCCTATCCCGGCCATGAATACATGACACGCGCCATGCTGGGCGACCGGGCTCCCATGTACTGCACGGGAATCGGCAAGGCCATTCTCAGCCAGCTGGACGAGGCCACGTGGGCTTCGCTGTTTTCCCAGAAGCTCAAGCCCTATACCAACTCGACCCTGACAGATCCCGAAAAGCTGCGTCAGGACCTTCTGGTCGCCCGGGAACGGAAATATGCGGTGGACAATATGGAGCATGAATATGGCATTCGCTGCGTGGGCGTGCCGGTACTGAATGGTTCCGGCCGGGCGGTAGCGGGTATCAGCATTTCCTGTCCCTCCCTGCGGATGGACGATGAGAAGGTAAAGGAATACGCCGCTTGCCTTCAGCAAATTACCGAAAATATCAGTATCTACTTCTGATATTTTTTGATAGGGCATCAGAACGTTGTTCTTTTATTCAGAACAAAAAATGGAAAAGAAATATTTTTCTTTCCAAAATCAACAGAACTATGTTCTGAAATAAAGAACAGAAGATCGGAGAGAAATGAGCATGAACGGAATCAAAAAGGGAATCTGGCCTACGATGATTACCCCTTATGATCGGGAGGGAAGGGTGGACCTGAACGCCGCAAAGCGGATCGTGGACTGGTACGCCCGCCGAAACTGTGACGGCATTTTCGCGGTGTGCCAGTCCAGCGAGATGTTCAACCTGTCGCTGGAAGAACGGGTCGCATTGGCCCGGACGGTCGTGGAGGCGGCGCAGGGCCGGCTGGAAGTGATTGCCTCCGGCCATATTTCGGACGACCCGCAGGCGCAGGTGGAGGAATTGGGCGCGATCGCTGAAACCGGCGTAAAGGCCGTGGTCATGGTGTCCAACCGGCTGGCCCGGGAGGACGAGGACGACGAAGTGTGGATCCGCAACGCCCAACGGATCCTGGACGCACTGCCCGGCGTGACCTTCGGCGTATATGAATGCCCATATCCCTACAAGCGGCTGATGACCGAACGCACCCTTGGCTGGTGCGCCCGCAGCGGACGGTTCGCTTTCCTCAAAGATACCTGCTGCGACGCGCGGATGATCCGGGAGCGGATTCAGGTGATCCGCCGGGAGGCCGCCGCGGCCGGGGTAGAGCCGCTGGGACTCTATAACGCCAACACCATGACCCTGCTGGAAACCCTGCGGGACGGCGCGTCCGGCTTCAGCGGCGTCATGGGCAACCTTCACCCGGAGCTGTACGTCTGGCTGGATCAAAACTGGCGGGAACAGCCGGAAAAGGCGGAGGAGCTTCAGGCGCTGCTGACGCTGCTCAGCAGTCTGGAGGGGCAGGGATATCCCATCTGCGCCAAGCGTCACATGGAGGACGTGGGCGTGGAAATGACGCTGATCGCCCGCAATCAGCCCGCCGCCCGGTTCGGATATGCCCAGCAGGAAACACTGCGGCAGGCGGAAATTGTGGAAAAAGTCGCCCGCAGGCTTTGCGGCATTGAAGAAAAATAAGCAAAACGGAGATCGGAAAGGAGAGGATCATCAATGGCAACTTTTTCAGCCCCTGCGGCGAAGGAGCACGTCAAAGGACTTCGCGCGCAGATCGTTCACCGTGCGGATCAGGAGTTTCCCTTCCTGCATGATACGATGATCGTGCCGCTGGGCGGCCGTCTGCTGATGGCCTGGTACAACTGTTCCGAAAATGAGATCGTCGGCCGGACGATCATCCGCGGACGCTGGTCGGCGGATCACGGCCAGACGTGGTCGGAGCCGGAGATCATCTGCGAGGATGTTCGCCCTGAACACCATATGGTGCCGGTGACGTTTACCGAGGAAAACGGCGAAATTTGGGCTTATGTGACCAGGATGTCCTCCCACGACCGGCCTACGGGCTATGTCTGTGTGCAATACGATCACGGCCAATGGAAGCTGCGGCAGGAACGCGAAGAACTGGTGCTCATCAATACGCTGCCGCAGGAAACGGACGGCGAGTGGATCGCCGGAGGCCGAATGGCGGCGAAGCCGGGCGAGCTTCCTCTGATCCCTGTGGTGGTGCGCGCCCCGAAGCAATCGCCCGCGCCATGGAAGATCGTGGCTCTGCCGGGGCCATGGAACGAGGATGTCTATCCGCTGGAATACCCGGAGACCGCCGTTCTGGTCGAGAAAGACCGGGTGGACGCCATCGTCCGCAACGATGCCGGCCCCGCACAGGCCTTCCACAGCACGGACGGCGGCAAGACCTGGGGAAAAGCGTCCGATGCGCAGATGCCCATTGCCCCCGCAAAAATGTACGGCGGTTCGCTGCCGGATGGCCGTCAATACCTGATCTACAACGAGCAGACGGAACGCAAAGACCGTTCCCGGCTGGTGCTGGCCCTGAGCCGCGGCGGAGACGCGCCCTTTGATCGTGCGTTGATCCTGGCAGACGGCCCCAGCGAGGCGCTGAACGCAGGCCCTTACTGGCATTATCCCTGCGCCTGTATCGACGGGAAAATGCTTCATATTTCCTGCACGTCTTCCGCTGACACCGTCGTCCGGCACGCAGCTCTTTTCAGTATTCCCCTTGAAAATCTGTAAACGGAGGTTCCGCCTATGCCGCGCAAAGCACAAATTGCCAACCGCGCCGGATGGGGCGCGTATCTGAAGCGCAACTGGGAACTGTACCTGTTCGTCGTTCCAGCGCTGATCTACCTGCTGCTCTATTGCTATTATCCCATGTACGGCGTACAGATCGCCTTCAAAAACTTCCGCGTCACCAAAGGGATCGCCGGAAGCGAATGGGTGGGACTGGAACACTTCCGAAAGTTTTTCTCCAACCCCTCCTGCCGGGCGCTGATCAAAAACACGCTGGTCATCAGCCTTTATTCTCTGGTCGTAGGCTTTCCGCTGCCCATCATCTTCGCCCTGACGCTGAACGAGGTGGCTCCGGGCCGCTACAAGAAGCTGGTACAGACGGTATCCTATGCGCCGCACTTCATTTCCACCGTGGTCATGGTCAGTATGCTGACCATGTTCCTGAACGCGGATAACGGTATCTTCAACAAGATCGTGGAAACGCTGGGCGGGCCCCGGGTGGATTACATGTCCAAGGCCAACCTGTTCCCGACGGTATACGTGCTCAGCGGCGTATGGCAGAGTCTGGGCTGGTCGTCCGTTATCTACCTGTCGGCCCTTTCCGGCATCGACACCGGCCTGCACGAGGCCGCGATGATCGACGGCGCGTCCCGCCTGCAGCGCATCTGGCACATCAACCTGACCGGCATTCTGCCCACCATCACCATTATGCTGATTCTGCAGGTGGGCAATCTGATGACCGTTGGCTTTGAAAAGGCCTTCCTGATGCAGAATCCCCTGAATCTGGAAACCAGCGAGATTATTTCGACCTTCGTATACAAGATGGGTCTGAATTACCGCCAGTACAGCTACTCCACGGCCATCGGCCTGTTCAACTCGGTCATCAACATGATCCTGCTTGTCAGCGTCAACACCATTGCCGGCCGTCTGAGCGAAACCAGCCTGTGGTAAGAAAGGAGGAAGACGAATGGAGCATACGGAAAGACCCCGCGCCATGCGCAGCCGGGATGATTACATTATCAACTTTGTAGCGTACTTCCTTTGTTCGCTGGTGCTCATCGCCACGCTGTACCCGCTGATTTACGTGGTCAGCGCGTCCTTCAGCGAACCCAGCGAGGTCATCAACGGCAATATCTGGCTGCTGCCCAAAAACGTGACGTTGGACGGCTATGAGATGATTCTGGATTACGACCCCATCTGGATCGGCTACCGCAACACCATCTTCTACACCGTCTTCGGCACGGCGTTCAACCTGCTTTTGACTCTGCCCTGCGCGTATTCCCTGTCCCGCCGGGATTTCCGCGGCCGCAAGGGCATTATGCTGCTGTTTACCTTCACCATGTTCTTCTCCGGCGGCATGATCCCCACCTATCTGGCCATGAAGAGCTTCGGACTTTTGAACAGCCCCTTCGCGGTCATCCTCCCGGGCGCGGTGAACGTGACCAACCTGATCATCGCCCGTACCTATTTTGCCACCAGCATTCCATGGGAATTGCAGGAGGCCGCGACCATCGACGGCTGTTCCAATACCGGCCTGTTTTTGAAAATCGTGCTGCCCCTGTCGATGCCCATTGTGGCGGTGATCGCCCTGTATTATCTGGTAGGCCACTGGAACGCCTACTTTAATGCCCTGATCTATCTTTCCCACGAAAAGCTCTATCCCCTTCAGCTGTTCCTGCGCAATATCCTGCTGATGGATCAGATGACCGAAATGATGGAGGGCGACAGCGAAGCGCTGCAGGCATTGATGCGGCGGCTGCAGCTCAAGGAAAGCATGAAGTACGGCATTGTGGTTCTTTCTTCTCTCCCGGTGCTGGTCATTTATCCCTTCCTGCAGAAGTACTTCGTCAAGGGCATGATGATCGGCGCGATCAAGGGCTGACAGGCCCCCTGACTACGGTAAATTAGGAAGAAATCCCTTCCTAATCAAATAAAAAAGGAGGTTTCCCCATGAAAAAACTGTCTCGTGTGCTGGCCGTTATTCTTGCGCTGGCGCTGTGCCTGCCCGGCATGGCCGCCGCCGAAATGACCGAGGCCGAAAGGCTGGCTGAAATGGTAGCCAACGTCGTGCTGCCTACGCCGGAGCTCCCGCTGGTGGATGAACCCATGACCATCACCGTCAAGTACCCCAAGACCTCGAACCATGGTGATTTTGACAACTGCTTCTATCTGAAAGCCGTCGAAAAGCTGACCAATATCAAGCTGGACGTTCAGGGCATCGACGCCAACGGCTGGGATGAAAAGCTGGCGTTGGACTTTGTCTCCGGCGACTACAGCGAGATCTATCTCAACGGCGTTTCCTTCAACGACGCGGCTGTGTACGGTCAGGCCGGGATGCTGCGCCCGCTGGAGGACCTGCTGGAGCAGTACGCCCCCAACGCCGTGGAGATCCTGAACCTGCTGCCTGAAACCCGCCGCAACGTCACCGCCTCCGACGGACACATCTACATGATGGCCGCTTACGACGGAACGCCCCGCGACATGCTGATGAACGGCACTTACAATCAGGAAGTCAACGGCGACTGGCTGGCTAAGGCCGGTCTGACCGAGACCCCCAGCACGCTGGACGGTTTCTATGACATGCTGGTCTCCTTCCGGGACGGCGACGCCAACGGCAATGGAGAAGCGGACGAGATTCCCTACAGCTTCGTTTATGACGGAGACGGCTACAACATGCCCCTGGGCGCGTTTGGCTTCGTCAACCTGCGGCACGACGTGATCGACGGTCAGTACGTCTACGTTCCCGCTCAGGAGAATTTCCGTCACTATCTGGAGTTCATGCATAAGCTCTACACCGAGGGCCTGCTGGATTCGAAGATTTTCACCCAGACCACCGAAGAATACAACGCCAAGATGTCCACCGGCGTGATCGGCGTGATGCCCAACTCCGGCGCGGCTATCATCGGTCTGGACGAATACCTCAAGACCACGTCCCTGAAGCCCATGACCAGCGAATACAACGAAACGCCCGTCCATCCCGGCCGTGCGCAGGAAGTGGACAAGTTCGGTATGGTCATCACCGATAAGTGCAGCGAGGAAAAGGCCATTGCCGCCATCAAGCTGCTGGACTACTTCTACAGCCAGGAAGGCACCTTCCTCATCAAGTGCGGCCCGGAATACGGTGCTTGGGGCGACATGATCGACGGCGGCTACGTCCGTCACGAGAATGAAGACGGCACCGTTTCTTACGAGCTGATCTACGACCATGAGAAGTATCAGGACAGCTACTATCAGTTCCGCATCAAGAACGGCCTGATGAACATGCCCTTCTTCTACACCGCCGCTCATGCTGCCGTTATCATCGGCGGCTCCGCAGATAACACCCATGTGACGGAGAACGTGAACGAGAGCGGTATGCTGGCTGCCCGCCGCATGGGCTATCCCCAGATGGCGACCTTTACCGAGGATGAACAGGACATTCTGGCTCCCTACGTGCTGATGGACAGCTATGTGGATCAGATGGTGGCCCGCTTCATCACCGGCGAAGTGGAAATCACCGACGAGACCTGGAACAGCTATCTGGAGCAGCTGAACATGATGGATCTGGACACGCTGGTGGAAGTCCGTCAGGCGGCCTATGATCGCTGGAACAGCTGACGACCCGCGAAAAAAATCGAAAGCTCTATTCTGGCCGTTGACCTTTGGGTCAACGGCCGTTTTACATTCTCCGCAAATGAAAATTGCCGCGCTCTGCTGGAAAAAGCAAAGTGCGGCAGCTTTTTGATTTTGTCCTTTAGTCCTGCGGCTCCATTCTCCACACATCCATCCGGCTGTCGCAGTCGCCCTTCAGCGATACCTCTACGCCGATGTTCATCAGCGCCTCGCCGGTCATGCGGCGGCCATCCTCGCAGACGTAGACCGCGTCGGGGAGCAGGCCCCGCATACGGAACCTTGGCATGGGCAGATCCCAGCAGCGCATTCCGTGAGCGAAGGAGAACAGGGTGAAGGCCTTCCGATCCCGGCGCACATACTGGAACAGGGCGTAGGGATGCTGCGTGGCCGAGGCAATGCGGTACACGTAAGCGTCCTGCAGGTCGCCCCGGAGACGCTTGAACTCGGCGATGGCTTTTTTCAGCTCGTCCAGTTCCTCCTGCGGGGCGGTCAGCAGGTTGATGCCGATGCTCATGGAGCCGGTCATGCCCCAGTGAATGCGGAAGGAAAGCGGCGTGGGGCGCTCGTGGATGTGGTGCCGGGCCGGGGCAATGTTGCCCGCGCCGCCGGCGGTCTTGGGCACGAACAGCATGGAGAAACCCTCGTGCAGCACCATCACGTCCACCGGGTCGGCGTTGTCGCTACGGTTGATGCGGTCGGCGTAGGGCACCATGCCGAAATCGGAACGCCCGCCGCCGCTGGCGCAGTTTTCAAACAGCACATCGGGGTGCTTTTCGTTCAGGTGCTGCCAGATGGCCAGCAGGTTTTTCGTGTAGCGGACGGACAGACTTTGCTGCTCCTCGTAGGGCGCGTCCGGCCAGCCGGTCTCGGTGACGTAGCGGTTCATGTCCCACTTGAGGTAGTCCAGCTGGCAGGTGTCGATCAGATCATCCAGCCATGCAATGGCCCAGTCCCGAATCTCGTCCCGGGCCAGATTCAGCACCAGCTGATGTCGCTGCTGGATGCGGGGCCGGGCAGGGTCGTGAATGACCCAGTCGGGGTGCGCCCGATACAGGTCGCTGTCCGGGTTGACCATTTCCGGCTCCACCCACAGTCCGAAGAGCATCCCCTTGTCGTGACAGGCCTTGGAGATAGCCTGCAGCCCGTGGGGAAAACGCTCCGGGTCGGCAAACCAGTCGCCCAGACCGGCCTTGTCGTCGGTACGCTTGGGCATCCAGCCGTCGTCGATGACGAACAGCTCCACGCCCAGCGGCGCACACTTGTCGATCAGCGCCAGACAGTTGTCCTCCCGCACGTCAAAGGCATAGGGATACCACGAATTGTAGATGACGGGCCGCACGGCGTGGGCCTTGTCGGTCTTATTGCCCCGGGGCATCAGGTGGTCGAACTGCCAGTCGTAGAAGACCTCGCTCATGCGCTCGAAGCCCCGGTTCGAGAAGCCTCCGGTGAACTGGGGCGTTTCAAAGCACTCACCCGGCTTCAAAAGGTACTTGGTGTCGAAACTGTTCACGCCGCCGGTGACAGTGACCATTTTGCCGAACTGCCGCTCCACGGTGATATCGAAATTGCCGCTCCAATGGAGCACGCCGAAGAACACCTGCCCCGTTGTTTCGGTGGCCGCGCCGTCCTGATCCAGCGCAAAGAAGGGGATCTGCTGGGCGGCGGCGCAGGTGATGCGGTTGTTTTGCAGCACGGTGCGGGCCTGGGTCAGCATCAGCTGATTTTTGGTGTACTCGCAGCCCCAGTTGCCGCTCAGATGGGTCAGCCGATAGTCCCAACCAAAGGGCAGCTGCCACGCGGCGCTCTTCATCTGTTCCAGCTCCAGCGCGCCCTCCTCGCCGTTGCGGATGACCAGCCATTTGCTCAGCAGCGGCAGATCGGCCCAGCCCCGGTAATGCAGCTCCACCGTGACGGCATAGGCCGCGTCCCGGGCGACGACGGTCAGGTGGTCGCCGTCGATCAAATGGCTGTCGTACAAAAGCCGCAGACCCCGGGTGCCGTCCGGGTGGCGCGCCCACAGCACCGGGTCGCCGTAATCGCTGGGCTCCATGGTGGGCAGCTCGGCCACGCCGTCTTTGCGCGCGTCCACGCCCTTGGAGGGCTCGTAGGCCGCCAGCATTGTCTCGGCCAGCGGCAGCAGAGAATCGTCGCTGCTCAGTGACGATCCCCAGTACAGGTGGCGCAGCCGTCCATCGGCAGCAATACCGAAGGCGTAGGACATTTCAGAAGTCCGAAGGTGAAAGAGCCGGTGAGCTTCGTCAAAGTGAATACGCATGGGGAAACCCTCCTTGTGAAGTTTTCATTCGCTCAAGAGAAACGTTCTTCTTTTAATTGACGGTCTGCCACAGGTTTTGCAGGGGAACCGGCCGGGCTTCGGGCTGCTCCTGCCCGTCCAGCAGCGGGTACATCCGTTCCGCAAAGCGCCGGAAAGCCTCCGCCGCCAACGGATAGGGACGGTTGCATACGTCGATCAGGCCGATCTGGTAGCATTCGCCGTCGAAGCGGCCCAGATAGGGCTGGTCGCTGTATTCGAAATAGTGAACGCCGGTCAGGTGGGGCTCCTGCGTGCTCTGCTCCAGATAATACCGCAGCGCCTCGGCCCGCTGGGACTGCGTGCCCGTATGGTACAGACCCCAGGAATCCAGTCCGCTTTCTTTGGCGCCGATATGCCATTCTCCCACGACCATGGGCAGGTTCGCGCCTTTGGCCATTTGCGCGGCGGCGGTGGCGGGTTCGGAACCGTAGCAGTTGAAGGAAAACACATCGAAGTAGTTCAGCGGGCCGCAGAGGGTCTTTTCGGAGGCGTGGCTGTAACGCATTCCCAGATTCAGATGATGAGGATCCTCCGACCGCAGCGCGTCGCTGATGACGCGGCCATAGCGTTCCACCAGTACATTGTGGAAAACTTCGAAGTCCTTTTGGGCGGCTTCCGACCAGCTGTCCCGGCGGAGGGGCGAAAGCAGATCGTCAAAGGAGGACAAGTCTGTCTCCCAAGCGACGTTCAGGGCTTCTACCGTGCCGTAGCGTTTTTTCAGATGGTCGGCAAAGGCCTGCTTGGAGGCGCGGCAGCCGTCCGCAGCCAGCAGCCGCTCCGCCAGATTGACGTTGTCGTGCATCAGCCATTCCGGCTCGTTGGTGACGAAGTAGCCGATCAGCAGCGGATCGGCCCGATAGGCGCGCAGTTCCCGCCGGGCCATCTCGGCGGTGAGTCGCTCGTAGTCCGGGCTGAACACGTCGGGGAAATCCCGGAAGATGCGCTCGTCCGTCAGCGGAAAAAATTTGAAGGTGATGACGTAGGGCATTTGGGCCTTGCGGAGGAATTCCGCCGTGGGTTCGTCGCCGTAGTCGTTTACGCCCACGCCCAGCGTATTTACGCCCCAGGAGCGCATCCGGGCGGTGTTGAGGGTGATCCACGCGTCCAGCCAGCCTTCGCCGAAGACCCGCATCATATTGGCCCGGGGAAAGTTGACCAGTTCCCGGGTTTTGGCGTTCTCAAGGCCGTTGCGGACCACGTACTGGGGAATCTGATCGCCGGTGGTCCACGCCCGGGCGAAAAGCCCTTCCTTGGGCGGCAGCCACTGGTGCAGACTGTCCAGATGGTCGGCCATGCCGTAAATGCCGGTACGGTTGCCGTAGCACATGCCATTAGAGAAGAAGGCATACCCGTCCGGGTCAACCAGCCACCAGCGCCGCCCGTCATGGACGGTGTGGAACCAGCCGGTCTGGTCAAAGCGCTTGTTCAGCCAGCCGCCGTACCGGGACCAGCCTTCGGGATAATGGTTGTGGGTCTTGGCCCATTCCAGTTCTTTTTTCAGATAAGCGTCCAGTTCTTCCAGACTGCCCGTCTTTCCGGGCCAGGCGCCCTCGGCCCGCTGCCCCAGCGCGTCCACCAGCGGACGGCCTTCTACATCCTGCGGCTGCCAGCCGGACACAAATTCCACGGACGTAAGTGCGGCGGAACGCAGGGACGGCTCCCGCAGAAACAGCCGGAAGAACTTCACTTCTCCGGCCTGAATGGGACGGCCGTTCAGCCCGCCCTTGAACACGCCCGGCCACGGCGGCAGGAACGCCATATCCGCCCCCAGCGCCCGCTTATCCACGGGGAAGGGGACCTGCACCCTGCATCCGGGCAGAATGCGATAGTGAAGGGACAGAAGCGGCTCGTCTTCTTCGGAAACGCAAAATTCCAGATGGATTTCGATTTGGTGGTCGGCCTCCGCCTGCAGGGTCACGACGGCGGTCTCCTGTCGCTGCCAGCCCTCTGGCAGGGCGGAGGACAATAATAACTCGTGTTCTTCGGGGAGAAGGGTCGTTCCCTGCCGAACGCCCTTGCGTAGCGTGAGGTCCGAATTCCGCAAATACAGTTTCATAGCACAGGCTCCTTTGAAAGCTGCCGGGCTTTCCGTTTGTGAGGAACAAAGTTGCATCCATTATATACGGCGGCTTTTAGGAATGCAATGCCGCGGCGGGGACAAAAATAGCTGCTTTTGGACAGGAACGTTTTTTCCCAAAAACGGTATTTCAGGGCGCAAACTGCGCATTTACTTTGGACAAAAAGCGGTTTACCATGAGAAATATAAACGAGAAAGGATGAACCGTTCATGAAACACAGCGCCGCTCATCCGAGTCTGCAGGTGCGTCATAAGAGTCTGGGCCGCAGGATGCTGGATCACTGGCAGATTTATCTGCTGCTGCTTCCTGCCATCGTGTATTTCATCATCTTTTATTACTGGCCCATGGCGGGCCTGCAGATCGCCTTCCGGGATTACCGCGTTTCCAAGGGCATCTGGGGCAGCACGTGGGTGGGGCTGAAGTATTTTCAGAAGTTTTTCAATCACCCCCAGTGCTGGAAGATCATCCGCAATACGATGGTCCTTTCCCTTTATACGCTGGCGACGTTCCCGCTTTCCGTGATCATGGCGCTGCTCATCAACGAGCTGCGGGGCAAGCGCTTCCAGAAAACGGTGCAGATGGTGACCTACGCGCCCCACTTTATCTCCACCGTAGTCATTTGCTCTATGATTACGCTGTTCATGAACCAGTCCACGGGCCTTATCAATAATGTGATCGAAATGCTCGGGGGCAATCGGGTGGACTTTCTGGGCACGGCCCAGTACTTTCCGCACATTTTCGTGTGGTCGGGCGTGTGGCAGGATCTGGGCTGGGGCACCATCATCTATCTGGCTACTCTGTCCAGCGTCAGCCCGGAGCTGCACGAAGCCGCCTACATGGACGGCGCGAATCGGATGCAGATCATCTGGCACGTGAACCTTCCCTGCATCCTGCCCACAGTGGTCATCATGCTCATCATGAGCTGCGGCCGCATTCTGTCCGTGGGATTCGAAAAGATCTACCTTCTGCAGAACTCCCTGAATCTGGACGTATCGCAGGTCATTTCCACCTACACTTACGAGCTGGGTCTGCTGGGAGGACAGTACAGCTACTCCACCGCCATCGGCCTGTTCAATACGGTGGTCAACGTGGTGATGCTGCTGATCGTCAATACCATCTGCAAGCGTCTCTCCGACGTGTCTCTGTGGTAAGAAAGGAAGGAGGACGTATATGAAACCCACGATCATTCGCCGTACCCGGGCGGACAAGATTTTCGATACCCTGAATGTGATCCTGATGGCCATTGTGCTGGTCATCACGCTTTACCCCCTGTATTTTGTGCTGATCGCCTCCGTGTCCGACGCCTACGAGGTGGCCAAGGGCAATGTGTTCCTCTGGCCTAAGGGCTTCACGGCGGAGTCCTACCTGAATGTGTTTAAGGAAAACCGGGTGTGGCTGGGGTATCGCAACACCATCTTCTACACTCTGACGGGTACCTTTTTCAGCCTGATCCTGACCATCCCCAGCGCCTACGCCCTCAGCAAGAAAAGCCTGCCGGGGCGGCGGCTCATCAACGTGTTTTTCCTCATCCCCATGTACTTCAACGGCGGCCTGATCCCCACCTATCTGGTGATGAAGAAGATCGGCATGGTGAATACGTGGTATTCGCTGATCTTCATCGCGGCCTCCAGCGTGTACAACATGATCGTGACCCGGGCCTACTTCCAGTCCAATGTGCCGGAGGAACTGTACGAATCCGCCCGGATCGACGGGGCCAGCGAGCTGAAAACGTTCTTCCGTATCGCACTGCCGCTGGTCAAGCCCATTCTGGCGGTGATGATCCTGTTCTTCGCCGTGGCCCGGTGGAACGACTACTTCAACGCCCTGATCTACACCACCAAGAACGACTACCTGCCCCTGCAGATGGTGCTGCGCTCCATCCTGCTTAACAGCCAGACAGCCATGCAGAAGATCGATACCTCGGCCATGGATACCGAGGCCATCAAGAACGCCGCCCGGCTGGCCTATATGGCCGAGGCCATGAAGTACGCCCTGATCGTGGTTTCCTCCGCGCCGCTGCTGATCGCCTATCCCTTTGTGCAGAAGTACTTCGTCGCCGGCATGATGGTAGGCGCGGTGAAGGGCTGACTCTCGAAATAAGAGAAGGGACTCTTCTCTTAAAAAATAAAAAAATGGAAAAGGAGATATCCACCATGAAGAAACTGGTTTCTTTCCTCCTGGCGCTGGTGCTGGTGCTCAGCTCCGTCAGCGCGCTGGCCGCTTACAACGACCACACCGACTATGTGGACTGGCCCATTGTCAAGGACGGCGAAAAACTGACCGTCAGCGTTGCGACCAAGCGCAGCGAACAGTACGGCAAGGATCCCGACCAGCAGTGGTTCTGGATCTGGTCCGAGACTTATTCCGGCATCGACTTTGAAGTGGATCAGATCCTGTCCACTGCCGTGGATGAGCGCAAGAGCCTGATGTTTGCTTCCGGTGATCTGCCCGATCTGCTTTTCGGCATCAATCTGGACACCTCCGAGCTGGTGCGCTACGGCATGGGCGAAGGCATGCTGCTGGATCTGACCCCCTACATCACCCCCGAGATCATGCCCAATCTGTGCAAGTGGATCGAAGCCTATCCCGAATCCATCGCCTACTGCACCACCCCCGACGGCAAGATCTACACCCTGCCCGGTTACTCTGACTTCTACATTCAGGGCGACGGCCCCAATGCCATGCAGTTCAACACGGAATGGCTGGAGGAAGCCGGTCTGGAAATGCCCAAGACGCTGGACGAATTCACCGCCATGCTGTACAAGTTCAAGGAACTGCATCCCGACGGTTATGCGCTGGGCTCCGGCGCGAAGAACGGCGAAAAGACCGGTGACCGCGACCCCCGCAACTATATTCTGAACGCCTTCGGCTATTTGTGGCCGGATACCATGGTCAATTCCACCGGCGCTTATCCCGCCGTGCGGGAAGGCAAGGCCGTCATCCCCGCCTATGACGACACCTTCGTGGAATTTCTGAAGCTGATGAACCAGTACTACACCGACGGTCTGATGTCCAGCGACTTCTTCACCATCGACCAGACCACGGCTTTCGCCCAGCTGGCGGAGGACGCCGTGGGCACCTATGCCGGTCTGGCGTATCTGGCCCTGCCGGAGAAGGAAGACTTCACCAAGTGGGTGGATGCTTCTCCTCTGACCAGCCAGTGGAACGACACTGCCAAGGCGGGCGCGCTGAACAAGTTTAAGTACGGTCACGTGTCCCTAAAGGCAGATGTGGAAGAAAGCAAGATCGTGCCCATCATGAAGTATCTGGACGCGTTCTACACCGACCTGCTGGGCATGTACCTGTGGTGCGGCCCCGCTGCCAACAGCTCCGACACCATGGGCCTGATCGGCGGCTACATGGTCACCGAGGATAACGCCTATGTGTGGCTGGATGCGGAAGGCAACAAGACCGACAGCCAGGCCTTCATGGAAGGAGACGCTGGCAACATGTCTCACGGCTTCGGCAACCGTTCTCATCCCCTGCAGAACAAGGAAGCCTTTGACGCGGGCGTGACCAACCGTCCCGAAATGCGCTCCTACTACTACAATAAGGACAACATCCTGCCCTATGCCTACGATCCCAACTTCGGCTCCGGCGCGCACCTGCTCAACGTCCGCAACAATGTGGAGCCCTACCGCACCGAGTCCTTCCCCATGATCGTGTACTACGATGAGGAGACCACGCTGGCCATCGACGAGCTGCATACCATTCTGGATCCCTACATCGAGTCCGAAGTGGCGAAGTTCATCACCGGCGCGCGCAGCACCGACGAGTTCCCCAAGTTCCAGGAAGAACTCAAGGGCATGGGCGTGGAGGAACTGCTGGGCTACTACACCACCGCTTATGAAAACTACCTGTCCGCTCAGAAATAAATATTGACAAACTCCGCCGCTTTTGGATAATCTGAAAGCGGCGGAGGAACGGTTCCCTGCACCTTCAGCCCGGTTTCGGGCTGAAGGCTTTTGGGCGTTTTGGGGGACGTTTCTTTTTTCCATTTCTGATTTACTTTGCTTTTCACGGCCCATTTGCCGAAACTGGAAGGGAGAATCCTGATGCCGATCCGCAGCCGGGTGTTCAAACGATATGTGCTGTCCTATCTTTCGGTGGTGCTGGCCGTGTGCATGGCGCTGGGCCTTGCGCTGGTGCGAGTGGCTTCGGGCCAGCTCCGGCAGGCGGAGACGGAGGTCTATCAGGCCCGTCTGGCCCAGACTGCCGATTATATCGAGCGGCAGCTTTCGACAATGGAAGACATCCGGCTGGACGTGAAAACCCGGTTGCCGTTTCAGCCCTTTTATCTCAACCGGCAGAAGACCAATGAATTTGAATTGCTGGACGCTTTCTCCCGTTATGCCGGCTTTTCGCCGTGGATCGAGGAATATTACCTCTGGTATCAGGACGACGGCAAGGTGTTCGGCACCCGCAGCACCTATTCGGAGCGTATCTTTTTTCAGCGGGTGATGAAAGGCCTGTCAGCGGAACGAATGACGGAAGCGCTGCCGGAGGCCGGAAAAATGCTGTTCCAGGTGCCTGAGACCCGCCCGGACACGCTGATGATCGCCCTGCCGTTTTATTTCGGCACGGCACGGATCCCCACGGGCCGCTGTACGCTGATTTTTCTGGTCAAGCTGGCCCAGCTCCGGCAGACCATCTGGCAAATGACCGGCCAGCCCTCTGACAGCGGCTTTGCGCTGGAATATGAAGGGCAGACGGTGCTGTCCACCCTGACGGCGGAACGCACCCTTTCCGGGCAGGGCACGAAGGAAAAAGCCCGGGTAGTGATCGAGGAACCCAGCATCGCCGGGCTGGAACGGCTGGGTTCGTTCGAACGGTTGATGATCTGGATCGTGGTGCTGGCGGTGCTGCTGGGCACGGCCATCGCCGTGTACGCGGCGTGGAGGAGCTATCAGCCCATCCGCAAGCTGTACGCCAAGTACGGCGGCAGCCAGAAGCCCAGCAACGAACTGCAGACGCTGGAAGACTTGCTGAGTAACTCCCTGAAACGAAACAGCTTTTCCCAAAAGCAGATCGAGGAACAGATGGAACAGTTGGACTTGCAGCAATCGTGGCTGAAGCAGCAGCTGGTGATGATGCTCATCACCGGCAACGACAGCCCGGTGGTCAAGGAACTGATCCAGAAAATGGGCTTCGAAATGAGTCACGCCCATTTTGCCCTGTGCTTCCTGTATCTGCAGGGCGACGAGGGCGACCGAACGGGACTGGTGCGCAGCATTGAGGATTTCTCCGACGAGGAATGCACCCTGTACGCGGCGGAATTGCAGGAAAACCGCGAGTATATCGTGTTGATGAACTTTCAGGAGGAAGAACAGTGCCGGGAACTGCTGGAACTTTTGTCCGACAGTCTGGAAAGCCGGAATTTGTCGGTGCGGGTGCAGTGGAGCCGCACCTGCAGCCAGCTGAACGAGATCGCCTCCGCAGCCATTGAAACGCTGAACACGCCGCCGGTGGCGCTGGCGGTGGACAACGCCGAAGCCGAGGAAGAAGACGCGCTGGAGCAGATGGCGGCGCTGACGGAAAGCGGAAGCACATCGCAGGCGCTGGCCCTGCTGGAGACCATGATCGCCCAGACGGAAAACCGCTATCCGTCCTATCTGATGCGCATTTATATGCTCAACCGTCTGGTGCAGCAGATGATGACGCTGGCCTCCCGGGAAGGCGTGACCCTTCCGCCCAAGTCTCCGGGGCAGGACCCGGACAGCGTGCGGGAAACGTTGGAACAGCTGGTGCGCGCCCTGTGCCGCAAAGGGGCGCAGCGTTCGTCTGCCGAGAAGCCCGAGGGCGGCAAGACCGCCGCTTATGTGCGGGAGCATTGTCTGGACGGGGACATCAGCCTGTCTTCCACGGCGGAGGCGCTGGGCATTTCCACCAAGCAGGTGTCCCGGCTGCTGCGCATGGAGGTGGACATGACCTTCAAGGAATATCTGCTGCATCTGCGGATGTCCGCCGCACAGGATTTCCTTCGGGAGGAAGGCCTTTCCATTGCGGAGACTGCGGGCCGGGTAGGCTATTTCAACATTTCCCACTTTATCAAGTGCTTCAAGGCCTATACCGGCATGACCCCCGGCGAATGGAAAAAGCTTTCGTCCGGGCGGACGATGGAATAAAGAAACGCCCTTTCTTCGGAAACGCTTTGCTCCGAAGAAAGGGCATTTTCGCGTGGTCATTCGATCTCGTTTACTCCTGCTGCAGCATCCATTCGATAAAAAGTCCGTAGCCCATGGTAGGGTCATTGACGAATACATGCGTCACAGCCCCTATGAGCCGACCGTCCTGCAGAATGGGACTGCCGGACATGCCCTGCACGATGCCGCCGGTCTTTTGCAGCAGACGCTCGTCCGTGACCCGCAGCACCATACTGCGCTGGGCGGGGGAGGACTGGCGGGCCACTTCGACGATCTCAATGGCGTATTCCTGCATGGAGGCGCCGTCCACCGTGCAGAGAATGGAGGCGGGGCCGGTGTGGACGGCGTCCTTGCGGCCAATGGGGAGCCCATCCGGGTAGAGGGGATGGGCGGGCGCGTTGTCCAGCTGGCCGTAAATGCCGAACTGGTTGTTCAGGCGGATATTGCCCAGCACCCGGTGCTCTCGGAGAAAGCTGCCCTTCAATTCGCCCGGAACGCCGGCCTGCCCCTTGCGCACGTCCACCACATCCGCTTCCATCAATTCGCCCCGGGAAAGGGTCAAAATCTGCTGGGTATCCGCGTCGGTGATGGCGTGCCCCAACGCGCCGTAGCGCAGCGGGCCGTTTTCCTCGACCTGTCCGTAAAAGGAAAGCGTGCCGACCCCGGCAGTGGAATCCCGCACCCATGCGCCGATACGATAGCTGCCGGTGGCTCCGTCCTGCCGGGGTTCCAGCGTCAGACGAAGCTCGCCGCTGCCCCGGCGGATGGTGAGGGGCATGGCCCGGCTGCCGCCCTCGTTGACCAGCGCCGTCAGTTCCTCGATGCTGTGCAGGGGCTTGCCGTTGGCCTGGGTGATCACGTCCCCGGCTTTCAGCCCTGCCAGCCGCGCCGGGCTGAAAGCGCCGGTCAGGTCGCTGGTGCCCACCACCAGTACACCCTCAGTCTGCAAGGCCACGCCCACGGCCTGCCCGCCCGGGTACAGGCGCAGATCGTCCCGAATCTCCACCGTGACCTGACGCAGGGGCAGAAGCCCCAGCAAACTGACGGTGGCCCTGGTCTCCGAGCCACCGTCCAGCGTGTCGCCGGTGGCGGAAAGCGCCTGCACGTCCGGCTCGTCCGCCGTCAGCCGCAGGGGAAAGGGAAGCTCCGCCGCCGTTTCCTGCCCGGAAGCGATGACCAAACGCTCCGGCAGATGCCGCAGCGCTTCCGCCTGGGGAGAATAAAAGCCCAGCAGCCAAAAGGCGCATAGCAGCCACCCCGTCAGCCGTTTTTTTCGTCCTGCTCTTTTGGGTCCTCTCATGGTTCAAACGCCTCTTTCCGCTTTGCATTGCACGAAAGCATTGTTTGCAGAAAGAGGCGTTTTGAATGATGGGAATGGCTGTCAGTTCGCTTGAAAAATCATAAATGCAGAACCAGCGCTTTTCGGGATTGAGAAGGGCTTGATCCCGTTTTCTAACGAAAGCGGCGGCTGAAGTACAGCGCGTCCCGAAGCCCAGCCGAGCGGCTTCGGGGACGCTTGTTTGCGAATAGGGAGTGTTTTCGAAAACGTCCGTCTCACGATTCCTCGCCGGAGGCGTGCATGGAACGGTATTCGCTGGGGGTACAGCCCATTTCTTCCTTAAAGACCCGGGCAAAGCTGACTGCGTCCGGGTAGCCCACCTTGCTGCCGATGAGGTAGAACTTGTCGTTGGTCTCCCGGATCAGGCGGCAGGCTTCCTCCATGCGCAGATGCTTGCGGTAACGGCTGAAGGACGTGCCGCAGACCTTGCGGAAAATGGTGCTGACGTAGTTGGGATGGAGCTCCAGATACCCGGCCAGATCGGTCAGAGTGAAATCCTCGGCAAAATGGGCCTGAATGTATTCGCAGGCGCGCTTGACGTGGGTCTCGTCGCTGGTGGTGATCTGTCCCTGAATGCGGCTGATCTGCAGGTCGATGATGCGGGTCATGCTGCGGTAGAGCGTTTCGGCGGAATGGGTCTGCTGAATGGCGCAGACGATGTCGTCCGCCGTCAGCTCCATCTGGCTGAACACCGCCACGAAGGAAGAGTTTCCCTGCAGGGTGGCGTAGATCATACCGCAGAGAAGCTGACGAAGGGAATCCACCGGAGGATACTGGGCGCAGGCCCGGCGCAGCAGAAGCAGCAGCGTCTGATGGTAGCTTTCGACCTGCAGGCGGCAGATCGCGTCCGTCAGATCGGAGATCAGCGTGGAATAGGGATAGGTCTCCGGACCGTCCTCACCGGGCAGGTCGAAGAAGCGGCGTTCCAGCAGCGTTTGGCATACAGAAAGCTGCTCCGGCGCGTGGGGCAGAAGAAACATGGGGGAAAAAACCTGCGCGGAGTTCCCCGGCAGCAGACCGCCCATGGCAGTATACTGGGACTGATCGGGAAAGATACACAGGCTCAGGCACATCTGCCGCTTCCGGCCCTGAAACAGGGCGCAGCCCGTCTGCAAAAGCGGCTGAATGGCTTCATGCACCTGCTGGAACCATTGCAGGTCGGCTTCGCTGGAAACTACCGGCGCAGCCAGCAGCGCGGCGGGGGAGGAGGGCGTCAGGTGCAGCTCCGCCAGCACGCCGTCGGGAACGATCCCGTTGCTGTCAAACAGCTTGTCCAGCACATATTGCTGCAAATACACGTTTTCCTCCGGCCGGATGCGGGCGGTGTGAATGGGCACCCGCAGGGCGGCGCGCTTGAGAAAGCTGTCGATCTGAGCGTACAGCTCGTTTTCCGCAATGGGCTTGAGCAGGTAGTCCACCGCACCGGACTTCATGGCTTCCCGGACAAAGGAATAATCGTCGAAGCCGCTGATGAAGATCACGTCGCATTGGAGCTGCTGCTCGTGCAGACGATGCAGCAGCTCCAGCCCGTTCATGACGGGCATTTTGATGTCCGCCAGCACCAGCTCCATGTTTTCGGAAGCTACGAGGGAAAGGGCCTCCTGGCCGTTGGAGGCAAGGAAAATATGGAACTGGTCTGGGTATTTGCGCCGCAGCATGGCGGCAATGGTTTCCCGGATGATGGATTCGTCGTCAACGATCAATAGGGGTATCATGGTGCTCTCTTCCTTTTCTCAGGCGAAGGGTTTATGCATCAGCGGCATGCGCAGGGTCACGCTGGTACCCCTTCCGGGGACGGAGCGTATGGAAAGACCATAGGGTTTTCCAAAAAAGAGTTCCAGACGGCAATGGGTGTTCCGTAGGCCGATGGACGTGTAGTCGCTGTTGGAGCCTGCGATATAATCCTGCAGATGGGCCAGCTCCTCCGGGGCAATGCCGTCCCCGTTGTCGCTGACGGAGAAGAACAGGTCGCCGTCCTCCTGATAGCCCAGCACGCGGATCAGACCCGTTTCCTCTCCGGCGGGCAGACCGTGGTGAATGGCGTTCTCCACCAGCGGCTGCAGGGCCAGACGGATCATGTAGCACTCGTGCAGCTCCTCGGGCACGTTGATGAGGACGTGCAGCTTCTTGCCCAGCCGCATCTGCTGCAGGGTGATATAGTCCTGCAGATGGGCCAGCTCCGTTTCCACGGTGACGCAGTCACCCTGACGGGAAATGCCGTAACGCAGGGTCTTGCCCAGCAGGGTCGTCATATCGGCGATGGCGTATTGCTCGTGGAGGTAGGCCTCGGCGCGGATCGTTTCCAGCGTGTTGTACACGAAATGGGGGTTGATCTGGGAGCGCACCAGCTGCATTTCCGTCTGGGCCAGCGTCAGGTTGCGCTTGTAGACCTCCTCGATCAGGGTTTGAATGTGATTGGCCATCACGTTGAAGGCTTCGATCAGTCGGTGCATTTCGTCACAGGCGCCCGCGTCCTCTACCGGGGAAAAGTCCTCGTAGAAAATGCGGCCGCATACCTCCGCCAGCTTGTCGATGGGCTGCTGGATGCTGAGCGTGACCATCCGCGCAAAGAACAGCACCGCGGCGATGACCAGCGGCAGCAGGATCGTCAGCACCATCTGGAGCTTGAGATGAGGGTACAGACTGCCAAAGGGGGTGCGGAGACAGGCAACATACCCGTCGGCCAGTCGAAAAATTTGCCAGACGGTTTGGTCTGCCCAGTCCATGCGGCCGATCAGCTGATTGACCGGCAGGGAGGACAACTCCTCGGTGGAAAGCTCCGGGTCGCTTCCGTAGTATAGCGCGCCTTCGTCGGAAAGGATGGAAAGCTGCTGGGTATCGAACAGCCGGTTGGCATCGAAAACTTCGGTGATGTTTGTCAGCTGCCCCCGGCAGAAGATCACGCCCACGGCGGAAAGCGGGTACAGCTGCATGATGGCCCGGGCGCAGTACAGCGAGGACTCCGGAAGGGACAGGCCGGGAAACAGGCCCCGGGCCTCCTCCACAGTAAAGATTCGGGCCGCGCCCTTTCTTGCCAGCGCATCCTGAAAAACCTCGCTGATAAAGCTGCAGTTGGTTCTTTTGTAGGCCATGCCGGTGGTGTCGCAGTAAAGCATCAGCCCGTTCAGGTCGGAGACCCCCAGCAGGTCGAACCGGGAATGGAGCACCATTTCACTGAACAGCTCCTCCTGAAGGGCGGTATACAGCGGCGAATAGATGCCCTTGGGGCTGGTGGCCAGATAGTTGTAGATCTCGGTCGAACTATAGGTGCTGGCAATGACAGGGTATTGAGTCAGGCTGACCGCTTCGCTGACGATCTCCTCCATCTGGGTGACGGCGGAGTACAGCAGCTGCTGGCCGCTCTGGCGCAGCTGCCCGGCAGCCGCATTGAGCGAACTGTAGACGATAAACCCTCCCAGCATAGCCACCATCAGGGAGAGCAGCAGCATCAGCGACCACAGCCTTCGCTTGATGGAGGTGGTTCGCAGACGGGATACGATTCGCTGCAATGGCTTTTCCTTCCTTGATAATATATTATCTCGTTGGCTCGGCCGGACGGCGCGCCGTCCGGGCAGGTTCACCAAATCTCAGAAATTCTATCATTTTTTTCAGGAGGATGTCAACGTATGGACAAAAAACGCCAATGAAAACATTTTTTTGCAATCTGAAGTTTTGCATAGAAATATGAGTTTGTGCTATTTCTATATGTTTTTTACCAGATTATAATAAATTCATACAAAAAAACACAGGAGGTGCCCTTCGATGAAGAAGGTTCTTTCCATGGTCCTCGCAGCTATGATGCTGCTGTCCCTGTGCTCCTTCGCCGCTGCCGAAGACGTGGTGGAGCTGGAGTTCGTTTACCACAAGACCGAGTCCAACGCCATCGACGCGATGGAGACCGTCATCAACAACTTCAACGCCGCCAACCCCGGCATCAAGGTCAACTTTGTGCAGGTCCCTGACACCGCCACCGTGCTGCAGAGCCGCGCTCAGCTGAACGAAATGCCCGATATGTTCGGCTGCACCACCGGCAACATGTTCGAGCTGATGTTCGAAGACGGCATCATCATGGATCTGACCGGCCAGGAGTTCCTGAGCAGCGTGGAGCCCTCCAGCCTGGAAATGTCCACCTACAACGGCAAGAACTGGCGTCTGCCCTACTCCCTGAGCTGCTACGGCCTGTATGTCCGCACCGATATCTTCGAAGAACAGGGTCTGGCTCTGCCCACCACTTGGGACGAACTGATGGACGTCTGCGAGAAGCTGACTGCCGCCGGCATCACCCCCTTCGCTCTGCCTGACAAGACCATGGTCTATCAGCGCATGGAACGTATGATGAGCTTCATGTCCGAAGACGACACCGAGTTCAAGCAGATCGCCGCCGGCGAACTGGAAGCCAAGGACTCCAAGCTGCTGCAGAACTACGCCAACGCTGCTCTGCAGATCGTCAACTACATGACCCCCGAATCTCTGGGCGCCGAGTACACCGAAAGCTATCAGCAGCTGATTGCCGGCCAGGCCGCGATGACCATCAACGGCGGCTGGTCTCTGGCCACCCTGAAGGATTACGATCCTGACATCAAGGTCGCTCTGATCCCCATGCCCAACCCCACCGGTGAGGAAAGCAAAGTGGTCGTGTCCATCGACACCAACTTCTGCATCTCTTCTTCCACCAAGCATCCCGAAGAATGCCTGAAGTTCTTCGAGTACCTGGCTCAGCCCGAAGTGGCTCAGGTCTATGCCGATAAGGAAGGCAGCCCCTGCGTCATCAACGGTGTGACCGTGAGCACTCCCGAACTGTCCGTCATCAGCGAAGCGATGGCCGAGGGCAAGATCTGCCTGAGCCAGAACGCCATCTGGCCCAGCGGATTCCGCAAGGCTCTGGGCAACGTGGCCACCGAGCTGGAGATCGATCAGGATGTGGACGCTTTCTACGAGGGCGCGGCTGAAGTGATCGACGAGTATTACAACAACTAAGCCTGAAACGATTTTTCGGGGGCAGGGCTGCGCCGCAAGGGCCATCAGCCCTGTCCCCTTTTCATACTTGAAAGAGTGAGGTGGAAACCGCATGTCAGCGCAAAAGTCAAAGAAAAAGACGCATTCCGCCATGACCCGCGAGCGCATCACAACCTATGGCCTTTTCTGCCTGCCGGGTTTTATCGCGTACTGCGTTTTCTTGATTTTTCCCATCCTGATGGGCATTTATTACAGCTTCATGGACTGGAACGGCATCAGCAAGGGCTATAACTTCATCGGCTTTGCCAACTATGCAAAACTGTTCACCGATAAGAAATTCGGCGAGGCGCTTCTGTTCAACTTCCGCTATACCATCATGCTGATCGTCGGCGTCGTCGTCATCAGCGTGGTTCTGGCGCTGCTCCTGAACAAGGAGTTCAAGGGCCGCTCCTTCTTCCGCACGCTGTACTTCCTGCCCGCCGTGCTGAGCATGATCACCGTCAGCCTGGTGTTCAAACAGGTGTTCTTCTATGTGCTGCCCGCCATCGGCAAGGCGCTGGGCATCGAGGCGCTGTCCACCAACATTCTGGCAAGCAAGCAAAACGCGATCTACGGCGTTTTGTTCGTCCATCTGTGGCAGGGCGTCGCCCTTCCCACCCTTCTGTTCCTGGCCGGTCTGCAGACCATCCCCACGGAGCTGTATGAGGCGGCCGCTATCGACGGCGCTAACGGCTGGCAGCAGTTCAAGCACATCACCGTGGCCTACCTGATCCCCACCCTGAGCGTGGTGCTGGTGCTGCTGGTCAAACAGGGCCTGATGGTGTTCGACTACGTCAAGTCCATGACTGCCGGCGGCCCGGGCACCGCGACCCAGACCATCGCCCTTTTGATCTATAACAACGGCTTCGAGCGCAACCGCTACAGCTATTCGATTGCTCAGGCCATTGCCACGGGTGTGATTATCGCCCTGATCTCCGCGATCCAGATTCAGGCATCCAACAGGAAGAAGGTGGATTAAGTGCGCACGACCCAAAAAGGCAAGTTTTTCCTCTATTTGATCCTGACGCTGGGTGCGTTGCTGATCCTGTTCCCGATGTATATCACCATCACCACAACGTTCAAGACCCCCGCGGAGAGTGCCGTAAGCTTCTTCACGCTGCCCAAATCGCTGTATCTGGGCAACTACGCCACCGTTTTGCAGGATGAAAAGCTGTACTATGCCTACGGCAACACCATTCTCATTACCGTGGTCTCCCTGCTTGGCGAAATGCTGATCCTGCCGCCGATGGGCTTTGCGCTGTCCCGCGGCATGAAGCAGAACCGCTTTTTCAAGGGCCTGTACTTTTTCTTCCTGCTGGGCATCTTTCTGCCCTGGCAGGTGCGTATGATGCCCGTGGTCAAGCTGATGGGCTGGCTGGGCCTGCTGAGCCCGCTGGGCATTACGCTTCTGTACGTTGCTCACGCTACCTGCGAAAGTATGTTCCTGTACGTGGGCTATCTGGCCACCGTCAGCGACAGCATTGAAGAAGCCGCCTACATCGACGGCGCTTCCACCTTCCAGGTCTACACCCGCGTGATCCTGCCGCTGATGACGCCCATTCTGTCCACTGTGCTGATCCGCGAAGGCCTGGCCATCTGGAACGACTTCCAGATGCCGTTGATCACCCTGAACCGTTCCAGCAAACTGTGGACGCTGACCATCTATTTGAACAACTTCCAGTCCGAGCTCAGCGTCGATTACAACCTGTCCTTTGCATGCCTGATGCTGACCTGCCTGCCCATCGTTATTTTCTACATTATCATGCAAAAGCAGATTATGGGAGGTCTGACCAGTGGCGCCGTTAAAGGATAAGCTGAAGGTACTGACGCTGAACGCGCACAGCCTTCTGGAATGGGACAATACCTTCTGTCTGGAAAATCTGACGGACGCGATCATCCGGGAAGATGTGGATGTGGTCGTGATGCAGGAGGTCAATCAGACCGTCGAAGCCCCCTATGCGGAGCCGGACGCGCTGAAGGCCGACGGTTACGTGCCCTGCGACAGCGAAGCGAAGATCCGCACGGATAACTACGCGCTGTCGGCGGCAAAGCTATTGAAGCAGAAGGGCCGCGAATTTTCCTGGACGTGGGGCTTTGCCCATCCGGCCTATCGTCATCTGGAAGAGGGCGAGGCGGTGCTCAGCCGCCTGCCCGTGCTGGCGGCGGATAACATCTGCGTTTCCACGCCCGAGGGCCGCTGCCGCCGGGTGATCCCCGGCCTGCAGGTGCAGCTGGCCGACGGACCCGCCTGGTTCCGCAGCGTTCACATGGGCTGGTGGAAGGATGAAGAGGATCCCTTTGCGGGACAATGGAACAAGCTGAACGCTCACTGCGAGGGCACGGGACGCGGTTGTCTGGTGGGCGATTTCAACAGCCCGGCTCATCTGACCGGCGAGGGTTACACCCTTATCACCGGCAGCGGCTGGCAGGACGCTTACGTGATGGCGGAAACCAAGGATGAAGGCATCACCGTGGGCGGAAACATCGACGGCTGGCGTGAGGGTAAGGTGGACGCGATGCGCATCGACTTCGTGTTCTGCCGGGAGATGCCCGCGCCCCGCAGCAGCCGGGTCATTTTCAATGGGACCTTCTACCCGGTGATCTCCGATCACTTCGGCGTACTGACCGAATGGTAAATCCAAACGGAAACATAGAACCATACCGCACGGAAAAGACGGCGTAAATGCCGCCTCTTCTGTGCGGTGTTGTCGCAAAGAAAGGAAGGAACGACCCATGCAGAGGCAGTGGTGGCAGGGCAAAACGGCTTATCAGATCTATCCGAAAAGCTTTTGCGATTCCAACGGCGACGGGATCGGCGATATCCCCGGCATCATCAGCAAGCTGGACGAGCTGCAGGAGCTGGGTGTGGAAATTCTCTGGCTTTCTCCGGTGTATTGCTCGCCCATGGCGGATCAGGGGTATGATATTTCCGACTATTACAATATCGACCCCCGCTTCGGCACCATGGAGGACATGGATCGCCTGATCGCCGAGGGGAAAAAGCGCGGCATGTCCATCGTGATGGATCTGGTGGTAAATCACTGCTCCGATGAGCACGAGTGGTTCCGCAAGGCCTGTGAGGATCCCGACGGGCCCTACGGCCAGTATTTCTACATCCGTCCCTGGCACGAGGGCGAGAAGCTGCCCAACAACTGGCGCAGCTATTTCGGCGGCAGCGTGTGGGAAAAGCTCCCCGGCCACGACGACCGCATCTATCTGCATCTGTTCCACAAAAAGCAGCCCGACCTGAACTGGGAAAACCCCGCCCTGCGCGAGGAAATCTACAAAATGGTCAACTGGTGGCTGGACAAGGGCGTGGCGGGCTTCCGCATCGACGCGATCATCAATATCAAGAAGCCCATCCCGCTGACGGTGGACTATCCCGCCGACCGGCCCGATGGCCTGTGCTCCGCCCATCGGATGCTGCAGGACGCGGTGGGTCTGACGGTTATGCTCAATGAGCTGGCCGACCGCACCTTCCGTCCCCACAACGCCTTTACCATTGCCGAGCTGTTCGACTGGCGGCGGGAGGACCTGGAGCGCTACATCGGCGATCACGGCTGCTTCGACTCCATCTTCGACTTTGCTGAGACCGTGCTGAACGGTTCCCAGAAGGGCTGGTACGATCAGAAGCCCGTCACGCCCGAGCAGTACAAGCAGACGGTGTTCGGCGTGCAGCGGGAAGTGGCCGATATCGGCTACATGGCCAATGTCATCGAGAACCACGACGAACCCCGGGGCGTCAGCCGCTACATTCCCGAAGGAGAATGCACGCTGGAGGCCAAGAAGATGCTGGGCGGCCTGAGCTTTATGCTGCGCGGTCTGCCGTTCCTCTATCAGGGACAGGAGCTGGGACTGGAAAACGTGCAGTTCACCGATATTTCGCAGGTGGACGACATCAGCACCAAGGATGAATATCAGGTGGCGTTGAACGCGGGATGCACCAGGGAAGAGGCGCTGAAAGCCATCAACCGCTATTCCCGCGACCACGCCCGTCTGCCCTATCCGTGGAACGACGGGCCTCAGGGCGGCTTCACCACGGGTACGCCGTGGCTGATGGCCAACCCGGCTTATCCCACTCTGAATCTGGCGGCGGAAAAGCAGGACGAAAACTCCGTCTGGCACTTCTACCGTAAGCTGATCCAGCTGCGCAAGAACCCGGAATACCACGAAACCGTGGTGTACGGCGCGTTTGAGGCGTATCTGGAAGATCAGCACAACCTGATGGCCTATTTCCGCAAGGGCGACAAAACGCTGCTGGTGGCGGGCAATTATCAGCCCCAGCCCCAGACGATGAAGCTGCCCGCGTCCATCCGCAAAGTGTTGGTGAACGACCTGCCCACACTGGAAGAAAAGGACGGAAGCGTCGTGCTGGCGGGCTATCAGTTCCTGGTGCTGGAAATCTGAACAACGAAACAACACAGAGAGGTACATTCGAAATGAGACCCATGAACGCTCTTGAAAAGGTCGTGCGGGCGCAGGTGGATGTCTGTCTGCAAAAGCGGCGGGGCGGATCCGCTCGTCAATGGGACACGCGTTTTCATATGGTGCCGCCCATTGGCTGGCTGAATGACCCCTGCGGCCTGTGCGACGATCACGGCGTATACCGGGCATGGTTCCAGTTTGCGCCCTTCGATGCGGCGGGCGCTTTGAAGTGCTGGGGCGAATACCACAGCGAAGATCTGGTACACTGGCATTTTGACGGCGTGCCGCTGGTACCGGACACCGCGTGGGACTGCCACGGTGTGTACACGGGTTCCACCGTGGTGGAGGACGACCGGCTGGCGGTGATCTACACCGGCAACGTGAAGGTAGACGGCCAGCACGATTTTATCCACACGGGCCGGGAGGCGAATGTGATCCGCATTGACCGCTACCCGGACGGCACCTGGTCTCCCAAGCGTCTGCTGCTGTCCTGGCAGGACTATCCCTCCTTCTGCACCCGCCATGTCCGCGACCCCAAGGTGTGGCGGCAGGGCCATGAATGGTTCATGGTCACCGGCGCACGGCGGCAGGACGATCAGGGCATGGTGCTGCTGTGGCGCTCCGACGACGGCGAACAGTGGCATTTCAAGTCTGTCATCACCTCGGAGAAGGCCTTCGGCTATATGTGGGAGTGTCCGGATCTGTTCCGGCTGGACGGCCACTGGTTCCTGTCCTTCTCGCCTCAGGGCGTGACCCGGGAGCAGGACCGCCGCCAGAACATCTATCTGTCCGGCTACATCCCCATGAAGGGCGGGGAAGACCCCTGCACCGCAGAGCTGGACGGCGACTTCGTGGATTGGGATTACGGATTTGACTTCTATGCGCCCCAGACCTTTGAGACCCGGGACGGCCGCCGCATTCTGTTCGGTTGGGCCGGTATGGCAGACGCGGACGCGGAGTACACCGTGCCCACCGCCGCCGAGGGCTGGCAGCATATGCTCACCGTGCCCCGGGAAGTGACGCTGCACGAAGGCCGTCTGCGCCAGAACCCCGTGAAGGAGCTGGACGCGATGCGGCTGCAGCAGCTCCCCTGCAAGGCCGGAGAGACGGCTGTGGTGCCCGACACGGTGTTCGATCTGGAGATTGGCGGCATGAAGGGCCCCTTCGAGCTGCGGCTGAACGAAAGCTGCGTGTTGAGCTTCGACGGCAAGCTGGTCAGCCTCCGCTTTGAGGATGAACTGGGCTCTGGCCGCCAGTGCCGCCGGGCCGAAGCTTCCGACGTGCGCAATGTGCGCGTACTGGCGGACACCTCCATTCTGGAAATTTATGTCAACGACGGTGAGACCGTCTTTACCTCCCGCTGGTTCCCGAAGGAAGCGCAGCGCACGGTGCTGCTGAAGGGTCAGGGAGACTGCCGTCTGTGGCAGCTGCAGAAGGAAAGCTTTATTCAGCTGTAAAAAGGAAATTCAAAACCGGGACTGTTCTGTGTACTGGCGGGACGGCCCTGATTTTGGTTTATCGGAAAATTTCTGTTTTTTCAACGGGGCAGACGCGTTTTACGGGGAAAACCTGTTCCGTTGCGAATACAGATGGAGAAAATCGCTGCAGGAGCAGCGCATTTTGGGGAGCCTTTTCTCTGAAAACTCGTTTGATAGAAAGGAAAAGGCGTATCGTCCTCATGGACGCACGTACACATGCGCCACAGCCCCTATGAGCCTCCCATCCTGCAGAATGGGACTGCCGGACATGCCCTGCACGATGTCGCCGGTCTTTTGCAGCAGGCGCTCGTTCGTGACCCGCAGCACCATACTGCGCTGGGCGGCGAGGACTGGCGGGTCACTTCGACGATCTCGATGGCGTATTCCTGCATGGAGGAGCCGTCTGCTGTCTCTTTTGGGTCCTCTCATGGTTCAAACGCCTCTTTCCGCTTTGCATTGCACGAAAGCCTTGTTTGCAGAAAGAGGCGTTTTGAATGATGGGAATGGCTGTCAGTTCGTTTGAAAAATCATAAATGCAGAACCAGCGCTTTTCGGTATTGCGAAGGGCTTGATCCCGTTTTTTGACGAAAGCGGCGGCTGAAGTACAGCGCGTCTCCAAAGCCCAGCCGGGCGGCGATCTCACTCACGCCGAGGGTGGTGGTACGCAGCAGGCGGCAGGCCTCCCGCATTTGCAGATCGTAGTGATATTGCAGGGGGCTCATGCCCGTGTTTTTCCGAAAAATCTCCGCCAAATGCTTGTAGCTGAGATAAAAGCGGGCTTCCAGCGCTTCGGAACGGAAGGCTTCTCCACAGTGCTCCTGCAAATACCGGGCGAGCTCGTCCGCAAGGGAAGGCGGCTCCTCCGCGGCGCTTGACTCCCAAAGGGCGCAGGCCGTCAGCAGCTCGTGAAGGCGCAGCGGGTCGTTCCACGGGTCTGTGCTGCGGCCGTCCTCGAAGCGGCCGACATAATCCCGGATCATTCGTTCCAGCTGGGAACCAGCCAGCCCGGTCAGCTTTTTGGGCAGAGCCAGCGCTCCGATCTGCCCCGCCCGGCGGTCAGATGGGTCAAAAGGCGGTTCGCCGCAGAGGGGCAGTTCGAAGTGGAGGTAGTACCATGAGGTTCCCGCCGGAATCTGCCGCTGCCCCCAGTGATGCACCCCGCTTTTCAGAAACAGCAGCTCGCCCGGCTGGACATCGTAGGGCACGCCGTCCTCGGTCACGTAGATCGTGCCGCTGGTAACGTAGATCAGCACATGAAAAGGGGCGATCCGATCCACATGCACAAAGGGCGAGGCGATCACCAGATATTCTGCCGCCCGGAGCCGCGGCAGCTCCCGGTTGCTGAAAAAAATTTCGTTCATCGGTAAAATCTCCATGTTTATAGGGAAAAATGCCATGTTTTATCCCTTTCGGCAGGATGATAATACAGGTACGGGAAAATGTCAATGCAAACAAAGGAGAGAGCAAAATGAAGGTACAGCGGCAGATCGACCCCAAAAGCTATCAAAGCGCCAACGGATTTATTTATCATTACCAGCAGCTGGTGAAGGACGTGGTGATCCCCTACCAGTATCAGGTGCTGAACGATCAGGTGGAGGGCGTGGAAAAAAGCCACGTGGTCGCCAACTTCCGCAACGCCGGACGGATGCTCCGGGGCGAGGATCCGGGGGACGGCTTCTATGGCATGATCTTTCAGGACAGCGACGCGGCCAAGTGGCTGGAAGCGGTGGCCAGCGCCCTGACCCGCTTCCCGGACGCACAGCTGGAAAAAGAAGCCGACGAGCTGATCGAGCTGATCGCCCAGGCGCAGGACAAGGACGGCTATCTGGACACCCGCTTTACCCTGAAGGATCGGGACAAGCGCTGGACGAACCTGTGCGAGGGGCACGAGCTGTACTGCATGGGCCATATGATGGAGGCCGCCGCGGCGTACTTTGAGGCCACGGGCAAGCGGACGCTGCTGGACGTAATGATTCGCAACGCGGAATACCTGTATCAGCGGTTCGTGGTGGAGGGCCAGCCGGGTTACCCGGGCCACCCGGAAGTGGAACTGGCGCTGCTGAAGCTGTACCGCGTCACCGGCAACGAGCACTGCCTGAAGCTGGCGGAGCATTTTATCGACGTGCGCGGCGTGGACAGCCACTTCTATCGGGAGGAAGCGAAGAAGCGGGACTGGACGGAGTGGCATATGAACGTGGAGGACACCCAGTATATGCAGTGCGATAAGCCCGTCCGGGAGCTGAGCGACGCGACGGGGCACAGCGTCCGCGCCATGTATCTGTACACCGCCATGGCCGACCTGGCCTCTCAGACTGAAGACCCGGCGCTAAAAGCCGCCTGCCGCCGCCTGTGGGAAAGCACGACCCATCGGCGGATGTACGTCACCGGCGGTATCGGCTCCACCTGTCAGGGCGAGGCCTTCACCGTGGATTACGATCTGCCTAACGACACCGCTTATACGGAGACCTGCGCCGGGATCGGCCTGATGTTCTTTGCGTCCCGGATGTTGGAAATGGACGCGGACGCGGAATACGCCGACGTGATGGAACGGGCCTTCTACAACGCGGTGCTGGCGGGAATGCAGCTGGACGGTAAGCGTTTCTTCTATGTGAACCCGCTGGAAGTGATTCCCGGCGTGTCCGGCAAGGCGGTTACCCACCTGCACGACCTGCCTGTGCGTCCCGGCTGGTACGCCTGCGCCTGCTGCCCGCCCAATGTGGCGCGGCTGCTGAGTTCCTTCGGTCAGTATGCCTACGGCCAGAACGAGACCACTGCGTTCTGCCACCTGTACGCCGAGGGCGAGGTGCGGTTTGACAACGGTCTGCGGCTTCAGTGCGAGACCGGCTATCCCTATGAGATGGAAGTGCGTTTCCGGGCGCTGGAAGGCAAGGGACAGCTGGCCGTCCGCTTGCCGGGCTGGAGCCGCCATACGACGCTGGTATGGAACGGCGCGCCTGCCGAGTATGAGACCCACAAGGGCTATGCCTATGTGGAGCTTCAGCCCGGCGACGAGCTGGTGCTTCGGCTGGACGGCAGCGTTCATCAGGTCTATGCCAACCCCAAGGTCTTTGAGGACACGGGCTGCGCGGCATTGCAGCGGGGGCCGCTGGTATACTGCTTCGAAGAAGTGGACAACGGCGACGTGCGTCGCCTGTCCCTGTGCCCAGAGGGGGACTTCCGGCCGCTTCCGCCGGAAAAAACGCTGCTGGACGGCGCCGTGCGCCTGCAGGGCGAGGGCCTTCGCACGGCGGAAACGGAGACGCTGTATACCTGGGACCGCCCTGCCCGCACCCCGGCGACCCTGACCGCCGTGCCCTACTATACCTGGGGTAACCGGGGCGAAGGCAGCATGAGAGTCTGGCTGCCGGAAGCATAAAAATCCAACCCAAACGCCCTTCCGCTGAAAATGCGGAAGGGCGTTCATGCGTAAAAAAAGAAGGTGCGCCGGGGCTTTAGGCCGGCTTCTGTCGCAACACTTTCCCCATGGGCCAGCTTATAAGGGGCGCAGCCCCAAGAAGGGAGGACAGTGGCAAAGCCGCCCTGCAACGCCGAAGTCCATCCCCCGCGGGGCAGACTGCGAAGCAATGCTTACGGGGGCTGGCAGCCTTTTGGACAAATGAAACCGCCCTTCCGCTGAAAATGCGGAAGGGCGGTTTATTTGAAAAGAAAGATCAGATGGTGTGCTTGACTCGCTCGGATTCTTCAGCACGCTTGGCGTTGTTGAAGCGATCCAGATTGCCCACCAGATAGCCGGTGATGCGGCGGATGCGCTCAAAGGCATGACCATCCTCGTGGCGGCCGCACTTGGGGCAGCTGTCGCCGATGATGCCGTTGTAGCCGCAGACGGGGTCGCGGTCCACCGGGTGGTTGATGGAGCCATAACCGATGCCCTGATCGTGCATGTAGCGGACGACCTTTTCAAACGCGTCCAGATTCTTGGTGGGGTCGCCGTCCATCTCGATGTAGCTGATGTGACCGGCGTTGGTCAGGGCGTGATAGGGAGCCTCGATGGCGATCTTCTCAAAGGCGCTGATGGGATAGTACACCGGCACATGGAAGGAGTTGGTGTAGTATTCCCGATCGGTCACGCCGGGGATGATGCCATACTTTTCCTTGTCGATGCGGACAAAGCGGCCGCTCAGACCCTCGGCGGGGGTGGCCAGACAGGTGTAGTTCAGCTTCTCCCGCTGGCTGCACTCGTCGCAGAACTTGCGGATGAAGCCCACGATCTCCAAGCCCAGATTCTGGCTGGCGGGATCCTCGCCGTGATGCTTACCGCGCAGGGCCACCAGCGCTTCCGCCAGACCGATGAAGCCGATGGACAGGGTGCCGTGCTTGAGCACCTCCCGGACGGAATCCGTCCAGCCCAGCTTTTCGGAGTCGATCCACACGCCCTCGCCCATCAGGAAGGGGAAGTTGTAGACCTTCTTGTTGGAGATGATCTCCAACCGCTCCAGCAGCTGATCGTGCACCAGATTGCACAGGCGTTCCAGTTCTTCGAAGAACCAGCCGATGTCGCCCTTGGCCTTGATGGCGATGCGGGGCAGGTTGATGGAGGTGAAGCTCAGGTTGCCGCGGCGGGGGCAGACTTCCCGGGTGGGATCATACACATTGCCGATGACGCGGGTGCGGCAGCCCATGTAGGCAATTTCGGTCTCGGGATGGCCTTCTTTGTAATACTTCTTGTTGAAGGGCGCGTCCACAAAGCTGAAGTTGGGGAACAGGCGCTTGGCGCTGGTGCGGATGGCCAGCCGGTACAGGTCGTAGTTGGGGTCGCCGGGGTTGAAGCTGACGCCCTCCTTCACGCGGAAGATCTGGATGGGGAAAATAGGCGTTTCGCCGTTGCCCAGACCGGCCTCGGTGGCCAGCATCACGTTGCGCATCACCATGCGGCCCTCGGGGGAGGTGTCCATGCCGTAGTTGATGGAGGAGAAGGGCACCTGCGCGCCGGCACGGCTGTTCATGGTGTTCAGGTTGTGGATCAGGGCTTCCATGGCCTGATAGGTGGCCTTGTCGGTCTCCTTCTCCGCGTGCTCCCGGACGAAGGAAACGATCTTGTTCAGCTCGTCCTCCGCAGCGCCGGGCAGAAGCTCCGCCACCTTTTCCGCCACCAGACGATCCACGTCCGCATTGGGGGCCAACGAAATCTGTTCGCTCAGCTCGTCTACGATAGCGCGGGCCTTATCCGCGGAATCCTCCACGCCGCCCAGCAGTTCCAACGCCCGATCCAGATTGTCCCGGAAACGCTTGCGGTAGGTCTTCTTGACGCCGGGGGCCATGCCGTAATCGAAATTCACGATGCTCTGGCCGCCGTGCTGGTCGTTCTGGTTGGCCTGAATGGCGATGCAGGCCAGCGCGGAATAGCTGTAGATGTCGTTGGGCTCCCGCAGCACGCCGTGACCGGTGGAGAAGCCGCCGTGGAACAGATCCAGCAGGTCGATCTGGCAGCAGGTGGTGGTCAGGGTGTAGAAGTCCAGGTCGTGGATATGGATATCCCCGTCATGATGGGCAGCAGAAAAACGGGGGTCCAGCACGTACATTTCATAGAACTGCTTCGCGCCTTCGCTGCCGAACTTGAGCATACTGCCCATAGCGGTATCGCCGTTGATGTTGGCGTTTTCGCGTTTGATGTCGCTGTCCACCGCGTCCTTGCTGGCGATGTCCTCGAACACCTTCATCAGGCGGGTGTTCATCTCGCGCACACGGCTGCGTTCGGCGCGGTATAGAATGTACGCCTTGGCAGAACGCACGAAGCCCTTTTCGATCAGCACGCGTTCCACCACGTCCTGCACCTGCTCCACGGAAGGCACAGAAGGGATGTTCTCGTCGTTTTCCAACTGAGAGACGACCAGCGCCGCAAGCTCCTGAGCCGTTTCATCGCTTTTCTGACTGCCGCTTCCCATAAAACAATGGGCAATAGCGTGCTCAATTTTGCTCGGGTCAAAGGGCACGACACGTCCGTCCCTCTTCTTGATGGAAATGATCATGATCTCAGGGCTCCTTCTATTTTCAAGTATGGAATTTGTGGCTCGGCTTCCGACAGAAATCGTCACCAGCCGGAAACAAACAACATTATATGGTGGATTTGACCTTTCGTCAATACTAAATATAGCATACAATCCCTCTATATGTGGGGGGAGTGGAAAACGGGGCGCGCGCAAATTCAGACGTCGTCTAAGGTTCCAAAGCTTTTCCACATGATTTCCACGGGCAAAAAATTTTTTCAACAATTAAACCACAATTCACCCACAATTTTTCCATGAAAGGCGCAAAGCAAGGCGGCGCGGGAGATCGCGGCGGTTCGGGCTTTCCGAAGGCGTTATAAGCGGGCTTTCGGCAGGCTCCAGTGGAAGCGGGCGGAGCAGAAGCGGATGACGACGATCAGCGCGAAGCCGATGACGGTCGCACCGTCCAGCCCTACCAGCGGTTTCAGCGCCGCGAAGGCGATGGCTCCCAGCAGTGCGGCACAGGCATACACGTGCTTGACGAAGATATAGGGCCGGTCGCCCGCGAACAGGTCGCGCATCACGCCGCCGCCCACGCCGGTGATCACCGCCACAAACAGCACCAGAAACAGGTTTTCCTCATAGCCCGCGCCAATGGCGACCCGGGCACCGTACACCGTAAAAATGCCCAGCCCGGCAGAGTCGGAGATCAGCATCAGCGCGTCGTACAGCTTGCGGCTGTGGAACAGCACCCGCCGCACCACCGGGGAAAACACGAACAGCGACGTGACAATGGACATCAGCACATATTTGGGATCCAGAAACGTGGCGGGCGGGGTCAGCCCCAGCAGCAGATCCCGCAAAATGCCGCCGCCCACGGCGGTGGTCACGCCCAGCACGCACACGCCGAAGATATCCATATTTTTCTTCAGCCCGGTCATCGCGCCGGAAAGGGCGAACGACACCGTGCCTACGATCTCCAGAATCAGGATGAACAGTTCCATGACGAGGCCTCCTTGATGAGGGTCAAACAGGTATCAATATAAGGCGGCGAATGGGGCATGTCAAGGGGAAAAGAAAGGCTGGACGCGGAACTCCGGCTTTTCCCCACCTTGACGGAAAGCCGGGAAAATGTTACCATAACTCAAGCGCACGCTCGTTATCACACGCATAGAATGAAAAGGGCGGTATGGGCTCCGAATGGGGCTTGAGCCGCGCATTTCCTTAGCGCGGCCTCATTTTTGCCGTCCGGGAGAGTGAAATGCGTGAAACGCGGAGATATTTATATGGCGCGGCTGGATCCCGTCGTCGGCAGCGAGCAGGGCGGACGGCGGCCGGTGCTGATCGTCCAGAATGACCTGGGAAACCGCCGCGCGCCTACGGTGATCGCGGTTCCGCTGACCGCCAGCCCCCGCAAGCCGCCTTTGCCGACCCATGTGCGGCTGGAAATGGGGGAGGGCGGGCTGCGCCAGCCGTCCACCGTGCTGTGCGAACAGGTGCGCACGCTGGAAAAAACAAGGCTGGATCGGCGGTTGGGAACCCTTCCGCCGGGCAGGCTGGAACAGGTAGAGGAAGCGCTGCGGCATTCGCTGGATATGCGTCCCTATCCCTTGGAACAGGGAGAAAGAGAGGAACAAAACCCATGAAGGAATGGTTCACCAAAGAACGGATCACTGCCTGGGGGCAGATCTTACTGGGCTGTCTGCTGGGAGCCATGGCCTATCCGTGGTTTCTGGTGCCCAATCACATTGCCCCCGGCGGCGTGACTGGTCTGGCGACCGTGCTCAACTATCTGTTCGGCTGGCCCGTAGGCACAGCCAGCCTTTTGATGAACATCCCGCTGTTTCTGATCGGCTATCGCTCCATGGGGCGCACCTTTGCCGTGCGTTCGCTGGGCGCGACGGTGATCTTTTCCCTGCTGATCGACTTTCTGCCCCTGCAGCCCATGACCCACGATCCGCTGCTGGGTTCCCTTTTCGGCGGCGTGCTGCTGGGCGTTGGTTTGGGCTTCGTTCTCAAGGGCGGGGCCACCACCGGCGGCACGGACATGGCCGCCCGGGTGATTCACCAAAGGATCCCTTATCTCTCCGTGGGCGTGATCCTGTTCATCATCGACTGTCTGGTGGTGCTGCTGGCCGGCTTCCAGATTCAGGCGGAGTACGCCCTGTACGCCTTCATCTGCCTCTATTCCTCCTCCAAACTCATCGATGTGGTGATGAACGGCCTGACCACGGAAAAGGCCTGTTTTATCAACTCCCTGCACGGGAAGGAGATCAAACAGGCTCTGATGGACGAGATCGGCCGGGGCGTGACCATGCTGGACGCCAAGGGCGGGTTCAGCGGGCAGGAGCGTCCCGTGGTGCTCTGTGTGGTCAGCGCGCAGGAGTTGGGGCGGCTGAAGAACATCGTTCATCGGATGGACCCGCAGGCGTTTGTGTTTATCAGCGACGCGCATGAGGTGCTGGGGGAAGGGTTTAAGCCGATGGAGTAAGGAAAAAGTTAAAAGAGTTGCACCGGTGGGGGAACCTGCCGGTGTTTTTTGCGCAGAAAAGAGGGAAGCTTTTTGGGGTGCCTACAGGCGCACATCCCTTGCCCTGGATGGGGCCTGACGCGCCGACTACGGCGCGGATTGGGACTTGTCATCCCATGGGTTATTCACCAACTTCGGTGCCCGAAGGTTTCCAAAGGACGAGCGGAAAGCCCTTTGGTGCGCCCGTAGGCGCATACCCGTTGCCCCGGCGGGGCATGACGCGCCGACTACGGCGCGAAAGGTGGGGC
>OLOW01000048.1_pt1 | contig 57204 bp, 57 predicted proteins | sample 1672801 | NCBI WGS metagenome assembly OLOW01 (sample SAMEA3136725, study PRJEB25190) | human gut metagenome | biome: human gut; feature: human-associated habitat; material: faeces | place: Austria | collected 2013 | reverse complement strand
TCATCGCCGAGTATCTGGGCACGGCCAACAGCCTGGGCTACTGCACGCTGCACACCAGCTATGAAACCTCCACCGGAGGCGGCTGGGCCGATGGCGGCTTTACCGACGGTTCCACCGAAAACTCGCTGGTACCTGACGCACGGCAGCTCCTGCAAAGCGCCTATGACCTGATGGGTTCCATGGACGCTTCCTCCGCGGCCTACGCAAACATCCAAAGCGCAGCCGCCACGCTGGAAAGCATTCTCTCCAGCGGCAATCCGGGAATGGCCGACGTAGCCGGAGCCATGGCCCTGCTCACGCAGGCCATGGCGGGGGCCTACTGACCGGATCTAAAGAAAAAACAGGAGCCGGGGCACGCCATGTGCTCCGGCTCCCGCTTCTGCGTATCGAAAAAGTCCGACCGCACCGGCCTTTCCGCCAAACACTTAAGAAATGTTTGCGCCCCTGGGCGCAAGCTCCCCGCCCGCCCGGCAAAGCCGGACGATACGAATTGACTTTGGAGGGCTGCGGCCCTCCAAACTTTTCAAAAGGATTTTTTGACAGTCTGAAAACAGGAGCCGGAGCACGCCATGTGCTCCGGCTCCCGCTTTTCTGCTTTTTCAGCCATCCAGTCCGGCGGACTGGCGCTCCATATTCTCCACCACGATATCGTGGATATCGCCCAGCGAGGCGCAGTATTCCAGCACCTGCCAGGGCTCATTGGTATGGTAATGGATCTTGATCAGCTCGTCGTCGCCCACGGCCAGCAGGCAATCGCCCTTGATATTGTTGGTAATGTAATCGTTGATACGGTCCTCGTCCAGACCTGTGCCTTCAATCAGCAGTTGGGTGTCGAATTTGTATTCCAGCATGTGTTTTTCCTCCTTCTGACGCCGGGCTTCTCAGCGGATGCCCAACAGGTCCATCGTACGGGGCAGTCCTGCCAATGCATCGGCCACCTTGGCGGTATCGCATCCGCTGAGCATCATCAGCGGGACCACCCAGTTGCTGGCCGCCATATCGGCCGCCGCCAGGAAACCGCCGCGTACCTTGCGCGAGGCCACCTCAATAAAGCGTCGCATACCGGCCGCCATGGCGTCCGGAAGCACGAGCTCCGCCTGGGAAAGCACACGCTTGAGCTCGGTGAACCATTTCTCCGCATCGCTGAGCATGGGGTGTGAATCGGCGCGAATGGCGGTGAAGGATTCCAGTGAAGCCGCCTCCACGGGCTGCCATTGTGCCGCACGGCCAAACCCACGCTTGAACATGGCCGGCACGCTGATTACCGGATACGGCAGCAGGCGGTCGGGTTCGGGCATGGTGCTTTCATCCGTCAGAAACAGGGTTTTGTGCCCGTAGACGGTCATGGTTTCCGTCCCGAGGGGCTGTACGGTCACGGTGGGCGTGCGGCGGCCATCCTCAGGCAGCAGGCTGATCATCTCCACATATGCGCCGGGGCATACCGCAGCAGACACGCTCTTGAGCCCAAAACTCTCCAGCAGCACATCCGCAAAGAGCTGTGCGTCGGCAAGGGTACGGGCACGGAAGCACAGCGCATCATACAGCGAGAAATTGATCAACAGGCTCACGGCCTCGTCGTCGCTGATGCTAAAGCCGCTGTCGTTCATATGCACGCGCAGTTGCTCGGCCAGTTCCTGCTGGGTATAGGTGCGTCCCACCACAGGCGAAAGCAGCACCCGCTGTTCCCCCGCCCCGCTTAGGCAGCTCATTTGCCCTGCGATAAACTCGGTCAGCCGGGAAGCGTTTTCCGTGCTGAGGGCGCGGGATTGCTCCAGAAGCTCCTCACGCTGGCGCGAAAGCTGATCCACCTCTTTTTTCAGGCGCTCCGCCTCGTCGCGCCGCTTCTGCGAAAGCGAGGCAATCGCTTTTTCCCGGAATTTCTTTTCGTTCTCCTTTGCCGTTTCCAGCTGCATCAACAGGCTGATACGGTCGGCCTCAATCTCAGCCAGCTGCTCGCGGGCGGCGGCGGTGGCGTTGAGGTTGATCCCGCCACGGCGTAGCGCGGCAGCAACATCCGTGGTAAAGGCTTCGTTTTCCATCAGCATGTCCATGGCCTGCTGGCGCATGTCGGCGTTCTGCCAGACGTATTCCATGCAGTTTCGCAGGCTTTCGATCGGGTTTTCCACCAGGCCGTAGGTCCCGCTGCCCAGTTCCTCCCCCATGATCTCATCCCGCTGGCCGCGCATCTGTCGTTCGACCACATGATGCATGCTCTCCGGATGGCGGCGCGTGCGGACAATTTTTTCACCCACGTTCACCAACGGTGTACCTGAAAAACGTGCGACCGTCTGGGGAGCTTCTTCCTCCGGCTCGGGAGCGTCGTTGGTCAGGCGGTTGGCGCCTTCGCTGAGGGGCTGAGCCAGACGGGAAATCTGCTGTTCAAAAGGCAGGTCGCTGTCCAGGATATCCAGATGCGCGCCAATGGGCAGAGCCTCTTCTGCTTCTTCCCTGGGCGGCTGCTGGACGGTAACCTCCGCGGCGGCTGCGGCCTCGCGTGCCTTCTGCTCCTCTTCCTGGCGCACAATCTCGGCAGCGCGCTCCACCCGGCGGGTATGGGGGTCCTGTTTGACGGGCTTTTCCGGCTTGGCCTCCGCTTTGACCGGGGCTTCGGACTTCTCCTTGCGGGGCTTTTCTTCAGCCTTGGCCTTGGACTCGCCCTTCCTGGCCTTTTCCTCCTCCGAGGCTGCGGCGCGCTCCTTGCGCCGCAGGCTGTTGCGGCGCTGACGCCAGTTCAGGGTTGCCTCCGGGTCCCAGTAAATGCTGTGCCGGCCCAGCGCAGGCGTTTCCACAGTGTGCAGCAAAAAGCGGTCGTTGCCAAAGGGCTTGAGCCCTTCCACCGCCGCCTTGAGCGCCTGTTCCTTTTCCACAGGACCATACAGCATTTTGTCCTTATGCAGAAGCACCTTGGCCGTCAGCGCATGGGAAGCATCCGTTCCCGGTTCCACCACCTCGAAGCAGCCGTCCTCAGCCAGCTCACAGATCACATCCGAATAGATCGCGTACTGGTTTCTTTCTCCCTCCTCAGGAGCATAGTTGCGGTTCTGCCGCACTTTCATCAGCTCTTTGCCTTCGCTGGCGAGCTGGATGGCGCACAGGCCGCCGGCCTCGCGCATCCTTTCCTTAAAAGTGCTCTGCTCCCGCTTGTCCGGCACGATGCGCAGACTGCCCTCATCGGGAAAATCGTCCGCGCCGCCGTGAAAAACATTTCCCTCGCGGGTGCAAAGCGGTATGACGCGGAAAATGACGCGCTGCCTGTTGTCCTCCTCTACATAGGCAAGCGTGATGGTACCGTTGATCTCCTTCATACACTAACCCCTTACATCATATCGGTGTGTCCATGGCATAACAAAATTATGAATGAACCATGAACACGATGATAGTTTAATCTCGATTTCCGTTTTCGTCAATAGTTTCCCCAATTTTGCTGAAAAGATATCAAAATGACTGGATTTTGGAAGCTGCAACGCATGTAACACTTCACATATCCGTCTTGACAATTTAATATTTTCGTAATATATTAAGCATGTAACCTGTGAGGGATACGGCCCTCTTTTCCCACTGCAAAGGAGGAACTGATTCACATGGTCCTTTATGAGGCATATAGCGGCATATACCGCCACCTGCGGCGGATCTTTTGCGCCGCACTGGCCCTGATGATCGGTTGGAGCTGCATGATGCTCCCCCAGGCAGCCCTGGCGGCAGATGCGGGCGTGACCAACGCCAAGGTAGTGCTGCGCAAAGAAGCCGACAAGGAATCCAGTGCGCTGCAAACCGTGCCGGAAGGCGAAGAAGTGGATATCCTGGGCAAATCCGGAGACTGGTACAAAGTGCGCTACGGCAACTTTACCGGCTATATGATGAAGAAATACGTAACCCAATCCCCTTCCGCCGCCGTTGCAGCCGCCGCCAGCATCAAAGCATTGGGCAGCGCGCCGGGCATCATGCGCATCGGGGATGAAAACAGCGACGTCAAAAAGCTCCAGCAGGCGCTGAATATCCTGGGATACTACGACGGCAAGATCGACGGGATCTACGGCGACGGCACCACAAAAGCCGTCACCCAGTACCAGAAGGATGAGGGGCTGGAAGCCGACGGCTACGCGGGCACCTCCACGGTGACCAGCATCTTCGGCAGCTGCAGCAAAACCTCCATGACCACCCAGCCGGAGCCGGGCAGCAGCGCTTCGTCGTCCTCCTCGTCGTCCAGCTCAAAGTATCCCACCGTTTCCAGCATCTCGGAAATCGGTTCCGCGCCCGGTACCAGCCGCGAGGGTGACAGCGGGTCCAACGTGGTCAAGCTCCAGCAGGCACTGGAATGCCTGGGCTATTATGACGGAGCCATTGACGGTGTGTACGGCGAAGGAACGGTGTCTGCGGTCAAGCAGTTCCAGAAGAAGCGCAACATGAAAGACGACGGCATTGCCGGCTCTTCCACCATCCGCGTTCTCTTCGGCTCAGTGGGCACCTCCTCTTCCTCCTCCAGCTCCAAGACCTACGAAACCGAGGTGCTGGACTGGTTTGAGGACAAAGTGACCAACGTAATTCCCAAGAATGCCCGTTTTACCATTAAGGACGTAAAAACCGGCAAGACCTTTGAGGTCGTCCGCTGGTCCGGCTACAATCATATTGATGCCGAGCCCCGCACTGCCGAGGACACCGCCACCATGAAGAGCATCTACGGGGGCGAATGGAGCTGGAGCCGGCGTGCCATCCTGATTCTCTACAACGGCCACGTCTACGCTGCCTCCATGAACGGCATGCCGCACGGCACTACCACCATTTCCTCCAACAACTTTGACGGACATTTCTGCATTCACTTCAAGAACAGCAAAACCCACGAGAGCGACAAGGTCGATCCCGACCATCAGGCGGCGGTGACCACCGCCAGCAAGGCGACCTGGTAATGAATGCAGCATACGGCCCGGCCCCGCACAAGGGAGCCGGGCCGCTTTTTGGCTTACAGCGTTTCCGGATCAATGATGCCGGCGATGGTGATGTCACTGGGCGGCGGGTCCTTCAGGTCCAGCATGAGCGCGGCCTCCTTGCGGCCAATCATGTACACCACATCCCCGATACCTGCCTGGCGCGTGCCGTCGCAGGCGATAATGAGCCCCTTTTCCTGGCCGTTGACGATCTGGCGGACCACCAGCAGCTTGATGCCCTCCAGCGTGGGGGTTTTGACCGTGCAGACCACGGACCCCACAACCTTGCCGATGTTCATGCCCTTCCCCCTAGTGGCAGGCTACGTGTTTGCCCTGCCAGGTATAGCAGTCCACCACGCCGCAGATGGTGACGCTGGCGATAAGCGTCTTGTCGCCGGTAATCATCTGAGCCGCGCCGCCGTCGTTGTTGACCAGCACGATATCACCAATGCCCGCGTCCGCCGCGTCCAGAGCGATCAGCTCCTCGCCGGTCATCTCTCCCTCTAACGTGAGGTGACGCACCTTGAGCAGCTTGTATCCGCGGTATTTCTCATACTTGACGGTGGAAACCACCGTGCCTGTCACGCGCGCGATCTTCATGAGGCATTCCCCTTGTCATACACGCGCTTGCCCAGAATGTCCACAAAGTCCACGATGCCCACAATGGAGCTGTCCACGGGTTTATTGGTGGTCAGGTCGGTCTGGCGCGACGAGCTGCCGCCCGCCCACATCACGATTTCCCCCTCACCCGCGCCCACCGTGTCCACGGTGATGAAGGGCGCGCCCTTCTCCTCAAAGGTGTCCATGTCGATGGGCACGGCCACCAGCAGCTTGAGCCCATGCAGCCGGTCCGACTTGCGTGTGCTGACCATGCTTCCAATCACTTTCGCCAGCTGCATGCCTCCGCCTCCTTTGCCTTGTCGTAGGTGCGCGTGCCGCGCATGTTGATGGAATCCACGATGCCGTAGATGGTGTAATCCGAAGCGACCTTGCTGGACGTATCCGACTGCCGGGCGGAACTTCCGTAGGCGCAGAACACCAGGTCGCCCTCGCCCGCGCCCACGTCATCCACGCAGACCACATAATCGTCCTTCATCGCCAGGGTATCCAGCTCCACGGGCTGTACAATCAGAAGCTTGGCCCCATGCAGCGTATCGACCTTATTGGTGCTTACCACATTGCCCGTAACCCGCCCTACCAGCATAGGGGCCTCCTTCAGCCGTTTTTGGGCCGGGTGCTGTTGCGCACGATCAGCTTGCCGCCGATGAGCATGTGCATGCCCGGCCAGTCGGGATATTTGATGCGCTTACGGATCATGTCCACGGCCAGCATGCCCATGGCCGACCGCGATATGCGCATGGTGGTCAGCGCCGGCATGGTGACGGCGCTGAAGGGAATATCATCAAAGCCGATGATGGACATGTCCTCCGGGATGCTGTATCCCGCCTCCCGGATGGCTTTGACCGCGCCGATGGCCACGGTATCGTTGTCGGCCACCACCGCGCCGTGCGGCACGTAAGCACCGCTTTTAATCAGGTTTTTCATGTCCTCAAACGCGCCGTCCACCGTGGGCTTGAGCCAGATGGGTTCGGGAGCGGGCAGACCCAGCCGTTCCAGTTCGGCCAGGTATCCCTCGTAGCGTTCATCGCAGTTGTTCACGGGCTGGGTGAATTTGAAATAGCCGATTTCACGGTATCCCAGATCGTAGAGGTAATGGACCACGTTGGCCATCAGGGCCCGGTTGGCCATGACCACGCTGTCGATATTGTCCAGGATGATGTTATTGTCCAGCACCACCACAGGTACGGTAAAGAGCTTGAGCAGGGGATAGTCCGGCTCGCGCAGCTCGGTGCCGATGACGATGACGCCGTCAGGCGGGTTCTGCATCAGCTCGCGGATGGTGGCCGCCGCGGTCTTGGCCTCGCAGTTGCACATGATGAGGTCAAAGGCAAAGCGCCGGCACTCGCTTTCGATGCGGTCGATGATGGAGGCGATAAAGCCCTGATTTTCTTCCAGCGCGATGCCATGCGCACGGAACTTGAGTACCATCAGGCGAAAGCGCTCTACCTTTTTTTTCTGAAGCGCCGGCGCATAGCCGCACTCCTCCACCACGCTCATTACGCGGCGGCGCGTCTCCTCGCTTACCCCTTTTTTATTGTTCATCACCAGCGAGACCGCCGCGGGCGATACGCCCGCGATGGCCGCGATTTCCCGGATGGTCATGCCTTTCACTCACTGTCCGCTTTAAATTCGGCATATCCTTTCATCAGCAGGGCGGCCACCGCCGCGCCTGGGTCCAGCAGCTCGCGCGAGGCCTCTCCCCGGATAGCCATGCGGCCATGCCTGGCCAGCATGCCGCGCGTGTTTTCAAACGCCTGCCATGCCGCGTCCGCCGCCGCCTGCGCCGCTTCGGCGCCGATGGGGCCTGCCTGCGCCGCCTCAGCAAGGACCTTCACCGCCGGGGCCAGCCCATCCAGGAACGTCTTATCCCCCACCTCGGCCTTGCCGCGGTTCTTCACGCCTTCCAGATACGCCTCGAACAGCTGCGCCTCCTGTGCGGAGGTCAGTTGCTCCGTGCCCTTCAGGACCTTGCCCGCGTTCATCAGGCCGCTGGCCATCAGCGTGCCCATGGTGGAGGGCACGGCGCTGGCCATGGCCTTGCCTGCCTGGTAGCACAGCTTGCCCACGTCCGTAAGATCGCATGCGTTGGCTGCGTCGCTGGCGGCGCGGAAGCCGTCGCTCATGGTAAGGCCCAGGTCGCTGTCGCCCACCACGCTGTCCAGCTCAATCAGCCAGTCGCGCTTCTGCGCCATCTCATCGGCCCAGCAGGCCAGCAGGGCGCGTAAATCGTTCGCATTCATCGCTGCGCCCCCTTACAGCTGAAACTGCTTGAAGAAGGGAGTGTCCGCCGGCGCGGAGAGATAGCCCTTGAGCTCGTCATCCAGACGGATGAGCGAGATCGAAGCGCCCGCCATCTCCATGGAGGTGGCATATTCGCCCACATAGGAGCGGAACACACGGATGCCCTTTTCATCTAGCGTCTGCTTGACGCGGCGGAACATCACGTACTGCTCCTCCAGCGGGGTCGCGCCCAGGCCGTTGATGAGCACGGCCACCTCGTCGCCTTCCTGGAAGGGCAGGTCGCTGAGAATGGGCGTGAGCATCTCGTCCACGATCTCGTCGGCAGGACGCAGCTTGCCGCGGCGAATGCCCGGCTCGCCATGAATGCCCATGCCGATTTCCATCTCGTCGTCCCCGATTTCAAAGCTGGGATGTCCCACGCGCGGCACCGTGCAGGAGGTGAGCGCCACACCCATGGTGCGCACGTTGGCGCACGCCTTTTCAGCCACGCGCTTGACCTCGTCCAGGTCCAGCCCCGCCGCCGCGGCCGCGCCCGCGCACTTGTAGACGAAGAAGATGCCCGCCACGCCACGGCGCTTGTTGGGCTCGCCCTCGGCGCTGGGACCTGCGGAGGCCACATCCTCGCCCGCCACGACGCTTTCCACGCGGATGTCCTCCTCCATGTCGGCCATTTCGGCCGCCATGTCGAAATTAAAGATATCGCCGTTGTAGTTGCCATAGATGTAGAGTACGCCCGCGCCCTGGTCGATCTCCTTGGTCACGGCCAGCATCTGCTCGGCGCTGGGCGACTGGAACACGTCGCCGATGGAGCAGCCGTCCAGCATGCCCTCGCCCACGTATCCCAGAAACAGCGGGAGGTGGCCCGAACCACCGCCGGTGGCGATACCCACCTTGCCCGCATGCTTCCGTTTGGAAACAAGGCAATGAAGGTCGCCGCCCACGCACATCAATTCGTCGGGATGCGCGGCATAGATGCCCTCCAGCATTTCGGGAATAAAGCGCTCCGGTGCGTTGATGATCTTTTTCATAGCCCTGTCCTCCTTATGATGGGACGCCTCGCGGCTTACAGCTTGGGAAGGATGGCCTCCACATCGTCGTGCGGCCGGGGAATGACATGCACGCTGACCAGCTCGCCCACGCGCTTGGCCGCCGCGCCGCCTGCCTCCACAGAGGCCTTGACCGCGCCCACGTCGCCGCGCACCATCACGGTGACCAGTCCGCCGCCGATATGCTCCTTGCCGATCAAATGCACGTTGGCTGCCTTGACCATCGCGTCGGCCGCCTCAATCGCGCCCACCAGCCCGCGGGTTTCAATCATGCCCAATGCTTCCTGCATGGTAAAAACTCCTTTGCCACTTAAATTTCATCTATGTTCCCGCACCGAGCAAAAGCCTTACATCAGCGCGCGAATCATGTCCATATGGGGAGAGGGAATCACCACGCTGGAGGCGATCAGGCCCTCCAGCCCTTCGCCCGCCTCCGCGGCCCGGACCGACGCTTCCACAGCGGCGACCTCTCCGGTGATGATCACATAGGATTTGCCGCCCATGCCGCGCCCCAGGCGCACCTCAATGAGGTCCACGTCGGCAGCCTTGACGGAGATATCCGCCACACTGATGGCGCTGGCCAGCGAGAAGGTTTCCACCACGCCGACCGCTTCCACCTGCTCGGCAGGACACGCGCCCGCCATGGCGGCGACCACATGATGTAATGAATGAATTGGCTTCTAGAGGATACTGTCCACCAGCGTGCTCCCTGCGCTTTCAATCCCGGCGCTTACGGAGGAACGCACCGCGGCCACCTCGCCGCTGACCACCACGATGTATTTGCCCGCGCACACTGTCTGCGCGGTCACCAGGTCCACCTGCGCGGTCTTGACCATCTGATCGCCGGCCAGCACACCCAGGGGGATGCTGAGGGTTTCCACCACGCCGATTGCGGTCATGCGCTCTCACCTCCTGTGATCTCCACGCCCCGTGCGTCCACGGCGGTCACCACGCCGTCGATAGAGGCGTGTATTCTTGCGCCCAGGGTCTTTTCGGGAATCTCGCCCACCACGTCGCCGCGGCGCACCCGCTCGCCGGGTTTCACCGTGGCCTCGGCGGGCTTGCCCACATGCTGACGCAGCGGCAGCAGCACCCGTTTGGGCCGCAGTCCCGCATCCGTATACGGCGCCGGGGCATCGAATGCGGCCAGACCCATGCGCGCGATCAGTCGCTTGACCGGCACGCGCTTTTGCACGATGAACGGGTCCACGCGGATGTCCGTTTCCGGCACCGGCCGGATGCCCGCGCGCCCCATTTCGTCCTTGAGCTGTGCCATGACCTCCGAGGGTGAAAGGCCCATATGGCAGGCATAGTTGGTGCACACACCGCAGCTGGAGCAGGCCAGCACCGAGCGGGCGTTGCCCAGCAGGGCGCCGTTTCCCGTGGTGATGGCACGCATGGCCTTGTGCGGCTCCACATGCAGGCCAAGGGCGTTTCGGGGGCACATCTGGGTGCACTGGCTGCACTGGCAGCACACCGCCCGCGCGATCTTGAGCAGCCGTTCCGGGCTTTGCGTGCGCCGCGCGATCAACAGATGCGTGCGTTTGAGCAGCAAAAGCCCGCCCGTCGTCTTGGTCACCGGCGCATCCCAGTCGTCTTCCAGCTTGCCCATGCAGGGTCCGCCCACGATGAGCGCGTAGCCGTCCTTCGTTCCCGTGAAGCCCGACAGCGCGATCACTTCGCGCATTGGAGTGCCCACGGGCACCGTCACGGTGAGGGGATGAGGCACGTCGCCGCCCACGGTCACATCCTTGTCCACCACCGGGCGGCCCTCGACCGCGTCGGCGATGTTGCACAGCGTGGCCACGTTGCTCACCACACAGCCCACGTCAGCCGGCAGCCTGGCGCTGGGCACCACGCGGCCCGTAACCTCATAGATGATGGACTTCTCATCCCCGGAGGGATAGTAGCTGTCCATCAGGTGCAAAGTGATGTCGTCTCGGTCTCCCAGCGCGGCCCTGAGCGCCTTCACCGCGCCCTCATAGTGCGCCTTGGTGGCGATGACGCCCTTTTTTGCGCCCGTGGCCTGCATGGCCAGCTCCATGCCGCGCACCACGCGGTCCGCGCGGCGCTGCATGAGCAGCTGGTCCACGCGCAGGAGCGGCTCGCATTCGGCGCCGTTGGCGATGACGTACTCGGCTTTGGCGCCCAGCTTCACATGCGTGGGAAACCCCGCGCCGCCCGCGCCGACCACGCCTGCCGCGCGCACCTGTTCAACGATGTTCATACCGGTCGTAACCTCCCGTCTGCCCGCGGGCGGAAATCAGCAGATACGGAAATCCCCGTACAGCACGCAGCGGCGAAGCCGGGTGAAGGACCGCGCGCTGGTCACTCCCTCGCCGGTGGGGGTGGCGATGGTCATGGTGGTGTATCCCTCGCCGTCAAAGCCCAGGCCGGAGAAGCTGGAGGAATTCTTGACAAAGATGGTGGTGTTGAGCTTGCGCGCCGCCTTGCTCATGTTGTGCACGTTGGTGGAGTGGATCATGGCGGAGTGCTTGCAGCCCTGTTCGGCTCGGAAGGCCTCCTCGACGGCCTCGTCGATGTTGCTCACGCGCACGATGGGAAGCACGGGCATGAGCATCTCGGTCATGACGAAGGGATGATTGCGGTCCGTCTCGGCGATGATCAGCCGCGGATTGCCGGTGAAGCTCACGCCGCTGTCGCGCAGGATGACCGCCGCGTCATGGCCCACATACTTGCGGTTGATGACGTACTTGCCGTCCTTGTTGATGAGCGTGGTCTTGAGCACCTTGTCGATGTCCGCACCATAGATGCGCACCGCGCCGCAGCGCTCCATCTCGCTCATGAGGCGGTCGGCGATGTTGGTAAAGGCGAACACCTCTTTTTCGGCGATGCACAGCACGTTGTTGTCAAAGCTTGCGCCGTCGACGATGCGCCGGGCCGCGTCGGGCAGATCCGCCGTATCGTCCACGATGACGGGCGGGTTGCCGGGGCCGGCCGCAATGACCTTCTTGCCGGTCTTCATGGCCACGCGCACCACGGCCTCGCCGCCGGTGATGCTCAGCAGCGGGATGTCCGGATGGGTCATAATCGCCTGTCCGGTTTCCAGCGTGGGCACCTTGACCGTGGTGATCAGCGCTGCCGGGCCGCCCGCCGACACGATGGCCTCCACCATCAGGCGCATGGCCTCCTGCGAGGCGTGCTTGGCCGCCGGATGGGGGTTAAAGACCACGGCGTTGCCCGCGGCGATCATGCTGATGGAATTGTTGATGACGGTGGAGGTGGGGTTGGTGGACGGGGTGATCGAACCGATGACCCCGAAGGGCGCCTGCTCGATGAGCATCATGCCCTTGTCGCCGGTTTCGCAGCGGGTTTGCAGGTCCTCAATGCCCGGCGTGCGGCGGCTGACCAGCAGGTTCTTCTGAATCTTGTCCTCCACGTGGCCGTAGCCCGTTTCCTCGTGCGCCAGACGCGCCAGGTACTCGGCGTTGTCAATGCCCGCCTTGCGCATGGCCGCGATCAGCTCGCCGCGCTTTTCCAGCGTCATATCGGCCAGCTTGGCCTGGGCGGCCTTGGCGTTCTGAACCGCTTCCTCGGCGGTATCGCACAGCCAGCGTCCGCTTTCGGCCGGCTGCGGCTTGGGCGCGGGCGCAGGCGCGGCGGCCTCGGCCCGGATGGCGCCGGAGAGACTGCGCACAATCTCGTCCGTAATCTGCCTGATTTGCTGTTCCGTCAATGCCATGTTCGTTCCCTCACAGATGCCCGGCCCATCGGCCCGGCGGTCGTTATATCACGGGTACCAGCTCGACGCCCCGTTCCGAGGCCGCATCGCGGGCCAGGGGGGTCAGAATGGCGTCGGGCGCATAGCGGATGATCTTGTAGCCGTCGTGCGCAGCCGTGCGCACATCGTCCTCGGTGATGAGGCGGCGGCTCTCGGCGCTCAGATCCAGGAGCGTCTGCCGCCTGGGCGCGGGGAGCGGCGGGGGCGAGGGCGGCGCAGACGCGCATATGTCCCTTTTATTCGACACGGCAGGCGCGTCTTCCTTTCGGATCACGCGGCAAAGCTGCCCGTCGGAGAGGGCGCAGGCGTTGGCCTCGTCCTTGTCGATATGCGCCTCCATCAGATGCCCCTTGCCGCTTCGCACGATCACGCCGTCCAGCGTGCCGGGGCGCGGGCCCTCCACCACAAGGCTGACCACGTCGCCGTCCTTCACGCCGAAGGCCTCGGCTTCGTCCGGAGCCAGGTGCAGGTGGCGCTCCGCCACGATGACCCCGCGGGGGATGGTCACGCGCCTGTCGCCGTTTGCCAGCGTACAGCCGGGGCTGCCCTCCAGATCGCCCGACATGCGGATAGGGGGCTTCAGGCCCAGCTTCACCGCGTCGGTGAAGGACAGCTCGATCTGCGTTTCCTTGCGGGCCGGACCTACCACACGCAGGGCCATTTTGCCCTTTTCGGTCTCGATGGTCACGCGCTCGTTGCAGGCGAACTGGCCGGGCTGGACCAGATCACGCATTTTTGTCAGCTGATATCCCGCGCCGAAGAGCTTCTCCACATCCGCCTGACACAGATGCACATGGCGGTTGGAGGACATCACCGGCACGCAGCGCTGGCCCGTCCTGGCCAGTTCGCACAGCACCAGCCGCTGCACCGCGGCGCGCAGTTCCTTTTCGTTCATAACGCCCCTCCCTTCGGGGGGTGGCCGGGGCGGATGCCCCGGCACAGCTTCTTACTTCTTCTTGGCGGCTTCGGCCTCGGCCTTCTTTTTGAAGATCTCCTTGAGGCTCTCATTGTAGGGCGGACGGGCGATGCCGTACTCGGTCACGATGCCGGCGATAAGCTCGTTGTCGGCAAAGTCGAAGGCGGGGTTATAGACCTTCACGCCCTTGGGCGCCATGCGGCGCTTGTACCACATCTCGGTCACTTCCTCGGCGGGACGCTGCTCGATGGTGATGTCCTCGCCGCGGGCAATCGACATGTCGATGGTGGAGGTGGGGCCCAGCACATAGAAGGGAATACCGTAATACTTGGCCAGAATCGCCACGCCGGAGGTGCCGATCTTGTTGCAGGCATCGCCGTTGGCGGCCACGCGGTCGCAGCCGACGAACACGGCGTTGACCCAGCCGTTCTTCATGACCTGGGAAGCCATGTTGTCGCAGATAACGGTGGTATCCACGCCGTCGGCCTGCATCTCAAAGGCGGACAGGCGCGCGCCCTGAAGGAGCGGGCGGGTTTCATCCGTATAGACGCGGAAGTTCATGCCACGCTCGCGGCCCAGGTGAATGGGGGCCAGCGCGGTGCCGTACTTGGAGGTGGCCAGCTGGCCGGCGTTGCAGTGGGTGAGGATGCCGTCGCCGTCCTTGATAAGTGTCAGGCCGTACTCGCCGATCTGCCGGCACATCCATACGTCCTCGTCCTTGATGGCCACGCTCTCCTTGTGCAGAAGCTCCTTGAGCTCAGGAACGCTCTTGTCCCTGTTGTCCAGCACCACCTGCTCCATGCGGTTGAGCGCCCAGGAGAGATTGACGGCGGTAGGACGGGAGGAGTTGAGGTAGTCCTTGGCGGCCTTGAACTGAGTGTAGAAGTCCTCCCAGTTGTCGGCCTGGATCTGCTTGGCGGCCAGGTATACGCCGAAGCCCGCAGCCACGCCGATGGCGGGCGCGCCGCGCACCTGCAAAAGGTAGATGGCGTTCCAGATGTCCTTCTGGTCGGTCAGGCTGAGGATCTCCACCTCATAGGGCAGCTTGGTCTGGTCCAGGATGACCAGCGCGCTCTTTTCATCGTCCAGCGCGACGGTCTCGTAGCTCATGATGCTCTTGTCAGCCATGGCGGTTTTCCTCCCTTACTTGGCCGCTTCATCGGCACGCTTGACGGCGGCGACGAAATCGGCGCCGGTCTTGAAAGCCGTGCGGTTCATGATGTAATCCTTGCCGCAGAGGATGTTGACCTTCTCGGCATGGGCGCGCTTGGCCTCGTCGGCGATGGTGGTTACGTCCTTGACGTTGGCCATGCCCACCGTGCGGCGGATCAGCTCGGTGCCGGCATAGGCGGCGGTGTCGGACAGGACGGAATCCAGATAGTTCTCCTTGAAGCCGGGGGTCTTGGCCATGAGGTCGGTCACGCACTCGTCAAAGCACTTGAGGAACTTCTCACAGAACAGGTCCACCGTCTCCTCGATGGTCTTGAGGGCCCAGTCGCAGAATTCGTCCGCACCCGCCGCGCGGCCGTTGTCCCAGGCAAAGATCAGGTTGGCGACCACGTTGCCGATGTCGTAGCCCATGGGGCCGTAGAAGGCAAATTCGGGGTCGAACACGCGGGTGGAATCCTGCTTGACGAAGATGGAGCCGGTGTGCAGATCGCCGTGGATGAGGGACTGGGCATTGTTCATGAACTCGAACTTGAGCTTGGCCACCGCCAGTTTGAGCGCGTTATCCTCATAGAGCTCGCGGCGCACGAAGTCGGCGATGGGCGGGAAGACGTTGTTGCGGTGATTGCAGTCGTTGTACGGCTCGGTCAGGACCAGATCCTCGGTGATCTCGCACAGCTCGGGGTTGATGAAGCTCTTGACCATGGCCTTCTTTTCCTTGTGTTCCATGGCCACGTCGGTGGTCTTGAGCAACGTGTTGACCATGTAGGTGGAGATGTCCTCGGCAAAGCGCGGGAAGGTCTCGTGCCGCATGAGGGCATAGCGCATCAGCGCATGGTCGGACAGGTCCTCCATGGCACAGGCGCACATCACGGTGTCGTAGCCGTAGATCTTGGGCACCAAGCCGGGAGCGTACTTGTCCTGAATCTGCAGGATTTCACTTTCGATGCGGTTGCGGTCGGTGGAAACCTTCATGTCCGCCGAAATGCGCAGCGCCTCGCCCGCCTGCTTGACGATGATGGACTTGCCGGTCTTTTCTTCCACCACGCGGAACACGTAGTTGAGGTTGCCGTCGCCGATTTCCTTAACGGTCAGCACCGCGTCCTTATCGAAGTGGCCGGGATACTTGGTCTGGACATAGTCGATCACGTCGGCTTCCTTCATGAGAAAATAGGTGTCGTAACGGGGCATATGCAAGACTTCCTTTCTCTATAAAAAGTGCCTTTTTGGTTTCGATGCCTTGGCCGCCGTCAGCGAAACTCGATGTTTCGCAAATCCAGCGGGTCGATCTCCTCCAGCGCCCTCAGTTCTTCGGCGGTGGGCGGCGGGGTGGTTTCAATGGAAAAATAGCGGATGGGGAAAGCGGTGTTCTCCGCCACCTCGTCGATGGTGGTGTAAGGATGGACGCTCTTGAGAATCAGCTGTCCCTGATACATGGTAAATACGCACAGGGGGGTGACGATCTCGCTCACGTTGCCCTGGGCGGTTATGAAATCCACCCTGGGCGTAAAGGTACGGCGGTCATGCTTGGTGCGCCAGATGATAGCGCGCTTGGCCGTGGGGATGAGCACGGCGCTGCCCGCGCCGCCCGGCAAACGCACCTTCGGCTTCTCGTAGGGACCGATGACGGAGGCGTTGACATTGCCCCGGTCGTCGAACTGCACGCCGCTCAAAAACGCCACGTCCAGCCCGCCGCGCATGCTCAGGTCGAACACCTCCATCAGCGGGAAGCCCGCGCAGGCCGTCTCCCACAGCTCCCCGCCCGCGCTGGTAAACTCGCGCAAAGCGGGTTTGACGGGATCGACCCCACCGGGGATGTTGAGGTGCACGGCATTGGGCGCGTGCAGGCGCTTGGCCAGCAAGGTGGCGATCATGGGCATGTGCGAGGATACGCCGTGAAAGACCGTATCACCATCATGAATGAGGCGCGCCATGGCCACCGTCATCATATCGCAGGGACGAATCACAGCCGCCTTCCCCCTTCCGAAAGGAAGCGGTCCAGCGCTTCCGCGTCCTTGAGCTCCAGGAACGCACGAATGAACGCGTCATCCGGCTCATAGTAACCAAAGCACGCGCCGGGAGCTGCCCCGCGAGGCACGTGCACCACGGCCGCGGTAAGAAAATGCGGAATGTCCGCCTTGCACCCGCCGCCTGAAAAATACCCGTCGCCCACGATGCGCTCGGCGGTCACGATCACCTTCTGAGACGCACGGGAGAGAAGCACATCCTCATATTTGGGGCCTTCAAAGAAGGCGTTGCCCTGCGAGTCGGCGATCTGCGCGTGCACCACGGCAAAATCGGGCCGGATGGCGCGCACGGCGGCCAGCGTCTCCCCGGTGAAGGGGTCGGTCACGTCGGCAAAATAGTCGTTGACCTTGCGCAGGTCGCTCACCTTAAGGCCGCGCACCGGCATGAAGGGGATGCCGTAGCTGGCCGCGCGCAGGGCCGAAATCACGGTGTAGCAGGCGTGCTCGTTGGCGCGCACCAGCCCGGACTGCACGCTTCTGCGGTAGCGCTGGGCCAGGCCATACTGGCTTTCGTAGCTGATGAAGCCCGCGTCTACCGACGCGGCGCAGCCGGCCAGACACAGCGCGTCCACGTCCATCGCGCCCGCGGTCTTGACCACACGCAGGCCGCGCTTCTTCTGGCGCACCATCTCAAAGACGGCTGCCATGGGCGCGCGGTTGAGGGTGTTGCCCCCCAGGCCCACGCATGCGCCGTCCCCGATGAGGGAGACGGCCTGTTCCAGAGTCGTCAGCTTGTTCATAGGCACCTCATTTGGCCGCGTTGGCGGCGATGTGCACAGCGTCCCAAACGCCCGCAAAGGGCGGCGCGTAAGCCAGATCCACCATGCCCAGCTCGTCGGTGCTCATGCCGGCATGGATGGCCACGGCGAAGATGTCCGCGCGCAGCACCGCGCCCCGCGCTCCCGCCACGCACGCGCCCAGCAGCCGCCGCGTGCGCGCCTCATAGATCAGCTTGATGGTCAGCTTGGCCGGGTCCGGATAGTAGGAGGGGTGATTCTGCGCGGTGACGAGCCTGGTGCGGTAGTCAACGCCCAGGCGTTTGGCGTCGGTCTCGCTCATGCCCGTGCGGCCCATCTCCAGGCCGCAGACCTTGATGGCGGCAGTGCCCAGCGCGCCCACGAACTTGTCGTGCGCCCCGGCCATATTGCCGCCCGCGATGCGTCCGCACTTGTTCGCCACCGTGCCCAGCGGGATGAAATAGTCCTCCTCCATCAGCCGGTGGTAGACCACGGCACAGTCGCCCGCGGCATACACGTTTTCCAGCGAGGTACGCATCTCCCGATCCACCAGAATGGCCCCATTGCGCGCCATGCGGATGCCCGTATCGCGCAGAAAGCCCGTCGCGGGCACAACGCCCACGGCCATCACCACCAGGTCGCAGGGAATATCCTCCCCGCCCGCGCGCACCACGCGGCGGTCGCCCTGTTCGGCAATCGCCTCCACGCGGTGGCCCACCAGCACCCGCACGCCGTTTTTCTCCAGCTCCTGGGCGGCCAGTTCGGAAAATTCGGGTTCAAACGGGGTGAGCAGCCGCTCCCCCGCCTCGATGAGCGTGACGGTCTTGCCCAGGTGCAACAGCGCCTCGGTCATCTCCACGCCGATGTAGCCGCCGCCCACCACCGCCACGTGGTGCACGTCCTTGAGGCGGGCGATTTCGCGCAGGAGCAGGCCGTCCTCCATGGTCTTCAGATAGAACACCGAAGGCAGATCCGCTCCCGGCACCTTGGGGGCCACGCTGTCGCAGCCCACGGCGATCATCAGCGCGTCGTAGCTATCCTCAAATTCACGGCCGGAATCGTTGTCCCGCACGCGCACGCGCTTTGCCGCCGCATCCACCGACAGCACCTCATGATGCAGAAAAGTATCAATCCGCATTTGGGCGTACTGCTCGCGCGTGCGGGCAATCAGCCTGCCGGGATCGTCATTGAAACCACCTATATAATAGGGAAGGCCGCACGCGCCGTAGGAGAGGTATCCACCGCGCTCGTAGACGGTAATCTGCGCATCGGGCATCACACGCCTCAGCTTGGAGGCGGCGGACATTCCGGCCGCCACGCCGCCAATTACGATTGCTTTCATCCGCGCGCCTCCTCCGGTGTTTTCTTTATTTGATGTTTTTCAGCCGTTCCAGCACCGCGCGGGTGATGGCCTGAAGCTCGGCTTCATCGGCTGCGGCGCTGCCGCCCGCGCAGCCGCAGGGCGATGCGGGCTGGCCGTATGTCTTGAGGGCGGGCGGCTCGTCCGCCACGGGACTGTGTCCCGCCACCACGTCCACGGTGTTGGTGGCTTTGGCCGTGCAGGGCGGGATACCGCCGCTGGTGATGCCCATCTTCTTGCGGATTTCAATCAGTTCGCCCACCTGCTCGCAGCTGAGCACATTGGCCTTGCCGATGATGTTGCCCGTGTACATGATGACCATGGCATAGTGCTCCGTGGACTCCAGGCGGTACCACGCTTCCATCAGCGATCCGCCCCACGCCACCGCGCCGTGATTGGCCAGGAGCAGGGCGTTATAATCGCGGCAATAGGGCGCGATGCTGTCCGGGATGCCCTGAGAGCCGGGTGCTTCATAGTGTACGCAGGGCACGGTGCCCAAATTGACCAAAGCCTCGGGATAGATGGCCTTGTCCAGGCCGATCCCCGCGATGGCAAAAGAGGTGCTGATGGGCGGATGGGCGTGGCATACGCCGCGGACCTCCGGGTTTTCATTATAGATGCGCAGATGCATCTTTACTTCGCTGGACGGGCCGCGCTCCCCCTGGGAGAGCACCGTGCCATCCAGGCGCATCTTGACCATCATGTCCTCCGACATGAAGCCCTTGGACACGCCCGTGGGGGTGGTCCAGATGATGTCGTCATCCACCTTGCAGCTGATATTGCCATCGTTGGCGGCCACAAAGTTCTTCTGATACATCCTGCGGCCGATCTCCACAATCAGCTTTTTCGCCTCGTCATCCGTTGGATAGCGATGGATGCTTTGCATCTTCTTCACCTGCTTTTATTTTTTTCAATCCGCACCATTCCATGGCGTGCGGCCGTTTAGCGTCTGTTTATGCCTAAACCGGCCTCATGCCGCTACGCACTTATTATAGAGTGAGCGTTTATCAATGTCAACACTTGTTTCAAAAAAACTTGCCGTTTCGTCATAAACACTAAACAAGGTGATTTTATGAATTTATGTGTAACATTTATCACATATACACGGTTTTTTTGCCGGATTGCCGCAACTAAACAATTAAAATAAACGATTCTAAAAAATATTCTAAAACACCGCTTGACTTTTCACCTGAATGGCTCTATACTGATGTCAGCAAAGGGCGATAGTTTACCGTATTCGCCCAAAAGTGAATAGGAGGTTTACCATGAAAAAGATCGTAGCTCTGGTTCTGGCTCTCATGCTGGCGCTGTCCATGCTGACCGTCGCCACCGCTGAAACGGCCAATCCCGTCGCCGGCAAGAAGGTAGCGTATATCATGCTGCTGCCCTCCGCCACCATCTTCCAGATGTGGAAGGATTCCTGCGCCGACCTGTGCGCCGCGCTGGATGTTGAGTTCGACTTCTACTTCTGCGACGGTGACTTCAACCGCTGGATGGACACCATCAACACCTGCGCCGCCGCCGGCTATGACGGACTGCTCGTCAGCCACGGCAACCAGGACGGCTCCTATGTGTTCCTCAAGGAGCTGACCGAGAAGTATCCCGAGCTCAAGCTCGTGTGCTTCGACACCCAGTTCTACACCGACGGCGAATATCAGAAGATCGAGGGCGTGACCCAGCTGTTCCAGCAGGACAAGAGCCTGGTCACCGTTCTGCTCGACGAGATGATCGCCAAGTTCGGCGAGGGCGTGCGTCTGGTCAAGGTATGGCGCGGCCCCAACTACAACAGCCCGTTTGACCGCCGCGAGGTTGGCTGGCAGGAATACGAGGCTGCCGGCAAGATCGTGACCGTGGGCGAAATCCAGCCCCTGCAGGACAGCGTTGACAGCGCCAACAGCGTGACCGCCGCCTATCTGCAGAGCCTCAACCGCGAGGATGTGGACGGCGTCATCGCCTACTACGACCTCTATGGCCAGGGCGTGTACAACGCGATCTTCGAGAACGCCAACTTCAACGGTGAGGCCGGCGAGGCCCTGCCCATGGCGTCCGTGGATATCGACCAGGTGGACGTGACCAACATGCAGCCCCGCCCCGACATCTGGTACGCGGCCGGCACCACCGACTGGACCCTCAACGGCGAGATCGCCATGCGCCTGCTCATGCTGGAGCTGGCCGGCGAGTACGACAAGATCTATGACCCCGCCACCGGCGAATACGGCGTGGACGTGGTTGAGATCCCCGGCAGCGCCATCCTGGCCTCCGCCCTCAAGGAAGACAGCACCGTTGAGAATCTCGGCGAAATCGCCGGCGAGACCTACGGCAACCTGAGCTACCTGTCCGTGGCCGACTGGATGCCCGCTGACCTGCTGCACAAGTAAGCCTCCGCAGCAATCCATAACCCATTCGAGCAATGTTTCTTGACAAAGAAGCGTCGGAGTATTTGCTCCGGCGCTTCTTCCCTGAAAGCCTCCCGACCGCTTGTAGTGAATGAGAGAAGAGGGAAATCCATGGACAGACTGACACTTGGAACCCGCAAGGTATCCATCGAATTTCCCGGTGTAAAGGCGTTAACCAATGTAGACTTTGAAGTCAGCACCGGTGAGATTCACGCGCTCGTAGGCGCCAACGGAGCGGGCAAGTCCACCTTGATGAAGGTCCTTGCGGGTGCAAATCCGGATTATACTGGCGAAGTGTATCTCAACGGCACCCCCGTCGAGCTTCGCTCCACCATGGCCGCCAAGAAGCTGGGCATTCAGATCGTGTATCAGGAAGTGGATATGGCGCTGATCCCCACGCTGTCCGTGGCGGAAAACGTCATGCTCAACGATATGGTCATGAACGCCGGCGGCAACCCCTTCGTCAACTGGTCCAAACTGCGCACGCAGGCCAAGGCGGTTCTGGACCGGCTAAACATCAACGTAAATGTGCGTAAACTGGTGCAGGACCTGTCTCTGGCGCAAAAGCAGATGGTCCTGATTGCCAGAGCCATAGCCAACGAATGCAATTTCCTGATCCTTGACGAGCCGACCGCTCCGCTGAGCGATACGGAAACCGCCGAGCTTTTCCGGCTGGTCAAGCACCTTCAGGAAACGGAGAATATCGCCATTATTTTTATTTCCCACCGCATCAACGAGATCATCCAGATCTGTGAAAGCTACACCGTGATGCGCAACGGCGAAATCGTGGATACCTCCCCCATCACGCCCCAGACCACCACCCGCGAGATTGTGGAAAAGATGCTGGGCCGCTCGTTTGAGGAAAACTTCCCCAAGGAGCACGTGCCCATCGGCGAGAAGGTGTTCGAGGTCGAAAACCTTTCCGGCGCGGACGGCAAGGTCAACGATGTGTCCTTCTATGTGCGCAGGGGTGAAATCGTGGGGATCGCGGGCCTGGTCGGAGCCGGCAAATCCGAGCTGTGCAAGACCATCTTCGGCGCTTACGAGCGCACGGCTGGCACCGTGCGCCTAAACGGCGAGGAGCTGAAGATCAAGAATCCCTCTCACGCGGTGAAAAGCCGCATTGCTCTGGTGCCCGAGGAGCGGCGCAAGGAAGGCGTGCTGGTAAACGAAAATGTCAGCTTCAACCTTTCCGCCGCCTCACTGAGCCGCTTTTGCAAAGCGTCGTTCATCCTCAAAAACAAGGTGGACAGCAATGCGCGCCAGTACGTGAATGACCTGGGCATCGCCACCCCGTCGATCAAGCAGTACGTGAAGAATCTTTCCGGCGGCAACCAGCAGAAGGTGGCCGTGGGCAAATGGATGGCCGCGGACTGCGACGTGTACATCTTCGACGAGCCCACCAAGGGCGTGGACGTGGGTGCGAAGCAGGACATCTTCCGCCTGATCAACGATATCACCAAGCGCGGCAGCAGCGTCATCTACGCCTCGTGCGAAAACTCCGAACTGCTGTCCATCACCGACCGCATCTACGTGCTCTATGACGGCCGGATCATGGCGGAGCTGGAAACCGCCAAAACAAACGAGGACGAGATTATGCACTATGCCGTGGGCAGCACCACGAAGTACGCCTGACCGCCTGGCAGGCCATAACAGGAGGGCTCTTGATATGCAAGCAACGTTGAAACCAAATCCGCTGGCAACAAAGCAAAGCAAAACCTTTCTCCGCTTCCTGCTGGACTGGGCGGCCGTCATCACGCTGGTGCTGTGCTTTGTGGTGTTCGGTCTGGCCACGGGCAGCCGCTTCCTGTCGGTCAACAACATGATTAATATTCTGCGCGCCATGTCCATCACCACGGTATTTGGCATCGCGGCCACGGTGACCATGGCGCCCGATGGGTTCGACATGTCGGCCTGTACGCTGGCCAGCTGCTCGGCCTATGTGTTCGTCAGCATGTATCTTTGGTACGGCCTGCCGCTGTGGGCCTGCATTCTGGTGTGCATCGGCGTCACGCTGGTGATGTATCAGCTGACGATGTTCCTGATCCTGGTTTGCAAGATCCCCGACATGCTGGCTACCTGCGCGTTGATGTTCGTGCATCAGGGCCTGGGCCAGTGGTACATCGGCGGCGGCGCGGTCTCCACCGGCATGCGCCTGCCCAGCGGCGCCTCCCCCGTGCGCACCAAGCTGGAGGATTCCTTCAGCGCCATCGGCCGCGAACCCTGGCTGATCATCATCATGCTGGTGTGCGTGCTGATCGCCTACATCTTCCTGGAATACACCAAGCACGGCCGCTTTATCTACGCCATGGGCGGCAACAAGCAGGCCGCCAAGCTCAGCGGTATCAACGTGAAGGCCTACCGCTACCTGGCCGGCATGATCACCGCGGTGTTCATCGCCATCGGCGGCATTCTGGTCTCCTCCCGCGGTTCTTCCGCGCAGGTGATGTGCTGCGACAACTACCTCATGCAGTCGCTGGCTGCCGTATTCGTCGGCCGTTCTGTGGGCGGTGCGGAAAAGCCCAACGCCCTGGGCACGCTGATCGGCGCCATGCTGGTTTCCACCCTGGAAAACGGCCTGACCATCTGTGCCGTGCCTTACTACGTGCTGCCCGCCGTGAAGGGCGCCGTACTGGCCCTGGCCCTGGTCGCGGCCTACGCTACCAAGAAGGATCAGTAACTCACTTTCAAAGTCATGCGATAGGCATGCGCGGAAAACGCCCCGGCGAGATTCGCCGGGGCGTTTCTTCTAGCCCTTAAAAAATCCATGGTATAAAGATCTCGTCCTTCGAATGCTTGGAAAAACGCATACGGCTTTGGGTCCCTGCACCCCGCACTCTGTCAGCATTCTGAAACGCCCCGGCGAGATTCGCCGGGGCGTTTCGTTGCAATTTCTGGGGCTTTCTCTACACCAGCGTATCCTTGATCTTCTCGAATTCCTCGCGGCTGATGAGCACCTCGCGTGGCTTGCTGCCTACGGACTTGCTCACGATGCCGCGCGCAGCCATGTCGTCGATCAGACGGCCCGCACGGGCGTAGCCGATCTTCATGCGGCGCTGGAGCATGCTGATGCTGGCCTGTCCATCATTAATCACCATGTCGATGGCTTCCAGCAGGCGGTCATCCGCGCCACTTTCTTCGTCATTGTCCGCCAGGGGGCCGCCCGCGCCGTCGTCGCTCTCCATGGCCTCAATTACATTGGGGTCAAAGTCCACGTGCGAATGCTGGGCGATATAACCCACCACGCGCTCCGTCTCCGCGTCGCTCAGGAAGCAGCCCTGCACGCGGATGGGCGCGCTGGCCCCCGTGGGGAAGTAGAACATGTCGCCCCGGCCCAGCAGCTTTTCCGCGCCGTTCTGGTCCAGGATGGTGCGGCTGTCGATGCTGGAGGATACCGCGAAGGCGATGCGCGAGGGCACGTTGGCCTTGATGAGGCCGGTGATGACATCCACGGTGGGGCGCTGCGTGGCCACAACCATGTGGATGCCTGCCGCACGCGCGAGCTGCGCAATGCGGATGATGCTCTCTTCCACTTCTTTCTTGCAGGCGAGCATGAGGTCGGCCAGCTCGTCAATAATGATGACGATGCGGGGAAGCTTTTCCTCGCCGGGGCCGAGCTTGGCGTTATAGGCGGAGAGCTCGCGCACGTTCTTGGACTGCATCTTGTGATAGCGGTCCAGCATTTCGGCCACGGCCCATTGCAGCGCGCCGGCGGCCTTGTGCGGGTCGCTCACCACGGGGATAAGCAGGTGCGGCACGACATTGTAGCATTGCAGCTCGACCACCTTGGGGTCGATCATGATCATGCGCACCTCTTCCGGCGAGGAGCGGAACAGGATGGAATTGATGATGGCATTGATGCAGACGGATTTGCCGCTGCCCGTCTGACCGGCGATGAGCAGATGCGGCATCTTGGCCAGATCGCAGATGACGGCGCGTCCCGCGATGTCGCGGCCCAGCGCCACGGCCAGGGGTGACTTGGCGGATTGCATTTCGGGGCTTAAGAGCACCTCAGCCAGCGACACGCTCTGAATTTCCTTGTTGGGAATTTCCACGCCAAAGAGGTTGGTGCCGGGAATGGGAATCTCGATGCGCCCCCCGCCGTTGGCCGCCATGTCCAGAGCGATATTGTCGGCAATGCTCATGATACGCTTGACGTTGACGCCACTTGATACCAGCCCCAGTTCGAAGCGGGTGACGGCGGGACCATGGGTCACGCGCTGCACGCGCGCTGGAATGCCGAAGCTCTCCAGCGTCTTTTCCAGCCGGGTGGCATCTGCCGTGTCCTGGGCACGGGTATCCGTAGTGGCGTGCCGCTGCTGAGCGTTCAGCAGGTCGATGGACGGATAGGCATAGGGCGTATGCTGCACGGGACGGGACTCATTGGCGGGCGGCTCAGGCCTGGGCTGGCCGGCAGGGCGCTTGTAGGCCGCATTGCGGTCCTCTGTGGGCTTTGCCTGGGACGGCTGCGGCACGGTCTGGGGCGGCTGTGGAGCTGCCGCAGGCTCCTGCGCAGCGGGCGGATTGGGCTGGGCCTGCGCAGGCGCGACCGGTACGATAGGGGTGGGCGCCATCTGCGGCGGCACTTCGGCATACGGCGCCGTATTCCCGTCCTCCCCCACGCTGCCAGCGATCTCCGCCTTGCGGCGGCGGATTTCCTCGATGCGGTCCATGGCCTTGCGCTTGGACGCGGACATAATCAGCGTATCAGGCAGTGGGGTTTCCGTGGTATCAGCTCCCATTTCACTGGGAGTAAAGGTCATGCGGGTCTGATACTGCTTTTCTTTCTTCTCTTTTTTGCCCTTTCCCTCGGCCTTGCGCCAGGGAAGCTGCCGTCCCTCCGGAATAATCAATTCATCATAAATTTCCGGCTGCGGCTGCGCGGGCGGCTGAGGATATACCGGCGGCATGCCATAGGGATAGACCGGCATCCCTCCCTGGGGCATGGGCGGGGGCTGCATAAGCATGCTGCCATAGGGCGGATAGGCCGGCGCTTCCTGTGCAGGGGTTCCCGTCTCCCCCCGGCGGCGGAAAGCGGGCGAAAGCATGCGGCGATCGTCCTCCTGCTCCTTAAGGCGCTGGTCCTCCAGCTGCTCCTGGTATTCGCGCTGGGCGCGCTGCTGCTGAATATTCTGCCTTCGTGCCTGCCAGCCGTCGCGCACGCTTTCCACCATCTGTATCATGTCAAAACGGGAAACCAGCAGCACACAGGCCGCACAGACCGCGCCCAGCGCCACCGTGCCGAGCACCGTGCCCAGAAAGGTCCAGGCCGGCCAGCCCAGCACCATGCCCAGCGCGCCGCCAAATGCTCCGCTGGAGCCGCACACGTTGAAGGCAGCGCAAATCATGTTCCAGTATCCCGACGCTTCCGTTGTGGGGAGCGCGGCCTGATTGTTATACTTGACCAGGTAGGCGGGAAGCGTGTCCTGTCCTACGCGGCTGACCAGATCGATGATGCCCAGCACAGAAAAAAACAGCAGCGTAAAGAGCAAAAATCCCCGCTTGGGCATACTGCGGCCGGAGGAAAATGCCACCAGCACCCCCGCCCAGATCAGCATCACGCTCACGCCCAGGCAAAGTCCGCCGCCCAGGCCCTGCATGACGCGCTTCACCATGGAGAAAAGCGTGCCCTTCAGCCCGCCCACCACCGCCAGGAGCGATACCACGCCCAGCGCGATGAGCAGGATGCCCGCCACCGCGAACGCCGCCAGCGTACCCGATTCATATTGGGCGGCGGCTTTTTTGCTCTTTGCCATGTATGTCCTTTCCTCCGTTACTTGCCAAGCTGCACGGCACGCAGCACGCCGTCCGTATCGGCGTGAAGCCTGAGCTCGTGCTCCCCAAAATGATAAATATCGCTTTCGCCCACAGGCAGGCCGTAGTCATAGGCCATGCTGTCGGTAAAGGTCATGGTTTCATCGGGCTCGCCCAAAATGGCGTGCCAGTCCTCCCGCACAGCCTGTCCAATCAGCAGGCCGCACAGATCGCCGCGGCGCATCTGTACACCCTCTACCACGGACGCTCCATAGCCGCTCTGAATGGCGTCGGAGATGACCAGTATCTCGCGGAAGGCCGGGTCTTCCAGCACGTAATAGCGCCCGCCGGGGAACTCGTCCGGCGTTCGCAGCAGGCGGTAGCGGTCCACCACGTCGGTCATGCGGTCGCCCAGCGTAACAGGCACATGGGGCAGCTTGCCCTCGGTAACCGCGGCCTCGATGGCCTTGCGGGCTTCCTGCTGGGACAGAGGGGCCTGTACCGCTCCGATCTGTGCGGGCACGGCATCCTCTTCCGTCAGGAGGAACGGCGCAAGCTCGCTGTAGAAAAACTGGCAGGCGCCGCTGTAGCCGCTCATCAGGCGCAGCTGATCGGACGGGTACCAGAAGGTAATGCCGTCGGCATCCAAGGTAAAGGCCTCTCGCGGCAGGGGCGTGATATCGCTGTATTCCATATAGCCGCTCAGCTCCTGCCCCAGGCTTTCCTCCGCGGCAGCCTCCATCCACGCGACCGCCGCACCCACGTCCTCAAAAAGCGCGTCCAGCGTAAGCCGCTCGCCGGTAGCCAGATCATAGGTCAGGGCGGAATAGGCCTGTCCCTCATGACCATCCGGCATTTTACCCTGGGCGTTGATCACAGCGGAAAACACGTTCTCACCCAGCAGTTTCACATGGTAGTCCACCTTCAAACCCCAGGGGCTGTCCCCCAGCGTGGCCAGCGTGACCAGATGATTGGCCACGCCGGAGGAAAGCACGATGTCGTCATTGATCTTTTTCTGCACGGCCTTGTCCGCCATGCCCGTAAGCTGGGGATAGGCCACATAATTCTCCCCGATCTGCGTACATACCTCGTCCACCTGGGTCTGGGCCAGGGCAGGTGCAGCCAACGCCAGCAGCAACAGCAGGATACACAGCATTTTTCGCATGGCGGTCACTTCCTTCCGGCGATTCTTTTGCATCGTATAGTTTACAACGAAATCAATTTTATTGCAAGTTTGTTACAACATTTCCCCATGCAGGACAGGTTTTGACAGAGATGACTGGTTTAATGCAAGGTAGGGGCCTCTCCCTCTGCGCCATAAGACAGCATGGGCTGCATCTGCACACCGGACAGAGCCGCTGCGATGGTGCGCGGAATCTGGCTGAAATCCGCTACCAGCGACCGGGGCTTTTTCACCGGGTCATCTTGGCCGAAGGGGACAAAGTAGATGTTTCGCACGTTGAGCAGGCGGCCGATATTCTGCGCCGCCGCACCCAGTCCGTCATTGGTGGACACGGCCAGCACCAGGGGCCGGTCGTTGCGCAGATGGCTCTTGGCCCCCAGCAAAGCGGGCGTATCATAGATACCGCCGGCCAGCTTTGCCAGGCTGTTGCCCGTGGCCGGTGCGATGAGAAACACGTCGGTCATTTTCTTGGGCCCGATAGGCTCGGCCCCGGCCAATGTATCAATGGGCTCGTTGCCGGTGATCTCCACGATGCGCGCGCGCAGGTGCTCCGCCGTCATGAAGCGCGTATCCAGCATTCCTGCGTTAAAGGACAGCACAGGCACCACCTCATATCCGCGCCGCACCAGCGCCTCCATCTGCTTGAGCACCCGTTCAAAGGTGCAAAAGGAACCCGTCATGGCAAATCCGATGCTGGTCTTTTTCATAGCGAAGCCTCCCGGAGCAATTCCATACTGACCTGTTTGAGTGCGCGCGCAGCGCTCCTGGGTGCGTAGCGTGCGGGCAAGGCGGGCAGGACCTCGACGTTCAGCCCCATCGCCGCGGCTGCGTCGCGGTCAAAGCCATAGGGGGCGCTGGCCAGTTCCAAAAGCCACGCGCCCTTGGGCAGGGCGGCGAGCGCCTCCGTCCCCAGTACGCGGGCAGGAATGGTATTGAGCACCATGTCCACCCGGCCCATCAGGGCAGGCAGCTCCGCAAGGGACGCGGCGCGCATGCCGTCGCTTCTGGCGGCAAGGCGCTGTTCCTCGCGGCGGGCGGCCACCCATACGTCCGCGCCCAGCATCTTGAGCTTTGCCGCCAGCGCGCGGCCAAACCGCCCATAGCCCGTCACCAGCACCGTCATATCCGGCAGCGCGTCTCCGGTGCGGCCCATCGCCTGTACCAGCGCCCCCTCGGCAGACAGGTCCGCGTTGCGGTCCAGGAAGGTCGGGCTGCTTTCATACAGGAACATCCGGAAACGCTTCGCACGTGTCTCCGGCGCCTCCAGGCAGGGTCCCAGGCCCGCGCCCGCCAGCAGCACCGCGTCCGGCCGAGCACTTTCCAGCACGTCTTCCGGATGCAGGGTCAAGCCTGTGAGTGTGGGAACGCGCCCGTCCCGGACTGCGAAGGGGTAGGGAAAGAGCAGGGCCTCCGCCGATGCGATACCGGCCTCTTTCTCATCCCCGGAAACCAGGCCCAACGTGGATACGGCGAACCCGTCCCCGGCCAGCATGCGCGCCATGCGCAGCATGCGGCCATCGCCGCCGACCACCAACAGTTTTCTCAGCAAAAAAACCGCCTCCCGCCGATGCATGATACTGCATCCTATGCGGGAGGCGGAAAGGGGGTGCGCCTCAGAGCGCATGAGAGATCGAATCGGAAAGGGTCTGCTCCTGGCCGCAGAGGGTCATTTTCAGCGGTTTTCCCTGAAGCAACTCCACCAGTGCCTGGCCCGGGCGCACGCTCACGCGGATCACGCGGCCGCGGTAATGGAACTGGAAGGCATAGCCCTGCCAGGCATCAGGCAAAAACGGCGACAGGCTCAGGCCGTCGGTGGTACGCATACCCGCAAAGCCGTGCGCTATGGCCAGCCAGCTGCCGGCCATGCTGGTGATGTGCAGGCCGTCGTCGGTATCGTTGTTGATGTTGTCCAGGTCGAGGCGGGCGGTGCGCTGGTACATCTCCACGGCCTTCTGGCGATATCCCAGCTGAGCCGCCAGAATGCTGTGTACACAGGGCGACAGGCTGCTTTCATGCACGGTCATGGGCTCATAGAAATCAAAGTTGCGGCGAATGGTCTCCACGTCGTAGAGATGATTGAGGAAGTACAATCCCTGCAGTACATCCGCCTGCTTGATAAAGCAGCTGCGCAGGATATGGTCCCACGACCAGTGCTGGTTGATGGGCCGCTCCCCGGCGGGAATGTCCGAGGCGGGCATCAGTTCCTTGTCCAGGAAGGTGTCATGCTGCACGAAGATGCCCAGTTCCGCATCCTCCGGATAGTACATCTTCTCCACCACGTCAACCATGTGCGCAAGCTCGTCCTCTGTGATGGCCAGCTCCCGGCGGCGCTCCTGCGACGCACGGCGCGCCTGGGTGACGAACAGCCCAATGCTCCAGGCCGCGATACGGTTGGTGTACCAGTTGTTGTTGACGTTGTTCTCATATTCATTGGGGCCAGTGACGCCATGAATCATGTATTTGCCATGTCGATTGGAAAAATGCACGCGGTCGGTGTAGAACCGGGCAACGCCGCACAGCACGTCCAGTCCCTCGCGCAGCATGTAGTCCATGTCGCCGGTATAGGTGGCATAGTTGAAGATGGCATGGGCAATGGCGCCGTTTCGATGGATCTCCTCAAAGGTGATCTCCCATTCGTTGTGGCACTCCACGCCGGTAAAGGTCACCATGGGATACAGCGCGCCCTTCAGGCCCTGCTGCCGCGCGTTGTGGTAGGCGCCGTCCAGCTGAAGCCAGCGGTAGAGCAGCAGCTGCTTGGCCACGTCCTGACCGGCGATGGCCATGTAGACCGGCAGGCAGTATGCCTCGGTATCCCAGTAGGTGGCGCCGCCGTATTTTTCGCCGGTGAAGCCCTTGGGCCCGATGTTGAGGCGTGCATCATCGCCCGAATAGGTGCTGAGCAGCTGGAAGAGGTTGAAGCGGATGCCCTGCTGGGCCGCGTCGTCGCCCTGAATGGTCACGTCGCAGCCCGCCCAGCGGTCGCGCCAGGCCGCGGTGTGCGCATCGCGCAGCGCGTCGTACCCCACCTCGCGAGCGCGCGCGGCGGCCTTGAGCGACAAGGTGCTCAGCACCTTTTCGTCATAGTCGCGGCTGGTAAAGCACAGGGCGTACTTTTCCATAACGGCGTCCTCACCCGCCGCCACGTCCCCCTCGTAGCGGGTTTCCACATACCCGCTGTCCAGCCTGCGTCCGGCCATTTCCAGCCCGTCCGCCCAGCAGCTCATGGCGGCGCTGACGGCAAAGCGCGGCGTGCCGAAGGGATTCTCCTTCGTTTTGGTCAAAAGGGCCAGCGCATCCTCGGTTTCTTCTTCCTCCAGCATATCCCAGAAGGTTTCTTCATAATTGCTGTCCAGGTTGCGCACGTTGGCATCCAGATACGGGCGCATCACCACGTGTGCGTCATAATCCGGCGTGAGGCGGTAGCGCACGGCCAGCAGTTCCTTCTGCGCCAGCGATACGAAGCGCTCCGCCTCCACCTGCACGCTGCCCCCTGCCGTGTGCACGGTGAAGCGGCGCAAAAACAGGCCGTTTTGCATATCCAGTTCCCGGTAAAACGCCTCTACCTGCGCAGTGTTCAAATCCAGCGTCTCGCCATCCACCTCCACATGGATGCCGTTTAGGCGCACGGCGTTGATCACCTTGCCGAAATACAGCGGATATCCGTTTTTCCACCAGCCCACCCGCGTCTTGTCGGGAAACCACACGCCGCCGATGTAGGTGCCTAGATGGGTGTCGCCGGTGTAGTCTTCCTCAAAGTTTCCGCGCATGCCCATATAGCCGTTTCCCGTGGAGGTGAGGCTTTCGGACAGACGCATGCGCTCCTTGTCGAGTCCCGTTTCCACAACCTTCCAGGGATGAATCTCAAAGCTCATCACAGCGGTCTCCTTTCCCTTGTGCAATCGTTTGTACGTTTTTTTCTATCGTACTGTATGGGAAGCGGATTGTCAAGGGGCAGTTTGCGGCGCGCCCACAGCAACGGGCCAAATACCAGCACCAGACAGGCCAGCCCGGCGGGGGCGTAAAGGCCATCCACAATGCCTTCAAAGCCCACCAGCGATACCGCCAGCGGCGGTCCCAGGGTCAATGCGGCACGCAGGGATCGGCCGCAACCCTGCGCCGCCCCGTCCAGTGCGCACAGCACCGCCGCCAACGACGTAAACACCGCCAGAAACAGCAGCCCCGCACTGATGAGAAAGCCGGTCCGTCCAAACTGAGCCAGCAGCCGCACGATGGGGAACGCCTCACCCAGCAGGCCCGGCTGCCGCTGGTATACGCTGTCGCTGAGCATAAGCAGCGCGGCCAACGTCACACCCAGTCCCGAGCACAGAAACGCCGTCCGGCGCGCCGTTCCCTGTGCGCAGCGGCATACTACCCCAATGGCCAGTGCAAGGTTCATGGACGCGTAAGCAATGGCGCGCCCCGCTGCCCGGAAAAGGGATTCCGGCTCGCGTGAAAGCAGTGCGGCAGAGGCCGCGCTTCCGTCCATGCGCACGGCCAGCAGCGCGGCCACAAGCGCCGCCATCAGCAGTCCGCTGATCCAGCCCAACGCTCTCAGGCCGCGCCGCCCGACCATCCATGCTGTCAACAGTGTGCCCACCGCGCCGATGGGATATGCCCATTCGCTTGCCCACAGCAGCATGGCCAGCCAGCCGGAGGCCGAAATCATGGCACCGCCCGTCACTGCCAGCATCATGGCAGCGCACAGGCGCGCTCCTATGCGCACCCACGGAGGCATGCCTTCATACAGGTCCCACCAGCGATCCGTGCCGCGCCGCCGCGCAACGTCCATGCACAGGGCGCACAGCAGCGCCAGCGTCATGGCCGACAGAGGAATCAGCCACCGGGCGTGCACACCGTAGCGTGTAAAAAAGGCGACCACTTCCCGCCCGGACGCAAATCCGGCCCCCACGATCGCGCCCAGGCACGCCGCCATTCCCGCGGCGCCGCCGTTCTTCGCCATGCAAGCATCCCTCCCCGCATATGGCAGGGTATGCATAAAGCGGGCCGGGGCATGCGCTATATGGCACGGGACCCGCGAACGATCTTCGCGAGTCCCTTTCTTGCCTCATGGCAGCTTTTCTTACTTTTCCATCCCCTGACAGTCAAGCGCCTGTGCCAGGGCATATCGCTGGATGGCATGGGCCACGCCGTCCTCGTCATTGCTGAGGGTACGGTATCGGGCTGCCGCGCGCGCCCGCTCGCTCGCGTTTGCCAGGGCCACGCTCACCCCCGCATACGAAAGCATGCTCACATCGTTGTCGTAGTCGCCCAGGGCCATCACGCTCTCTGGTCCGATGCCCAGCCTTTGCGCCAGCGCGGCCACCGCCATGCCCTTGTTCACTCCCGCGGGCATCAGTTCCAGATTCATGCTCCAGGAGCTGGTTACATCCAATCCGGGCAGGGCAGACAGCGCCTGCCGGACGCGCTCCAGCTTCTCCTCATCCCGAGCCATGCACAGGAGCTTATTCACCCCCTGCGCGCGCAGGGCATCAAGCCCCACCATGCCATAGAGATATTGAGGAGCGAAGCGGCCGCAGGTATACGTGCCCCAAAAATCGTCATCCACCTGAAAATCGCCCTTGAAGATAGCCAGGCGATTCTGGGCAAAGCATCCAAAGGGAAAGCGCGCGCGGCGCAGAATCGCCACCGCCGCTTCCAGCGTGGCGTTCTCAAGAGGATGGTTGAAAAACTCGCCCTCCATACATCGTTTTAGGCAATAGGCTCCATTGAGCGACAGGATGGCACAGTCGGGCAGGCCGGCTTCGTCAAGGAACATGGCCACATCGCCGGGCAGGCGGCCGCTGCAGATGGCCAGGTGAATCCCGGCTGCCTGCGCCTTTCGCAACGCCGCCAGGTTTCCCGGTGTGAGGCGCTGACGCGAATCCAGCAGTGTGCCGTCCATGTCCATGGCAATCAGAGAAACGGGCTTGTCATGCATGTGCTTCTTCTCCCATCAAAACGAGGGGGCTGCGGTAAAGGTACACCCATTTAAGTAGGCCAGCGGCCCGGAGGTTTGCAGCGTGAGCGACACGGCGCACAGCATGAGCCGGCGGGCCTTCATCGCGCGGTTGAAATCCCGGTCGCCATACTGGTCGTCGCCCAGAAGCGGATGGCCGATGAAAGCCATATGCGCACGGATCTGATGAGTGCGGCCCGTGTGCAGCCTGACGCGCAGGCGGGCGCAGTCGCCCCGCTCCAGTACGTCGTATTCGGTTATGATGCGCTTGGCCCCCTCCGCCTCGCGGGCGAGCACCCGCACGCGCGCGTGGAGCGCGTCCTTGACAAGCCAGGCCTCCAGCACCGCATGGTGCGGACTGGGCGTGCCGCGTACAAGGCACTCATACTCCTTGCGCACCTCGCCCCGACGGAACGCATCCTGTGCGGCCTGCTGCGCCTCCGGCGTGCGGGCCAGCAGCAGCAGTCCCTCCGTGGGGTTATCCAGGCGGTGACAAAGTAGCGGCTCGGCAGTTCCGGGGCCGAGCTGTTCGCACAGGAGTTGGGGAAACGTCTTGCCGCCCCTGCGGTCCGGCTCGCAGCTGACGCCCGCGGGCTTGACCGCTACCAGCACATTTTCATCCTGATAGACAACAGGCACGGTTTTGACCCGTGCCTCGTCGGTATAGATGCACACCTGCGTACCGGGGCTGGCCATGGCGGAGAGGTCCACCCGATGGCCATCGACCTTCACATCTCGTTTTTGAAAAGCGCGGCGCAACGCATAAGCCGGAACCTGCGGAAGCATCCGGCAGGCGCAGGGAAACAGCCTTGTTCCCTGCGCGTTTTCCGGCACGGTAAAATCATAGCGTTTCATCTTCTCATCAGTGCGAAAGCGCCGTCTTCAGGCCCATCCAGTGCGGCGTGCACAGATAGAGGCGTTCCAGCGCGTCCTTCATGGCCCGCGTCGGCAGAACCGCCAGCATCGAGGCCATCACATTCTCCATTTCCTTCAGTCCCACGCCCTGCTTAGCCAGCATGCGCAGATCCTCGGCAGCCTCGCCCAGCTCGTATTCGGGGCGAAGAGCACCGTTGAGCGCACCACACAGGGCCTCGTTGAGCGGCTGCTCCTCCGGGAGGATGCCGTTCATGCCCCCGGCGATCATCTCCTGGGACAGTTCCAGCGTAAAGATGCCACCATCCGCGCGCTCGCCGCCCACCAGACGGTAAGGGTCGGCCAGGCCCGGATGCAGGAGGATCAAATCGCCATTGGCATCGGTGACGTATTCGAAAGAAGCCTGCAGATAGCGCCGGGCGATCTGCATGGCAAGGGGCCCGTCCTCGCGCATCACGTCGTGCATGAAGAAGCCGATCGGCTGTGCCGAGTGCAACAGCCCCGCGATATAGAGCAGGCCATGGATGGTCGCGTCATAGCGAAGCAGGCGCTCGCGCGCTCCTTGCGCTTCTTCCGCAGCGATGGCGCGCGCCAGTGGATCATGCAACGCCTGTGGCAGAAGCAGCGTCCAGTCGTCGCCCTCGGCATGAAAGCTGCACCAAAGGCGGCTGACCAGCGCTTCCGCCGCGCCCAGATCATCCCAGTCGCCCAAAAGCAGCTCGCCGTCGTTGATGAGCAGGCGCTCCACCAGCTGCATCTCGCCCGCGCTGATATAGAGCGCCTCCTTGGGCAGACGCTCCATCACGGCGGCACGCAGCCCTTCCAGCGTCGCCAGCGTATGGCGGCTCTTGCCGCCCACATCGTCAAACGAGCCGGCCAGCAGGGCCTGTGCATCCGCCTCGGTGGCCTCCGGCGCAAACAACCCCACCCCAGGATGGGCAAAAAGGCGGCGCTCGCATGCCTCAAATTGTTTTTCGCGCATCATGCTCATGGTCATCTCGCACCAATCCGCATGAAGGGTCACTTCTCTGAGCACGCGGCGACCCCCTTTCCCCTCTGCTCAGGTGTATGATTTATTTCAGATGGACAACCCAGCCCATGGGATCTTCCGTCTTGCCGAACTGGATGCCCGTAAGCACGTCGTACAGCTGCTGGGTGATATGGCCGATGCCGCCGTCTCCGATGCCGATCTCCTCGCCCTGGAAGCGGATCTTGTTCACGGGAGAAACCACCGCGGCGGTGCCGGTGCCAAACGCCTCCGTCACACGGCCGGCCTTGATGTCGGCGATCACGTCATGGATGTCCATCCGGGCTTCTTCGGTTTCATAGCCCAGGTGCTTGCCCAGCTTGAGCACGCTGTCGCGCGTGATGCCGGGAAGAATGCTGCCGTTGAGGACGGGCGTGACGATCCTGCGGTCCTCATAGACAAACATCATGTTCATCGCGCCCACTTCCTCAATGTAGCGCTGATGCACGCCATCCAGCCACAGCACCTGCGCATAGCCGATGTGCTTGGCGTTCATGCCGGCCAGAATGCTGGCCGCGTAGTTGCCGCCGGTCTTGGCAAAGCCGATGCCGCCGCGCACGGCGCGCACATAGGAATCCTCCACATAGATGCCCACCGGAGCCAGGCCCGAAGCGTAGTAAGCGCCGGAAGGCGACAAAATGACATAGTACAGATACGTGCTGGAGGTGGATACGCCCAGATGATTGTCGGTAGCGATCATCGTGGGGCGGATGTAGAGGGAGGTGCCCTCCTGATGGGGGGTCCATTCCTTGTCCACGTCCAGAAGCGCCAGCAGCGTTTCAAGGCCGTCTTCCACCGGAAGAGGCGCCATGCCCATGCGCTCAGCGCTGCGGGCAAAGCGTTCAAAATTGGCGCGGGGGCGGAAGAGGTTGAAGCCGCCCTGCGGCGTGCGGTAGCACTTGAGGCCCTCAAAGATCTCCTGTCCATAGTGCAGCACCTGGCAGGCAGGGTCCAGCGAAAGGTTGCCGTAAGGCACGATGCGGGCGTCGTGCCAGCCCTTGCCGTCGGTGTAGTTGATCATAAGCATATGGTCGGTGAAGATGTGGCCAAAGCCCAGCTTGCTCTCATCGGCCGGCTTGTCTTTCAGATTCCGGGACAGATTCATTTGTACGTTCATACCGCTTCTTCCTCCACATCTTCCTGCATTCCCAAGGAAAGCAAGATCATTTCAGCGCCCAGACGCTAACCCTTATTATAACCCCTGTGCGGCGGCTGTCAAGGTTTTGGCCGATGCAATTCGTGGGAGAGGCGGGGCCCCTCCCCCACTCCCACCAAAAAGGACCGTTGACCAAGCCGTCAACGGTCCTTGCGCCAAGCCCCTGTATCAGCCCAGGGACTTGGTTTCGGTGATTTCACATACGATGGTGGAGCCGCCTTCTTCCACCTCCAGCGCAGCCAGAACCTCGGCATCGGTCACGACGGTGAAACGCATCCGCGCGCCGGACACGGCGTAGAGCTCATCCTCCTCGCCGCCGGCGGGCGTGGCGGCATACACGGCCAGGCCTTCGCCGTTGGTCAGCAGATTCTGACGGCTCTGGTTCTCGGCCAGGCCCATCTTGAGGTAATACTTGCCGTCCAGCTCCGCGCAGCCATAGATGAAGTAGCCTGCGTTGGCGCTGCCGTCGGGGTTGGTGGTGCACACCAGGTAGAAGCCGGAGAAGGAGTTGATGGCATTCATCAGCTCATCGCCGGTGAGGGCATTGTCTCCATAGAAATCGGTCACAGAAGCGCTGGTAAAGGCATCCACCTCAGCCAGGGCAGGGGCGCAGGCCAACAGGGCCGCCATTACGAGCATCACAAGGCGCAGCGTCATCTTTTTCATGGGAACCGCACATCCTTTCTGTTTTGGACCGGGCTTTGACAAAGCCCATCTTTTCCCTATTATACCATATCTGCTTCCTGCCGGACAAGCCTCAATCCCCGCATGCGACATTCACGGTGCTTCCGCCCGCGGGTGCGGCGCGTACCTCGATTTTCCTTGCGATGCAATCCTTGAGCGCGGCCACGTGCGAAATCACGCCGACCAGCCGCTGCCCGCCGGCCAGCTCCTGGAGCACATGAAGCGCGCGAAGCAGGCTTTCCTCATCCAGCGTGCCGAAGCCTTCGTCGATGAACAGCGTATCCAGCCGCACGCCACCGCGCCGCGCCTGCACCACGTCGGCAAAGCCCAGCGCCATGGCCAGCGACGCCAGAAACGATTCTCCGCCGGAGAGCGTGCCCACGTCGCGCACCTTGCCGGTGTGGCGGTCCAGCACGTCCAGCGCCAGACCCGCCTTGCCGCCCAGCCCTTCCTCCTGCTTCTGGCACAGGCTGAACCGTCCTTCCGACATGCGCGACAGCCGTGCATTGGCCGCGATAATTACGCGGCGAAAATAGTATTGCAGCAGGTAGTTTTCCAACGGGATCTTCCTGGCTCCGCGCACATTGCCCGATGCTGTGCGGTACAGGTCGTCCAGCACGCCGAATTCCTCCAGCTTCTCCCCCGCCTCCCGCACTGCTTTCTCCAGCTGCGGCAGCAGCCGGCTGTTATGCGAAAGGCGCGCATCCGCCTCCTTCTCCTGCCTAAGCAACGCCTCGGCACGGGCGCTGAGGGCCTCCGTTCGGGCCTTGAGCGCCTCTCCGTCCACAGGCTGCTTGCCCTCCCACATCGCGGCCAGGCTGGCCAATGCCGCCTCCGCGGCCGAAAGCGCGTTTCCATACTGCGTGAGGCGGGCTGCCATGGCGTTTTCCTCCCGTTCCTCCACCAGCGCGGCACGGTAGGCGGCCTCGCCGTCGAAGCCTTCGTCGCCTAGCGCATTTTGAAACGCCGCCGCCGCGGTCTGAGCTGCCTCCTGCTGCGCCGCCCGCTCGCTCCGGCTGCCGCTGAGCACGGCACGGGCGGCCTCAAGGGCGCTGCGGGCCGCCTGCTGCCCGCGCTGCGCCTCATCAATGCTCTGGCGCAGCTCGTCGATCAGGCGGCTGAAGCGCGCGTGCTTTTCCCGGCATTCCGCCTCCAGCGCGTCATCGGGCGCCCTGCCGCCGATCACACCGGTCAGCCGCTCGCGCAGGTGCTCCAGATCGCTTCGCGCCGCGGCGCAATCCTCTCCGGCCCGGCCGGCGACGCGGTCGGTTTCGTCTCGCCGGGCAGCGGCGGCGTCCACCTGCGCCTTATCAGGCGCGGCATCCAGATGCTTCGCGCGGGCGGGATGCTCGCGGGAGCCGCACACGGGGCACGGCTGACCATTTTGGAGCAGGTCGGCCAGCACGCCGGCCTGATCCGCCAGATAGGCGGCGGACACCTCCGCATAACGGGCCGCCGCAGCCTCCCGTGCCTCCAGCGCACGGGCCAGCGCAGCGGCGCGCTTTTCCATCGTTTCGGCCGCCTTTCGATGCGCGGCAAACAGGGGAAGCACCTCGGAAAGGCGGTCCCGCTTGCGCCGCAGTTCCTCCATGCGTTCCTGCCAGACCTGTACCTGCGCGGCGCGCTCCCCTGCTTTCCGCTCTGCGGCCTCGGCCTGCGTGGCGGCGGCCTCCTGCTCCCGTATCCGCCCATCCAGTGCAACCAGCCTCGCCTGTTCCCGCTGGGCAGCCTCTTCCAGCCGGCGCACGGCGCGGGCGCGGCGCGCCCGGTCAAGCGTCTCCTTCAGCGCGTCCATTTCCGGCTTCTGCGAGCGCAGGGCAAGCGTTTCCTCGCGCTTCTCTGCCAGGCTCTTTACGCCCCGATTGTGCGCCTGCGCATTGGCCAGAGCGGCCTCTGCCTCACGCAGATCGCCCTGCGCCTGCTCGCGCATCCGGCACGCCACTTGCAGCGCTTCCCGGTCGGCGGCCTCCTGCGTGCGCAGGACGTCCAGCATCCGGGAGCCGTAAACGCTGGCGGAGGCTGGCTCCCCCCATTCCGGCGGGCTGTCCGCGGCGGCCTGTGCGGCGAGCGCGGCATAGGCGGCCTGCGCCTTTTCCAATCCGGCCTGCGCTTGAGCGCGACGGTCGCGCAGAACCTGCGTGATATCTTCATAAAGCTGGGTATCGAAGATGCGGCGGAAGATCAGCGCGCGTTTCTGGCTGTCCGCACGGAGAATGGAGAGAAAATCCCCCTGGGCGATCATGGCCACCTGCGCAAACTGCGCCGCGTCCAGCCCCAGCAATTCCTCCACCGCCGCGTTGACCGCGTCGATGCGGGCATAAACGGTCCCATCCTCGCAGACGAGCTCCGCCTCGGCCGGGCGCGGCGTTTTGCGTCCGGGTTTGAGATATTCAGGGCTTCGCCGCACGGTCCACCGCCGGCCGCCACTTTCAAAGGTAAATCGGACCCAGGTTTCGTCCGCCGGGCTTGCGAAATCGCTGCGGAAGCTCTTGGCGCTGCGGCGCCTGGTTCCGCCGGAGGCTACTCCGTAGAGCGCAAAGGAAATGGCGTCAAACAGCGTGGTCTTGCCAGCGCCCGTATCCCCGGTAATCAAAAACAGGCCGCTTTCACCCAGCAGGGTAAAATCCACCGTCTCCAACCCCGCATAGGGGCCAAAGGCGCTCATTTCAAGCCTGACCGGCCTCATGCCGTTTCGCCTCCGCTTCCTCTATCACTTGCCGCATCACGCGGAGCCGCCGCTCATCGGGCGGCGTGCCGTTATTCTGCATCTGGTAGAAGGCCGTGAAATGCTCCAGCGGCGTGCGTCTCTCCGCCGCTTCCACCTCTGCTTCCGCCTGCGCGAGGCCGTCGTTTGTGCGGCTGTTGCGCACCCGCATGCCAATCAGGTTGGGATAGGTGATGCGCAGCGCCCCCACCGGGTCCGCCAGCGCCTCCTCGTCGGTCAGCTCGGCATAGACGTAGTCCTCGCTGAAGCATTCCGGCTCAGTCAAATCCTTGAGCGCACCCCGAACCGTGCGCAGATCTCGCAGGGGCGCAAAGGGGTGCTCCTCCACGCCGCGCAGTCCCTCCGGCCCCAGGTCCACCACCAGCGCGGCCTTACGCTGCCGCTCCTCCGACAGCGAGTACTTCAGCGGCGACCCGCAGTAACGCACCCGCCCGCCGCACAGCTTTTGCGGGGAATGCAAATGGCCCAGCGCCACATAGTCAAATCCGTCAAAGAGCGAGGCGCCCACCTGATCCGTCCCGCCCAGCGAGAGGATTTCCGAATCGCAGGTCGCGGCGCCGGTGACATACTGATGCGCAACCAGTACATGCCTCATGTCCGGTTCCCGCGCCACGGTGGACAGCGCCGCCCGTACCGCGTCTTCAAAGGTGCGCACGTTCTCGAAATATGGCCGTACGGCGGAGGGACGCAAAAACGGCATCAGCCACACGCGCACCTCCCCGTACGCATCGCGCAGGGTATGGCCATGCAGCGCCCCGTCAAAGGCCGGAGAGAGAAACACTCCGCACCGGCCCAGGAGCTCATGGCAATAAGCCACCTGTTCGGGCGCGTCGTGATTCCCGCTGACGGCAAAGACGGGCTTTCCCAGGCCACGGAGCGCCACCAGGAAATCGCTCACGACACGGATGGCCTCCGCCGGGGGCTGGGGCTTGTCGTAGAGATCGCCCGCAAGCAGCACTGCGTCGCATTCTTCAGCCAGTTTCACCGCCTGACCCAGCACGGCCCGTTGGTCCTCCAGCAGACTGAAACCATTGAGCCTGCGCCCGATATGCAAATCGGACAGATGCAAAAAACGCATGAGGCCCCTCCCTTCCGCCCAGGCCCAAAGGCCGGCAGGGCTATGGTACCTCTTTTTTTTCGAAAAGACAATACGCGCGTATCTTCCCTTTTCAGCGCAAATGTTGTAGAATAGATCAGAAAAGCAGCTTTTCCAAAGAGGAGCGGATGGCCGTGATCGAGCTTGTCATCAACCCCGTGGCCGGTAAGGGGCGCGCGTTGCGCATCGGCGAGGAAGCGGCCGCGCTGCTCAAAAGCCGCGGCATCGACTTTGCAAAGCACCTGACCGACCACCCCCGGCATGCCACGGAGCTGGCGCGCGAGGCCGCCGGGCGCGGGGCGGAAACCGTGATCGCCTTCGGCGGCGACGGCACGCTCACCGAAACGGCCGCCGGCCTTCGGCACACGCGCACGGCGCTGGGCGTAGTCCCCGCGGGCACAGGCAACGATTTTATCAAAACCATCGGCACGCCACGTGAATGGCGTGAGGCGCTGGAATTTATCCTGACCCATCCTGCGCGCCCCGTCAACAGCGGCATGATGAATGACCGTTTCTTTCTCAACGTGGGGGGCGCGGGATTTGACGTGATGGTGCTGGACTTTGCCAACGCGGCACGCAAGCGTCTCAGCGGCATCGGTTCCTATCTCTATGGGGTGCTGCGTGCGATTTCGGCCTTCCGGCCCATTCCCATGCATGTGGAGATCGGTGGGGACGTGGTGCTGGACGGCCATTACATGATTTGCTCGGTGGGCAACGGGCGCTTCATCGGCGGCGGGATTCCCATCACGCCGAAGGCCGACGTGACCGACGGCCTGTTCGACATTCAGCTGGTGGATGCCGTGCCCCGCTGGAAAATTCCCTTTTATCTGCCCTCTCTGATGATGGGAACGCTCTTCAAGCATCCCCCGGCGCACAACTACCGGGCAAGCAGCTGCACCTTGTCCTCGCCAGGCATGCGGCTGCAGCTGGATGGCGAGATCCTGCCCGTGGAGCACACGCACTTTGTGTGTGAAAGCGACGCGCTGCTGATGCACTGGTAGGCTTTTTGTAAACTTTTCGGCTGGCGGCGGCTGGAAAGGCCGCGTTCGGACTACAATATGGTATAATGGACGGCAGGGGGAAGGCACGTTTTTCCACGCGGCCCACGGGGGGTATCTGCCGGCGGACGGCTGCGTAGACTGTTGTGGGATTGACGTTTCACGGCGGGGAGGCCCGGGCTTTTGGCGCACGCCGGCCTGTTTCGCTACCGAAAGACAAGAAAGGGTGTTAAAGCATGGCAGCTTTGGGCAACAACGTAAAGATGGCGTTTCTCAAAGGCTTGGAGGCATTGGGCAAGGGGGCCAGCAACATGGCTACCAACGCCCATCAGAAGCTGAATGAAATCAATCTGGAAACGCGGCGGCGCGAGCTGCTCAGCGAGATTCCCGTCCGGGCGCTGGACTTGTGGCAGCAGGGCGAGCCCATGCCCCAGCCGCTGGGCGACATGCTCAGTGAGCTGAGCTCCCTGGATGAGCAGCTGACCGTGTTGCGTGCCCAGCGATACGCTCGCGTGGAGGCAGAGGGCGACGTGCCCGAAGGCGATGACTCTGCGCCGGAGGGCGAGTCCGCTCCGGAAGGCGAGGACAATGCGCCGGAAACCGAAGCCGCCCCGGACGGCGCAGACTGGGAGAGCGAACTGAACGAGGCCGGTGAAGCGACCGCCAGCCCGGATCAGGCCGGGGAGGACGATACCCGCCCGGACCTGCGGCCCGTGGAGCCGGACCCCATCGACGAGGGAGAAACCGGCGGCAATGCCTGATTTTCTTCGCTCCTGATAGCATAAATACAAAAGGCGCCTCCGCTCCATCCGGGCGGAAGCGCCTTTTTGTTCGTTACGCTTCGTGTTCCTCGTCTGTGGCCAGGGGAAAGGTCATGGTCACCTCTGTGCCGCGGCCCACCTCGCTGTTCAGCTCAACTTTGGCATGATGGTATTCCGCGCCATGCTTCACAATCGACAGGCCCAGACCCGTGCCGCCCGTCTGCTTGGAGCGGCTGCCATCCACGCGGTAGAAGCGCTCAAACACCTTATCCTGATGCTCCTGTGGAATGCCGATGCCCGTATCGGTCACGCGCACGCGCGCGCCATCCGCAAGGCGGCTTACCTCCACCTGCACTTCGCCGTTTAAGCGGTTGTATTTGACGCCGTTTTCGATGACGTTGCGCAGCATTTCATCAAGCAGCGTCGGGTCGGCATTGATGAAAACGCTCTCGCCCGTCAGGCGCACGGTCACGTTGCGATCCCCCGCGGCTTCGGCATTTTCCTCTACCGCTGTCCGGGCGGCCTCCAGCAGGTCCACCCGACGCAGGCATCCCGCGGCGAAGCCCTCGTCCAGCTTGCTCAGGTGCATGATATCCTCGATCAGCTTGAGCAGGCGGCGGCTTTCGTTGTAGATTTTGCGGGCAAATACCGGAATGTCCTTGGGTTCGGTCATGCCGCTCTGTATCAGTTCGGCATAGCCTGAAATGGTGGTCAGCGGCGTGCGCAGCTCGTGGCTGACGTTGGCGGTGAAGCGCTTGCGCGCCGCCTCGGAGGCGTTGCGCTCGGTCACATCCTGCAGAAGCACCACCAGGCCCTCGTTATGGCGCACGGTGCTGGCCGTGAGCAGGTATTCGCGTCCGCCCGCACTCATATCCGCGTGCGCGCCGCCCTCCGCGATGGCCTTTTCCACCGTATCCAGCAGCGTTTGCGACCGGTTGTACACGGAAAGCGGCGTTTTACCATCCGCAGGGAGGCCCGTATGCAGGATGGCACGGGCACTGTCGTTCATCAAAAGCACGTGGCGATGCGCATCCAGAATGAGCAGTCCTTCGTTCATATGGCCGATGATCGTTTCCAGTTCCCCGCGCCGCGCGTCGATTTCCCGCATCTGCGTTTCCAAGCGCCGGTTTTGCTCCGCCATGCGGCGCAGCATGGGCGTCAGCTCGTCGTAAACACGGTTTTGCAACGGATTTTCCAGGTTGATTTCGTTGATGGGCCTCACCAGCGACCGCGTCCACAGGCGGGAGAGCACGGCGGCCGCAATCAGTACCACCGCGATGCCCGCCACCAGCGCCCCGCCCATGCGCCATAGCGAGCCCGCCAGACTGCTTTGCGTGGCGGACAGGCGCAGATAGCTTCCATCTTCCAGCCTTTGAGCGCAATAGAGCTGTTCCTCCAGCAGCGTCTGAGAAAAGCGCCTGGAGAAACCGGTTCCCGTTTCACTGGCCTGGGCGATTTCCTCACGGCCAAGGTGGTTTTCCATGTCTGCGGCGTTGCTCTGGTTATCGTATCGCACCGTGCCGTCCGGCGCGATCCACGTCAGGCGGTTGGGCATGGTCAGGGCTTTGAGCGCCGCCTCTTCGGCATCCTGATCCGCGGCCTGCTCCATCAGGGTGGAAAGCATATCCAGTTCCTGCCAAAGCTGACCTTCCAGCTGCTCCCCGGACCAGCGGTAATACACCACGGCCGACAGCAGCCCAATCACCAGCGCGGTGGCAAGCGTAAGCAGCAGCGCGCCTCTAAAGATTCGTTTCTGCATCCCCGTCCTCCAATCGATAGCCCACGCCGCGCACCGTTTGCAGGCAGCGGCTGGCCTCTCCCAGCTTTACGCGCAGGGTGCGCATATGCACATCCACGGTACGGGTATCTCCGGGATATCCTACGCCCCACACCGCGTCCAGCAGGCGTTCGCGCGTAAGGGCGATGCCCCGGTTGATCAGCAGGTAGCGCAGCAGCTCAAATTCCATATGGGTCAGGGTTACGTCGCGTCCGTCCACAAAAACCCGGTGGCGCGCCACATCCATGCGCAAATGACCCACGGCCAGCTCGTCCTGCGGCTGCTCCTCCTTCGAGCGTCGAAGTACCGCCCTGACGCGGCTGAGCAGCTCCATCACGCCGAAGGGCTTCACAACATAATCATCCGCGCCGCCGTCCAGGCCCTGCACCTTGTCCATTTCCTCCCCGCGTGCCGTGACCATAATCACCGGCAGGCCGCGCGTGCGGGAATCCTGCTTAAGCCTGGCCAGCAGGCGGTTTCCGTCCTCTCCGGGCAGCATCACATCCAAAAGCACCAGCTGAGGAAGCTGAACGCGCACGGCCTCCAGAAAGGACTGTCCCTCCTCAAAGCCGCGCGCCTCAAAGCCCGCCTGCCTGAGCGCATAGCACTCCAGCTCGCGGATGCCCGGATCGTCCTCTACGACGTAGATCATTGAAGTTCTTCTCCCTTATAGGAACCCGTTACGGAGAATTCCACCCACTCCCCGATGTTTACGGCGTGATCTCCGATGCGTTCAAAGTATTTGGCGATCATCAGAATATCCAGCGCCTGCTGGCCCCGGGTCGCATCGCGTGTCAAAAACGCAATCAGCTCGGCCTTCACGCGCATGAACAGATCGTCCACCACATCGTCGGCCGCCATGACCGCCTGTGCCAAGTGTACATCACTGGCAACGTACGCGTCAATCACCTTGTGTACCATATCGACGGTTTCATGTGCCATATCGCGCATCAGGCGGGGATTGTCCAGGCCCTCCATGCCGTCCATCATGGTCACGATTTCGCAGATATCGGCAGCCTGATCGCCGATTCGCTCCATATCGGTAATCATCTTCAGCGCCGAGCTGACCTTGCGCAAATCCCGCGCGATGGGCTGCTGCATCAGCAGAAGCCTGAGGCACATGCTCTCGATGGTGCGCTCCTTCTGATCGACGAGGTGATCGGCCTCCATCACGCTTTTGGCCAGCGCCACGTCGTGGCGCATCAGCGCGTCGCACGCCTTGTCGATGGCGCTTTCGATCATCGCGCCCATGGAGATCATCTCCCGGGCCAGTTCTTCCAGTTGTTCGTCAAATTGACGGCGCATATCAGCCGAACCTCCCTGTGATGTAATCCTCGGTGCGCTTTTCGCGGGGGTTGGAGAACAGCTTTTCCGTGGGGCCCGTCTCCACGATTTCCCCCAGCAGGAAAAAGGAGGTCTGGTCGCTTACGCGCAGGGCCTGCTGCATGTTGTGCGTAACCATCACAATGGTGTACTGCTCCTTGAGCTCCACCACCAGCTCCTCGATTTTCCCGGTGGAGATGGGGTCCAGCGCGGAAGTTGCCTCGTCCATGAGCAGCACCTCGGGCTGAACGGCCAGGGCGCGCGCGATGCACAGCCGCTGCTGCTGGCCGCCGGAGAGGGCCATGGCGCTTTTTTGCAGCCGGTCCTTGAGCTCGTCCCAGATGGCCGCCTGCCTGAGGGACTGCTCCACCAGCTCGTCCAGACGCGCCCGGCCGTGGATGCCATGCGTGCGCGGGCCGTAAGCGATGTTGTCGTACACGCTCATGGGAAAGGGGTTGGGCTTTTGAAACACCATGCCCACGCGCTTGCGCAGCAGGTTCACATCGGTATCCGGAGCCAGCACGTCGGTGCCGTCCAGCAGCACCTTTCCGGTCACGCGGCAGCCGGGCACCAGGTCGTTCATGCGGTTGAGGGTTTTGAGCAGCGTGCTCTTGCCGCAGCCGGAGGGGCCGATAAATGCTGCGATGCGGTTGCGCGGAATGATCAGGTTGATGCCCTTGAGCGCATGAAATTTTTCATAATACAAATCGAGGTTTTCGATTTTCAGCTTGTCCATGCTCTATCCCCTTGTCAGTTTCTTGGCCGCGAAGGCGCTCAGGGCGTTCATACCCACCACGATCACCAGCAGCACCACCGCCGTGGCGGATGCCTCGCTCACGTGCAGGCCTTCGCCCGACAGCACGTACATATGCACTGCCAGCGTGCGGCCGGAGCTCATCACGCCCTTGGGCCAGTCCGCCACGGTGCCGGCGGTGTAGATGAGGGCCGCGGTTTCGCCCACCACACGGCCGATGGCCAGAATCACGCCTGCCAGAATGCCGCTCATGGCCGGGGGCAGCACGATGTGCGTAACCGTGCGCAGCCTGCCCGCGCCCAGGCCGAAGCTACCCTCGCGGTAGCTGTCCGGGACGGAAAGGAGCGCTTCCTCCGTAGTGCGCAAAATGAGGGGCAGAATCATCACCGCAAGCGTCATTCCGCCCGCCAGAAGCGAGTAGCTCCACCGAAGCGAGGTCACGAAAAACATCATACCGAACAGCCCATACAGGATGGAGGGGATGCCCGCGAGCGTTTCGGCGGTAAGGCGCACGGCTTTGACGATCCTGGAGGAGCGATTGGCGTATTCGGCCAGGTAGATCGCTCCGCCCACGCCCAGCGGTACGGCCAGCAGCAGGGACAGAAGCGTCATGATGACGGTATTGAACAAGGCGGGCAGCAGGCTCACGTTTTCGCTGTTATATTCCAGTGCGAACAGGCTGGGCTTGAGGTTGGGAATGCCGGTGATGAGAATATAGCCGATAATCAGCACAAGCGTGCCCGCCACGGCCAGCGCCGCCGCTCCGCACAGCAGGCGCACCAGAAACGAACCCGGATACCGCGCCGCGTTTTTGACCAGCAGACGAACGCGCTTCATTGCACCTGCCTCCTGTTGAGCGCTGAAAACAGCGCGTTAATCAGCAAAATAAACACAAACAGCACCACGCCGGTGGCGATAAGGGCTTCGCGGTGCAAATCCGCCGCGTAACCCATTTCCATAACGATGTTGACCGTCATGGTGCGGATGCCCTTCAAAAGACCCTTGGGCATACGGGCCTGGTTGCCCGCCACCATCATCACGGCCATGGTCTCGCCCACGGCTCGGCCCACGCCCAGGATGATGGCAGCCAGAATACCGCTTCTGGCGGCGGGAACCACCGTGCGCAGCACGCTGGCCTCCCTCGTCGCCCCCAGGGCAAGGCTGCCTTCGAAGTAGCTTTCGGGTACTGCGCGAATCGCGGATTCCGCCTGCAGAATGATTGTCGGCAGAATCATCATCGCCAGCAGGATGCATGCGGTGAGCATGCTGTTTCCATTCCCGCCGAAGGTATCCTTCACAAAGGGCACGATGGCCGTCAGCCCGAAGAAGCCGTAGACCACCGAAGGGATGCCGGCCAGCAGCGCTACCGCAGGCTTGAGCACGCGGTACAGCTTTGCCGGACAGAACCGGACCAGGTAGATGGCCGTAAGGATGCCCAGCGGCGCGCCCAGAAGCAGGGCGCCGCCGGTCACATACACGCTGCCCAGAATCATGGGCAGAATGCCGAAGATGTTATTGCTGGGCTTCCAGGTCTGGCCGGTGAGGAAATCCCACAGGCTGACCTCGCCAAAGAAGGGCAGACCATTGGCAAAGAGGAAGAAGCAGATCAGCAGAACCGCCAGGATACAGGCGCATGCGGTAGCGCAGAACACGCACCGCATGGCCGTTTCACGAAACTTGCCGCTCATGGTTTTACTTCTGGAAGCCTTCCCAGGTGGTGACGGCGCCGGTGAAGATCTGCTCGATTTCTTCAACGGTCATGCTGTCGACCGGGTTGGCGGGGTTGACGATGATGGCGATGCCGTCCATGGCGATGGTGGTGCCGGTCAGGCCCGCTTCCAGCTCGCTGTCCTTGAGGTCGCGGGAGGCCATGCCGATGTCGCACACGCCGTCGATGGCGCTCTGCATGCCGGTGGTGGAGTCGCTCTGCTGGATCTCGATTTCAGCATTGGGGTTGAGGGCGGCGTAGGCCTCCTTGAGCTTTTCCATCACAGGGGTGACGGAGGAGGAGCCGGCCACGACGATCTTGCCGGAAACCTGCTTGCCGGCATAGGCGGGGGCGTCATCCAGCGGAATGTAGCCATTCTCGGACACGACGGCCTGGCCCTCGGCCGAGAGAATGTAGGAAATGAAGTCCTGCGCGACCTCACTCACCTCGCCCTTGGTGGCAATGTTGAAGGGACGGGATACCTTGTAGTCGCCGGACTTGATGTTTTCCACCGTGGCTTCCACGCCGTCCACCTTGAGGGCCTTGACGGTGTCGTTCAGGGAGCCCATGCTGGAGTAGCCGATGGCGGCCTCATTGCCGGCGACGGTGGTCATCATCACGTTGGTGTTGTTGGTGATGACGGCTTCCTCGGTGGTGTAGTCCACCTTGTTGCCGGCCTCATCCTCCTTTTCCACGCCCAGCAGCTCGATGAACGCGCCGCGCGTGCCGCTGCCCTCCTCGCGGCTGACCACGGTGATGTCCTGCGTGTAGTCAAACTCGGCCATTGCGGCGGTCGCGCCCACGATCATCATAAGGCTCAAAAGAATTCCCAGAAACTTTTTCATCTTCATTTTCCTCCTTGGTTCTTAGTACGGATGAAAGTATACGGCGGGTGTGTTAAACCAAACGTGCCGCTTTTGTTAAAAGGGGGTAAAATAAGCGTGGATTGAACCAAACCGCCCCGGCCGGAAGTTTTCTTGTTATGGCATGGGCGGCGGAAAGCCCTTCGCGCCATGCTTTGATGTGCGGCAGTCCGGCCGTCGCAAAAAAAAAGCTGTTCTTCATGAACCAAAACGCCCGCTTCGGAGTCTGAATAGACAACATCCGAAGCGAGCGCCCGGCGCGCCTTGGGAGCGTCGCCGCAAACCTGATGGAACCAACAAACGGGAGGGAAACGTATGAAAAGCCGTCTGCTTTGCATGTGTACCTGTCTTGCGCTGGCCGTAAGCGGCCTGACCGCCGCGAGGGCGGAATGTCCGGATTTCCAAACTATCACGCAGCTGAGGGAAACCTGCCCGGACAGCTGGTGCGAAACCCTGCACGCCTGCGGCCGGGAGATCGCCATCGACCTGGACGTGGCGGTGCCGGAGGTGGAACGCTTCCCCGTCATGGAGGCCGACCCCGTCCCCCTTGCCGACGGCAGATCCGCCGAGGCGTCCGTCGTCATCGGCGACACGGAGCAGTGGATGAGCACGGGTATTCTGCGCATCGACTCGCCCAACCGCCAGATCAAGAATGCCGCGCAGAAAATGCATCCTGCCCCCGCCGTGCTGCAGGGATACAATCAGTACCCCATTCTCCGGCAGTTTGGTGAATTTGACCCGGACACGGCCTATGCGTTCAACAATCCTACCACCGTCACGGACGCGCAGGCGCTTTTGCTTCGCGCATGGGAAACTCTCTATCCCGGCGAGGACATCGCGCTTCTGCCCCACCGGCTCGTCGCCTATCAGGGAGAAATGAAGTACGACTACAGGACCGACACCTATTCGGGCGATCCCTTGCCCGAATCGGAAGCAACGCTCATGGTTTATTTCGATCAGACAGTCGGGGGGATTCCCGTCATCTGCGGCGCAGCGGAAAGCTTCACGCGGTATGCGGGCATGAACAACCGGGAGGCGTACCGGTATCACGGCGCCATCGCCATCACGCAGGGGCTGAAAAGCATCGGGCTGAACGAGATATACAAGAGCCTTCAGTTCCATCTGCTCAGCCCTGCCGCGCTTCTCGCTGAAGATGTGCCGCTATGCAGCTTTGAAGAGGTGAAGGAGACCTATCTCGATCTCATCCGGGCGGGACGGCTGAGGAGCATTGCCAACCTGCGGCTGGGATACGCCGTATGGCTCAACGAAACGGGCTCTGCCTTTACGCTCCTGCCTACATGGGTGGCGGAGGGCGAACTGTATCCAGATGCGGAGACTCCGGACGCATCCGTCCAAAAGCAGTATGATGCGGTTTCCTCCTATTGGGGCCCCATCCTCGTGAATGCGCAGACCGCGGAGCTGATTGACCCGTACAATGCCGCAAGCAGCCGCTCCTTTGACAAGCCGGGCCTCCTTTTATGGGAGGATATCTGAACGGAACAAGCAGCGTCCCCGAAAAAGTGTTTGTTCCTTGTGTTTCCGGCGCTTCGTGCGGCCCTTGACGCCGTTTCCGTCCCCAAAAGGAGCGCCGCGCATCGCGGCGGCGTTTCTTTTGGGGCGCCCTTCTCTTTCCGGTACAACAAAAAAGCCCGCGCTTGCCAGCCGATGGGGCGCGTGCTATACTGTGTATTCAAATGGAAAAAAGGGGGGCTGTCCATGCGCCGTGACGCGCGCACCTTCGGTACTTTGTTTCTGTCCACCTTCAAGCTCAGCGCCTTTACCTTCGGCGGAGGATATGTCATCATTCCACTGATGCGCAAGCAGTTTGTGGACCGGCTGGGTTGGCTGGAAGAGCAGGAAATGCTGGATTTGACGGCCATCGCCCAGTCATCTCCGGGGCCGATTGCGGTCAATGCCGCGATTTTGCTGGGATACCGGGTAGCGGGCGTACCGGGGGCAATGGTGACCATGCTGGGCACGGTCATTCCGCCGCTGGTGATTCTCTCGGTGATTTCCCTGTTTTACGATGCGTTCCGTTCCAACCTGATCGTCAGCCGGGTGATGAAGGGCATGCAGGCGGGCGTGGCGGCGGTTATCTTCGACGTGGTGCTGACCATGGCCGGGCAGATCATCGGCCGCAAGCGCGCCATACCCATTGTGACGCTGGCAGGCGCGTTTATCGCCTCCTGGTTTTTCGATGTGCATATCCTTTTGATTCTGCTGGCCTGCGCCCTCATCGGTCTGGCCCAGTGGCGCAGCGATACGAAGAAGGGGGCGGCGGCATGATTTACTGGCAGCTGTTGTGGAGCTTTTTCCAGATCGGCCTGTTCAGCATCGGCGGGGGCTATGCCGCCATGCCGCTGATTCAGCATCAGGTGGTCGAGGTACATCCGTGGCTGACGCTGACGGAGTTTACCGACATCGTCACCCTTTCGCAAATGACGCCCGGCCCCATTGCCATCAACTCCGCCACGTTTGTGGGCATGCGCATCGCGGGTATCAGCGGCGCGCTGGTAGCCACCGCGGGCTGCGTGCTGCCCTCCTGCGTGATTGCGCTTATCCTGGCCTGGGTCTACTACCGCTACCGCAGCCTGTCGGTGATTCAGGGCGTGCTGGGCGGCGTTCGCCCCGCCGTGGTGGCGATGATCGCATCGGCGGGCCTGAGCATATTGCTTCTGGCGCTCTTCGGCAGCGAAGTCATCAGCCTTCCCTTGTTGGACCTGAGAGCGCTGGGCATCTTCGCGCTGGCGCTGGCGGTGCTTCGTATCTTCAAACCCGATCCCATCTGGGTGATGGCAGGGGCCGGCGTGCTGGGCGGCATCCTGTACTCGCTATAAGGAGTCAGCGGAACATCCGCTCCAGCTCCTCGTATTTTTCGTGGGTGATGAGTGCGTCGTGCTTGGTGTTTTCCAGGCGCACCACATAGGTCCAGCGCCCATAGGGCGTGATGTCCTTGATATGATTGAGGTTGATGATATAGGACTTATGGCAGCGGAAAAACGCGTCGCTGTGCAGACGCTCCTCCATCTCGGCCAGAGAATCGCCGGTGACGTAGCGTCCCCCGTCCGCCGTGTAAAGCACGGTGGCCCGGTCCTCGCGCTGCACCAGCAGGATATCCTGAAGGTCGATGAAGCTGACGCCCTCGCGGTGCCGCAGCATCAGCCTGCCTTCTGCCGCGCGCGGTACGGCGGGAACCGGCGCGCCCACGGGCCGGACATCTCGCCGCAACAGGCGGTCGCGCGCCCGTTCCAGCGTCTGGATCACGCGGTCCACCTTGAAGGGCTTCACCAGGTAGTCAAAGGCGTACACCTCAAAAGCATCGCCCATATAGGTATCGTGCGCCGTAGCGAAAATGATGACGATGGAGGGGTCCATGTCCTGTATGGCGCGGGCGCATTCCACGCCGCTCATCTGGGGCATTTCCACATCCAGAAACACCACGTTGGGCTTGAGCTGTTCGGTCAGCTCCAACGTGGTTTTTCCGTCCCCGGCCTCGGCCACCAGCGTAAAGCCTTCCACCTTTGCGATGATTTTGCGCATCACGGTGCGCATGCCCGCGTCATCGTCGGCGATAAGCACACGCAGCTGTTCCTGATCGGTCATTTTTTCTTCTCCGTTTCTTCCAAAAAAGGGGCGGCGTTACCGCCAGCCCCATTTGCGTTCGTTCGGGCGCTTTAGAATTTCGCTCATCACCACGCCCTGAATCAGCGTTTGCGCATCCAGTTCGGACATGATGCCTTCATCCAACGCATACGCATCCTCGCCCGGCGGGGAAGGGCGGCGTTTGGCACTTCTTTCCCGCCGTTCTCCGGACGGCGTTTCCCGTCCGTCCCCGCGCGTGGCCGGTCTGCGGCCATGGCCCAGCAGAGGGTCGCAGGTATCCTTTCCCTCAGTGGAGTCGGCCCCCAGGCTGCCCGCATAGGCGGCCGGCCGGCGGCCGTCATGGCCCAGCGTGGGATCGCAGATATCCTTTCCTTCGTCAGATGAGGTTCCCAGGCTTCCCGCAGACGTGGGGCGCGGCTCCAGCGGAGGCATCATGAAGCTCGTTTGACCGGCTATCTGCTGCTCTGCGGGAGCGGCCTCATGCTCCGCGGGGGCGGCGGACGGTTTGTCCGCCCGGCCGCCTGTATGCTTCGCCGTCCGGTTTTTTTCGGCCTGCTTCGCCCTTTTTTTGGGATTCAGGGCCTTGCTGAACGCCGACACAATCCAGAACACGATAATCAGCGCCAGGATGCTGTCCATCCAACCACCTCCCAAGGCGCGTCATGCGCCGGCGTTACTTCTTGCCTTCAGAATTCACAGGGGGCGCGCTCACCTTGGCGATGCTGTCGCGCATGTTGGTGTCTGCCTCCACGTTTTTCATCTGGTAGTAGTCCATTACGCCCAGCTTGCCCTCGCGCAGCGCGGCGGCCATGGCCTTGGGCACCTCGGCCTCGGCCTCGACCACGCGGGCGCGCATCTCCTGCACGGAAGCCTTCATTTCCTGCTCGCGCGCCACGGCCATGGCGCGGCGCTCCTCAGCACGAGCCTGCGCAATGCGGCGATCGGCTTCGGCCTGGTCCATCTGCAGCTGGGCGCCCACATTGCGGCCCACATCTACATCCGCGATATCGATGGACAGGATTTCATACGCCGTGCCCGCATCCAGGCCCTTGTTGAGCACTGTGCGGCTGATCAGATCGGGATTTTCCAGCACCTGCTTGTGCGTTTCGCTGGAACCCACCGTGGTGACGATGCCTTCGCCCACACGGGCAATGATGGTTTCCTCCCCAGCACCGCCGACCAGGCGCTCAATGTTGGTGCGCACGGTCACACGGGCCTTGGCGCGCAGCTCGATGCCGTCCTTGGCAATGGCAGCCACCACGGGCGTTTCAATCACCTTGGGCGTTACGCTCATCTGCACGGCCTGCAGCACATCACGACCCGCCAGGTCGATGGCGGACGCCTTTTCAAAGGGCATTTCGATATTGGAGCGCTGGGCGGCGATGAGCGCGTTGATTACGCGATCAACGTTGCCGCCGGCCAGCAAATGCGTTTCCAGCTTGGACAGGGTAACGTCCAGTCCGGCCTTGCGGGCCTTGATGAGCGGCTCGACCAGGCGCTTGGGCTGGATGCGACGCAGCCGCATGCCTACCAGGGAACTGATGCTGACGTGCACGCCCGCCGCCAGCGAGGTAATCCACAGGCCCAGCGGCACGAAGCGCAGGAACACGACCACCAGAATGAGCGCCACCAGGATGGCCAGGCCGATCCACAGCAGCGTGCTGACAGGGTCGGACACATCCTCCATGTAATAGGCGGCCGACATGAGCAGGGATTGTGCGTTCATGATGATTCCTCCTTATTGCTTAGCCGCGCCTGTCCGCCTTCCCCTCTCCGGGCGTGCAGGGCGCGAATGATTATTCTTCTGCGGTACGCAGCTTGCGCACCACCACGCGCGCGCCTTCCACATGGTCCACCCGTACACGCGCATCCTTGGGAATATATTCGCCGTCGGCCACAACATTGAGCTTCACGCCGTCAAATTCGGCCATGCCGGCAGGCCGGAGCACCGTGGTTGTCACGCCCTCCTTGCCCAGAAAAACCTCCATATCCCGTGTGGCCACATAGCCTTCCGCCGCGCTTTCCTCATCGTTGAGGATGATCGGCGATTTCGACAGGCGTCCCTTGTTGACCGATCGCAGCGCCAGCGATATCACGATGCCCACCACCGCCAGGATGATCAGCGTCATTCCCAGGGCGGCCAGTCCGCCATGCCACAGGTAGGTGAGCACAATGGTCACCACTTCCAGGATGATGCCCGAAATGCCCGGCAGTCCAAAGCCCGGCATGAACACCTCCACAATCAACAGACCCAATCCCAGCAGAAAACAGGCGACGATGGGCAGATTTGCCAAGAGCAGTTCCCACATAATTCTCCCTCCCGTTGAACCGGCGGGCTGACCCGCGGCTTCAATGCTATCCTATCACAGGAGCGCCGGTTTGTCATGAGGCGGCTGCTTAAGGCCGCCGATGACGCGCTCAAATGTCGTCCAGACTGTCCGAGGGTGCACGCAGGGAGGCAGCGAGCGCCGCCAGGTCCTGCTCATAGCGCTCCTTCAGGGCCGGATTGTAGATCACCGAAGCGGGATGGTACAGCGCAAACAGAGGGAGCGTGAAAGCGGCCGCCTCCGGCGGAGCCACCACGGCTCGCCGCCAGGTTCCATGTGCCTGTCCTATGGTATCGTGTACAAAGGCCTGCAGCGCCACATTGCCCAGCGTGACCAGTGCCTGCGGGCGCACCACCGCGACCTCGCGCATGAGCCACGGGGTGAAAAGCGCCTTTTCCTCACGGCTGGGCGGTCGGTTGACCACGCGGCCCGCGGGGCTTACGCGCGTGGGCCGGACCTTGACGACGTTGGTGATATAAATCTCGCTCCGGCGCAGGCCCAGCGCCTCCAGAAAGCCGGCCAGATTCCGCCCGGCCTTGCCCACGAAGGGCCTGCCTTCCAGCGCCTCCTGTTCGCCGGGCGCCTCCCCTACCAGCATGAGCACCGGTCCGTCCGACGGACCATCGCCAAAGACCAGCGGCTTTTGCGCCCCAGCCTCCAGCGCCTCAAAAAAGGCCGTGCATTCCCTGCGAAACCGGTCCATGGCATTCATGGCCTGTCCTCCTTCAAAAGGTCGGGATAGAGCGAAAGCTCGGTGAGCCGCTGCCGCAGGCTTTGCAGGTCCTCCCACGCGGCCCGCTTCTTGGAAGGGTCGCGCAGAAGCGCCGAGGGGTGATAGGTCGCGATGATATGCGTGCCCTTGCGCTCAAACCACCGGCCCCGGCAGCGCGTGATGCGCTCGTCCGGACCCAGCACGGCGGCCACGGCCGTGGCGCCCAGCAGCAGGATCACCCGCGGCCGCACCAGCGCCACCTGTCCGCGCAGGTGCGGCAGACATGCAGCCATCTCCTCCGGCGTGGGCTGGCGGTTGTTGGGCGGGCGGCACTTGACCACGTTGCAGATATAGACGCGGTCACGCGGAAGCGAAATGGCGGCAAGCATGCGCGTAAGCAGCTGCCCGGCGGGCCCCACAAACGCCAGTCCCTGCCGGTCCTCCTGCTCGCCGGGACCTTCCCCGATCAGCATCAGCGGCGCGTGCGGATCGCCCTGCCCGGGCACCTTGCGCCGGCACCCGGCGGCCAATCCGCAGGCCTGACAGCTTTCAATATTGTGGCTAAGCTGCTCCCATGAAATACGCATGACAGCCTTCCCTCCAAGGGCGGTTATTGCAGGCCGCTTTGCAAAAGCAACGCGGAATGCAGGATGTCCGACCTGAGCCAGCTCACCAGCGATACCAGCATCGCCACCAGCAGCAAAATCATCTCCCGTTTCGCATTCGTCCGAATATACTTTTTTTGCGTT